>Ga0302322_100006286_pt1 | contig 10511 bp, 9 predicted proteins | sample Fen_T0_2_FD_203757 | JGI IMG/M metagenome (GOLD analysis project Ga0302322, IMG submission 203757) | Peat permafrost microbial communities from Stordalen Mire near Abisko, Sweden - Fen_T0_2 | ecosystem: Environmental > Terrestrial > Soil > Wetlands > Permafrost | place: Sweden: Abisko... | reverse complement strand
AGCAGCGGCGGTGAGAGCGCGGGCCAGCCCTTCGCGCGATCGACGACGAGCGCCGACAGCGGAGGCGTCTCGCCGCCGGTGAAATACGGCTTCCAGCCCGCCCCGCCTCGCTTCGCATCGTAGAACGACTCGTCGCCGAGGATCCGCCCGCTCACCGAGCGAATGCCGCGGCCGCGGATCGTCGCCGCAAGGCGGTCGAGGTCTGCCGTGGAGAGCGTCGGATCGCCGAATCCCTTGAGGACGAGATCGCCGTCCCAGTCGGCGCCCACGCGGGAGCCGATGCCGTACACCTCGGTGTGGAAGCGATATCCGGCACCGAGGCTCGTCAGCGCCGCCCACGACACCGGGATCTTCTCGTTGGAGGCCGGCGCGACCGCGAGCGTCGGCTTGTGGGCGAAGAGGACGCTGCCCGTCGTCACGTCGACGGCCAGGGCAGAGGTGCGCCCGAGCGAGAGAGACGGGGCGGCGAGGGCCTTCGTCAGCCGCGGCTGCATCGTCGCAGGCCCGGCCGCGGTCGCGGCCGGTGCGGCGACGCACGCGAACGTCGCGACTGCGAGGTACAGGGCCCAGCGGCTCACCGGCTCAACCGTAGATGGTGATCGTGACGGTGCGGCGCCCCCACGCGCGCGCCTCCGCCGTCGTCGGCATCCAGAGGTCGATGATGTTTCCCTTGATGGCGGTTCCGACGTCGGCTGCGACAGCCGGGCCGTAGCCCGGCACGAACACCCGAGTGCCGAGCGGGATCACGGTCGGGTCGACTGCGATCACTCCGACCCCGACGGGGATTCCACTGGCCGTGTTCCCCTGCAGGTGATAGGCGACGGCATCGACCACGAGCGTGTGCGTGCCGGTGGCCGGCGCGGGCGCGGGCGCAGGGGTCGTGGACGCGGCGGGGGCTGTCGCCGGCGTTGCCGGCTGGGTGCCGGCGCTGGCGGCCGAGGCTTTGGTCAGCGTCGCGGAGCGCTGCTCTGCCTGCCGGGCGCGAGCCTGCAGCGCCGTCAGGCGCTGCTCGGTCAGCGCGGAGGCCCGCCGGATCAAGGCGAGGGTCGCACGCTGCCCCGCGACGGCCGCAGCGAGCCGGCGCGTGCCGGTGTCGGCCGCGGCGCGAGCGCTGTCGAGGCTCGCGCGCCGGGCAGCGAGATCGGCCCGGAGCCGTGTCAGCTCCCGGGCCCGTTGCGCGGCCTCACGCGCGAGCCGCTCGTTCAGCGCCGTCGCGCGCGAGAGCCCGTCGATCTCCGCCATGACCTCTTCCAGCGTGGTCGCGCCGAGGATCACGGCGATCGGGTCGGGCTCGCCCTGGATGTAGAGGTGGCGGAGCAGGACGGCAACCCGTCTCTGTGACACGGACAGCGAGCGGCGCACGATCTGCGTTCGCAGGCGAGCGTCTGCCTCGTCACGCCCGAGTGCGGCCGAGCGGGTCTCGAGACGCGCCTGCTCGGCCTGGGCGCGGGCCAGGGCCGACTGCGCGGCGTACAGCTGGAGGAGCGCTGACGACTCGGATCGGTGCAGCGTCGCCGCCCGGCCGGCGAGGCCGGGGCCTGTCTCGGCAGCCCCGATCGTCGGTGTCGATCCGGTGATGAGAATGCCGCTGACGACTACCGCACAGAGCAGCGGCCACGTCGAGGTCGGCGGTGCCACAAGGCAGGCACCGTAGCAAAAAACAGGCCGTCAACGAGTCCTAAATCCTTGATTTGCAGGGGTTTTGAACGGTTGTCGGTTGCACTCGTCTTCCGCCCCTGCTACCATCCTTGCCTCGCAGGGGTACCGCCGCTTCGGCTGTGCCTTTCGACGATCGAACCGCTCTATGAATAGTTCGAGAACGCGACAGGCTCCGGCCCTCCTCCTCGCCACACTGGCCGTGCTGGGCGTAGTCGCCTTGCTCACCGGGGTCGGGTCGGCGACCGCGACTCCCATTCAATCCAAGCGTGCCCAGGCGCAAGCGGTGCTGGCCCAGATCCAGGCCTCGGACGTGCAGCTCGAGAAGGCGATCGAGTCGTACAACTACGCGAACGTCCAGCTCGGCCAGATCGACGCCGATCTTCACTCGAACGCGCGCCACCTCGTCGTCGCGCAGAAGAGCCTCAACGCTGCTCAGGTGAACATCGCCGACCGGCTGCGCGCCCTGTACGTGAACGGCGACAGTGGCGGCACGGTCGAGATCCTCCTCGGAGCGCAGAATCTCGACGACCTCCTCGGGCGCCTCGACATGGTGCAGCGCGTCGGTAACCAGGACGCGAAGGTACTCCGGGACGTGCGGCAGTTCCGCCAGGAGGTCAAGCAGCGTCGCCAGAGACTCACGACCGCGCGGGCCGACCAGGCAAAGATCGTCGCGCAGCGCGCGAGCGAGAAGCAGGCGATCCAGGCCCAGCTCGCCGAGCGCCAGCGCATGCTCGCCGGGATCCAGAGCGAGATCAAGCAGCTCCAGGCGGAGGAGGCACGCCGGCAGGCCCAGCTCAGAGCCGAGGCGGAGGCCCGGCTCGCCGCGCAACAGCGGGCGGCGTCGACGGCGCGAGCCACGTCGACGGAGATCGCGGCCGACAGCTTCACCGCGTCCCTCGCCACCGGCGACAGCAGCAGCAGCAGCAGCGGCAGCAGCTCCTCCGCCACCCTGGCGCCGCCGCCGCCGTCGCAGTACGGAGGTGTCGTCGGGCTCGCGATGCAGGAGCTCGGCAAGCCCTATGTCTGGGGCACTGCCGGGCCGAGCACGTTCGACTGCTCCGGCCTCGTGATGTACGTGTTCGCCCAGGTCGGGGTGTCCCTACCGCACAACGCCGCCGCCCAGTACGGGTACGGCAGCCCGGTTGCCTACAACGATCTCCAGCCCGGCGACCTCGTCTTCTTCGAGGGGCTCGGTCACGTCGGGATCTACATCGGCGGCGGTCAGTTCATCCACGCCCCGCACACGGGCGACGTCGTCAAGATCTCGACCCTCAGCGAGCACGGCGGCTACGTCGGCGCCCGCCGTATCTAGCGCTCCCCTCGCAGGCCCGACCTACTGCTCGTACAGCCCGTCGACCGCGTCGGCGAAGTTCTTCATGATCGCGCGCCGCTTCAGCTTCAGCGTCGGCGTCACCTCGTCCTGCTCCATCGTGAAGTCGCGAGGCAGGATGACGAACTTCTTGATCTGCTCGTAACGCGACCGCTCGCGATTGACGTCGTCGACGATCCCCTGCACGAGGGCGATCACGCGCGGGTCGCCCGCGAGTGCCGCCGTATCGCCGCGGAGGCCTTGCGCCTCCGCCCACTTCGAGACCTCGTCCTCGTCGAGCGTGACGAGGGCTGCGGGGAACGGGCGCCGATCGCCGACCACGATCGCCTGGGAGATGTACTTCGACGCCTTGAGGTCGTTCTCGAGGTTCTGCGGCGCGATGTTCTTGCCGCCGGCCGTGACGATGATGTCTTTCTTGCGGTCGGTTATCTTGACGAAGCCGTCGCCGTCGATCTCGGCGATGTCGCCGGTGTGCAGCCAGCCGTCGGGGTCGAGCACCTCGGCCGTGGCCACGGGGTCCTTGAGGTAACCGCCGAAGACGGTGTCACTGCGGATCAGGAGCTCGCCGTCCTCCGCGATCCGGAGCTCGAACCCCGGAAGCGCCGGGCCGACCGTCCCGAACCTCCACTGCACCGGCGTGTTGGTCGTGGCGGCGGTGGTGCACTCGCTGAGGCCGTAGCCCTCGAAGATCCTGACCCCGATCGCGTCGAAGAACTCGGCGATCTCCTGGCCGAGTGGGGCGCCCCCCGAGATCGGCGTGCGCAGACGCCCGCCGAGCCGCTCGCGGATCGTTCTGAACACGAGCCGGTCGGCGACGCGCGCCTTCGCGTGGAGAAGCGCGCCCACCGGCTGTCCCTCCTCCTGCCGCTTGCCGAGCTGCCGCCCGACCTCGAGGGACCAGTCGGCGACCCACCGCTTCACACCCGTCGTCTCGTCGATCGCCGCGACGACGGCCGTGTGGATCTTCTCGTAGACGCGCGGCACGCTCGGAAGAACGGTCGGGCGCACCGCCAGCAACGCGTCCGCCGTCTGGAGGGGGTCGGGTAGGAAGGCGATCGTGTAGCCGACGTACGGGCCGGTGAGGTGCATCAACCGCCCGAAGTTGTGAGCCAGCGGGAGGTAGAGCAGCATCAGGTCGTCGTCCCGGACGTACCCCGGCAGATGGTCGATCACCGACGCCATCGCGTAGTAGTTGCGGTGCCGGATCATGCAGCCCTTGGGCGGGCCTGTCGTTCCGGACGTGTACTGAAGCGTGAAGATGTCCTCTTCGTCGACGGCGGCCACCGCCTCGTCGAGCGCCGACGGCTGCTCCGCCTTGAAGCGCGCGCCGTCGGACTCGAGCGCCGGCAGATCGGCGAAGGTGAGCACGTGACGGAGCCGCGGCAGCGATCCCCGGTGCTCCTCGATCCTGGCTGCCTGCCGGGCGTCCTCGCAGAGCACCCCGACGGACTCCGAATGGCCGAGGATGTAGGCCGTGTCGTGGGGCGAGCTGTTCGGATACACGGGCGTCGCGACCGCGCCGACCTGGGCCAGCGCGAAGTCGAACAGTGACCATTCGAGCGCTGTCCTGGCAACGATCGCGAAGGCCTCGCCCTTCCCGACGCCTCGCGCCAGCAGGCCGTTCGCCATGTTCTCGACGCGCTCCGCCGCCTCCGCCCAGCCGACCTCGTGCCAGTGGTCTCCGTGCTGGACGAGGTAGGCGGGCCCGGTCCGCGGCCGCGCGACGGCCTCCTTCCACAGCCGCGCAATCGTTCGCTCCGTTCCCACGGCACAGAATGTACTCGCGGACGTGCAGGAACGCCGGAACGCGGGCAGAATGAAGCCTTCCCGAAACGACCGAGGAGCTCATGCGCACGACCTGGAACGGATCGCTGACCTTCGGGCTCGTCAGCATCCCTGTCGGACTCGCGCCGGCGACGAAGCCCGCAGCCCGGCAGTCGGACGTCTCGTTCAGGCTGCTGCATCGCGAGTGCCTGACCCCGATCAAGCAGAAGCGATGGTGCCCCAAGCACGATCGTGAGCTCGGCCCTGACGAGATCGTGAAGGGCTGGGAGGCGGCCAAGGGCCAGTTCGTGATCGTCGAGGACTCCGAGCTTGAGGCGCTCGAGGCCCGTGACGACTCGAGATCGATCGAGATCTCGCAATTCGTGCCCGTGGGCGATATCGATCCGATCTGGCGCGACCGTGCCTACTACCTCGTGCCCGGGACGACGGCGGCGCAACGGCGCCCCTACCGGCTGCTCCTCGAGGCGATGCGAGAGACGGGCACGGGCGCGATCGGCCGCTTCGTGCGCTCCGGCCGGGAGTCGCTCTGCCTCGTCCGCAGCCGTGGCGACTCGCTCGTCCTCGAGACCCTGTACCTGAGCGAGGACGTGTACTCGGACGCGGAGATCACCGAGGCCGTCGACTCGACGGAGGTGAAGGCGCCGGAGCTCGCGCTGGCCCGCCAGATCATCGACGGCCTCGCCGGCGCCTTCGAGCCCGCAGCCCTGACGAGTAGCTACCGGCGCGATCTTCGCGCGTTGCTCGAGGCAAAGCTGGAAGGGGTGGAGCTTCCCCCGCCGAGCGAGCCCGAGGCAGCCGCTGCTCCCGCGGTCGACCTGCTCGAAGCGCTCAGGGCGAGCGTCGAGGCTGCAAAGTCCGATGGCCGGCAGGTCGCGAAGCCGAAGAAGGCTCCGGCGAAGTCACGGGCGCGCGCTTCGAAGTAACGCTGCCGTAGCCCGGCTGTCGCAGGGTGCCTCCCGAACGTGCAGGGGAGACACCCTGGCATCGAGCCCGGCGGCGTCTAGGCGTGCTGGGCGACGGGCAGGCCGACGGCCTGGAGCTGGACCTGGAAGAGGTGCTTGTCGATCTTGCCCTGGTAGATCGGGACGCCCTCCTCGATGCAGAGCTTGATGATCGCATCGCGATCCATGCCGAGTTCGTCCGAGAGCTCCTCAGGCGTCAGGTGATTCGCCATTCGTCGCCTCCTCTGAGCATGAAAAAAGCCCGCCGGCGCAAGGCGCGCGGTCGGGCTGAATCGACGCTCGGTTGTCGCTGACGGGGGTCAACGGGCCCGCCTCCCGGAATGCACCATGATGCTTCGCAGGATACCCCTGGCACAGGACGTCCGCAAACCCGTCCCCGTGCCTTCGCGGAGGCGTAACACTCGCGGCCGCTAGACCGGGTTGTCGACCTCGTGATAGCGCCAGTCGATTGCGAACGTCGCGGCGAGATGAGCCGCGAGCGCCTGGACGCCGAACCGCTCCGTCGCGTGATGCCCCGCCGCGACGAGATGGATGCCGAGCTCGCGTGCTGTCGCAAGGTTCGGCTCCTCCGGCTCGCCCGTCAGCATGGCATGGAAACCCTCGTGTGCTGCGCGGATCAGGTCGTACCCCGCTGCGCCCGTCGAGACGGCGAGGCGCTCGATCCGTTTCGGGCCGTGGGCGAGCACGAGGGGCTTCCTGTCGAGCGCTCTCTCCACCCGGGAGGTGAGGTCGCCGATCGAGAGGCCGTCGACGGTGCAGGCGAGCCCGATGCTGCCGAACCGGCCCTCCGGGGTGGCGCCGATCCTCGCCGCCAGCTGAGCCGCATTGCCGAGCGTCTCGTGCGCGTCGAGAGCGAGGTGGTAGGCGAGCAGCGACACCTCCCCGCGGAAGAGCGCCTCGAGCCGGCCCCGCAGTCGCCGGTCGACGACGAGCGGCTCGTTGCGCCAGAAGAGGCCGTGGTGCACGAGCACCATCTCCGCGCCGATGTCGGCCGCGTGCTCGAAGAGCGCGAGCGAGCTCGAGACGCCGCAGAGCAGGAGCGTCACCTCCCCGGCCCCGATCACCTGCAGCCCGGGCGGCGCGAACTCCGGCCAGCGCTCGACCTCGAGCAGGGCGTTCGCGTAGGCGACTATTTCGTCCCTTCCGGCCACGCTCCCTAGTCTAGGCCGTTGCTCCGAACACCCCGTGTCGCCGAGCGGGTACCCTGTGGGCGCTCGGGGTGTGGCGCAGCCTGGTAGCGCGCTCCGTTCGGGTCGGAGAGGTCCCCAGTTCGAATCTGGGCACCCCGATGGTCATGCGACGCGGGATCCGCCGGTGCGGGTCCCGCCTCGCACTGCCCGCCTGCCTCCCGGGGCGCGGGCTCGACCGGCGAGGATCGTCGGCGGCGACCCCTATGCTCATCGGCGTGCTGCGGGCCGTCCTCCTCGACGTCGACTTCACGCTCTCCCGGCCCGGGCCTGAGCTCGGCCCGGAGGCGTACCGGGTGGTCGGAGCGCTCCACGGGCTCGAGCTCGACCCCGACCGCTACGAGGAGGCCCGCGTCGCCGCGTTCGCGGGCCTGCGCACCCACCCGGAGCTCGTCCACGACGAGGAGATCTGGGTTGCCTTCACGCAGGACATCGTCCGTGGGATGGGCGGCGATGCCGGCGGCGCGCGTGCGTGTGCGGCGGAGATCGTGCGGCGTTGGGAGGTCCACGCCAACTTCGACCTCTACGACGACGCGGTCCCGGCTCTCGAGGAGCTCCGCCGGCACGGGCTGCGGATCGGCCTGATCTCGAACGGGCAGCGCGACCTCGAGGAGTTCGCCCGCCACCACCGGCTGGACGTCGACGTCGCGGTGGGCTCCAAGAGCCACGGCCGGACGAAGCCGCACGCCTCGATCTTCGAGAGCGCGCTCTCGGCTCTCGGCGTCACCGCGAGAGAGGCCGCGATGGTCGGCGATTCGGTTGCGGACGATATCGAGGGGGCCCGCGCGCTCGGGATGCGGGCGATCCTGATCGACCGCGACGGGCTTCATCCGGGCGAGCCGGACCGCATCACCGAACTGCGGGCATTGCCTGCGGCGCTCGGTCTCGCTGCGGAATCGTGACCCGAGGCGGGTGTCGTCCCGGGCATCCGCGGCGTTGCCGGGCGGTTGCGTGCCGGCCTGCCCGACCCCTATCCTGATCGGGCCTTGACCGACCGTTCAATCGCGCGTGAGCGCCCAGCCCGCGACCGCCAGGCGGGAAGCGAGGAGAAGCGCCGCCTCATCATCGACGCCGCGGTGCGCGTCTTCGCGAGAGACGGCTACCACACGTCCCGGGTCGGTGACATCGCGGAGGAGGCGGGTGTCGCGCACGGCCTCCTCTACCACTACTTCTCCTCCAAGGAGGAGGTGCTCGCGACGCTGTTTCGCGAGAACTGGGGCGAGCTGCTCGGGCGCCTCGTGCGCGTCGAGCAGTCGGATGGGCCTGCCGACGAGCAGTTGCGCGGGATCGCCAAGATCCTGCTCCGCACCTGGCGGAACGATCCCGATCTCGTCCGCGTGATGGTGAGGGAGGTGGCCCGTAGCGCACACCTGCAGGAGCAGGTGGACGAGATCCGGATGGGCTTCGCCACGATCCAGCGGGTGATCGAGCGCGGGCAGGCGGAAGGCGTCTTTCGTGAAGACCTCGATCCACGTCTCGCGAGCTGGATCTTCTACGGAGGGCTGGAGGAGATCCTGACGGGTTGGGTGCTCGGCCAGCTTCCCGACGGTGACGAGGAGGTCGCCCGTGCAGAGCGGACGATCATCGACGTCGTCTGCGGCGGTCTCACCGTCCGCGACGGCATCGATCGCTGAGCTCGGGTCGAGCGCCGCCACCATCGTCAAGCTGGGCGTCGGCGCGCTCGGCCTCGCCTGGTCGCTGACGACGACGGCCGCATACCTCCCGCCCGTGCTCGGGCAGTACACGGAGTCCACCTCGTTGATCGGGGCGGTGCTCGCGGCGGAGGGGATCTTCGCGTTGACCTTGCCGCTCGTGATCGGCCCCTGGAGCGACACGTTCCACACGCCGCTCGGCCGGCGTCGCCCGTTCATGCTCGTCGCGATCGGGCCGATCGGCTTCTGCCTCGCCCTGATGACGTTCATGCCGAACCTCTGGACGACGGCCTTGCTCGTGTTCGCGTTCTTCTTTGCCTACTACGTCTACGAGCCGCCCTACCGCGGGCTCTACCCCGATCTGCTGCCGGACCAGGTCTACGGACGGGCGCAGGGCGTCCAGCACCTGTTTCGTGGGATAGCTCTCGGAGGCGCGCTGATCGGAGGCGGGGTGCTCTACCACCTCTGGCAGCCGGCACCGTTTCTCGCCGCCGCCGCGATCGTCACCGCCGCCTGCCTCGTGCCGGTGCTGTTCCTCCGCGAGGACGGTGGTCACGGCAGGGTCTTCGAGGGCGTGAGGGCCTATCTCGGCCACTCCTGGCGCGTGCTGCGCAGCAATCGCGACATCGGCCGCTTCCTGCTCGCGAACGCCGCCTGGGAAGGTACCTTCGCGGGCGCCCGCACGTTCGTCGTCCTCTACATCACCGAGGGCCTGAACCAGCCGCTCTCGACCTCGACGCTCGTCCTCGCCGCCGTCGCGGGCGGCTACGTGCTGGCGGCGCTCGTCGCCGGCACCGTCGGCGACCGGTTCGGCCTCGCGCGCGTGATCACGTGGTGCTCTGTCGTCTACGGCCTCGGCCTCCTCGCGGGAGGGCTCGCAACGCAATGGCACGCCTGGTATCTGGCGCTTATCTTCGTGGTCGCCATCTTCGGCGGCTCGGTTATGACACTTGCGTGGGGGCTCCTGTTCAAGTTGATGCCGGAGGGCGATCGGGGCGCGATCTCGGGGCTCGCGACGACGACCAAGGGGATCGGGCTCATCTTCGGCACGCTGCTCGCCGGGATCCTGATCGACGTCACGCGGCCCTACCTGCCCGCGACCGAGGGCTATCAGGTGCTCTGGCCGGTTCTCGCCGTCCCGATCCTGCTGGCGGTGCCACTCGTCGCGTCGCTGATCGAAGCCGAGGACGGAACGGCCACATTCACAGCTGGCTCCTAAGTGCGGGTGCTCTACTTCGTCGTGGACACCTGAGTTGGAGGAGGACGACACTTGACCATTCGGACGAAGAAGATCGTTGTGATCAGCGCGGTCGCTGCGGTTCTCGTGATCGGAGCCGGCGTCGCCATCGCCGATAGCGGCAACGACCAGCAGGCGTTCGTGAACGACGCGGCCAAGCGGCTGAACGTCACGCCGGCGCAGCTACAGGCGGCGCTCAAGGGCGCCTATGACGATCGCATCGACGCCGCCGTGGCGGCCGGGAAGATCACGAAGGAGCAGGGCGACGCGATGAAGAAGCAGTCGGCACAGGGCGTGCTGCCGCCCTTCGGAGATGGGCACCGCGGGGGCTTCGGGCACCACGGGCCGGCCTCTCTCGCTGCCGCCGCGACGTACCTCGGCCTTACCGAGGCGGAGCTCCACACCGAGCTCGAGTCGGGCAAGACCCTCGCCCAGATCGCCAAGGACAAGGGCAAGTCGGTCGACGGCCTGAAGACGGCGCTGACGGGCGACACGAAGGCGAAGCTCGACGCGGCCGTCAAGGCCGGGAAGATCACACAGGCACAGGCCGACGACATGCTCAAGCGCATGACGGATCACCTGGACGACCTCGTCAACGGCACGGGGGGCCCCGGGATGATGCATCCGGACGGGGACCACTTCGGCGGGCCGCCGATGGGGATGCAGCCCGGCGGGAAGCAGGGGGCGGGGAACTTCACC
>Ga0302322_100006285_pt1 | contig 10511 bp, 5 predicted proteins | sample Fen_T0_2_FD_203757 | JGI IMG/M metagenome (GOLD analysis project Ga0302322, IMG submission 203757) | Peat permafrost microbial communities from Stordalen Mire near Abisko, Sweden - Fen_T0_2 | ecosystem: Environmental > Terrestrial > Soil > Wetlands > Permafrost | place: Sweden: Abisko... | reverse complement strand
CCGCCCGGCGCCGGACGGCAGCCCGATCCGGGCCGAGGCGCGCGCCGACGCCCACGCGCCCAGGGCCTGCAGGTCGGCGGGCCCGATCCGCAGCGAGGGACCGGTGAGCAGGCGCATGAGCGAGTCGCCGCGGGTGGGGTCGTGCAGCACCTCCAGGGCGGCGCGCAGGTCGGCGACCTCCGGCTGGGCGAGCAGGCCGCCCAGGCCGACCACCTCGACCGGCAGCCCGCGCGCCCGCAACGCGGCGTCCACCAGGGGGAACTGGGCGCGGGCCCGGCACAGGACGGCGGCGGCCGGGGGCGGCGTCGTCGCCCGCCACCGGGCGGCGATCACGTCGCCGACGAGCGCGGCCTCGTCCTCGACGGTCGCGAGCCAGGCGGCCCGCACCACGCCGGGACCCGCGTCGGGGCGGGGGGTGAGCGCCGGGACCGCGGCGTCGGGCCGGTCGGTCCAGGGAGCGCCGACCCGCAGGTCCGCGGACACCTGGTTCGCGACGTCCAGGACGGCGACGTCGTTGCGCCAGCTCGTCGACAGGTAGCAGGTGCGCGACTCGACGGGCTCGCCGCCGCCGGTCGGGGGGCCCGCGGCCGGGCCGGGCCGCGGCACCACCGGGAAGTCCGCCGGGAAGCGCTGCAGGTTGCCCGCCGACGCCCCGCGCCAGCCGTAGATGGACTGGTGCGGGTCGCCGACCGCCGTCACGGGGTGGCCGCCGCCGAACAGCGACCGCAGCAGCACGAGCTGGGCGTGGCTGGTGTCCTGGTACTCGTCGAGGAGCACGACCGGGTAGCGGGCCCGCTCGCCCTGCCCGACCTCGGGGACGTCGCGGGCGAGCCGGGCGGCGAGCGCCACCTGGTCTCCGAAGTCGAGCACCTCCAGCTCGCGCTTGCGGCGCACGTACTCACCGACCAGCGGCACCAGGCGACGGCGGGCCGCGAGCAGGGCGAGCCGGTCGCGGACGGGCGCCCGCGGGCGCCCGGGGACGGCGTCGCCCGGCTCGTCGGGCAGCCGGGACGCCCGCTCGATCACCTCGTCGATGACCGCCTCCACGTCCCGCGGGTCGACCAGGTGCTCGGCGCACTCGCCCGCGAGCCCGAGCAGTGCCTCGGTCACCGTGGTGGGCGTGCGGTCGACGCCGGACATGTCGCCGTCCCAGCGGTCGACGATCTCGGCGGCGAGCTGCCAGGCGCCCGCCTCGCCGAGCAGCCGCGACCCCGGCTCGACGCCCAGGCGCAGGCCGTGGTCGCCGAGCACGCCCGCGGCGTAGGCGTGGTAGGTCGAGACGGTGGCGGGCGCCGGTTCGCCGGGCGTGATGCCGCGCCGGTGCAGGGTGCGCAGCCGGGCGCGCACCCGTTCCGACAGCTCGCCCGCCGCCTTGCGGGTGAACGTCAGGCCGAGGATCTCCTCGGGCTGGGCGTGCCCGTTGGCGACGAGCCACACCACCCGCGCGGCCATCGTCTCGGTCTTGCCCGACCCGGCGCCCGCGACGACGAGCATCGGCTCCACCGGCGCCTCGATGACGGCGGCCTGCTCGGCGGTCGGCTCGGGGCGCCCGAGCGCGCGGGCCAGCTCGACGGCGCCGTAGCGGGACGGCGCGTCGGCCGGGCGGCGGGGCGCGGCGGGCGCGGGCCGCCCCCGGCCGCGTCCGGGCCGGGACGTCGTGGGCGCACCGGCCGCACCCGGCCCGCCCGTCGGGTCGAGGCCCAGCTCGAGCTGCTCGGTCACCGGCTCACTCACCCACCTGGCGGCCCTCGGGCTGCAGCGGGCACGACCGGCGGACGGCGCACACCCGGCACAGCCCGTTCCCGGTCGCCGGGAAGCGGTTGCCGGCCATCCCCTCGGCCACGTTCTCGACCAGCTCGTGCGCCCAGCCGGGCTCGGCGTCGGCGGTGAGGGCGGGCTGCGGCTGCACGCCCACGCCCTTCGTCGCCGTCCCGAGCTGCACCAGCTCGGCGCCGCCCGAGCGGCGCTCCCCCGGCGCGACCGCCTCGAAGCCGCCCAGCTCGATGGCCAGCTGGTACACCCCGAGCTGGGCGTGGCGGGGCAGCTCGGCCTGGGTGGGCTGGCTGCGGCCGGTCTTCAGGTCGACGACGACGAGGCGGCCCTCCGCGTCGCGCTCCAGCCGGTCGACCTGCCCGCGGACGGCGGCCCGGCCCACCTCGACGTGCACGTCCTGCTCGACGGCGACCAGCTCGCGCCCCGAGCGGCGCACGTGCTCGGCGAACTTGCGGACCATCGTGCGGGCCCGCTCCCGCTCGCGCTCCCCCACCCAGCCGGTGCCGAGGCCGAGGCGGGCGATCCGCGCGTCCAGGCGTTCGACCAGCTCGGCGAGGTCGCCGTCGGGCACCTCGGCGGCCAGCTCGTGGACCAGGGTGCCGACCGTCTGCGCGGTCGACGACGCCGCCGTCCCGCCGGCGGACTCCAGCACCCACCGCAGCGCGCACCGCTCGAACTGCTCCACCTTCGACGGCGAGACCGACACCTGCTCGCCGTCCGGGTGCAGGGGTGCGTCGCTCGTCGGCGGGGCCAGGCCCGACCAGTCGTCGGGGTGCGCGCCGGGCACCCCGGCGCGGGCCAGGCGGGCGAGCTGGCGGGCGGCGGCCTCGCGCCGTCCGGCGGGGACGTCGGGATCGGTGACGTCGGCGCGCAATTCGGCGACGAGGGCGGGCAGCGTCATCGAGCGGGGCACCTCGGTGAACGGGCGCACCCCGTCGCAGTCGTCCGGCAGCGGGTCGACCAGGTCGAGGAACGGGGAGGGCAGCTCGTCCTCGGAGCGGACGGCGGTCACCAGCAGGTGGCGCCGGGCCCGGCTGACCGCCACGTGGAAGAGCCGCAGCTCGTCGTCCAGGACGGCGCGGCGCTGGGCGGCCAGGTGGCGCCCGGCGGCGAGGTCCGTGCGGCCGTCGACCAGGTCGGTGCGCCCGTCGACCAGATCGGCGAGCACCTGGGCCCCCAGCAGGGAACTGCGCAGCCGCAGGTCGGGCCAGCTGCCCTCCTGGACGCCGACGACCGCGGCGACGTCCCACTCCCGCCCGGCGGCGCCCTGCGCGGTGACCAGGGCGACGGCCTCGCCGTCGGGAGCGCGCTCGGCGAGGGTGTCGGCGGGCAGGTCCTGGCCCTCCAGGAAGGCGAGGAACCCGGCCGGCCCCGCGTACGGCATCCGGTCGACGTAGCGGGCGGCCGTCTCGAACAGGGTCGTGACGGCGTCCAGGTCGCGGTCGGCCCGCTCGCCGGGGGCGCCGCCCGCGAGCGCCGTCCGCCGCCACGCGTCCGCCAGCCCCGCCGACTCCCACAGCCGCCACAGCACGGTCTCGGCGGTGGCGCCCGGCTGCGCGGCGGCCTCCCGGCCCGCGGCGAGCACGACCGCCACCCGCTGCGCGCCGCGCGCGACCCACGGGTCGAGCAGCAGCAGGGTGCCGGGATGGGTGAGCGCCTCGACGAGCAGCGCGTCGCTGCCGCGCCCGCCCCCGGACTGCAGCTCCTGCTCGCGCAGCGCCTGCCGCAACCGGCGCAGGGCGACCGCGTCGACGCCGCCGAACGGCCCGCCGAGCAGCTCGACCGCCGTCTCGGGGGTCAGCGACGGCGGGTCGAGCACCGTGCGCAGCGCCAGGCGCAGCGGGACGACGGCGGGCTCGTCGCGCACGGGCAGCTGCGCCGTCGGGACGGCCACCGGCACGCCCGCCGCCGTCAGCGCCCGCCGCAGCGGCTCGGTGCCGCGGGCCGAGCGCACCACGACCGCCATCCTCGACCACGGGATGCGCTCCTCCAGGTGCATCCGGCGCAGCCGCCCGGCGACGTAGGCGCCCTCCTGCGCCTGGCCGCCGAGCACGTGCACCTCCGCCGTCCCGCGGGGGCGCCCGGCCGCGCCGAACCCGTCCGCCGAGGTCGCGCGGCGGTGGCGGTGGACGCCGGCGCTGCCGATCCGTTCCGCGACGCGCGCGGTGACGGCACGCAGGCGCTCGCCCTGCCGGTACACGGTCGGCAGGACCAGCACCGGCGCGGGCGTGCCGCGCGCCGTCGTCCAGCGGCGGGACGCCTCGGCGAGCAGTTGCGGGCGGGCGCCGCGGAAGCCCTGGGTGGCGGCGTCCGGGTCGCCGGCCAGGATCAGGTCGCGGCCGTCGCCCGCGATCCGGTCGAGCAGGCGGTGGGTCGCGGCGGTCGTCTCGTGGGCGTCGTCGACGACGACGAGCCGGCGGGCGGCCCGCTCGGCGTCCAGGGTCTGCGGGTCGACGTCGAGCAGCACGGTCGCGGCGTCCACGATGCCCGCCGGGTCGTAGGAGCCGGGCGTGGCGAGGGCGGTGACGTCGAGGTACTCGCCGAGGACGGCGGCGGCGGCCACCCAGTCGGGACGGCGGTGGCGCCGGCCGAGGGCCTGCAGGTCCTCGGGGGCGAGCCCGCGCTCGACGGCGCGCATGAGCAGGTCGCGCAACTCGTCGCGGAAGCCGCGCAGCACCCGGACCTCCTCGCCCAGCGCCGCCGGCCAGGCCGGGCCCGCGACGACGCCCTCGGCATGCCCGGCGAGCAGGTCGGCGAGCACCCGGTCCTGCTCGGGACCGGAGATCAGCCGGGGCGGCGGCTCGCCGTCCAGGGCGCGGGCCCGGCGCAGCAGGCCGAACGCGTACGAGTGCGGGGTGCGGGCCAGCGGTTCGGTGACCGTGCGGGCCAGGCGGGCGGTGATCCGGTCGCGCAGCGTGGCGGCGGCCGTGCGGGTCGCGGCGAGCACGAGGACGGCGTCCGGGGGGACGCCGTCCCGCTCCACCCGGGCGACCACCGCCTCGACGAGCGCCGTCGTCTTGCCGCTGCCGGGCGCGCCGACCAGGACGACCGGTCCGCTGCCCGCGCGCATCTCGGTGAGGTCGGACTGCACCTGGTCGAGCAGGACCAGGTCCGTGCCGCCGTCGTCCGGCCCGCTGCCCCGGCGGCCGTCCGGCCCGCCGTCGGACCGGTGCCGGCGCGGCGCGACGAACCGCACCGGCGGCAACCCCGTGGCAGGCGAGGCCTGCGGGACCGCCGGGGCTCCTGGGGCGGAGGTGGCCGGCGACACGCCCGCATGCAATCACAGCGAGCCCCAGATCATGGGGACCTCCCCGGCATGTCCCCTTTATCCCGCCCTCCCACCTGCCCCTCCCACCCCGCCCCCACCCCGCGGTGATCATGCAATCCGGGACGATCATGCAATCCGGGACCGCGGGCGGCCGGTCAGCCCAGCGCCGGCCGGTGGATGCCGTGCTGCTCGACGTGCGTCGACTCGGCCGAGGTGAGCGCGGCCCGACCGGTCATCTTGCGGATCAGGGTGGCGCCGTCCCAGCCGAGGTCCTGGCCGACGCGCGACCGGTCCGCCCCGAGGAGCAGGCGGCCGACGGCCTTGGCCGCCGGCGGCGTGAGCCAGGGATCGCGACCCACCGCATCCGCGATGTCGAGGCCGTGCACGGCGATCTCGACGACTCTCGTCAGGAGGAAGTCCGACAGCAGCATCGCGTCCTGATGGCGAGTGGTCACCCTGCGGTGCGACGGCTGGTTGCGGCAGAGGGTGTCAGCCCGGCGCCAGGTGACGTCGAGATCGGCCACGAGAGCCGCGACGGTCGGGTGGGCCGCGGCGTGCGTCCGGGCGAGGTCGATGCGGGTGGCGTTCGTGGCCGGGGCGAAGCGCTGGTCGGACCGGTAGTAGGCGATGGCGGACACGTCGGCGGTGGGCGGCTCCGGCGCGGCGAGCATCCCGGGGAGCCAGGCGATGACGATCCGGACATGAGCGAGGAGCTCGTGAACGGTCCAGGGGCGGCACCGGGTCGGCCGGGCCGCGTCCTGGGCGGTGAGCTGCGAGGTCGCCGTCGTGAGCGCCTGCGCCTCCGCCCGGAACACGTCGCACGCCGTCGCGAGATCCATGCGGCGACGCTACCGGTGGGCACGCCCGTGTTCCCGGATTGCATGATCGTCCCGGATTGCATGATCACGGGGAAAGGGTCACGGCGGGGAGGGGGGTGGGTCCTCCCAGCGGGCGCGGGTCAGGTCCACGCGCAGGCCGGACGGGTGCAGCGGCGTCCCCTCGGCCCGGTAGTGCGCCAGGGCCCGCTCCTCGTGGCCGGGCGGCGGCCACCCGCCCGCGCGCAGCACCCGCCACCAGGCGACCGAGCCGCCCCACCGCGCCATCGCCGTGCCGACGGCCCGTGCACCGCCGCGGCCCAGATACTCCGCGACGTCCCCGTACGTCATGACCTTCCCGGGCGGGATCAGGTCGACGACGTCGAGGACGGCGGACGAGAAGTCGGGGATCTGCTCCACATCCATGATCCCCTCGAGTGTACGGGGACACCCGAGGGGATCATGGAGGGACGGCGGCCTCAGTGGTGCAGCGTGGGCACCCAGCGCGGGCCGGTGTGGGCGCGGCGGCCGAGCCCGGCGAGGACGGCGGGCAGCAGCACCCCGCGGACGATCGTCGCGTCGAGCAGCACCGCCGCCGACAGGCCGACGCCGAGCTGCTTCATCTCCAGGCCCGACAGCGTGGCGAAGATGGCGAACACCCCGACCATGACCGCCGCCGCGCTCGTCACCACGCCCGCCGACCGGGCGACCCCGATCCGGACGGCGTCCCGGGGCGTCGCCCCCGCCGTCCAGGCCTCCCGCACCCGGCTGACGACGAACACGTGGTAGTCCATCGACAGGCCGAACAGGATCACGAACATGAGCAGCGGCAGCCAGGCCGCGATCGCCCCGAGCGAGGTGAACCCGAGCAGGCCCTCCGCCCAGGTGTGCTGGAAGACCAGCGTCATCAGCCCGTACGCGGCGCCCACCGACAACAGGTTCAGGACCACCGTCGCGCCCGCCAGCCACACCGAGCCGAACGACACCAGCATGACGACGAACGTCAGCACCAGCACGAACGCGATCACCCAGGGGAGCCGCGCGTCCATCCAGGAGGTCAGGTCGCTCGCGGCCGCGGCGCCGCCGACGTGGACGGCGGCACCCGGCACCCCGGCGAGTTCCCTCTGCACCGCGGGCACGACCCGGGCGTGGATGCGCTCGACGATGCCCGGCAGCTCCCGGCTGCTCTCGGTCACCGACAGGGGCAGGTCGAGCACGTGCACGGTCGCGTCCTTCGACACCGTCACCGCCGGCTGCCTGCCGCCGACGACGCCGGCGCCCGGGGCCGCCGTCCAGCCCGCGGCGAGCGCCCGCTCCACCGTCGCCGACGCCGAGGCGGGCGCCTGCACGACGAGCTGGACCGCCGTCCCCTGCTGCGGGAACGCCGCCGTCATCCGGTCGAGGGTCGCCACGGTCGAGAAGCTCTTGGGCATGCTCTCGGAACCGAAGAGGCTGGTGTTCATGCCGAGCGCCGGCAGGGCGAGGGCGACGAGCGCGAGCCCGGCCCCCGAGCCCCAGAGCAGCGGCCTGCGGCTGACCTGGCCCGCGAGGCGGCCCCACCGGCTGTCCACCGAGCCGCGGCGCTCGGCGCGGCGGCGGGTGAACGGCAGGCGCAGCCGGTCGATCCCGTCGCCGAGCAGGCGCAGGAGGGCGGGGAGCACGGTCGCGGAGGCGATCACGGCGACCGCGACGACGAGGATCGCGCCGATGGCCAGCGAGGTGAACATGCCCCCGGCGACGAGCATCCCGGCCATCGCCACCACGACGGTCACACCGCTGATGACGACGGCGCGCCCGGCCGTGGCACCGGCCCTGCGGACGGCCTCCTGCATGCTCGCGCCGGCCGCCCGCTCCTCACGGGAGCGGCGCACCACGAACAGCGCGTAGTCGACACCGACGGCGAGGCCGATGAGGAGAACCATGCTCTGCGCATTGCTGTCGACCGGGGTGACGCTGCGCGACGTCCAGGCCGTCAGGCCGAGAGCGACGATCACCGCGCCGATGCCGAGCAGCACCGGGACACCCGCGGCGAGCACGGCACCGAACGCGATCAGCAGCACGCCCAGGGTGACCGGCAGGCTGATCAGCTCGGCCCGCGCGAAGTCGTCGTCGAGCTGCTTGCCCACCTCCTCGTCGATCGATCCCGGCCCGACCTGCCCCACCGTGAGGTCGGGATGGGCGGCGGCGAACCGGGAGGTCTCCGCGAGCACCGGGCGGACGGCGTCGTCCAGCGTCTTGACGCCGGGCGCCGCCGCGTGGTGCTTGCCGACGGCGTTCAGCCCGACGCCGAGCAGCACGGTCGTGCGGTCCGCCGAGGCCACCGGGCGCCCGACGACGGCGACGCCGTCCAGGCCGGTGTAGGCCGCGGTCAGCTCGCGGGACAGGGTGGCGACCCGGGCGTCGTCGAGCCGGCCCGAGCGGGCGCTCACCACGACGTTCTCGGTCGGGTGGTCGCCGAAGTCGGTGGCGTCCTGGATCCGGACGGCGGCGGCCGAGTCGCCGACGAGCTGGTCGCTGTTCGACGTCGTCGTCATGCCGCCCATGAGCAGGACGATCGCGCCGGCGAGCACCAGGACGGCGGCGGCCATGGTCCGCCACGGGTGGTCGCCGCACCAGCCGGCGACGCCGCGGCGGCCGCCGTCGGGCCGGTCGGGGCCGCGACGGGTGCGGCGACCGCGGCGGCCTCCCGGCGCGTCCGGGGTCGGGAACGCCGGGACCGTGCCGGTCGTCGTGCCGGACGGGGTCGGGAACGCGGTCGGCGGGTGCGGCGGCGCCCCGGCCGGGGAGGGGGCTGTGGACGGGCCCATCGGGGGTCTCCTGGGGTGGTCTCGGGGTGATCTCGTCTGGCTCAACCCTGCCGCGGCGATCTTGGTGTGATCAGTGGTGCGTCCAGGCGTCCGTGCCGGGGGGAGGGCCGCCCGGTGGGGGTGGTGCTGGCCCCACCCCGGACTGACCCGCCGCCGGGATCCCCACCGGGGCCCTCCCGTCCTTACGGTTGACCCATGACCGCCGGACCGACCTCCCCCCCACCGGCCTCGCCGCCGGTCCCCGCCGGGGCGCCCACGCCCTCCGGCCCGGGAGCCACGGCGGCGTCGGCCTCCGCCACCCGTCCCGCCGCCACCCGTCCCGCCGCCACCCGTCCCGCCACCGTCGGTGCCGCCGGACCCTCCTCCGGGCCGCTCCGCCCCGGCCTGCGGCTGCTCGCCCGCACCTGGCTGTGGGGCTGGATGTCGACGGTCCAGCTCGTGACCGGCCTGCTGCTCGCCGGGCCCTACATCGCGATCGGCGCGGTCGTGCTCGCCGGGGTGCTCTCGATCCCCGCGGCGGGCGTCGGCCTCGTGATGGTGGCGGTGCTGCTCCCGATCGCCCGCGTCGTCGGCGTCGTGGAACGGGCCCGGGTCGAGGCGTTCCTCGGCGTCCGGGTGCCCCCGCCGCCCCCGCCGGACCCCGGGACGCCGATCTGGCGGCGCCTGCTGCTCGACGGGCGCGCCTGGCGCGCCACCCTGCACCTGTCCGTGATCGCCTGGTGGAACCTGTTCGCGGGCACGCTCGTGCTCGTGCTGGTGTGCGTGTCCATCGCCTTCGCGGCCCTCCCGCTCTACGGCGGCTGGCTGCCCGGCGGCGAGCTCATGTTCATCGACCAGCGCCTGGCCGCGGGCCCGTGGTGGTGGATCGCCGGCTGGATGATGCTGCTCACGCTGCCCCTGATCGCCCGCGGGCTGACCGGCGTCGACCTGCTCCTCGCCCGGGCCCTGCTCGGCCCGGGCCGCGACGAGCAGGTCGAGCGCCTGACGCAGCGGGTCGAGACCCTGACCCACACCCGTGAGATGACCGTCGACTCGGTCGAGGTGGAGCGGCGCCGGATCGAGCGCGACCTGCACGACGGCCCGCAGCAGCGCCTCGTCGCGATCGCGATGGACCTCGGCATGGCCCAGGCGAAGCTGGAGGGCGACCCCGCCGCCGCCAAGGACCTGCTCGACCGGGCGCACACCGCCGCCAAGGAGGCGATGGACGAGATGCGCCAGGTCGCGCGGGGCATCCACCCGCCGGTGCTCACCGACCGGGGCCTGGACGCCGCACTGTCGGCCCTCGCGGCCCGGTCACCGGTGCCGGTGACGATGACGGTCGCCCTGCCCGCGCGGCCCTCCCCCACCACCGAGGCCATCGCCTACTTCTGCGTCTCCGAGGCGCTCACGAACGTGGCGAAGCACTCCGGCGCGCGTACCGTGACGGTCGACGTCCGCCGCACCGGCGGCCACGTGCAGATCGAGGTGGCCGACGACGGCCGCGGCGGCGCCGACGTCACCCGCGGCACCGGGCTGGTGGGCCTGCGGCAGCGCCTCGCGGCCGTCGACGGCACGCTCACCGTGCACTCGCCGCCCGGTGCGGGGACGCGGCTGTTCATGACCCTGCCCGAACGCCCCGACGCCCCCAGGAGCACCCTGTGAACGCCCGCCTGACCGGCCCCGCCGCGCCCCCGGACCCCGCCGGGGCCACCGGAACCACCGGGGAGGAGCCCCGGCTGCGCGTCGTCCTCGCCGAGGACTCCGTGCTGCTGCGCGAGGGACTGATCCGGCTGCTCGTCGACAGCGGGTTCGACGTCGTCGACGCCTGCGGTGACGCCGAGTCGTTCCTGCGGGCCGTGGAGCGTCACC
>Ga0302322_100006284_pt1 | contig 10512 bp, 4 predicted proteins | sample Fen_T0_2_FD_203757 | JGI IMG/M metagenome (GOLD analysis project Ga0302322, IMG submission 203757) | Peat permafrost microbial communities from Stordalen Mire near Abisko, Sweden - Fen_T0_2 | ecosystem: Environmental > Terrestrial > Soil > Wetlands > Permafrost | place: Sweden: Abisko... | reverse complement strand
TTGAACTGCGCGCTCGCAACCCGGAGCGCGGGCTCGTCTTCGGCGACCGGCACCTCGTCTTCGCGTCGGTCGGCGGTCCGGCGTTCGTCAGCGACCTCGACCGGGGGCGGCGGCCCGGGACGAAGCGCGACCTCGAGGACTACCTGCGGGTGGTCGGCGCGCTCGACATCATCCACCAGGAGGGCGGCGGCCCGCTCGAGGCGCTCGACCTCCCGGCCGAGACGCGGCACCTGGACCTGTACCGCAGCCTCGCGACGCTGCTCGACAAGAACTGGCAGGCGTTCGCCTTCGGCCGCGAGCCCGTGGACGACGCGATCGAGGTGGTTTGCCTCACGATAGGCGTTGACCGCGACGAGCTGCTCCGCGCGCCCGCCCTGATGGCCGTCGTGAACACGAACTCGCCGCTGCGCCTCGACCAGCCCATGTCCGAAGGCCTGATCGAGATGGCGCTCGCGGGCCAGGCGGTGGTGGCCACGCCGTTCACGCTGGCTGGGGCGATGACCCCCGCCACGCTCGCCGGCGCCCTGGCGCAGCAGCACGCGGAGGCGCTGTTCATGGTGGCGCTCGCCCAGATCGTCCGGCCGGGCGCGCCGATGGTGTACGGCGGCTTCACCTCGAACGTGGACATGCGGACCGGGTCGCCGGCCTTCGGCACGCCCGAGTACGTCAAGGCGCAGCTCGCAACGGGCCAGCTCGCCCGGCGCGTCGGCCTGCCGTGGCGCACCTCGAATGTGACCGCGTCGCCGGTCGTGGACGCGCAGGCGGCGTACGAGAGCGGGATGTCCGTGTGGGGCGCGGCGATGGGCGGCGCGAGCCTCCTCTACCAGGGCGCGGGCTGGCTCGAGGGAGGGCTGACGGCGTCGTTCGAGAAGCTGATCCTCGACGCCGAGCTGCTCCAGCAGATGGCCGAGGTGATGGCGCCAATCGCGGTGGACGAGGACTCGCTCGGCCTCGACGCGATCGCCGAGGTTGGCCCCGGCGGCCACTTCTTCGGGTCGGCGCACACGCTGGCGCGGTTCGAGACCGCCTTCTACCGGCCGATGCTGTCCGACTGGCGTAACTTCGAGACGTGGCAGGACGACGGGTCGAGGACGGCGACCGAGCGGGCGAACCGGATCTGGAAGCAGCTCCTCGCAGAGTCAGTGCCCCCGCCGCTGGACCCCGCACGGGCTGAGGCGCTCGACGCGTTCATCGACCGCCGCAAGCGCGAGATCGCGGCAGGGTAGCGCGGCCCCGGGCCAGCGTCAGCCCGCCGGGCGGATGTTCTGGTTGCGGTGGAACACGTTGTCCGGGTCCCAGGCGCGCTTCACTGCCGCCAGCCGCTTATACGTCGAGTTGGGGTAGGCATCGCGGACCCGGGCCTCGCCCTCGTCCTCGAGGAAGTTGGCGTACGCGCCAACGCCTCGGCCCCGGAGCCGGCGCAGGATCTCGTCGGCCCAGTCGCGGCACGGCCCGGCGGCCTCGGGCGTCGCTGCCGTCGCGAGCGCCATCAGGTGCACGGGCGCGGTCCGGTGGGCGTACGCGGTGGCGTTTGACGGGACGTCGGCGACGGCCCCGCCCAGGACGCGGACCTGGATCATCGTCCGGACCCCGGGCGACGCGAGGTACGCCTCGCGCAGGGTCGCGACCACGGCGTCGTCCACGACGTCCACGAACATCGAGCGGGCCACGCCGACCGAGGGGATCGCCGCCGCCTCGGTGAGGCGATAGAGGGCGGGGTAGGGCATAGGCCCGACGATGTCGGAGATGGGCGTCGCGAGCGCGCGGAACGGCGCCCAGGCCGCCGCGCCCGCCTCGGCGTCGCCGTTGTAGCAGCCCGCGATCACGACCACCGGCCGGCCGATCATCTCCGGCGGCACGAACGGCGCCGGCGGTGCGGGCATCACGTTGGCGATCACGCCGAGCTCGCGCGGTGCCGCGCCCGCCAGCGGCGTCACGCCGCGCAGGACGTCCGGGGTCGGCGGGAGCAGCATCGCGCCGCCGTACACCATGCCGGCCTCGACCATGTTGAACTCGAGCGAGGTCACCACGCCAAAGTTGCCGCCGCCACCCCGAATGGCCCAGAAGAGCTCGGGCTCCTCTGCCGCCGACGTCGTGACGATGCGCCCGTCAGCGGTGACCAGCTCCGCCGACATCAGGTGGTCGACCGTCAGCCCGTGCTGGCGCGAGAGGTAGCCCATCCCGCCGCCGAGCGTGATCCCGGCGATCCCCACCGCCCCGTTGTCGCCGAACGGGACGGTCAGCCCGTGCTCGTGCGCGGCGGCGACCACCGTGCCCGCGTCGAGCCCGGCGCCCGCGCGCAGGCGTCGCGCCCCGGGGTCGACGGTCAGGTCGCGAAACCCGCGCATGTCGATGACGAGGGCGCCGTCGCCCGTCGAGTGCCCGGCCGAGCTGTGCCCGCCGCCGCGGACCGCGATCTCGAGCCCGTGCTCGCGGGCGCAGGCGATGGCGCGGGCGACGTCCACGGCGTCGCGGGGCCGGACCACGACCGCGGGCCGTCCGGTCGCGGCGAGCTGGTAGACGCCGGCAGCCGCGTCGAACTCCGGATGGTCGGGGGTGAACACCGCACCGGTGAACGAGGACGCCAGATCGCGGACGACCGCAGAAGTCACAGCGGGGTCAGGCTCGGGGGACGCATGCCCGCATTGTGGTGTGTTTGCAAGGTTCGCGCGCGGCCCGGCCCGTTGTCAGAGCGGCGGGAGCACCTGGCGGTCGGCCGGGAGCGCGGCCCACGGATCGCCTATGCCGGCAATGCGGGCGAGGACGGTCCGGATGGTCCAGCGGTCCGGGCGCAGGTCGGGGTCGTCGAGCTCGTCCCACGTGATCGGCACGGACACCGGCGCGCCCGGACGCGGCCGGACGGCATACGGCGCCACGAGCGTCTTGATCCCCGCGTTCTGCGTGTAGTCGAGGCGCGCCCGGCCGTCGCGGCTCTTCTTGGCCCACTCCCAGGAGACGAGGTCGGGCACGGCGCCGCCCACGGCCCGCGACAGCTTCTCGACCCACGCGGACGTCTCGCCGTACGAGTAGCGCCCGCGCTCGATCGGGATCCACGCGTGCAGGCCGCGCCCGCCGGTGACCTTGGGGTAGGCGCGCACGCCAAGGTGCGTGAGCGCCGTCCGGTACAGGCGCGCGAGGACCAGTGTCTGCTCCCAGGTCGTGTCGGTGCCGGGGTCGATGTCGATGAGCGCGTACGTCGGCCGCCACGGGTCCTCGCACGTGGAGGTCCAGGCGTGGACCTCGAAGGAGGCCTGGTTGCCCAGCCAGGCGAGCGTCGCCACGCCGTCGGCGACGAGATGGTCGTTGGGGTCGCGATCCGCGCGGTCCTCGAGCCCGATCTCGCGCCATCGCGTGAGCCACTCTGGTGCCGTCGATGGGATCTGCTTCTGCCAGAACCCGGGCCGTCCCGCGCCGTCGGGAAAGCGCTGGAGGTTCAGCGGCCGACCCGCGAGGTGGGGGAGCATGACCGGCGCCACCTGCGCGAAGTACGCGATGAGCTCGCGCTTGGTGACCGGCAGCTCATCGGTGCCGTCGCGGGGCGGGAAGAGGGTCTTGTCGAGGTTCGTGACCTTGAGCTCCTCGCCGCCGACGCGCCAGACACCCTCGCGGGTCATCGCGGCGAGGGCCGCCAGCTCGTCCGCCGTGGCGCCGTCGAAACCGGGGGCCGACGACGCCGCCAACGACGCGGCCGACGACGGCGGGGGTGACGCCGAGGCCGAAGGTGCCTCCGGCTCGACCACGACCTCGACGGCCGTCTCGCGCGTCACGGTCTGCGGATCGCGGTCGCCGAGCACCCCCTTGTAGGCCGCCTGGCGCACGTTGCCGTCGCGGGTCCAGCCGGCGATCTCCGCGGTGATCACCAGATCGGGGCGAACCCACCGCACGTCGGCGAGGTCCTTGCCCCAGCGGCTCCGCGCGCCGGCGGGCGGGGGCGGGTCGAAGGGCGCGCTGTCGACGGCCAGCGCCGCAAGGCGCGTCAGCAACTCGAGCCGTGCCCGTGCGTCGAACCCCGAACCCACCATCCCCGAGAACCGGAGCGAGTCGCCCTCGTACACGCCGACCGCCAGCGCGCCGAGCTCGCTCGACTTGCCCGTCGCGGGCGTCCAGCCGCCCACCACCAGCTCCTGCCCGGGCCGTCCCTTGCGCTTGATCCAGTCCCCCGACCGCCGACCCGGCGTGTACCGCGACCGCCGCCGCTTGGCCACGACGCCCTCGAGCCCGTGGCGCACGGCCGCCTCGAAGAACGCCGGCCCGCCGCCCACGACGTGCGCCGAGAGCTGCACGCGCGGGTCGTCGCGGAGTCGGCTCGCCAGCAGCGCCTTGCGCGCCTCGAGCGGCACGTCGAGCAGCGAGTACCCGTCGAGGTGGAGCAGGTCGAACACCACGAGCACCACACCGCCCGATGCGTCGCCCAGCCGCTCCTGGAGCAGGGAGAAGTCGGGCCGCCCTGCCTCGTCGAGCGCCACCACCTCGCCGTCGACCACGGCTTCGTGGCCCTCGATCCAGTCCGCCGTCCCGCGGAGGCGCGGGAACCAGTCGCCAGCGTCCACGCCGTTGCGCGAGCGCAGCTCCGTCCTGCCGCCGCGGACCAGCGCCTGCGTGCGATACCCGTCCCACTTGACCTCGATGAGCCAGTCGGCGCCGGGTGGAACCGCCGACCCGGGCGTGGCCAGCATGGGCTCGACGAACCGGGGCATCGGGGAGGGCACGGCCAGCGCCAGGTCGGGATCGACCCCGCCAACCGGCGGCGTGCCCGCCAGCTTGGGCGCCTCGCCCGCCTTGACGTCGTCGTTCGTGCGCCCGGTCTTCACGCTCGCGGGATGGTCCTCGGCATCCCAGCCGTCCATCGCGTCCGCGTCGCGCTTGTGGATCAGCAGCCACGGGTCGCCGGTCTCCTCGTCGCTCGCGCCGGCCATGGCGCCACGCTTGCGCTCGGCCTCGCCCGTCCGCACGATCGTGGCGCGCCCGCGCAGCTTCTCGCCGCGGAAGCGCAGCTTGAGCTCGCCAGCAGCCAGCGCCGCGGAGGGGTCGGGGGTCTCGAGCTCGGGCTCCCAGGTGCCCCAGTCCCAGACGATCACATCGCCGGCGCCGTACTCGCCCTTGGGGATCGACCCCTCGAAGTCGTAGTAGTCGAGCGGGTGGTCCTCCACGTGGACGGCCATGCGCTTGGCGTCGGGGTCGAGCGAGGGGCCGCGCGGCACCGCCCACGAGACGAGCACCCCGCCGATCTCCAGACGCAGGTCGTAGTGCAGGCGCGTGGCCCGGTGGCGCTGGACCACGAAGCGGCGGCGAAGCGCGAATGGCGCGAGGGCTGACGCCGTAACGGGCGAGGGCGCTGCGGGCGCGCCCGCCGACGACACGGCGCCCGGGGCCGGCTCCGGCGTGCGCGCGAAATCGCGCTTGCGGCGGTATTCGTCGAGGGGCACGGCGATGCGTCGGCGGTCCGCGCCGCGCTACGCCATGCCGGGCTGGACTACGACGCGCGCCGTCGGCGCGCCGGGCGGGCCTCCGCCTCGGACTCGGTCGCCTCCGCGTCGTCCGTGGCCGCCTTGGCAGCCTTGGCCTTCGCGGCCGGCTTCGACCCCCGCTCGGCCTTCGCGTCGGCGAGCGAGACCGGTGCCGACGCATCGCGCGCGGAGACCTGCGCCTTGACGCTGGCCTCGAGCAGCTTCATGAGATCGACCAGGTTGCCGGTCGAGGCCTCGGCGGCCTCGGGCTGCTCCACGATCTGCTGACCCGCGACCTTGGCCTCGATGACCGCCATCAGGGCCTCGCGGTACTCGTCGCGATAGCGCGCCGCGTCAAAGTCGGCGGTCATCGCGTCGGCCAGCTGGTCGGCCATGGCGAGCTCTGCTGGCTTGAACTCGAAGGTGTCCTCGCCCAGGTCCAGGTCCGCCGTCGAGCGGATCTCGTCGGGCCAGTGCAGGGTGGTGAGCATCATGGTGTCCTCGAACGGGTCGAGGACCGCCAGCGCCTCGCGGTCGCGGATCACCACCTTGCAGACCGCGGTGAGGCCCTTGCCCTTGAGCACCGAGCGGAGGAGGGCGAACGCTCGCCGGCCAATCTTGTCGGGCTCGATGTAGTAGGCGGCCTTGGCGAATCCGAACGGCCCGACGGCCGCATCGCGCGGCGCGAACTGCTCGATCTCGATCGTGTGCATCGTCTTGAGGGGGAGCCGCTCGAGGTCGTCGTCCGTGATCACCACGTACTTGCCCGAGCTGTACTCGTACCCCTTGACGGTGTCCGACCGGGAGATCGCCTCGTCCTCGACGGGGCACCAGGTCTTCATCTGGATCCGCGACAGGTCGGTCGCGTGCAGCATGTTGAACCTGACCGCCGCCTCGGAGTCGGTCGCCGTGTAGAGCTTGACCGGGATGGTGATGAGGCCAAACGAGATGGCCCCTTTCCACATGGAACGCGCCACAGTGCCCTGACCCTCGCGTGTCGTACCGGCCGTGGTGTGGCTCCTCGGTCCGCGCCGAGCCGGGACGCGAGGGTACCACTCCGCGCAAGGGGCCTCGAATCGCGCACTGATCCCAGTCGTCGGGGGGTCTCCTGGCGCCCCGCGCCAGATGCCCCCCGGGAGGGCGCTATCCGCTTGGTCGCGTCGCTGCGGGGCGTCTTCGTCGGCCAAACCGCCACGTTCGGGCGTTGAGCGCCCCCCGGGAGGGCATCTGCGGTCGAACCGCCCGCCGAGCCGGATACGGCCCCCCGGGAGGGCATCTGCGACCCGCGAGTGGGATCAGGCGCCGTGCGCCGCCGCCTGCTCGGCGACGGGCTCGTCCGTGGCCCATGCCGAGCGCATGGGCAGCTCCCACCACGACGCCGGCGCCACGGTGAGGCGCTCGAGCGCGCGGAGCGTCGTGTCGTAGTTCACGCGCCACCCGCTGAAGTCGCGCCAGGCCCGATCGCGGTCCGCGACGACGGGCACGCCGGCCCGGCTGATCACGTCGAGCGCGGTCTCGAATTGCTCGCGGCTGACGCTCGTCGGGTCCCCGGGCGAGGGGCTTGCCGGGTAGGCGATGTCGAAGACATCCGAGATGCGCCGCAACGCGAGGTAGCCGGCCCGGATCATGACGTCGGCGCGCACGTCCATCGGGATGTCGACGGCAGACCGTGTGATGGCCGCGGCGTCCATCATCGCGCCGGCGGCGCTCACCCAGCTGCGATTGGGCTGCTGCGAGCGGTAGTAGACGAGCGCCGTGAGCGAGGTGTGCGTCTCCTCGATCTCGGCGAACCACCGCTCCCACTCGCCCCACATGTCACCGAGCTCGGTGAGTCCGCGAAGCCGTTGCAGCCGCGTGAGCATGACGACCGGCGACGGCGGGGAGTCGGCGCGCACCTCGAGCAGCGTCACGAAGAGCTCTCGGCGCGAGAAGGCGGCATAGATCGTCGGCAGGTACGAGACCAGCAGCGCGACGAGCGCGAGGCCGATCGCCGCCTCGGAGAAGGCGAGGATGTCGCCGTTCCCCACCGACGGCCGCGCGAAACCCAGCGTGAGCAGCGACGAGCCGCTGTCGACGAATGCGTCGTAGACGGTGGGCACGCCGATGGCCCAGAACATCGCGGTGTAGCCCAGCGAGATCACGATGAGCCAGACGACGGGGAGGATCACGAGCGACACCGGGCCGAGGTACGCCATGGCTCGGTCGCGGACCGCGTACGGCTTGCCCGGCCCGGCGACCAGCATGACGACCTTGCGCGTCCCGTGGAACGCCAGCCGGGTCAGGCCGTCGTTCGCGCCGCGCGGCAGGATGAAGGTGCGGATCCCGCTCAGCAGGGTGCGGGCGACGGCGAGCGCGCCGAGGACGAATGCGAGCAGGTGGAGGGCGGGCACGGTCTGGTCGGCTACCGGACGGCTGTCGCCGCCTCGCGGGCGAGGGCTGCGTCCAGACGCTCGAGCAGCGGGGCGGCCCCAACCCTCGCGAGCGTCTCGCGGCCTGATCGCGCGGCGGCGCGCACCTCGTTGTTCGACGCCGGGAGCAGCGTCGCCATGTCGATGGCGACCAACGCCGCGTCGAACGCCGCGCCGAGGCTTTCCTGGGTCCGCAGGGCCGCCCGATAGCCGGCCAGGGCCTCGTCATGGCGGCCCGAGAGCGCGGACACGCCAGCTGTGAGGGCCGTGATGTTCGCATCCAGCAGCCGGCCCCGCAGCACTGACCCGCGCAGGCGCTCGACCATGGCGGCGGCGTTCGTGGCGTCGCCCGCCCAGACGTAGAGGTGGCCAAGAATCACCGACGGCAACGCGTCTTCCGTGGACTCCGGGAACGAGGACTCCATCCAGGCGACCGCTTCGCGGACGCCTGACGTGTCACCGCTGGCGAACGACGCCAGCAGACGGACGACCCACACGTGCGCCGTGGTCTGCAGGTCGGTGTTGCCGACGAGCTCGGTCTCGAGGCGGGCGATGATCGGGGCGGGGTCGGCGCCGCGGAGCACCGCGAAGTTGCCCAGGACGCCGTCGAGGTGCGGCCGGTCGCGCTCGGGCACCAGGTCGAGCCCATCGCGGCAGAGCGACTCGGCGGTCTCCCAGTCGCCCAGGCGCATCGCCGCTGCGCCCACCGCCTCGCGGAACACCACGTCGAAGTCCTGGCGTCCGAGGCGCACCGCCAGCTCGTGCCCGCGGATCGAGCGCGCCAGGACGGCCTGCGGGTCGTCCTCGTGCATGGTCTGCATCCCGTTCAGCGTCGCCCGCAGCACGGTGAACGACAACCCGATCGACTCAGCAAGCAGGCGTCCGGTCTCGATCACGCCCATGCCCTCGCGGCTCCGGCCGATCATGTTCAGCGCCGAGCCCTTGGTGACGAGCAGGTCGGCCACCTCGGCCTCCAGGTCGAGGCGCTCGGCGATCGGCAGCACGGCATCGGCCGTGGCGATCGCCGCGGGTCGGCGCTCCGAGAGGAACTGCGCCCGCGCGAGCTGGGTTCGCAAGCCGACGCCCACCGGCTCCTCGGCGAGGTCCGCGAACTCGGCGTCGGCCGCCTCGACCAGGGCCAGCCCATCTCCCCGCCCGGCACCGATCAGCAGGATCCGGACCAGCGCTGTCGTGGCGTGGCAGGCGGCGCGGCGGTCGCCCCGCTCGCGGTGCAGCCCGATCGCCTCGTCGAGGTGCCGACGAGCGCGCTCCTGGTCGTTGGACGCCGCCGCGGCCTCGCCGGCCTGCTCGAGGATGCTGACGCGCGCGCCGTCGTCGGAGGCGACAGCCAGCGCCTGCTCGAGGAAGGTCGCCGCCTGCGCGTGCGAGGCCAGGGCGGTGGCCCGCTCGGCCGCTCCCCGCAGGGTGACCAGTGCCTGCGCCGCCAGGGCGTCCGCCTCCGGGCCCGGCGTGCTGTTGGCGTGCGCGGCGAGGTAGTGACCCGCCAGCGCGCCGGCGAGCTCCTCCGTGTCGAGCGACTCGAAGAAGCGGGCCGCGGCCAGGTGCCGCACCTTCCGGTCGCGCCGGGCCAGCGTGTTGTAGGCGACCTCGCGGATCAGGGCCTGGACGAACGCATACTGCCCGCGCTCCGGCGACCGCGGGTCCACCTGCGCCGTCAGGATCTCGCGGCGGACCAGCGTCCGCAGGCGTGCCTCGAGGGTCGCCGCGTCGACCCCGGCCACGGCCGCCAGCCCGGCGGGCGTGAAGCTCTGGCCCAGCACCGCCGCATCGGCGACGAGCGCGCGCTCCTCGACCGACAGCGCGTCGAGACGCGAGGCGATCAACGCGGTCAGCGTCTCCGGGACAGCGAGGGCCGACAGATCGCCCACCGGCCGGTACGCACCGTCCGCGACCGTGAGCCGGCCATCCGCGAGCAGCATCCGAACCGTCTCGACCGCGTAGAGCGGCATGCCGTCGGCGCGGGCGACGATGGCGCGGATGGCCGCGACCGGCAGTCCGGGCACCAGGCCCGCGAGGAGCTCCTCCATCGCCGCGGCTGTCAGCGGCTCGAGGAACAGCGATGCGAAGTTGCGCTTGGCCGCGCCCCAGTCCGGGCGGCGCTCGAGGAGCTCGGGCCGCGACAGCGTCACGATGTAGATGGGGACGTTGCGGCTCCACTCCATCAGGTGGTCCACGAAGTCGATCAGGCCGCCGTCGGCGAAGTGGAAGTCCTCGAACACCAGCACGACCGGAGCCGTCGCGGCCAGCCGCTCGAAGAACGTGCGCCACGCCGCGAACAGCTGCTCGGACCCGCCGCTCGACTCCACCCCGAGCAGCGCCAGGAGCGCGGCCTCGATCCAGCGTCGCTCGGCTGGGTCGGGGACATGGCGGGCCACGGCGGCCGTCACGCGGGCTCGCGTCGTCGCCTCGTCGTCGGTCTCGGCCAGACCGCACCGCTCGCGGACCATCTCGCCCAGGGCCCAGAAGCTGATCCCGTCGCCGTACGCCGGGGACCTGCCGTCGTGCCACCAGACCGCCTCAGCCAGGCCGTCGGCGTACTTGAGGAACTCCCACGCCAGGCGCGTCTTGCCGATCCCCGCCGGGCCCACCACGGACATGAGGCGTGGGCGACCCTCGCGGGACGTCGCGTGGAACAG
>Ga0302322_100006283_pt1 | contig 10512 bp, 12 predicted proteins | sample Fen_T0_2_FD_203757 | JGI IMG/M metagenome (GOLD analysis project Ga0302322, IMG submission 203757) | Peat permafrost microbial communities from Stordalen Mire near Abisko, Sweden - Fen_T0_2 | ecosystem: Environmental > Terrestrial > Soil > Wetlands > Permafrost | place: Sweden: Abisko... | reverse complement strand
GACCAGTTCTCGGTCGACAGCCACAAGAAAGCCTTCGCGGCCATCGAAGCGGGCAAGTTCGACGACGAAGTCGTTCCAGTGCCTGTGAGCTTTACCACCCCGAATGGCAGCAAACCCAAGCGCATCGACAGCGTCTTCAAAATGGACGAAGGCCCTCGCGCCGACACCTCGCTCGAAGCCCTTCTGGCGCTTAAGCCTGCGTTCCACGTGAAAGGCACGGTCACCGCCGGCAACTCGTCTCAGATGTCTGATGGCGCGGCCGCAGTCGTCATCATGACGGCCGATCGTGCGAAGGCTCTTGGCCTGAAACCTCTGGCCCGTTACGTGGGCTACGCCACCGCAGGCTACAAGCCCGAAGAGATGGGCCTCGGCCCGGTGTTTGCGATTCCAAAAGCCCTGAAGCTCGCGGGCCTCAAGCTGAGCGACATTGCTGTCATTGAGTTAAACGAGGCCTTCGCCGCGCAGTCACTGGCCGTCATCAAGGAAGGTGGCCTGAACACGGAAATCATCAACCCCAACGGCGGCGCGATCGCCCTCGGTCATCCCTTGGGATGCACCGGCTCCAAGCTCACCGCCACCATCATTCGCGAGCTCGGCCGTCGCAAAGCCCGCTACGGCATGGTAACGATGTGCGTCGGTGGAGGCATGGGCGCGGCAGGTATTTTCGAGAATTTGCAGTGAACACGCCCTTCGCAATTCGCTGTTCGCCCTTCGCTAACCGCAAGTTGCCGAGACGGGTTTTGCGAAAAGCGAATGGCGAATAGCGAAACACGACTTTAAGACAGACATCAGCGAGGAACCATGGCCACAACTACGGTAGCTCCCAAGACGAAACTTACGGGCGGAAGCTTTCTGCTCGAAGACCACAACCTGCAAGACGTCTTCACTCCTGAAGACTTCAACGAAGACCAGCTGATGATCGCCAAGCTCGCCAACGAGTTTGCGGTTAACGAACTCCTCCCTGCCGTCGAGCAGATCGAACACAAGGATTGGCAGGTCACCAAAGACCTCCTCAAAAAGGGCGCCGAGATGGGCCTGACCAACGTTGACGTTCCGGCCGAGTACGGTGGCTCCGAGATGGACAAGATCTCCTCGGCCATCATCGCCGACAACATCGCCAAGTGCGGCAGCTTCGTCGTCTCCATGGGCGCTCACGCTGGCATCGGCACCCTGCCCCTCGTCTTCTTCGGCACCGAAGAGCAAAAGAAGAAGTACCTGCCCCGGCTGGCTTCGGCCGAAATCATCGGCGCCTACGCGCTCTCTGAAAGCACGAGCGGCTCTGACGCGCAGACCAGCCGCACCCGCGCCGTGCTGTCGCCCGATGGCAAACACTACATCCTCAACGGCGAGAAGATGTGGATCACCAACGCCCACTTCGCCGACCTGTTTACTATTTTCGCCACGCTCGACGGCAAGAAGCTGACCGCCTTCCTGGTCGAGAAAGACTTCCCCGGCTTCTCCGTCGGCGCCGAAGAAAAGAAGATGGGCATTCGCGGCTCGTCCACCGCGCCGCTCATCCTCAACGACTGCCAGGTGCCGGTCGAAAACGTCCTCGGTGAGATCGGCAAGGGACACATCATCGCCTTCAACATCCTCAACGTGGGCCGCTTCAAGCTGGGCGCGGGATGCGTTGGCGGCGCCCGTACCTCGTTGCAGCACGCGATTGCCTACGCCAAGGAACGCAAGGCGTTTGGCAAGACGATCTCCGACTTCGGCCTCATCCGCGAGAAGCTGGCGCAGATGGCTGTCGGCATCTACGCGGGTGAATCGATGGTCTACCGCACCGTCGGCATGATGGAAAACGCGTTGCCCGAAGGTGAAAAGAGCTCCGAGGTCATCCGCCAGGCCATCGAGGAATACGCGGTTGAGTGCTCCATCATCAAGGTCGCAGGCTCCGAGATGCTCGACTTCGTGGTGGACGAAACCGTGCAGATCCACGGCGGCTACGGCTTCGTCGAAGAGTACCCGGCGGAACGCGCTTATCGTGACTCGCGCGTCAACCGCATCTTCGAGGGCACCAACGAAATCAACCGCCTCATCATCACCGGATGGTTGCTCAAGCGCGCCATGAGCGGACAGCTTGCGCTGTTGCCGGCCATTAAGAAAACGATGGACGAAGTGATGGCGGGCCCGTCATTCGAAGAGTTGGAAGGCGCCTTGGCTGCCGAGCAGAAGATCGTCGGCAATGCCAAGAAGCTGGCCATGCTCGTAGCCGGTGCGGCTTCGCAAAAGTACATGCAGAAGCTGGCCGACCAGCAGGAAATCATGGGCGCGATCGCCGACATGGTGATCGAGTCGTTTGCCATGGACTCCTGCGTGCTGCGTGCCCGCAAGCACATCGAGGCCCAGGGCGAGGCGAAGAGCGCGCTGGTAGTCGCAATGACGCAGATTTACATCGCGGGTGCGATGTCGAAGCTGGAAGCAGCGGCCAAGAAGGTCATCGCGGCCGTGGCCGAAGGCGACATGATGCGCACGCAGGTAGCAATCGTTCGTCGCCTGGTGAAGTTCGAGCCCGTCAACGTGATCGGCTTGCAGGAGCAGATCGCCGCCCGCGTGCTCGAAACCGGTAAGTACGTAACAGTTTAGGAAAGACTTTAACCACAGAGGCACAGAGACACTGAGAAGATAAAAGACTTCTAGGGTTTTCTCAGTGCCTCTGTGGTGAATCTTCTTTTTCCTTGCGAATCTCTTCCATCACCGACGAAATCAATTCCTTCGCGTCCGTGATTCCCTTCAGCACAATCTGGATATCCATCGCGGGCTTCCCCGGTTGCCGGGCGCTCTGGCAATAGACCCCATGCTGACCCACCATGGTGAGCGCGTCGGTCAACGTATCGAGGGCAACCGCCAATCGCCCTCGAGCTACACCCATGCGGAATTCGTAATGCTCCAATTCTTCGCGCTTCTCATCCAGTACGCTCATACGCTCGATTGTAACGTCTGCCGCGAACGTGAATAATAGGTTCGCCGCCATCGTCGGTCGTATGATTGAACTGCTACAGGAGAGTGCAATGCAGAAAACCCGTACAACCCTTTTCGCCTTGATGATCGCCATCGTTGCCATCGGACTTTTCGCTCAAGAGAGCAAGCCACCACTCAGCCCTCCGGGAACCGCGACCTTCACCTTCGCCGATGGAAAGTCCGTCACCATCGACTACAGCCGTCCTTCGATGCGCGGCCGCAAGATCTTCGGTGGATTGGTCCCTTACGGACAAGTTTGGCGCACCGGGGCTAACTCCGCCACCAGCCTGAAGACGACTGCGAATCTGACCATTGGCGGAGCCAGCATCCCGGCCGGAAGCTATACCCTCTACACCCTTCCCAGTGAAAAAGGCTGGAAGCTCATCATCAACAAGGAAACCGGCCAGTGGGGCACGGAGTATAACGAGAAAGACGACCTTGCTCGCGTGGAAATGAAAGTCTCGAAGAACGCCTCGCCCACTGAGCAGTTCACCATTTCCTTCGCCCAGACCAACGCCAATGGCGCTGTCTTAAAGCTCGACTGGGCCGACACGACCGCCAAGGTCGACGTCGCCGTAAAGAAGTAGGTATGGACCGAAACACGCGAATTGAGATTCGACGCTGCCTGGTTTGAACGGGCCTCCGACGCTTGGCCGGGGGCCTTAAGCAAGAACTGATTGCGAAGTACGGCATCAAACCGAAGATGAAACACGCCTACCACGAGCTTGAGATTATCGTGAACGGCGAGAGCGTCTTCTCCTATTCGCGCGCCCACAAGATACCTACAGTCGCGAGTCTTCTGAAGTTGGTAGAGAATGCGACGACTGCCGAGGCCAGCAAGCCGGTTCAGACGGGCAATTGCTCCTGCAGCCATGCGACTTCCTGCGGTTTGGGTTCCGCAGTCAGCTCGAGCACCAGGTTCTCCAGAATGAGCCTCTTGCTCACAGGATTTGAGCGAAGTGCCAAGTCGGCGCGAGCGATCTTCCGAATCGCGCTCGTTAGCTCGCGCTTCGATTTGTATCGCCGGGCCTGACGTATGACATCCTCCGCCGCAAAAGATGGTAGCCGAAACCCCTGCCAGAGCGCCTGCCATAGCGCTCGTGTATCGCGAACATTGCGCTCGAAGATCACCAGCATCTGCCGGAAGGTGCGCGACAGCATATAGAGGTGCCCAATCGCTGCTTCGTCTCCATCGCCGGTGTTGAGGATCGCATCCAGTACGGCTAACGCTCGAGCACGATCGCGGGCAGAGATCGCGTCAGTCAGCTCGTAAAACGAACGCTGTTTGGCCGCCAACACCATGGTTTCCACGTCGCCCAGTGTGATGCGCTGCTTGTCACCCACGTAGAGCACCAGCTTCTCGAGCTCGTTCGCCACCATCATCATGTCGCCACCGAGCGAATCGACGAGTTCTCGCGCAGCATCGGTATCGAGCTTCACCGCTTCCGTGTTCGCGGTATCGACGGCCCACTTCACCGCGTCCCCTTCATCCACGCGGGCAAACTCCAGCACCGTGCAATGCTCGCCAAGCGTCTCGCGTATACGTTCGTAGCGGTCCTTATCCTGCAAATCCATCCGGCGCACGTCAGCCGGAATGTTGATATGGTCGGCAATGAAAACAACCAACGCGTCAGGATTTGGATTCCTGAAGTAGTCCGCGATGGCGGCAAACTCGTCGTCGTGCTTGCCGCGGCTGTAAAGAGCCTTAACGCCCCGGATAAAGAACACCTGGAAAGGCGCCATCAGCGACGGAGTGCGGGCGCGGTCGAGTATCTGCTGCAACTCGACTTCTCCCAGGTCCATGTCATACACGCTGAGTTCGCGAACATCCGCAGGAATCAGCGATTGCAATACTGCGTCGCGGCAACGCTTACGAAAGAACGCTTCGTCGCCGACGAACACGTACCCTGCGGCCAGCTTGCGCGCCTGCACGTCGGCCACAAAACGGTCAGAGGCGGCGAAGCTGCGCACTAGTACGCCTCCATCACGTTGCTGACCAGCGACTTCGCAAACTCTCGGGCAACGCGCTGAAATGCAGGGTTGGATTCGTCGAAAAAGCTGGCGGTATCACGCGAAACCTGGTATTGCTCGCGATACGTGTAATTGGGGTTATCCCAAAGCACTTTGCCGGTCTTGCCGGTAAGCGATACCTTCATGGCGATCGTTACCAGCGAAGAGGAGATGCGCCCGGTCACCGAATCGTACGTCAGCGGACTGTTTGCCGTGTAATTGATCAGGCCCTTGAGCGTCGCATCGGCCTCGCCGTCGTTGTTGGTCGTAACTACATGAAAGTTGGTACGGCTGCGAAGTTCCTGCACCACCGCTGCGGTTATGGTCTGCTCTACGCGATACGTTTGGGTCGTATTCTCGAACATGGGCACATAGACGGTACGAATGTTCTCGGGCAAACGAACCGCATGCCCGCTAGTGTGATATCCGCAACTCGTTGTCAATATGGCCAAAACGGTAGCGAGTACCATCGCTGTTGAGGCGCCGCGCCGCAATCTCATCACTGTACGGTCCCACGCGGACGCCCGGGAATCAGCGATTCGGCGCATTCCACGGCGGCTACGGCCGCGATGCGCAAGTTATCGCTGACTGCCCAAATCCAGAAACCGTTGTCGCGCTCCGAATCAGCCCGAACTACCGCCTGAATTTGCTCCTGACCCGCGGCGTTCACGTTGCTGGGAGCGTCTTCTTCGTCATGCCAGATGGCGACATGATCGCCGGAAAGCGCTGCGGCCACTTCCTCGTGCTGAGCGGGCCGCTCCAACTCAATGTAAAGCGAAAACCCATGTCCGTGGAAGATGGGAGCTTGCAGCAGCATCAAGGAAGGCACTTCGGCGCGATCGTTGACGATTCGCTTGAAATCTCCCAGAATCTGCTTCTCCACGGTCGCAAGCGATGAAGTCGCATTAGCACCGTAGCGATCAAGAACGTTAAATGCCACCTGGGCATCAAACACGTTTTTCGGCATCTGCTGGAACGACAGCAGATTGATAGTCTGCTCGTGCAATTCGTCCATGCCGCGCTTGCCGCGCTCAGAGGCAGGCTCAAGCACAGTGACGATGGAATTCTTCACTTTCGCAACTTTGTTGGCCCGCAACAGCAGCAGCGCCAGTACCATCGATGCCGAATGCGCGACCCGCACCGGCCCAGCGACAAGGTCTAACCTGGGAACGCTGCCTAGTTCCCGCTCAATCCAGGGAGCGCGAAGTTCTACGCCTTGCTCCCCTTCCAAGCCAAAAGACAGGTCGATGATGTCACTCCCCGCCTTCTTCGCCATATTCCAGGTCTTGCGCGTGAACTTTTCATCTGCGGCAAAGAAGGTAAAGTCAACGTTCTCCATGTGTTCAGGCAGCACGCTCTGAATAAATGTAGGCTCATCGCCAATGGCATCGAGTTGACCGAGCGACTCGTCGTCGTCGAGTAGGCGAACATCGTGCGAGGGAAAGTTCCTCTCGGTCAGCACCTCTTTTATCTCGCGGCCCTTGAGCGATCCGGCGCCCACAACGGCGACGCGGAACAGTCCTCCCCAACTGCCGGCGTCGGGGCGTACCATGGGTGTTGCTTTCGGAGCGTTCTTCATCAAGCGTGCGAAGCCTCATCATGCGGAGGAGGCGGCGGCAATGTGGGCCGTCGCAAAAAGAAGGAAAGCCTGGCAACGATGCCGGCAAGTGTGTACACCAGAGCAATCAAAATCAGGACTTGCCGTGAAAAAAACCAGAGCAGCCCAATACTTCCGCCGATGACGATGATCCAGCGGAAATTCTGCGGCTTGCCGAGATTCAGTTCCTTAAAGCTGAAGAAGCGCCACGTGCTCACCATCAAGAAGGCAAGCAGGAAAACCAGCGCCGCCCATCCCACCGACAGCCACCACTCTTGCAGGGGATTGCCCTTCATATAGTGAACTAAGGCCGCGACCACTCCTGCACCCGCGGGAATCGGCATCCCCACGAAGTACTTCCTGCCGGGGCGTCCCGGGTTGGAAGGCTGCGGGTTCGTCTGAATGTTGAACCGAGCCAGCCGCGCGGCACCTGCCATAAGGAACACAAAAGTAGCGATCGCACCCAGCTGAATGACTTTGCTGCGCAGGTCCGAATCGTCCATGAAAGGCAGCGAGCGGAACCCCCAGAGCCACGCCAGAATGGCGGGCGCGATACCAAACGTAATGACATCGGCCAGCGAATCGAGTTCGCGGCCAAACGCGCTGGTTGTGTTGGTCAGGCGGGCGATGCGGCCGTCGAGGCCGTCAAACAGAATCGCGAATCCAATCGCTTTGGCTGCGTAGTCGAAGTGCCACGGATCGCCGATCGTGCCCAGAATCGCCTGTGAGATCGCGAAATATCCCGCCGCGATATTGGCTGCGGTAAACAGCGACGGCAATACGTAAAGCCCCTTGCGTGTGGGACGTGGCCTGGCATTATCGGCGTGATGCTCAGAGTGATGGTCGGTCATCGCGCCTCCGCCGATGCCAGAGTCGCCGGCATCGACACCGGCGCCAGCGCCAGAACCGAGGAACCGCCTGCCACGTGGTCTCCCACTTTGACCTGGATCGCGGCAGCCGCCGGCAGGACCACATCTACACGCGAACCAAACTTAATCAGGCCGACTCGCTCGCCGCGGCCAACCCTATCGCCCACCTTCTTGTTGAACACGATCCGGCGAGCCAGCAACCCGGCGATCTGCTTGAAAACCACCGTTCCGCAGTCGCCCTTTACAGTCACAATGTTCTGCTCATTCTCTTCCGCCGAGATCTCGCCCATGGCGTTACCGAACTTGCCGCGCCGGTAATTTACAGCGGTAATCACGCCAGAAATTGGCGACCGGTTTACGTGGACGTTGAAGACATTCAGGAAAATGCTGATCCGGGTGGAAGGTTGTCCATTCAACAGTGTCTGCGATACATCCGTCACTTTGCCGTCAGCCGGAGAAACAACGGCCAACGCGTCGGCGGGAATTCGGCGCTCGGGATCGCGAAAAAACCACAGGAAGAACGCTCCCAGCAGAATGGGGATTGCCGCCAGCGCCGGCAAGGTCAACCAGGCGAGCAGCAGGGCCGCTGCAACACATGCCAGCGCGTAATAGTAGCCGTCACGAACCATGGGTATCCCAACGATTATAGAACCTTACGGGAAATTCTCGGCTGGGCTGACTGAAGAAATCGGCTTCGGGATTAACGCGAATGGGATAGATACAAAGCCACCTTGACGGCAGGGTAGGCGTCCTCTGCCGCCCGCTTATGGGCTGGCCTTCGACTAAGCGACCGGTTGGCCGCTGCGGAACTGTTGTTCCAACGACTCCATCTGATCTTTCAAGCGGAGTTTCAGCTTCTTCAGGCGCACTTCTTCCAGCTTCTCTTCTTCACTTAGAAACCTCTTCGTGATGAGGGCGTCGAGCCGCTGGGAATACTGCGAGTGCTCCTCGGCCAGCTTGCGAAAAACATCGTTGCTGGCCAAAAGCTGATCACGAACCTGAGTTGCCATTCGATGAACCTCCGGAGATACCACGAGAAGCACAAATTAGCATACCCCTAAATGCGCTTCAAGGAATTTTGTCACATTAATGCAATGTTAGGCGAAAAAGGAGGGCGTCCTCGGCAGGAACCTGGTAGTACTCCTTCCGCCGGCCTTCTTGAGTAAACCCAATGCTTTCATAGAGTCGCAACGCCGCCAGGTTCGATTCGCGGACCTCAAGGATTATCGAGGCAACGCCAGCGAGCTCCGCTGCAGCCCTCAGTTCCTGGATCAACGACCTCGCAATTCCCTGCTGACGACGTTCGGCGTCCACCACAACGTTTTCGATCTCCCACTCGTCGCGCAAGCAGCGCGCAATAACAAATCCGGCGATATCCACGTCGTCCGTAGCCACCAGTACGACGCGCTCGGCAACCTCAAGCGTGAACAGCTCTCTGTATTGCTCCGTTGTCCAATGCGCGGCACCGGCGGACCGCTGCTCGAGGTTCCGCATTGGCTCGATGTCACTCGGAGTGGCTCGGCGCAGTCGCACAGTGTCAGCGTTTCGGTGGCGTGTACAGTTCGGCGTTGGACCGCCGAATGTAGTTGGCATCAAGCGTCGCTGGATCGACCGTGTCGCCCGCAAACAATTTTCGGAGGCCGATACGGCCGATTGCGTCAGCCTGTAGCGGCTTGACCAATGCGACATCGGTGCCACCCAACTCCGCCAGCGCCGGATGGGTCGTAATGACGCGCGCCTTCAATGCGGCGATGTCCGCGAGAAAATCCACATGCTTTGCGATGTATTCACGCTCCAATTCCGCGCGCTGCTCACTAATGCGGTAATGGCCGACGTACAGCTCGCCCCGGCCGGCGTCGAGAACTGCCGTAATCTGCTGCCCCTCTTCGCCGTAAGTGACGGCGAGCGCCTCCAGCATAGAGACCGCAGCCATCGGCTTTCCCAAAACTTCACAGAGAGCCTTGGCCGTCGATAACCCAACGCGTAGTCCAGTAAACGATCCCGGGCCGTCAACGACAGCGAGGCCGTCGAGGTCCGATTTCGCGAAACCGCACTGATTCAGGAGTTCGGCGATACAGGGCACGAGCCTTGCCGAGTAGGTTCCGCCCTCGAGTTCCGCCCGCACCAGCACTTCAAACGTATCGGCGTCGCCGCGACATAACGCCACGCTGCCACGCCTTCCCGAAGTGTCCACCGCGAGAATCAGCATCGTCAGCCGTCGTGTTCCGCGTCTTCGACGAGTTCGAGCAACACGCCGCCCGCGCTGGAGGGATGGACGAAGACGTAACGATGTCCGCCCGCGCCGACCTTGATTTCTTCGTTGATCAGCCGCGTACCGGAAGCTTTCAGCCGTTCGTCAGTGCCCGCCAAATCAGTCACGTGCAAGGCCACGTGGTGCAGCCCCTGTCCGCGCTTTTCAAGAAACTTGGCAATGGTTGAATCCGGAACCGTCGGCTCCAGCAACTCGATGCGGCTCTCGCCGACCGGAACCATCGCCACGCGAACTTTCTCGGCTTCAACAACTTCTTCCGGCAGGACGGTCAGTCCCAGCCTCTCATAAAACTGTTTGGCTTCCGCCAGCGACTTGACGGCAATTCCCAGATGATCGATTTGCGTCATGCGTGTTTCCCTACTTCCTTGACGAGTTCTTCCACCAGCGAGTACGGATCGCGTTTGTGCTCGGCAATCTCGACGGCAAAGCGTTCGGCCTCTCCATTACCCAGGTAGTCGGTTACCACCCGTTGAAAAAGAGCGTCACGCAGCATTTCAGTTAGGCGCTTGCGCCAATTGGCGACACGCCGGTGCTTGCCCATCTCGCTGGTTGCGAGATGTACGCGGTAAGTTTCGACGGCCTGCAAGACCTCCGGAATGCCCGTGCCATCGCTCGCTACGGTCTTCACGATCGGCGGAGTCCAGTTGTCGTGTCGCATGGCGAGCGATTGCATGGCGCGAATCTCGCGCTCAACGCGCTCGGCACCGTCGCGGTCCGACTTGTTGATCACAAACACGTCAGCGATCTCCATGATGCCGGCCTTGATGGTCTGCACGTCGTCGCCCATCCCAGGCACAAGCACA
>Ga0302322_100006282_pt1 | contig 10513 bp, 10 predicted proteins | sample Fen_T0_2_FD_203757 | JGI IMG/M metagenome (GOLD analysis project Ga0302322, IMG submission 203757) | Peat permafrost microbial communities from Stordalen Mire near Abisko, Sweden - Fen_T0_2 | ecosystem: Environmental > Terrestrial > Soil > Wetlands > Permafrost | place: Sweden: Abisko... | reverse complement strand
CGAAGAACGCCAGAGCCATCGCGGTGAGCACCAGCGCGACGCCGCGCGTCACCGTCGGCCGGAGCAGGGGCGGCAACGCACCGGTGCGAGCGCGGATCAACGCCGGCCAGATGCTCAGGGCGAGGAACGCGACCGCGGCCGCTGCGGCATGCGCTGCCGACCTCCCGTCGACCGCGAGCGGGAACGCCGCGACCGCGATCGTGGCGGCCCCGCCCACAGCCAGGGTCGCCCTGGACGCCGGCCGGAGCGCTCGCAACGACGCAGCGGTGACGAGGTGGCATGCCCCCGTGATCAGCAGCGCCGCCGTCATGAGCGCCCGCACCGGCGAGCCCACGGCGGCGAGCGCCGAGATCGTGCCGTGCGAGGAGTCGAACCCGCCCGGGTACGCCAGCGCGGCGACCGTGAACCCTCCGATGAGCGCCACCGGAGCCACGCCAGCCGACACGATCCCGGGAGCGGCGACAGGACGTCCGGGCGCCATCATCCGCCCATCGTCTCCTGACCCGCTCGCCCGGACCGTCGGAACTCCCGTCACGTCGTCAAGCCGAGCCAGAACGGCACCTGAGCTCGGTCCTCAGCAGGGTCCGTCACCAACGACCGTGCGAGTCCTCCACCGCAGCACCGCGTGAGCACACGCGCGGCAGTCATACCGCGCCAGCCGCTTCGTTCCCGACGTCAGCCCTCCCGCCCCCCCTGACCGTCTCGCATCCGGCCGGGTCCGACCCAGCGGCCGAGCCATGTCTTACTACGGCGCGGTCTGCGGTGACGGTCCCGAAGATGGCAGAAGGCCCGTTCCCCGTGAGGCGGGCCTCCTGTCAGGTCGGGCGTGGTTGTTCAGACAGACCTGCGCGAGGGCATGAGTGCGATGACGATGAGCGCGATGATGGAGAAGAAGAACGCCAGCAGCCCCCAGATGAAAGGCGAACGCCCCTTGCGGCGGGCGATGGCTGCGCTCCACGCGATGATCAGGATCCAGATGATGAACCCGATGACCCAACCCACGAGGGTGGCGGACGAGGTGGAATCGGCGAGAAGCATGGTGGATCTCCTTGATGTCGTCGGCACGGTGCGGGCCATGATGCCGAATCCAACGCGTATCGGCATCCCTCTGCGTCAGGTCCGAGAGTAGATGCCGGCTCGTCGTTCCGTTGCAGGGAGCGGCGACCTCGGTGCGGACGTCGGTGCCGTCTGCGGTTCCGCTCGCCGGTGCAGGGCGACCGTGACAATGAGAAGCACGAGGGCGACGAGGCCCAGGGGTGTTCGGCCGAGTCGCGGGGCCGCGTGTCGGGTGGGTGCGGTGGACCCTGCTGGTCAGGGCCGGAGTCGTCGGCGTAGGGGTGGTGGTTCGAAGTCCCAGCAGCCCTGCTCGTGGCCCGTGCATCCGGGCTTCGACGCGATTGTCCAGCCGCCTTCGTGGACGGCGTGGTGGTGGGCGTCACAGAGCAGTGCTGTGTTGTCGATGGTGGTGGGGCCGCCGTGCTCCCAGGGGGTGACGTGGTGGGCGTGGCAGCGCGGCACCCGGGCGCGGCAGTCGGGGAACATGCAGTGCCCGTCGCGGACCTCCAGGGCGCGGCGCAGGCGGGTGAGGTCGCCGTGGATGCGCCACATCGTCGCGTTCTCCACGATCGACAGGCGCTGGTGCTCGCGTGGAGAGCGCGTCCTGACACCCGGTGGGAGGTTCGGTCAGCCGAGGGCTCGGACGATGTCGTCGACGCGCTCCTTGGCGTCGCCGAAGAGCATCCGCGAGTTCTCCCTGAAGAACAGCGGGTTCTGGACGCCGGCGTAACCCGTGGCCATCGACCGCTTGAAGATGATGACGTCGTGGGCGTTCCACACCTCGAGCACCGGCATGCCGGCGATCGGCGAGGTCGGGTCGTCGTTCGCGGCCGGGTTCACCGTGTCGTTCGCGCCGATGACGAGCACGACGTCGGTGTCGGGGAAGTCGGCGTTGATCTCGTCCATCTCGAGCACGATGTCGTAGGGCACCTTGGCCTCGGCCAGCAGCACGTTCATGTGGCCGGGCAGGCGTCCCGCGACGGGGTGGATGCCGAAGCGGACCTTGATGCCGCGCTTGCGCAGCTTGTCGGTCATCTCGGCGACGGGGTACTGCGCCTGGGCCACCGCCATGCCGTAGCCGGGCGTGATGATCACCGACGACGCGTTCGCGAGCAGGTCGGCGACCTCATCGGCGGTGGTCTCGCGGTGCTCGCCGTAGTCCTTGTCGCCCGCTGGGCCGGCCTCGATGCCGAAGCCGCCGGCGATCACGGAGATGAACGACCTGTTCATCGCCCTGCACATGATGTAGGACAGGTAGGCACCGGAGGAGCCGACGAGCGCGCCGGTGACGATGAGCAGGTCGTTCTCGAGCAGGAAGCCCGACGCCGCGGCCGCCCAGCCGGAATAGCTGTTGAGCATCGACACGACCACCGGCATGTCGCCGCCGCCGATGGAGGCGACGAGGTGCCAGCCGAGCAGCAGCGCGATGATCGTGACCACCACGAGCAGCCACAGCTGCGGCGAGATGCAGAACCAGACCGTGAGCGCCACGAAGAGGACGAGCGCCCCGATGTTGAGCGCGTTCTTGCCCGGCAGCATCAGCGGCTTGGAGTTGATGCGCCCCGACAGCTTTCCGAACGCGACGATCGAACCGGTGAACGTGACGGCACCGATGAAGACGCCGATGAACACCTCGGCGTGGTGGATGCCGAGCGTGCCCTGCGCGGCCAGCGCCGCGGCCTCGAGCGGGTCGGCGCCACCCTCGACCGCGAGGTAGCCGTTCCAGCCGACCAGCACGGCGGCCAGACCGACGAACGAGTGCAGCATCGCGATGAGCTCGGGCATACCGGTCATCTCGACGACGCGCGCGCGCCACAGACCGATCGTCGCGCCGACCACCATCGCCACGACGATGAGGATCAGGCCGAGAGTGCTCACCTTGCGGTCGACGGCCAGCGCGATCGTCGCTACGAGAGCGACGGCCATGCCCGCCATGCCGTAGTTGTTGCCCTGCTTCGCAGTCTCGTGCTTGGAGAGCCCGGCCAGCGCGAGGATGAACAGCAGCGCGGCGACGAGGTACGCAGCCTGCGCGGCGGATTCGACGGTCATGCGGTCAGCTCCTGGAGAACATGGAGAGCATGCGGCGGGTCACAGCGAAACCGCCGAACACGTTGATGCTGGCGAGCAGGACGGCGATGAACGAGAGCACCGTGATCGCCGTGTCGCCGTGGCCGATCTGGAGGAGCGCTCCGACGACGATGATTCCCGAGATCGCGTTGGTCACCGACATCAGCGGCGTGTGCAGCGCGTGATGCACGTTGCCGATCACGTAGTAGCCGATCACGATCGCGAGCGCGAACACCGTGAGGTGCACGCGCAGCGCCACCGGTGCCGCGGCCACCAGCAGCAGGAGCACTGCGGCACCCACCGCCACGGTCGCGAACCTTCGCCCTGGTGACGCCGGCGGCTTCTCCACCTTGGCAACGACCGCGGGTGCCGCGACGGCCGGGGCGGCCGACACCTGCACGGCCGGCGGCGGCCACATGGTCTCGCCGTCCTTCACCACGGTCATGCCGCGCTGCACGACGTCGTCCATGTCGAGGGCGACGACGCCGTCCTTCGCGGGCGTGAGCAGCTTGAACAGGTTGACGACGTTGGTGCCGAACAGCTGGCTGGTCTGGCCGGCCAGGCGCGACGCGAGATCGGTGTAACCGATGATCGTGACGCCGTTGGCGGTGGAGACCTTCTGGTCGGTGACGGTGCCCTCGACGTTGCCGCCGTTGGCCGCGGCCATGTCGACGATCACCGAGCCGGGCTTCATCGCGGCCACGGTCTCGGCGGTGATGAGCTTGGGAGCGGGCCGGCCGGGGATCAGCGCGGTGGTGATGACGATGTCGGCCGCGAGCGCCTCCTCGGCGTACATCGCGGCGGTGGCGGCCTCCTGGGCGGCCGTCATCTCCTTCGCGTAGCCGTCGGAGGAGACCTCCTGCTCCATGTCGACGAACACGAACTGTGCGCCCATCGACTTGACCTGCTCGGCGACCTCGGGGCGGACGTCGAAGGCGCGGACGATCGCGCCCATCGACCCGGCCGCACCGATCGCGGCGAGGCCCGCCACGCCCGCGCCCACGACGAAGACGCGGGCCGGCGGCACCTTGCCGGCGGCGGTGACCTGGCCGGTGAACTGGCGGCCGAACGCGTGCGCCGCCTCGACGACCGCGCGGTAGCCCGCGACGTTGGCCTGCGACGAGAGGACGTCGAGCGCCTGGGCGCGCGAGATGCGCGGGACGGCGTCGAGGGCCAGCGCCGTCGCTCCGGCGCCCTGCAGCTTCTCGAGCAGCTCGGGCGAGCGGGCCGGCGCCATCATCGAGACGACGATCGAGCCGCGGTGCAGCCGCCCGATCTCGTCGTCGGACGGCGCGTTGATCTTGGCGACGACGTCGCTGCCCCAGACCTCGTCGGCCGAGGTCATCCGGGCGCCCTGGGCCTCGTACGCCACGTCGGGCTGGTCGGCTCCGACACCGGCGCCGGACTCGACGACGACCTCGTACCCCAGCTTGATCAGCTGGGCCGCGGTCGCCGGCGTCGCGGCGACGAGCGTCTCGCCCGGCTTCGACTCCTTCGGGATGCCGATGCGCACACCGATCTCCTGTCTCAACAGTGGAGGTAGGACCGCTCAGGCGTGCGTCGGCCGTGGGCCGACCCGTCTGGGCGTGGTCACGACCGTCAACGTAGTTGGGCCGCAGCGGCTATGGGAGATCACGACGCACGTCGTCGGGGTGACCCGGAGCACACGCGGATCATACGGACGCTCCACCGCCGGTTCCGGGCAGGTCCGAGGAAGGGTCACCTCACCCGTGCCCCCGGTTCCCCGAGTGCCTCCGAGGGCCGTAGCGTGCCTACTCGTGAGTAGCGACCTGCGCCGCGGTGCCCCGTGATCCGGCCCGGCTCGGGCGTGGTCGTCACCGGCGCCGCCCGCGGGATCGGGCGCGCCATCGCCGCCCGGCTGGTCGCGGAGGGCATGCGCGTGGTGGTCAACGACCTCGACACCACCGAGCTCGCGACCACCGCCCAGGCCCTCGGCGCGTGCGCCGTCGCCGGCGACTGCGCGTCGACCGAGGGAGTGGATGGCGTCGTGGGTGCTGCCCGCGAGCACCTCGGATCGATCGACGTCTTCGTCGCCAACGCGGGCACCGACCGCGGCCGAGGGCTCGACACACCCGATGCCGACTGGGTCGCTGCCCTCGAGGTCAACACGCTCGCGCACGTCCGAGCGGCCCGCGCACTCGTGCCCGAGTGGCTCGAGCGCGGTGAGGGCCGGTTCGTGGCCACGGCGTCTGCCGCCGGGCTGCTCACGATGATCGGCAACGGGCCGTACTCCGTGAGCAAGCACGCCGCGGTCGCCTTCGCCGAGTGGCTCTCTGCGACCTACCGCGACCGCGGCATCGTCGTGCAGGTGCTCTGCCCCCAGGGGGTGCGCACCCGGATGACCCAGGACGTCGGTGCCCTCACGCCGTTGCTCGCCGGTCCCGACGCGCTCGAGCCCGAGGACGTCGCGGCCGCTCTCTGGGACGCGTTCGACGACGACCGCTTCCTCGTGCTCCCGCACCCGGAGGTGGCCGGGTTCGTCGAGGCGAAGGCACACGACGTCGATGCCTGGCTCGGTTCGATGAACCGGCTCGGGGCCCGGCTGCGCGTGCCCCGCGCCTTTCTCGAGGAGGAGCAGTGAACGACCTTCCCGGAGTCGACCTCGACTCGCTCGCCGACTGGCTCGACCACGCGGCGCCCGGCCTGCGCCGAGGGCCGCTGTCCGGCGTACGCATCGCAGGCGGGATGTCGAACCTGACGCTGCGGATCACCGACGGCACGACCACATGGGCCCTGCGCCGACCTCCGCTCGGGCACGTGCTCCCCACGGCGCACGACATGGCGCGCGAGTTCCGGATCCTGTCCGCGCTGCACGGCACCGCGGTTCCGGTGCCGCGTCCCGTCGTGCTCTGCGAGGAGCCGGAGGTTCTCGGCGCGCAGTTCTACCTGATGGACTTCGTCGACGGCGTCGTCCTCGACAAGGCGGAGACGCTCGACCTGCTCACCCCGCAGACCGCGGCGCGCGCCTGCGAACGGCTGATCGACGTCCTGCTCGACCTGCACTCGCTCGACCCGGATGCCCTGGGGCTGCACGGCTTCGGGCGGCCCGACGGGTTCCTCGAGCGCCAGCTGCGTCGGTGGGCCGGGCAGTGGAAGGCCTCGCAGACCCAGCCGCGCCCCGAGCTCGACGACCTCTGGCTCCGCCTGGGCGACACGCTGCCGGCGCAGTCGGCGTCCGGCATCGTCCACGGCGACTACCGGCTCACCAACGTGATCTACACGCCGGACGTCGCCGACATCGCGGCCGTTGTCGACTGGGAGATGACCACGATCGGCGATCCGCTGGCCGACGTCGGTCTGTTCGTCGTCTACCAGGACCTCGCCACCGAGGGCTCGTTCCTCACACCGGCCGCCTCGAGCGACGTCGGGCTGCTCGACAGCGACACCCTCGTCCGGCGGTACGCCGCCGGCAGCCCCCGCGACCTCGCCGCGATCGACTGGTACGTCGCGTTCGGCTACGTCAAGCTCGCCGTCATCGCCGAGGGCATCCACCACCGCTTCCTCGACGGCAAGACTGTCGGCGACGGCTTCGACGCCGTCGGCTCCTGGGTACCCGTCCTGCTCGAGCGCGCCGGCGCGCGCCTCGACGCCCTCAGCTCCTGATCCGACCCACCTCACGAGGAGAAGCACCATGGACTTCCGGCACAGCGACCGCTCGCTCGAGGTCCAGGCGGCTGCGCAGACGTTCCTCGACGAGCACGTCTACCCGGTCGAGGCGGAGTTCGAGCATCAGGCGGCGGCCAACCGCGCCGCGGGGACACCCCACCGCACACCGGCCGTGATGGCGTCCCTCAAGGGGGCTGCCCGAGCCCAGGGCCTGTGGAACCTCTTCCTGCCCGACCCCGTCGACGGTGCGGGGCTCTCGGTGCTCGACTACGCGCCGGTGGCCGAGCTGACCGGACGCTCACCGGCCATCGCGCCCGAGGCGATGAACTGCGCGGCGCCCGATACGGGCAACATGGAGCTGCTGCACATGTTCGCCACGCCCCAGCAGCGTGAGCAGTGGCTCGAACCGTTGCTGCGCGGTGAGATCCGCTCGTGCTTCTCGATGACCGAGCCCGACGTCGCCTCGTCGGACGCCACCAACATCGCGGCGACCATCGCACCTGATGGCGACGAGTTCGTGATCGACGGCCTCAAGTGGTGGTCGACCGGGGCGATGCGGCCCGAGTGCAAGGTCGCGGTCCTCATGGGCGTGAGCGACCCCGACAACGAGCGCCACCAGCGGCACTCCATGATCCTCGTGCCGCTCGACGCCCCCGGCGTCACGATCGAGCGGTCGACCTCGGTGTTCGGCTACGACGACGGGACGCATGGCGGTCACGGCGTCATCAGCTTCGACGGCGTCCGCGTGCCGGCGTCGAACCTGCTCGGCCCGCGCGGCGGCGGCTTCATGATGGCGCAGGCTCGCCTGGGCCCCGGCCGCATCCACCACTGCATGCGGGCCATCGGCATGGCCGAGCGCGCGCTCGAGCTCATGGTCGACCGTTCGCTCGCACGCACCGCGTTCCACCGCACGCTCTCGGAGCAGGGCGTGGTGCGCGAGTGGATCGCGGAGTCGCGCATCCGCATCGAGCAGGCCCGGCTGCTGACGCTCAAGGCCGCGTGGATGATCGACGAGGTCGGGACCAAGAACGCCCAGACCGAGATCGCGGCCATCAAGGTCGTGGCACCGCGCACCGCGCTCTGGGTGGTCGACCGCGCGATCCAGACGTTCGGCGGCGCCGGCGTCTCGGACGACGCCCCGCTCGCCGAGATGTGGGCTGGTCTGCGCACGCTCCAGCTCGCCGACGGCCCCGACGAGGTGCACCTGCGCGCCATCGCCCGTCAGGAGCTGGCGAAGCGCGCCCCCCGCTGACCCGTTGATGTGTGCCCGCGCGCTGGTAAGCCGACGTGTGGGCACACGTCAACGGTGCTACGGCCAGATGCGGTGGTCGCCCTCGACAGCGGTGGGCTCGCCGAAGGTGACCTCGGTGGTCTCGGGGTCGCGCACGTAGGGGAACAGCGCCGCGAGCGCCGCGCCCTCGACGTGCTCGAGGTCGACGCGAACGGCGTCCGTCTCGCCGACCCGCACGTCGGCAGCGAGAACCACTGCGCGCAGCTGCGTCGACCCGCGCACGGCGTCGTACATCGACGTGATCACGGCAGCGGGATCGGGATGCTCGCCGAGGGCCGGGTCGCCGCCCAGCATCCGCATCTCACCGTCGACCTCGACGGCGGCACCGAACGGGTAGAACGCCCCGTGCTCGGCGAGCATCCGCTCGGCGAAGGGCATGACGACGTTGAGCAGCCCGTCGAGGTCGGCCTGCGTCTGCGGGGAGGCGGTGTCGCGCCAGGACGTCATGCGCAGATGCTCGCACCCCGTGGGATCGCCGTGCGACCTGTTGCTGTGCTGACGACGGCGCATCCGGCGTCGTCAGCTCACGGCGACGGTCAGGCGCCGTCGGGGTCGACGCCCATGACGCCGGCGACGAGGATCCAGAGGGCCTTGGCGGTCTTCTTCTCCGGAGGCCGCGGGTCGGCCGCGAGCGCACCTGCGAGCACCTGCCGCGTGCCGCCGACGATCATGGCGCCGACGAACCGGGCATCGCGGTCGCGGCCCACCTCACCCCTGCGCTGGGCGGTCGTCACCACGTCAGCGACGTCCGACACCAGGTTCTCGACCTGCGCCGCCTCCCCCACCGCGACCTGCCCGTCGAGGTGCAGGTGAGTGACGACCACCCGCGACAGCGGATCGGCGTAGTGGAACGCCACCGCGAGCTCGACGCGCCGCCGTTCGCGCGCGGTGACGGAGCCGTGCGGCACCGGGTCGACCTGGAGCACCTCGGCCCGGAACCGGCTGTAGAAGTCGTCGACCACCGCGGCGATGAGACCCGCTCGCGACCCGAAGTGGCGGTAGATCAGCCCCACCGACGAGTCGGCGCGGCTCGCGACGGAGTCGATCTCCATCTGGCCGTCGCGCTCGACGAGCTCCTCGCGGGCGGCGGCGACCAGCCGGCGCCGGCTCGCGTCACCGCGCGGGGTCGTCGCCCGTGCCGGCAAGGCGTCCTTCGGGGGTGTCATCCGGTCCCACCTCTGCTCGCCGACCACGGCAGCGTAGCGAAAGTGAGTTCGCAGTTCTGACCGTCGTCGGAGGCGTCCGTCGAACTGAACCCGGCACACCCGCTCGGTTTGCCGCCCCGGGCCGCGTCGTCCTGGTCCGGATGGCAGAGTGAGCACGCAGCAACGCTCGCGGCGCGCGACAACTCCGTGAGCGCGAGACGTCCTTCTGACAGCGAGGTAGGCACCATGTCCGTCGCCCTGACGCAGCCCCGAGCAGTGCTCGCCGACACCTGGTCTCGCTCGGGCGTGGCCAACGTCGTCACTGTGCTCGCCGCCACGACGTTGACCGCGCTATGCGCCCAGATCTCCATCCCGATCCCGGGATCTCCGGTGCCGGTCACGGGACAGACGTTCGCCGTGCTGCTGTCGGCGGCTGCCATCGGCCCGGTGCGCGGAGCACTGGCGCAGCTGTTGTACGTCGGTCTCGCCATGGTCGGCATGCCCGTGCTCGCCCACGGCTCGTCGGGGACGTCGGTGGTCTTCGGCGCCACCGGCGGCTACCTGCTCGGGTTCGTCGTCGCGTCGGTCGCGGTCGGCTACCTGGCCCGCGCCGGTTGGAGCCGCACGCCGGTGCGCGTGTTCGTCGCATATCTGGCCGGAAGCGCGATCATCTACCTGTTCGGCGTCCCGTGGCTCCTGCACGCGTCCGGGCAGTCGCTGAGCTGGGCTCTCTACTACGGCATGACCGTGTTCCTCGTCGGCGACCTCATCAAGGCAGCCCTCGCCGCGGGCATCCTCCCCCTCGCCTGGAAGGGCGTCGCCAAGCTCGAGGGCCGCGACGGCTCCTGACCCCTGTGGACAGCCCTTCGCGAGAGGGGCCCAAGAGCACGGCTCTATCGGGTGAGGGTCCCCCTCATCGGAAACGGCGGCGCCGGGCCTTCGGGGGCGGCGCCGCCGTGTGGTTCCGGGGGCAGTGCTCGTCAGGCGCGGACGGCGCCGTCCTTGCCGGTGCGCTCGAGCACCGCTCGCATGGCGGCGACGGCGCGGTCGGCCTCGTCCTCGGTCATGATGAGCGGCGGCGAGAGCACGAGGTTGTGCCCGCAGTCACGCACGATGACGCCGCTCTTGCGGATCTCGTCGGGCAGCTCGTTCACGCGCGCGAGCGGCTCGCGGGTCTCGCGGTCGGCGACGAGCTCGACCGCGTGCATCATGCCGACGTAGCGCACCTCGCCCACGATCTCGAGGTCGAGCAGCGTGCGCAGCTGCTGGTTGAGGTAGGCGCCGATCGTCTTCGCCCGCTCGAGCAGGCCCTCGCGCTCGATGATCT
>Ga0302322_100006278_pt1 | contig 10517 bp, 2 predicted proteins | sample Fen_T0_2_FD_203757 | JGI IMG/M metagenome (GOLD analysis project Ga0302322, IMG submission 203757) | Peat permafrost microbial communities from Stordalen Mire near Abisko, Sweden - Fen_T0_2 | ecosystem: Environmental > Terrestrial > Soil > Wetlands > Permafrost | place: Sweden: Abisko... | reverse complement strand
CCTGACGCGCGGGGCCAAGCGCAGAGCCCGAGGCTGACGCCAGCGTCGTTCGGGCCTTGCAGCCAGACACAGAAAGAAGGCCGCTGACTCATCTCCGCGGCCTTCTCGCTTTGGGGCGCGACGATCGATCTTTTTGTCTTCTGTGAACTGAGCTGGCGTTTGCAATCCGCCTCATGCCGGCTGCATTGACGCCTAGAAGCGCGGACGGCGGCGCTGCGACACGTACACGACGGCAATCAAACCCGCAAGAAGCAACGCATGTGTGGCGGGTTGCGGCGTCGGTGCTGCGCCAACTTCTTGCATCGCCGAGCTGAGCGCCCGTGAATATGAACTTTGTGCGGTTACTGGGGGAGAAGAGTCGCTGACAGTCTTTGTCACGAAGAGGTCCGCGCGGCGATCATCACGGCTGTCTGTGGCAGATGGAATGGGCCAAGTGCCGAGGTTTTTTGGCCCGTTTGACGCGAGCACTGTGTGGTCTTGACGTTGCGAAAAGATGGCCTTGTAGACCGAGTCGTTGCCCGACGGGCGGTGCGTCTGACCTTGAACGGTTTCAAGGCAGGCACTGCCTAAGTGTTTGCCACCCAGTGCCAAGTCACAGCCCGTACCCGCTGCCGACACGGACGTCGACCCCAGAGCCATGGAACCGCAAAGTAGCGTCGCGAAAATCTGCTTCATGTTCTTGATCCCTCGTGCATCAAAAATAGGTATTTACCCTATTGTTTGAATCACCTAAGCAGAAAGCAGACCACCCCGCTTCCGATTGGATTGCCAACAAGCAGATGCTACGAAATGATGGGTAATTCTTATCTTTTGCGCTCAATAGCATCAATCGATGCCACAAGATTCGGTCTCTTGAAGTTTGTCTTGCCCATTCGGGCAAGAACATGGGCCTGTTGAATTTTCAGCACCAGGAGTCATCATCGGCCAAAAACTGGCTGCAATTGGTGCATTGCAGCATCGATGCTTCAATCAGGGCCGCAGCCCCGGCGTCGATATATCGGACACCCAGGTGCATGTGGCTGACAGCAGCTTTTTCTGAGCGGAAAGGGGGGTGGCGATGTGGTCAACCTCGGGCCAGTAGTCGTCGCGGATGCGGCTCAGAAAGGGTGAATCTCTGAACGCGTCTCGCATCTGCCCTGGGTAGTTGTGATGCACCAGCAGGCTCCCGGAGTAGATCAAATAGATGGCTGCGCCGCGCCCGACCAGTGACTCCATCGCCCGCGCGAACTCTTCTCTCGACGGGATGGCCTGGTCCGAGTTGGCATTGAAGATACTTGCAGGGGTCGACGCGGCACGCGACATGCCAACAAGTCTCCTGACTCTGTCGCCTACCTTGGTCACCACGGTTTTCCAGTGCAAGGTACGCAGGCGCACCCAGTCGTGCAGCACCTGGGTCTTGAAGGTGGGGAACGTGAAGCCATCGAACATCAGCAGACCGACCACGCGTGCATCGTTCAAGGCCAGGTAGTAGCCGTTGCTCGCACCGGAGCAGATGCCCAGGACCGCGAAACGCCGGATCCCGGTCTGTTTCTCGATCACATCCATGGCCGACTTCAGGTCTTGAATCGACTGTTCCCTGAAACTGGCACGGCTTTGCGCTGCAGCGCTGTCCCCAATGCCGGAGAGATCCAGCCGCAGGCTGTATACGCCCCTCTCGGCGAGCTGGCGAGCCAGCTTGACATTCAAGCGGCGTGGGCCGACGCGGTGGGTGACCCCGACATTCAGCAGCAGGCACGCTGGTGCATGCGTGTCGGCCCGTGCTGGCGATGTCAGTATTCCCAGCAAATTGCGGTCGGGGCCAAACAGGATGGGTGATTCGGTCATGTCATCGATCAATGGCGAGCATCAGTTGTTGGATGGCCTCTGCCGGTACCAGCGCCGCATTGAGCGAGTCATCGGATGTCCACTCGAGCGCGTGTTTGAGCGCGATCGACTGGACCTTGGCCCCGGCTGCCAGCTGAGCCTGGACCCAAGCGGCCGCAGATTGATCGTCCGGATCGGCAATGACCGCTGTCTCCAGCGCCGCTGGGACAGACAGATCCGCCAGACCGAGTGCTGCCAACTGCTTTTGCAATGTCGGCGAGATGGCGAAACCGATGGCTTCGTCACTGAATGCGGTCGGGTCCGCGCTCAGTCTGCTGCGCCAGGCTGGATCGGACACGCTGTAACTGGCCTCCAGGGCTTCGACGTGTTTTTGCCGCAGCAAGCGGGCATATGCCGGCGCCTCCACGACGGGGTCCCAAACGACGAGGCGTTGCATGCCCTGGCCTGCTGACTCTGCGGCCGCCTGAATGGCAGGCACCGCACCCAGGCGAGATGCCACCCAGGTGACTTGGGTCGAACCGGACAGGCGAACCAGTTCCTGGTGCGCACACTGGATGTCGGTGCGCCACCCCTGTAGTTCAACGTCGTCATCGTCTCCAGCGGAGTCGCCAGTACCGTAGTAGTCGAAGCGAAGGACGTGAATGCCCGCCTTGGCGAGCCGAATGGCCAACACCCGAAAAAGGCGGTGGGTACGGATTGCCTCCTGACCGAACGGATTGCACAGCAGCACAGCCAAACTCTGCATGCGGCCTGGACTCGCCTCGTGAAATGCGCCGAACAGTCGACGTGTCGAAGGACCAAAGAAAAGCGGAAGCATCGTGGGGAAGTTTCAGTGCGGTGCTGCGAGTTTCTGACGCTTCGCTGAATCTGCCGAGATGGCAAACACCGACTGACCCGCTTGCCGCAACTCCATCAATTCACACATGGGCAACCGCGAGCTTCCTCTGTGCAGGTGCCGACCGACCAATGTGTCTCATGACTGGAGCCGAGCCACGACCTTTTGCAGCCACCCCTGCGGCTTCGGAACGATGACGGGTTTTGGCTTGGCCTTTGACTGCTCGAGCGAGGCGGCGATTTGCCCCAGGCTCTCGAAGATCAGCTGGCGCAGGTTCAACTCAACACCCAGCCGCGATTTGATGTCCGCGGCGACGCTCATCGCCAGCAGCGAATGACCGCCAAGATCAAAGAAGTTGTCGCTCAGCCCGACCGTATCGACCTTGAGCACGGCCTTCCAGATGTCGGCCACGACACGTTCGGTCTCACTCTGGATGCTGTCGGACGCGTCTTGCTTGTTCGCCGAGAGACGGTTCGCACCTGCAGAAGACAGGGCCGTGAAGTCGATCTCACCATTGGGCAAGGTCGGGATGGCCGGCAATTCAAGGCAGTGCAGTGGCAGCAGGTCTTCAGGAATGCAGCCCTTGAGTTGAGCGGCCATGGCCAATGCCGTGGGTCCGCCTTCCTTGGGAACGATGTAGGCAGCGAGCTGCCTGTGGCCGGCCTGATTGGCCTGTGCGATCACGAGGGAACGCACCACCTGCGGATGGCGATTGAGCCTGGTTTCGGCTGCCCGCAGATCCACCCGATGACCTTCGACGTAGGCCGTGCCGGCCAACTCACCCAGGTACTGCAGCACACCGTCACTGCGCCAACGAACCGATGAACCGGTTGCAAATGTCGTCTTGCCATCTGCGGGCGAGGTGACATGCAACTCGCCTGCGATGCCGGCCGACAGTCGTTCGCCCAAGGCACCTGCGACCTTCAAGCTGCCTGGGAGCAGCGGCCGGCCGAAGACGGCCGCGTCTTGCATGTCGCCGATGGCAGCGGCAGCCAGCGGCACACCGGTGTCGACGGGCCGGTACAAAGAGACAGGGTTGAAGCCCGCCTTCAGCAAGGACTCGATCAGCTCTGGCGTGCTCTCGGTCACGTCGAGCATGGCCTTGAGGGGCGACAGCGCCCTGCCGTTCAGTTCGGCCAGGATGCGCTGCCACATGTTGGCCGAGCCGTGCAGTGCGCGAATCTTCTCGCCGCGAATCAAGGCGACGATGCCGGCGCCCTGGCGTGCCAGCTCCGGCTTCGCAAGAATCACCTCACCGCCAGCGGCCAGTGCCAGCAGCGCCTGGATCCATTGCCACGCGCGGGCCGGGCCATCGATGCAAAGCAGGGACTCGTTTGCTCGCAACGGCAGCTGAGATTGCAGCGCCCCACACAAGCCAGCCAGGGTCGCGCGATCGATCGCCCGGGGCGGTGCCACGCCTTCCGCCGCCAACTCGGGCGTCGTGGGCCGTGGTTGCACGCGCGCGCCTGGTACCACCGACACATCCAGCCGCACGACCGTGGCGGGCAAGGTGCACTCCAGCCATGCATCGCAAACCAACACGGCGACATCGTTCGATTGCAAGGCTGCGGCCACGCGCGCGGCCGATGGGGGGGCTTCGAGCAAGATGCATGGGGCATTGCATTGCAGCGCGGCCAAGCCGACGACCCACTGGACCACCGGGTCGGCAGTGCTGACGAGAACCGTTCGCTTCGTCCCCGCCAGATGGGTGCGCAAAGCGGCTGTCGTCTGCTGCAGACGCTCGCCGAGTTCCCCCATGCTGACGACCGTGGCGCCTTCGCGAATCGCGCAGGATTCGGGCTGCGACTGGATTCTCGCCAGCAGCGCGTCGTACGCGTCGCCGTGGGCCAGGGCTGCGGTCGCCGGCCGCTCCCAGGCGTCCAGCGTCACTGCCTCAGCCGGCGTGACCTGCAGCAGCTGCGCAAGCGGCATCTGCGGGTTGGCCAGCATCTGCTCAAGCATGGAGCCCAACCTGTCGCGCAGCGCCATGATGCTGCTGGGCATGAACAACTCGGCGTCGTACTGCAAGCCGCCCGAGATATGGGCTGTGGACTCGACGATCCACAGGTTGAGATTTTCAGTCGCGCCCTCTTGCATGATGTTGATGCGCTCGTGGGCCAGCGGCCCCCAGCGCGTCGGGCGGTCACGCAAGTCCTGGAAATTGAAGAGCACCTGGTAGAGGGTGCCTGAGCGCAGGGTCAGCTCTTGAGCCACCCGCTCAAAGGGCACATCCTGGTTGGCAATGGCCTCGGTGACCTGATGCCGCACCGCCTTGATCCAGTCCATGCACGTCAGCGAGGTGTTGACCGGCAGGCGCATCGGCAGCAGGTTGTTGAAGAACCCCATCACGCCTTCGAGCTCGGGCGCGGGGCGGCCCCGCACCGGCAGGCCGATCGCTGGGGCCGGGTCGCCCATCCACTGCGACATCAAGGCCGTGTAGACCGACAGCATCACGATGCTGACGGTGCTGCCGGTTTGCCGGGCCAACTGGCGAACGCGCTCGGTGTGCTCGGGCGAGACCGTGAGGAATTCTGTGGCGCCAACGCCGGTCGACAAGGGTTGGCGGGGGCGATCCGCGTGCGGGTTCTTGGGAGATGGCGAGTCGGCCAGTCGCTTCTTCCAGAACTCGGTCTGCTGCGCGATTTCCTCGCTGGCCATCCAGGTGTTGTGCCACTGCGCAAAGTCGCCGTACGACACTGGCAGCTCCGGCAGAGGCGAAGGTTTGCCTTCGAGGAAGGCCGCATAGTGCGCCGCCATCTCGTTGTACATGACGTCGAACGACCAGCCGTCCCACACGATGTGGTGGGCCATGAAGAACAGGGCATGGTGCTCTTCGCCCAGGCGATACAGGCGGGCACTGAACAAAGGCGCGCTGTCCAGCGCAAACGGCGTGGCCACCAGGCGCTTCATGTCCTGCAGCATGGCTTCTTCGCGCTCGCCTTCGGGCAGGCCGCTGAGGTCGGTCAACGGCAGCAAGCTCATCGTCACCGAGTCATCCACCTGCTGAACGTAGCCGTCACCCGACGGCACGATCGAGGTCCGGAACGCGGCCTGGCGCCGGACCATTTCGGCGAACGCGCGGCTGAACACCTCGACGTTCATCGGCCCACGAAGGCGGTGGCCAGCGGGTGCGTGATAGGCCACCCGGCCCGGGTGCATGCGCTCGATGAAGTTGATGCGGTCTTGCATCAGGGACAGCGGCGCGCTGTCCTGGCGCTCGCGCCGCACAATGGGCGGCCGCACCGGGCCGCTGTCGCCTTTGCGCACCTTGTCGATCGCGCCGGCCAGCTTCTCCACCGTTGGCGACTCGAACAGCGTGCGCAAGCTCAGGTGCAGCCCCAGTTCGCGGTTGATCTGGCCGATCAGGCGCGCTGCCAGCAGCGAGTGCCCGCCGAGCGAAAAGAAGTCGTCACTGATGCCGACGTCGGCGACCTTGAGCACCGTTTGCATCGCATTGGCGACGCTGCGCTCGATGTCGTTGCGCGGGGGCTCGCCTTTCGGCCGGGAGGTGAGCGCAGGCCCTGCGGGCGCCGGCAGTGACTTGCGGTCGATCTTGCCGTTGGGCAGCAGGGGCAGCGCCTCGAGCACGACCACGTTGTGCGGCAGCATGTAATCGGGCAACGCGCCGCGCAAGGCATTACGCATCTGCGACGCATCCAGTTGCGCTGCAGTCTGCGGTACGACGTACGCGATGAGCCGCACGTCACCCGGTGTGTCTTCACGCGGAATGACCACGCTGCGGGCCACGCCGGGCAGCGCGGCGAGGCCGGCTTCAATCTCGCCCAGCTCGATGCGGTAGCCGCGGATCTTGACCTGGAAGTCGAGGCGGCCCAGGTGCTCCAGGGTGCCGTCTTCGCGCCAGCGCCCAAGGTCACCTGTGCGATAGATGCGCGCGCCCGGGGTGCTGTCGAAGGGGTTGACCACGAAGCGATCGGCGGTCAGCTCGGGCCGCTTGAAATAGCCGTTGGCCACGCCGGCGCCACCGATGCAGATCTCGCCTTCAGCGCCGACCGCGCAGGGCTTCAGGTCTTCGCTCAGGATCCAGACGCTGGTGTTGTCCATCGGCTTGCCGATCACGATCGGCGCGCGTGCATCGCTGATGCGCGACAGCGTCGACCACACCGTGGTCTCGGTCGGGCCATACATGTTCCACAGCTCGACACCCGACTCCAGCATGCGCTGCGCGAGTGAGGGCGGCAGTGCCTCGCCGCCGCACAGGGCCTTCAGGCCGGCGGGGGCGCGCCAGTTGGCATCGAGCAGCATGTGCCAGGTGGTGGGCGTGGCCTGCATCACCGTGATGCCCTGGTCGTGGACCATGCGACCCAGCACCTCACCATCCATCGCGTCGTCACGCTGGGCGATCACGACCCGTGCGCCGATGGTCAACGGCAAGAAGAGTTCGAGCACGGCGATGTCGAACGACAAGGTCGTGACGGCGAGCAGGCGGTCGCCCGGCTTCATGCCCGGCTCGCGCTTCACGCTCGCGAGGAAGTTGCACACGGCGCGCTGCGGCAGCACCACGCCCTTGGGCTTGCCGGTGGAGCCGGAGGTGTAGATCACGTAGGCCGGCGCATCGTCGGCCCAGTCGACCGATGCGGCGACGGGTGCATCGGAAGCCGCTGCAATGATTGCCGCGTCGTCGTCGATGCGGATCTGGAGGTCGCGCGCCACGCCGGAGAGGTCGGCATTCGCGGCTTCGGTGATCACGAAGCGCACGCCCGCGTCTTCAGCCATGTAGTGAAGGCGATCGCGCGGGAAGCCAGGGTCCAGCGGCACATAGGCGGCGCCGCTCTTGAGCACCCCCAGCAGCGCAGGCACGAGGTCCGGCCCGCGGCTCAGCCCCACGCCGATCAGCATGCCGGCACCGACACCGCGTGAGCGCAGCAGGTTGCCGAAACGGTTCGCACGCGCTTCAAGTTCGCGGTAGCTCAGGCTCGTTCCCTTGGCGACGATGGCGATTGCGTCGGGTGTGCGTGCGGCCTGTCGCGAGATCCATTGCTCCAGGCGCGCGTGGGGTTCGAGCGGCACCTGGGTGGCGTTCCAGCCGAGCAAGCGCGGGTCGATGGCTGCGGCACGTGGCGTTGCCACGGTCTGAGCAGCTTGCGCTCCCACAGGCGTGGAAAGCGACTCTGCCAACGCGCCGATTTGGGCCTGCAGGTCGCTGATGATGTCTTGTGCGCGAACGGCACTGAGGTGATCGGTGCTGTAGTGCAGGTCCAGCGTCAGCGTGTCGTTCTTCTCGTAGAAGTTGAAGAACAGTTCGCTCAAGGTGCCGGCCTTGCGGCCTTCGTGCATGCTGGCCGAAAGCGGCGCATAGGCCGACAGGTCGACCTTCGGGTTCAGGTTGAAATAGATGCCGGTGAGCGGCGGGCGATCGCCGGCGCTGCGAATGCCGAGCGCGCGGGCCACCGTGCCCTGGGTCATCAGCGGGTGCTCGAGCGCATCCATCAGGCGGCTGCGGACCTGCTTCAGCACGGTGCTGGCGGAGTCGCTGGGGTTGCAACCCAGACGCAGTGGCAGGTCGAGCACGCCGTCGCCGATCAACGGGCCGTGGCGCTGCAGGCTTTGTGCGGCGTACGGGATGCTGACGACGAAGTCGGCCTGACCGCTGCGCCGCTGCAACATGATGGTGACGGCACTGAGCAGCAGCTGGAACAGCGTGGCACCGGCCTGCCGTGCCTGGCTGCGCAGCTGGGCGAGCAAGGCACCGTCGATGTTGACGCGCGCCGTGTCAGCCGCATAGCGCCGCGGGCTGGGCGGAGTGAGGTCACCGAGAGTCAGCGGTGCGGGCGGATTGCGCAGCACTTCGCTCCAGAAGGCGAGCGATTCCCTGCCATCCACGCCTTCGAAGCGGGCTTGTTCCTGGTCACCGAATCGCAAGGGCGATTCGGCGGCGGGCCACTGCGGCGCCAGGCCCGTGCTGCGTGCCCGATAGGCGGCTGCGAGTTCGGCGTTGAACACGCTGGACGCCCAGCCGTCGAAGATCAGGTGGCTGGCCACCACGTGCACCACGGTGCGTTCGCCGGCAAGTTGCAGCAGGCTCACGGCCGCCAGCGGCGCCTGGTCGACAGGGAAGTCGCGTCGACTGGCTTCGGTGCAGAAGGTGTCGAGCGCAGCGTCGGCATCGGCCTGACCGCGCAGATCGACCTGAGCCACGGCCACCGGCGCCACCGGCGCCAGCCGCTGCAGCGGCTGATCGAGGTCGAAATAGACGCGGAAGGCATCGTGGCGCGTGAGCACATCTTGCAGCGCCGTCTTCAGGGCCACCTGGTCGACCGGGCCTTGCAGCACGACGCACAGCGATTCGTTCAGCGCGCGCCGCGCCGAAGGGTCGAAGCTGCCGGCCAGCCAGCGCTCGGTCTGGCCCGGGGTCAATGGCCCCTCGCTCAGCTCCTTGCTGCTGCCGTCACCCGGGTCGCGCGGGCCCGGGCCACCTTCACGGGGCGTGATCAGCCCGAGCGCCATCAACTCGTCGATGGCCTGGGTGAACACCTGGAAGATGCGATCGGTCTCGGCCTCGCCCATCGCTTCGGTGACGAAGTGACCGAACTGCTCGTACAGGTGCAGCCCGTGGTAGCGCACCAGCCAATAGAACAGGCTGACGTACTTTTGCCCGTCGTCCCAGCTCAGGCGCCACAGCGATGCGCAGTGCACCGCCTTCACCGGCGCGCCGCGTGCCGCGAACGCGGTGTTCAGCCGCGTGATCATGGTTTGCGTGCGCTCGTTGAGCGTGCGATAGAGCTCACGCCCGCCGCGCTTCAGGTGCAGCAGCGAGGCGCGGGCGGCCGCCAGCGCCAGCGGGTGGCGCACGAAGGTACCGGCGAAGTATGTGACGCCGGCTTCCGGGTACGAGTCGTCTCCGTATTGCCAGTGGCCACCGTCGAGCGCGTCCATCCAGTGCGAGCTGCCGCCGATGGCCGCGAACGGCAAGCCGCCGCCGATCACCTTGCCGAAGGTGGCGATGTCGGCGCGCACGCCCAGCAGCTCTTGCGCGCCGCCCGGTGCCACGCGGAAGCCGGTCACCACCTCGTCGAAGATCAATGCGCAACCGGCTTCATCGCAGATGCTGCGCAGCGACTTGACGAATTCGCGCGGCTGCAGCGTGGGGTACTTGTTCTGGATCGGCTCGATCATGATCGCCGCCAGCTCATGGCCGCGCTCCCTGAGCACACGCAAGGAGTCTTCGCTGCAGTAGTCGAGCACGAGAACGTTCTCGACGGCATTGGCCAGGATGCCCGGCGCGGCCGACAGCGAGCGCAGCTGCTTGGTGCCGCGCACGATCACCTCGTCGAAGATGCCGTGGTACGAGTTGGTGAAGATGGCGATCGTCTTGCGGCCGGTCACGGTGCGGGCAATGCGCATGGCGCCCATCACGGCTTCGGAGCCGGTGTTGCAGAAGCCGATGCGCTCCATGCCGGTGAATTCAGAGATCAGATCGGCCACTTCGGCGGCGAGCGGGTGCTGCGGGCCGACTTCGATGCCGGCCTTGATCTGCTCGATCATCGCGTCGCGCACGTCGTCGGGCTGGTAGCCCAGCAGGTTGGCACCGAAGGCCGACAGCAGGTCGATGAACTCGTTGCCGTCGACGTCCCACATGCGGGCGCCTTTGGAACGATTCACCACGATGGGATAGACGAGGTCTTTCCACAGCGGATTGAAGCCGGTGGCCACGCGCGGGTCGGCCATCACCTTGCGGTTTTTCTGGCTGAACGACTTCGAAGTGGCAAAGCGTGCGTTGCAGCGCGCGATGAAATCGTCGAGCCAGGCGCGCTGCTTCGGCGTGAACTCTTGCTTGGCCTTGAGCGTGAGGCGGGGCGAGGCGCCGAAGGGTTTCTCGATCAGCGAGGTGATGGCGGGT
>Ga0302322_100006277_pt1 | contig 10518 bp, 9 predicted proteins | sample Fen_T0_2_FD_203757 | JGI IMG/M metagenome (GOLD analysis project Ga0302322, IMG submission 203757) | Peat permafrost microbial communities from Stordalen Mire near Abisko, Sweden - Fen_T0_2 | ecosystem: Environmental > Terrestrial > Soil > Wetlands > Permafrost | place: Sweden: Abisko... | reverse complement strand
GTTGTTATTCCATAAGCCCATTCAGGAGTAAAATCCTTTACATGTTCTTTTAGTTTGTCGAATCCCGAACAATATTTTCCGACATACTTTTTATCGTAATAGTCATTATAAATTATTTCATGAATCCAGGCGAGTAATAATGCAATATCAGTTGAAGGTTTTATAGGAAGCCAGAATTTTGATTTACCTGCTGCTGTTGAGAATCTTGGATCGACAGTAATTATTGTCACACCTTTATCTATAGCATCCGACATCTCCTGGATCTGTCCGTTATGCATGTTCTCACCAATATGAGATCCGATAAGTACCAGGCATTTTGTATCACGGATGTCGGTTATTTCAGGAGAGTAAACTTCCTCTCCGAATGTAGCCATGAAGGCTTCATCTCTTGGTCCGCGGCATTGTGCATAGGAAGGTTCTGCAATATTCGATGAACCATAAGCTTTTATCAGATTTGTATAATAAGCACTTCCTGATCCGTGTGTAAATAAGGCCATACTTTCAGGACCATATTTTGAAGAGATATCCTTCATTTTACCGGCAATATATTCAAAAGCTTCATCCCATGAGGCTTCCCTGAATACCTGCTTCCCACGCTCTTTAACCCTGATCAGTGGAGTTTTTAACCTGTCTTCATCATAGTACATTCCTACTCCTCCGGTCCCACGAGGACAGAAGCGACCATTACTATGCTGATCCTCATCATTCCCTATAATCTTCCAGATTTTTCCTTCAGAAGTTTTATAAACCCATCCTGCACATTTCCAGAAACACACCTCACAGTAAGTTGGTGTTCTCTTAAGATCCACCCTTAACTTACTGGCATCTTCAGGTGAGGAAATTAATTTGATGGCGCCATATGCTCCTGAACTCACCGCCAGAACGCCGGCTCCGATTGCCGAAATTTTAATAAAATCTCTCCTGCTTGCCATCTGTTAATTTTATAACAATGCGAAATTATGAAAAATAAATCCAGATTGTATCTACGTATTTACATAAATGTATGTATCGATTTTAATGAAGGTCATAAATTCTACTGTTAACAAATTAACAGTCTGATAAATGCTGCTTATTTAGAATTTATATAAATTGCATTCAGCTAATATAAAGTACATGAAAGAGAGTGTTATACCTTACTACCTTTAAGCCTCAGTTACTGGCAGTTTTTGGGCCTAAATTGAAATAATATCATGAAGCCTTTTTAATTAGAAAGGCAGAAATAGGAATATTGGAAATGAATATATATTCGATATTCAGATCAGCAATTTAAAGAAGGTTCAAAACAAGTTTAATAAAATCATGATACGTTATTTCTCATCTTAAAATAGCACCTTCTGACAGAACATTTACCATCTTTTGGTGTTATAATTTATAGCTACAAAAATCACAAACAAAAATTGAATGCAATTTCTCATCATTTGCGGTATTGACATACATATAAAATCAAAAATAAATTATGATAAATAATACGGATACTGTAGAAACAGATGTTCTGATTATTGGAGGAGGACCATCCGGCTTAGCTGCTGCAATACATCTTGCTGATATTTTAAAACAAAAAAATCAGACCGGGAGAATACTTCTTATAGAAAAAGGGCTATCAATTGGAAGTCATATACTTTCCGGGGCTATTATTAAAACAGATGTATTCAAAGAACTTTTACCTGAGACCGATCTTTCAGAGCTTCCTTTCGATAGTAAAGTAGTAAGTGATACGACAATTTTTTTAACAGAAAAGGGATCCTTTGCAGTACCTTTCCACATGCCTTACATGAATAACATGGGCAACTATACTGCATCGTTGGGTCAGGTATGCAAATACTTAGCAGTTAAGGCTGAAGAAAAAGGCGTTGAAATATATACTGGTTTTGCCGTAGATGAGATTCTATATAATGATGGAAAGGTAATTGGGGCAAAAACCAAAGATACCGGGCTCGACCATCATGGAAATCATCTGGAAAATTTTCAGCCGGGAACACGTATTGAAGCTAAACTTACCATTTTTGCAGAAGGTACACGCGGCAGTTTGACCAAAATGCTTATTAAGAAATATGACCTGAACAATGGAAAAAATGAACAGGTTTACTCCCTGGGCTGTAAGGAAATATGGTTAGTTCCTCCCGGTAATATAGAGGCAGGGCATGTATATCATACTTTAGGCTATCCTCTTGATAATGATGAATTTGGAGGAGGATTCATATACGGTTTAAAAGACAATAAAGTAGCAGTTGGCCTTGTTGTCGGACTTGATTATAAGGATCCAACTTTCGATACACACGATGCAATGCAGGTATGGAAAACAAATCCATTTATCTCTAAAATCCTGAAAGGTGGTAAATTACTTGAATACGGCGCCAAGACACTCCCTGAAGGAGGGTTCTATTCCATCCCGAAATTATATACTGACAATGCCCTTATTATTGGCGACAGTGCCGGACTGTTAGCGATGCCCGCTCTCAAAGGAGTACATCTTGCTGTCAGATCAGGAATGCTGGCTGCCAAAACGACTGCCGATGCACTTAAGAACAATGATACCTCGGAAAAAAGCCTCCAAAAATATGAGTCTCTGCTTTATGACAGCAATATTTATAAGGAATTATATCCGGTTCGAAATTTCCGGCAGGGATTTGAAAAAGGATTAATAGCCGGAGGGATGCATTTTGGAACTCAACTAATAACAGGTGGTGCCGGATTTTTCGGAAGGTTAAAAACTCACCCCGATTATCAGGCGACTGTAAAACTCAGTGAACTAAAAAAGAAACCATTTAAAGTACGTTTTAGAGGAAAACTAGAATTCGACAAAGTCCTCACTTTCGACAAATCAACCGATGTCTACCATTCCGGCGTGTTCCATGATGAGAATCAGGTTGTACACCTGCACATTAATAATAAAGAGAATTTTGAGAAAGTCAACATAGAAGAATATGCAGCTTCTGAGCAATTTTTTTGTTCATCGGAGGTTTATGAACTTCACACCAACAAAAACGGAGAGAAAGAACTGCGCATCCATGCCGAGAACTGCATGCATTGTAAGACCTGTGATATAAAATCCCCTGGTGAAGGTATTACCTGGGTAGTTCCAAATGGCGGCAATGGTCCGGATTTTCAAAATATGTAACCTAATTAGAAATTTTTAAAATGGCTTTAACAATAATAAGTTTGATAAAACAAGTCCCGCTGCCAAGCGAGATGAGAATGGGGGAAGACGGACTGATGGACCGGACCAAAGCAAAATCAATCATAAATATAGATTGTCAGTTTGGTCTTGAAGCAGGGCTGCAGCTTAAAAAACAATATCCTGATGCGAAATTAATAGTTTGTTCAATGGGTCCTAAGTCTTTCGAGAACGCGTTGAGAACAGCAATTTCAATGGGCTATGATGAAGCTTACCTTCTATCAGACCGTAAACTGGCTGGAAGTGACACGTATGCAACAGGTCTGGCTCTAGCTACAATGCTCAAACATCTTGGTTTTACCAAAGATGCCAAAGATCCATTTATAATCCTCGCAGGAAGGCAAACCAGCGATGGTGATACTGCACACGTTCCGTCACAGGTGGCTGAGAAAATAGGAATTCCCCAGGCTACCTTTGTTGAAACTGTCAAACCTGACGGTTCAGGCAATGTCATAGCCAGAAGGATAATAGAGGGTGGATATCAATTATTGAAGCTACCCATGCCATGTGTTATTTCGCTGACGCCAACCGGAATTTCTCCACGAAAACCATCATTGAGCGGAGCAATCAGGGCCCGAAATCTTAAGATTACAACTTTTGGAATAGAGGATATCGGGCTTGGAACGGAGAAAATCGGGATCAATGGATCACCCACAATCGTTGCTAAAGTAATTAATATTGTCAGTGAACGTCCTCCTATAACTATGTCAGCAGGGCATAGTGAATCGGAATTAGTTGACAGCTTAATAGCCAATATAAAGAAAGGTGGAAATATTCTACAGAATAAGGAAAAGGCGGTTAAAAAGGAGATCGAACATCCAGATTTTCCCGATAAAGATTTCAGAAACGGATCAAGAGGAATTTTAACGTGGGCAGAAATAACCAATGGGAATATTTCCCGACCATCGCTGGAACTGTTGACACCTGCAAGAAACCTTGCGAGTCAATTAGGAAATAACACACAGGTTCTTACAGTAATTATCGGAAAAAATGTTGGTCAATTGAGCCAGACACTTATCGAACATGGGTCAGACGAGGTCATAGTGATTGAAGATGAAAGACTTAAAGAATACCTGGTCCTCCCCTTTTCGTCAATTTTTGCCCAGGTTATTAAAGAGAGGAAGCCTGAGATTGCCCTCTTTGCCGCGACCACCTCTGGACGAGAGCTAGCTCCCAGAATAGGGATGAAGACAGATAGCGGAGTAACAGCAGATTGCACCGGACTTGAGATTGGCGAATATATTGACAAGAAAGAAAAAGTTATCTATAAACCTATTCTTGAATCGCGCAGGCCTACGTATGGGGAAAGCAAACTTGCAACGATTCTGGGTTTTGTCTGTCCGCAGGTATCTACTGCCAGGGCTGGTACTTTTGAAGTTCCAAAAAGCATTGAAGGACGAAAAGGAATTATATCAGAATTCAAACCTGTCCTGAATGATAAAGATTTTGTTGTTGAAATTGTGAAGACTGAAAGAGGAGAAGGCGGATTACAGAATCTCTTCGAAGCTGATATAATTATTACAGGAGGAAGGGGTACCACTAATGACAACTTACAACTCATTAAGACCCTCTCTGAAGAATTAAAAAAACAGGGAGTAAATGCTGAATGGGCCTGCAGCAGGCCGGTTGTCGATGAAGGAGTTGCCGAATATCCTAGGCAAATAGGTCAGACCGGAAAGACAATTCGCCCGAAAATTTATATAGCTGTTGGTGTCTCCGGCGCAATTCAGCATATTGCAGGGATGAAGGAATCTGAAAAAATTATTGCAATCGATCATAATCCAAAAGCGCACATCTTCAATAACGCAGATTTCGGAATTGTCGGAGAATATTCTGATATAGTTCCTGAATTGATTGAAAGGGTAAAAGCCGGTTATAAATTCGGACTGGATCAGGTATCAGTAAAATAAATCATAATTAGTATCGGGAGTCATAAATAATTTATTTCTTTTAAAACAAATATTATGATCTATCTATTTAGAGATTCCCTTTACCTTACACTAATCGTGACTATATTCTAAAGACATCTCTTTTCATCTCATACACAAATAGCTGTTTGTACTTATGCGGACAGTGATGATCTATAAAATTTAAAAAAGAGAAAGAGATCCTTCATTCATCCTTTCTTTATTTTTGGATCTTGAGAAATTATCAGGAAGGATGAATTCAGGATGACATCATTTTTAGGATAAGCTATAAGGAAGGAAGAAACGGCGGTTTGCCACATGGAAATTCAAAATCAATATTCTTAAGAGCAAACCGCCGTTTCTTCCTTCCTCCCAATAAACCAAAACAATCTGTCATTCCGAGCGTTAGCGAGGAACCGAGTCCCGCTCTCGCGGGACGAGCTCACCGAAGGTAATCTTACAATCAATTATTCTGAAATTATTATATCAAACCGGTACTCAAATAAATCATCGTTGTCCGTTTAATTAATATTTCATCCCTACGGGACTTTGAAGTATTTCATAACCAGTTTACTACCAATATCTTGTCTCTATGGGACTATCCCGTCAGGGATCAGATATCGGTAGAAATATGAAATAACGCCTGATTGTCTAAAGTCCCGTAGGGACGATATATAATCGTGGTTTGAGATATATCCATTATTGTTTAATCTGATAATAATGAAAATAAAAAACACTAAAAATAGTTTGATCCATTAAAAAATTTATACTTTTGTTTCGTAATTAGACGAAATACTAAATGAAATGGATATAAAGGAAAAGGAGAAGGTGTACACTTATAATCAGGAAAAGATTGCCCGGTACTCAAAAGCATTGGGACATCCTGTAAGAGTGTTTATTATGGATTTTCTGGTAAAGAATACAGACAAGTGTTGTTACAGTGGGGATATGGCAGAAGAACTTCCCATTGCCCGTTCAACACTCTCCCAGCATCTGAAAGATTTAAAAGAAGCCGGTTTGATTCAGGGTGAAATAAATCCACCCTATATTAAATATTGTATAAATAAGACCGGTTGGTCAGAAGCCAAAGAGTTGATTGGCACTTTTTTTAACAGAAAATAGTAAATAATTATAGAATGGAAATAAAAATATTAGGAACCGGATGTTCAAAATGCAAAACCCTGGAGGAGATCACCCGTAAAGTGGTAAAAGATAATGGTATAGATGCAGCAATCACGAAGGTTGAAGACATAGTTGAAATTATGAAATTTAACATAATGACAACTCCCGCCCTTGTTGTAAACGGAAAAGTTGTTTCAAAAGGACGAATACCATCGGTTGATGAGATAAAACAATTTCTAAACATATAATAAGCTAACCCCATGAGAAAACTATTTTTAATAAGTTTCGTACTGATCGCTCTTGCCGGTCTTTCGGGCAACGCGCAGTCATCAAAGAAATCCGCCCCCATGGTTTCAGCAGATGGCGATATTGATGTTTATTATTTCCACAATACAATTCGGTGTGTTACATGTAAAACAGTGGAAGCTGAAGCCCGTAAAAACATTGAACTTCTCTATGGAGATCAGGTAAAAACAGGAAAGATAAATTTCACAGCTCTGAATATTGAAGAAGCAACCGGTAAGTCTGTCGGTGACAAATTGGGTGTCAACAGCCAGGCTCTCCTTATAGTAAAGGGTGAACAGAAGATCAATATTACAAATGAAGGCTTCCTTTATGCTGTTTCAAAACCTGACAAATTTAGAGAGGTAATTAAATCAAAAATCGATCCTCTGCTTAAATAATAGAAACTGATTTAAAGTCAGCCCCGAGATGATGGATTTTCTTACAAATCTGCTTGATAACAGTTCCCTGCCATGGCTTACAGCACTGCTTCTTGGCCTTATGACAGCTATAAGTCCGTGTCCTTTGGCAACCAACATTACAGCAATTGGATTCATAAGCAAAGATCTGGAAAACCGCAACAGAGTCTTTTTCAATGGACTGTTTTATACTTTTGGAAGAGCAATCACTTATACCCTGATTCCATTAATTATATATTTTGGTGCTGACCAGTTTAAATTCTCAGGATTCTTCCAAAGGTATGGGGAGAAGATCATCGGACCACTGTTATTGTTAATCGGAATATTCATGCTTGATGTTCTCAGAATAAATTTTCCGGGTTTCGGAGGGCTCTCCGCGAAGCTGGAAAAAAGAAATTCGTGGCGGTATATTGATGCATTATTGCTTGGGATAGTTTTTGCTCTTGCTTTCTGCCCTTACAGTGGAGTACTGTATTTCGGGATGCTTGTTCCCTTAACCATATCAAGCGCATCAGGTTTATATCTGCCGGTTATTTTTGCCATTGCAACAGGGATTCCTGTAATCATTATTGCCTGGGTGCTGGCTTATACAGTTTCAGGTATTGGAGGCGTCTATAACAAGATTAAAATCTTTGAACTCTGGTTCAGAAGGGTAATTGCAGTGGTCTTCATAATTGTTGGTCTTTATTACATTTTCAGAATTTACTTATAAAAAAATTTACAAAATTGTTTCGTAGTATGACGAAATACTAGTTCTTATCAAATGAAAAATATTAAAACAAAAATCTGGTTACCTGTGGTATTGTTACCTGTCTGGTACATTATATATCATAACCTTCAACCGGTGACCAACTGGCTAATTGATTCTGTTTTTGGAATGACAAAAGGGGCACATCTAACTGAAGCTATACGTTTCTTTGTTTTTGAGTTCCCAAAAGTTATGATGCTGCTTGCACTCATTATTTTTCTGGTTGGAATAATCAGGACATATTTTACACCTGAGCGTACACGGAAGGCACTTGAAGGGAAGAAAACATTTACGGGTAATGTTATGGCTTCGATGCTCGGAATTGTCACTCCGTTTTGTTCATGTTCGGCTATTCCATTGTTTCTCGGCTTTGTAGAATCAGGAATACCCCTTGGAGTTACATTTTCTTTTCTAATTTCCTCACCTATGATTAATGAAGTTGCCGTTATTCTTCTATACGGGATGTTCGGATGGAAGGTAGCTGCAATTTATGTCGGAACCGGGTTGGCTATATCAATCATTGCGGGATGGGTCATTGGTTTGCTGAAACTGGAAAAATGGGTTGAACCCTGGGTATATGAGACACATTTGGGGAATAATGGAGAGGAAGAAGAAAAAATAAAATTCGGTAGCCGAATCAGACTTGGGTATGATGCTATTAAAGATATTGTTGGCAAAGTATGGATCTATGTAGCAATAGGGATCGCGGTCGGCGCAGGTGCTCATGGATATGTACCGGAAGAATTTATGGCAGCTCTAATGGGAAAATCTGCCTGGTATTCAGTCCCGTTATCAGTATTAATTGGTAGTCCTTTATATTCAAATGCAGCAGGTATCGTACCAATTGTTTCGGTGCTCATAGAAAAAGGAGCATCTCTGGGAACCTCACTGGCTTTTATGATGTCAGTCATAGGTTTGTCCCTGCCGGAAATGATAATTCTCAGAAAGGTTCTTAAGCTCCCTTTGATATTTACTTTCATTGGAATTGTGGGTGGGGGAATAATGATAGTTGGCTATTTATTTAATATTATCTTTTAATCAGAAATTATGAAGAAGTATAAAATCAATCAGATACTCATAATCACATTATTCACTGCCGTGGTGTTAATTTATTCATGCAAAAGCAATTCCGGAACACATATAAAAGAGGTAAGCAAAGCAGAATCAGCAACAGTTGTAACATATGAATATTTATATAAGGTTACATTTATCGAATTGGGATCTGTAAAGTGCATTCCATGCCAGCAAATGCAACCAGTGATGAAATCGATCGAAGCTAAGTATGGCAAAGAGGTAAAAGTTGACTTTCACGATGTCTGGACTGATGCAGGAAAACCTTATGCTATAAAATATGGTATTGATGCAATACCAACTCAGATATTTCTTGATGAATCAGGGAAAGAATACTTCAGGCATGTCGGATTTTTCGCCGAGGAAGAACTTATAAAAGTATTACAGCAGAAAGGGGTAAAACTTAATTAGATGAATAACCTTTTTGATAATTATGGTTTCTTAAGCCGTGGAATTTTAAATGTTACACCCCGCGAGGCATTTGATTTGTGTAGCAGAGGAGCTATAATAGTTGATGTCAGAGAGGAGTATTTAAATAATTTCAAGAATTTTAATGTACCTGAAATAGTTTTTTTCCCGATAAGCAGTCTGGTGCATAAATTATCAGAGTTGCCACAGGATAAGTATCTCATATTTGCTGATACTGTCGGATTGAGAAGTAAAGAGGCAGTGGTTCTTCTTAAAGATAAAGGATTTATTAAAATTGCTAATATGGCAGGTGGAATCGTTGACTGGGAGCGTGAAGGGCTGCCACTTAAAACAAATATTGAAGAGAGATTATCCGGATCTTGCATGTGTCAGTTGAAACCAAGGGAAGGCAGAAAAAGACGAAGGGACTGAGGGAAGAAGGGAAGAAGGGGACGAAGAGACGAAAAGGACGAAGCGATTAAAAACTATATTTATGAAAATCGAATTGGAATCAATCATCACATGTCCTGTATGCGGACATAGAGAAAAAGAAACCATGCCCACTGATGCTTGTCAGTTCTTTTACGAATGCAAAAACTGTGGCACTATTCTAAAACCCAAATCTGGTGATTGCTGCGTTTACTGTTCTTATGGGACATTTCCCTGCCCTCCGATCCAGGAAAATAAGAAATGTTGTTAATGTTTAACCCCAAATCATATTAATATGAAACAGTCAATTGGTTTTATCGGTGGCGGAAGAGTAACAAGAATTCTTCTGCAGGCATTCAAAAATGAAAATGCACAATTCAGTAAAATTGTTGTTACTGAACCTAACCAGGATGTTTCCGGTAAATTGAAAGAATCATTTCCTGAGATTCAGGTTGATAATGCATCCCTTGCAGCTTCTCAGGATATAGTTTTTATTTCCCTGCATCCTCCCATTGTTATGGATACTCTTGAGCTTATAAAGGGTAGAATCAATAGCAACGCCATAGTGATATCTCTTGCTCCCAAGATCACTATTGCTAAAGTATCGTCAAAACTGAATCAGGTTAAAAACGTTGTCAGGCTAATTCCAAATGCTACATCATATATAAATGAAGGTTACAACCCGGTATGTTTCTCATCTGAATTTAGTATGAATAAAAAGCAACAGGTTCTTGATCTGCTAAGCCTTATGGGAACTACCTTTGAAGTACCGGAAGAGAAACTTGAAAGCTACGCCATCATGTCAGCTATGCTTCCGACATATTTCTGGTTCCAGTGGAAGGAGCTCGCAGAAATCGGCCAGAAAATCGGTCTTTCTGAAAAAGAGAGCAATGATTCAATAAACGACACACTTATTGCTGCACTAAAACTTATGTTCAAATCGGGGCTATCTCCAAA
>Ga0302322_100006276_pt1 | contig 10518 bp, 11 predicted proteins | sample Fen_T0_2_FD_203757 | JGI IMG/M metagenome (GOLD analysis project Ga0302322, IMG submission 203757) | Peat permafrost microbial communities from Stordalen Mire near Abisko, Sweden - Fen_T0_2 | ecosystem: Environmental > Terrestrial > Soil > Wetlands > Permafrost | place: Sweden: Abisko... | reverse complement strand
GCCGCTGGATCGGCCCGGGCATCGCGCTCATGTCAGGCGCTTCGCGAGCCCCGGCGGGGCGATGACGACGAGCTGTGTGCTGGCCCGAGTCAGGCCGATATAGAGGAGCGCGTCGAGGCGGCCAGCGGTCTCGGGAACCTCCACGCGGATCACAGCTTCGCGCTCCAGGCCCTTGAGGCTTGGCCAGGTGCGCACCGCGACCTCCGAAGTGGAGGCCGAGGAGCTTGACTCTCGCCGTTATCGAGTTGTCACAGTTGGCGTCTAGGGTTCGCGCACATTCGCCCCCGTAAGGAGTCCGATCCGTGCCTCGACCCTCGATCCGGCGATCCGCAGCTGTGGTGGTCGCCTTGAGCCTCGCGCTCGCAGCCTGCACCCAGGGCGCCTCGCCATCGCCATCGCCATCACCATCGCCGAGCGGGATGATGGAGGCCAGTCCATCGCCGAGCGGGATGATGGAGGCCAGTCCATCGCCGAGCGGGATGATGGAGGCCAGTCCATCGCCGAGCGGGATGATGGAGGCCAGTCCATCGCCGAGCGGGATGATGGAGGCCAGTCCATCGCCGTGACGTTAGCGTCGCCTTCCGGCGCGATTCGCATGCGCCGCGCGTAGGGCGCCTCGGATGCTGCTCATCCTCGCGTTCGCGTTCGTCGCTGGACTCCTGACGATCCTCGCCCCCTGCACCTTGCCGATCGTGCCATTCGTGCTCGGTATCGGAACGCTCGGAGGCCGCCGGCGGGCGCTCGGGTTCGTGATTGGGTTCGGCGCGACCTTCGTGACGCTGTCCGTCGTGCTGGCCTCGGCGCTCGCCGTGGCCGGCTTCACGACGAACCTGCTCCGGGCTGCGAGCGCGCTCGCACTCTGCTTCTTCGGGGCGTGCCTCGCGGTCCCGGCGCTCGGCGATCGATTAGCGAGCCGCATACCCCGGCTCGTCACGTTTGGATCACCGGTCGTTGCAGCCCAGTCGACCGGATTGGTCGGCGGGATTGCGACGGGCGCTGCGGTCGGACTTGTGTGGGCCCCATGCGTTGGCCCGATCATGGCCTCGGTCCTCGCCGTCGCGGCGACGAGCGGCCCGACGCTCCAGACCGTCGCCATCGCCATCGCCTATGTCGCCGGCGCCTCGCTGCCGCTCCTCGCCATAGCGACGCTCGGTCGACGTGCGGTCTGGGCCGCAGGGAGCCCCAGGCGGCGGGCTCGTGTTCAACGGGTATTCGGGGCGCTGATGATCGCGGTGAGCCTGGTCGTCGTCGCCCAATACGACGTCCGGCTGGAGGACGCGATCGCGAGCGTTCTGCCCGCCGGCTGGACCGCCACCCTCAATGCCGTTGCTCAGGGTCCATCGGAACAGGAGGTGCCGGGTCCGATGAGTTCAGGATCCAATGCGGCAGGCGGGGCCGCCGGTGGGTCGGCGGCGCTCGGCGCGGCGACCTTGCCTGCGCCGATCGCCGCGAGCCTGCCCGCTTCGGTGCCACTAGAAGATCGAGGGCTCGCACCCGAGCTCAGCGGGATCACCGCCTGGATCAACAGCCCACCCCTCACGCTCGCTTCGCTGCGAGGCAAGGTCGTGCTCGTCCACTTCTGGACGTTCGATTGCATCAACTGCCGCGATGTCCAGCCCTACGTGAAGGCGTGGTATGCACGCTATGCCGCGGCCGGCCTGGTCGTCGTCGGCGTGCACACGCCGGAGCTCTCCTTCGAGCGGGACCTTGGCAACGTGCGCAACGCGGTCGCGAGTGACGGTGTCACCTTCCCCGTCGCGTTCGATCCCGCCTTCGCGACCTGGAACGCCTATGGCAACCAGTACTGGCCGGCCTTCTACTTCATCGATCGGAACGGCCACATCCGACACGTCTACAACGGCGAGGGCGACTATCCCGGATCGGAGCAGGTGATCCGCGAGCTGCTCAGCCAGAACTGAGGTGTCGTCGACCATTCCGACCTCGTCCCAACGTCGTCCACTCGGGAAACCGAAGCCGCTGCAAGCTCCAATTTGCAGCCTGCCCTGCGCCCCCCTGCGCCGGTCGCTCACCAACGGCACCGGGTACCGGGTGCTGGCGATACGGATCAGGGTCTAGCCGACCGGCCCTACCCGTCGGTCTCCCGCCGATATCCACAACGACGTGTGGTCGGCCCATGGCGTGGCAACGCTCGAACCGGCATCCGAGCGCAGGATTGTCGGCGACGCCGAGAACGCTACCGGACCTCGCGAAGCCCGCGACGGAGCGCGAGGGCGGCCCATGAACTCGCCGCGATCATCGGAAGGAGAGCGGCCGCCGGGGCGCCGATGTCCGGCGCTTCTGACGCGACGGCAGCTATCAAGGCCAGACTCGAGAGGACACCGAGCCACATGGCGCCAACAGCCACGGCACCGACCCGGAGCGTTAGGCCGAGAACGCGCGCGTCGGGCTCCGCGTGGCGAACGGCGCGCGCGACTGCCGCGAGACCGATTGCGACGCTCACCAGGACGACCGCCGCCCAGAGGAGACTGGCGACACCCCGTCCGAGCATGTCGCCGAGCGGACCCACCCAGCCCGCGACCGCCGCGACGAACAGACCGACGAACGCGAGGAACGCGAGGCTGGCGATCGCCAGGGGCAGGACGACTCGCCGATCGGATGTCCGCGCAGCCATGCGCAACGCTGAACCCAGCAGGGGAAGCCCGCCGGCGGCGATCGCGAGCAGGGCGACCAAGCCCGCGATCTGGACGACGCCGATCGCGAGACGAAAGTCCGGATGGGCAACCGTCGCCGCCAACCAGGCCGGCAGAGGATCGCGGACGCTCAGGACCGCGCCCCACGCCATGGCGAAGACGACGGCCGAGACGAGGATCGAGACGAGGCTGGACCGCAGGCGAGTGCTCATGGACAGGACCTCCGCTGGCACCAACTCAGGGTGTCGATGAGCGTCGACGGCACCGACGAGGAGATCGAGGAGGGTGAACAGCGTCACGTCATGCTGGGTGATGACCTGCCCGAGTTCGTCCCCGAACCGTGCACGCCACGCTCGTGGGTATAGCCCGATCAGCGAACGGGCTGGGCGCGCGAGCCGGGACGTGCCGGTCACTCGGCCGGCCTGCTCGCGGGAGCCCGTCGCAGTCGGAGGCGAGCCGCATCGACGACGCGGTCGAGCGTCGCGAGCCGCGCCTCGAGCAGACGTGTTCCAGCGGCAGTGAGCGCATACGGCCGGCGGCGACCCGACGCCTCAAGCGGCTCGATGAGCCCGGCGTGCTCGAGCCGCGCGAGGGCCCCGTACAGCGTGCCGGGCTCGAAACGGGTGCCGCTGAAGGACGCGATGTCTTCCATGATCGCGTACCCGTGCCGGGGCTCGGCAGCGAGGCTCGCGAGAATGAGCATCGCGGGGTCGGAGAACCTTCCAAGGTCGGAGGGGTCGTTCGGCATCGCTCCGTTACTCGTTGTCGCTTAGTAAGCGACGCTGAGTATGCAGACGTGAGCCAGGAAGTGTCAAGCCCCGCCGAGCCTCTGTGCGGCGACGAGGTGCTCCATTTCGGGGACGAAGTTCTGGGACTTACCAACCGCCTTTGACGCACAAGTACCGGGATGTGGTGGCGATGGCTGCTGAGACAACGGGAGAAGCAGGATCCGCGTCGCCACGCGATCGAATCGAGCCGTTCGCTATTCGTCCGCTGGGGCCGTGCCCTCGGGCTCCGGCAGCCGCGGACCGGGGATCCACACCAGCTGCGCCGTCGTCTCAGCGCCCACTTTGGACCGTGCGTTCGCCAGGTGGTGCTTGACGGTCGAATGCGACAGGCCGAGGCGGTGGGCGGCAGCCTTCTCCGACCCGGCAACCAGGACCGCAGCGACGACCCCGACCTCCCGGTCGGTGGCGCGTTCCCCGGGGCGGTCCCTCATGCCAGTCGCCTCGCCGCGGCCAGCCACTCATCGCGGCCCTCGATGGGCATGTCCCAGGTTGTTATCGCGCGCCCGCCACCTGTCGCCCCGACCAGTTCTCCGAGACACACCGAGGCCGGACCCACGTGGTCCGGCCTCTCTGCTGCCCGTGGGAGACCACGATGTGGACCATCGGTGGCGCGGACGTGCCCTTCTGTGCGTCCGCGAACGCCATCAGCTGCGCAGGACTTTCTCCAGCGCCCGACCCTTCGCGAGTTCGTCCACGAGCTTGTCGAGGTACCGGATCCGCTGCATGAGCGGGTCCTCGATGGCTTCCACGCGCACCCCGCAGATGACACCCGTAATGAGCGTTGCGTTTGGGTGCAGTCGCGCCCCTGCGAAGAAGTCCGCGAAGGTCGCGCCGGCGGCGAGCTGCCTGTTCAGTTCGGACTGGTCGTACCCCGTCAGCCAGCGGATCACCGCGTCGAGCTCTGCCTGCGTGCGGCCCTTCTTCTCCACCTTCGCCAGGTACAGCGGGAAGACGGAGGCCACGGTCATCCTGGAGACGCGCTCCGCAGCGGAGGTGCTCATCGCTGCGTCACCGCGAACCAGCGCCCCTCCGGGTCCGAGAACGCGAAGCTCCGCGTCCCGTGGTGCTCGCCCACCGGCGACGCGTGGACCCCACACCCGACGAGCGCCTCGCGCTCAGCTTCGAGATCGTCCACGTGGAAGCAGATCGACGGTGTCGCGAGGTCGAGGCCGTCCGGGTTGTCCTTCATCATCTCGAGGGGCACGAGCTGGAACGCGAACGACTGGTTGGCGAACCCGACCTGCGCGATCGTGAAGGCGCCGGCTTCCTGGCGCCGCTTCTCGACCATGCCCACCTGCTCCACCCAGAACCTGCGGCAGACCGCCGCGTCCTGCACGTAGAGCACGACGTATCCGACCTTCATGAGCGACTCCCGGCAAGCTGCGACGAGGGCGCTGGCGCACCCGGCTGTCAGCGATCTGCGAGAGCCTACCGCGCGTCGGGGTCGGAGGGGGTCGACCGTGCCTGGCGGCCGCCTCCTGGCACGACCAAACTGACGACGGTGGAGTGCCGATGAGGTGGTGCCGGAGGTACAAATCCAGCGGCTCCACGACCTCGTCAAGCAGACCGCTGTTCGTCCGTCCGGGCTGCTCCGTCCGGCTCCGGCAGCCGCGGCGCCAGGATCCACACGAGCTGCGCCGTCGTCTCCGCCCCCACCTTCGATCGCGCATTCGCCGGGTGGTGTTTCACGGTCGAGTGCGACAGGCCGAGGCGGTGGGCGGCGGCCTCCTCCGATGCGGCGGCGAGGACCGCGGCGACCACGACGTCCTCGACTTCCCGTGGCGGGGTCGCGGTGCCATCCTGCGGCGTGAGGCGTACGAGGCAGGAGGCGTCCCGTTGTTCACGTGGGCGCAACAACGCGTGACGTTCCCGCGCCGAATGCCCTCAGGGCCCGCCATTGCCACCCCCCATGCACGAGCCTCAGGCTCGCCGCAGAGCTCAGGTCCGCCTGCGGCTGGCATCCGACGCGCGCTCCAGGCTGCGGGCATGGGACCGGATGTGGTCGCGCACCACCTCCACGTGCTCACTTGCGGAATAAGGCCGCGAGCCGACTCGATAGGGGGTTAGGCCGATCGTGGGCGACATGATCGAGGCGCGGACAGTTGCGTGGGCGGCTCGGAAGCGCTCGACCAATGTGTCAAGCGACACGGTTCTCGCCTCTGCCACGCCTCGCTCGTTAAGTTCGGAGAGGCGGCCTCGAAGGGGCGACGGTCGGCGTGCCTGCACCAGGTCGTCGAGGTTGCGGGCGAAACTCTCATGCCAGAGCGTGGGTGGCCCACGACATCGCGGGCCACCCACGAGCCGTGGACAGGCACATCGTCGGAGACGTTCGCCGCGGCGGCCAGGAACCGCTCCACGGCCGAGTCGAGCTCGGCGAGCAGGTCGACGCGCACGGCCAGCTCCGAGCGATCCGCGACCTCCGCGCCGGAGCCGATCTCGTGTGCCATGGGCAGGATCTTCGCTCATTCTGCCGCGACCGGATCGCCCCGCCGGCAGGTATGGTCTGAGCGTCGATGGCCGGATCCCGATGTATGGCGAGTCCGAAGCTGAAGACGACCCTCGGCAGGACGAGCTGTTCCTCTCGGCCGACGCGTTCAGCGACTGCGTCGGGCGCTTACCGCGAGGCCGGCATCGACGCATTCGTCTTCTACTGGCGGTCGATCTAGCGAGCTTCAGTCGGGAGCCGGCCTTTGAGCGGGCACTGGAGCGGATCGCGGCGGAGACGATCCCGACACTTCGAGCCGCCTCGGCGTAGGGTGTGCAGCTCCCGATCGAGATCGTGTTGTTCCTGCGCGCCCAACGCCCTCCGGGCGCGCCAAATGCCACCATCCAAGGCGTGATGGTGTGCGCGAGGTGCGCTGGGGCTCGTCGGCGGGATCGTCCAGATCTACCCTTCGACAACTCAGGGTGCTCTCCTGACGGAGGCTCAACCATGGCAGACGTAGGGTCGCGTCGATGGGAAGGGGATGAGCGAGGCGCTGGAACGAGAGATGGGCGCGCCTTCGCTCCCGGCGTCGAGGCGTTCAAGAACGCCATGCTGGCCGAAGGATGGGTGTCGGAGGACCCGCATATCCATCTGCTTCCGCAGATTCTCGCCTATTTCGAAGGGCCGTCCGGTCCGCTTCGTCTTCGCACGTCACATGAGAGCGCCGGATCGCTCGTAGTCGAACTGGAAGCACCGGAAGCAATGCGTCCAGCTGAACTCCGACGGGCGTTGTTCGGAGTCGTCGGGGCCATAGCGGAGACCGCGACATTCGTTCGCGAGATCCGCGCCGAAGGGCAGGCTGAGATTCGGCTTTTCGAGCTGTCGACCGGATCGCTTGACGGCGACTCGCCTTTTGCCGGACATGGTCACCTCGTCAAGTTCTTGGTGACTCGAAGCCGAGCATAGCCCGCCTCGAGTTGTTGTTCGCAGGCGCTTGAACCCTTCCGGGACGCCACTGCGCCGCGCTGCCTGCCTCCAACCGCCATCCGAATGGCGCTGATCCTTCGTTCCCGACCATCCGTGTCCGGGCCGCGACGCAGGGTCGCCTGTCAGGCTGCCCGCAATGCCTCGACCATCTCGTCCACGCCCTCGATCATGGTCGGGGGGGTTTCAAAGATCTGAGTGAGGTCGTATTCTCCGGTCCTCGCGGGTGGTCGCGGATTGTCAGGGGGGGCATTCGATCATGACCGAGCCGATTCGGATCACCCGCGTTCGAGCGGCCCTCGTCGCATTCGTGCTGGTCGCGTCTCCCCTGATCCCTGGTGCGACCGCCTCCGCGACGCCCGATCCGGTGTCGGTGACGATCGCCGGCTCGCTCCAATCGGAGATCGGGTGCCCCGGGGACTGGGATCCCACATGCGCGGCATCGCACCTGACCTACGACGCGGGGGACGACGTCTGGCAGGGGACGTTCGCCCTGCCCGCCGGATCCTACGAGTACAAGGCAGCGCTGAACGATGCGTGGACCGAGAACTACGGCCTCCACGCGGTGGCCAACGGCGCGAACATCCCGCTCAGCGTGCCCGCCGCCCGGAGTGTCAAGTTCTACTACGACCACAAGACCCATTGGGCGACGGACAACCTCGGCTCGGTGATCGCGGTCGCCGCGGGAAGCTTCCAGTCCGAGCTGGGCTGCCCAGCGGACTGGGATCCGGGCTGCCTGCGGTCCTGGCTCCAGGACCCCGACGGCGACGGCGTCTACTCGTTCGAGACGTCCGCCCTGCCGGCGGGCACCTACGACACGAAGGTGGCAATCAACGAGGACTGGACGGAGAACTACGGCCAGGGTGGCGCCCTGAACGGCTCCAACATATCGTTCACCGTTCCCGCCGGACATCCCACCGTCACGTTCACGTATGACTCGGTGTCCCACGTCCTCTCGATCGTCGTCGCGGTCGACCACGGCGCACCCGGCGCTCCCGGCGCCGTGTCGCATTTCGACCTCGCACGCAAGGATTGCCTGGGGACCGCCCGCAACACGACCTCGAAGGTCTGGTACACGGTCGCCAACGGGGTGCTCAGCGACGTCTACTACCCGACGATCGACAACACCAACGTCGAGACCCTCCAGTACGTCGTCAGCGACGGCTCCACCTTCACCGACCTCCAGTCACGCGACATGACCTACAGCGTGACGGCGATCAACGGGACCGGCGGTATGGCCTGCAGGGTCACGTCGACAGCGAAGAGCGGCAAGTACACGATCGTGACCGACTACATCGCGGACCCGCGGAGGAACACGATCCTGATGCGGGTGCGGTTCGCGCCGAAACCCACATCGACGGGTCCCGCGCCCCAGCTCTACGTGCGCTTCGACCCGACCATCAACGGGAACGGTGGAGGCGGTCCCGGCAACGGGGGGTCCGATTCCGCGACGGTCGACACGGCGACCGGTCACCCGATCGTCGTCGCCTCGGATCCGGTCACGGCGACGAACGCCGCCAACCGCGACTATGCAGAGCCGGTGTTCGCCGCGCTCGACGGCCCCTTCACCGACGCGTCGACCGGCTTCGTCGGATCCGAGAGCGACGGGCTCACCCAGCTCGACGCCTCCCACATGCTCTCGCCCACCTTCCCTGACGCGAGGGATGGCAACGTCGTCGGGACCGCGAAGGTCGCCCTCGGCGGCTCCGGCAAGGCATTGATCTCGCTCGGGTTTGGCGCGACGCACTCGGATGCGGTCGTCGCGGCGGAGGGCTCGCTCGCCGGCGGTTTCGACGATGCGTTGGAGGCTTACAAGGAGGCCTGGAACGAGTACGACGACGGCCTCGCCAAGCCGCGCGTCGAGAAGCTGCGCGGCATCAGGTCCCCGGAGCGGCAGCAGCTCAGCGACGCCTATTACCTGAGCGCGAACGTGCTCAAGGCCTCGGAGGACAAGACATTCCCGGGCGCGATCGTGGCCAGCCTCGCCTCGCCCTGGGGCCAGGCGATCTCTGCCGGCGACCCTGCGAACACGTATTTCGGCTCCTATCGCGAGGTCTTTGCACGCGACCTCTACGAGGCCTGGACAGGCCTGCTCGCGGACGGCGATCTCGCTACGGCACGCGACGCGACGCTGTTCCTGTTCGAGCGCCAGCAGCTCCCCGACGGGTCGATGCCGCGAAACAGCCTGGTCAACGGCAAGGTCGCGCCGGACTCGTTCGGGACGCAGCTGGACGAGGTGGCATACCCGATCCTGATGGCGGACCAGCTCGGGCTCAGGGACGCGTCGCTGTACACAGACCACGTGAAGCCAGCCGCGAACTACCTCGCGGCGCACGGGCCTGCGACCGGGGTGGAACGCTGGGAGGAGCAGAGCGGCTACTCGCCTTCGACCATCGCAGCGGAGATCGCCGGGCTCGTCGCCGCGGCCGACCTCGCCACCGCGAATGGGGACCGGGCGTCGGCGGCGGTCTGGCTCGGTGTTGCGGACGACATGCAGCGATCGATCAAGGGTTGGACGCTGACGACCAACGGGCCTCTCGCCGCGCACCCGTACTTCATCCGGCTGTCCAAGACGGGCGACCCGAACGCGGCGATCACCTACAACGTCGGCAACGGTGGTCCGACGCTCGACCAGCGCAGCGTGATCGATGCCGGCTTCCTGGAGCTGGTGCGCCTGGGCGAGCTCCCGCCAGGCGATCCTGATGTGGCGCAATCACTGCCGGTCGTGGATGCGACGATCGGATCAACGACGGCGGCTGGCCAGAGCTGGCACCGATACAACGGCGATGGTTACGGCGACAACGGGAGCGATGGGCGGCCATGGGCACCCACGGGGCAAGGTACCGGCCACATCTGGCCAGTCCTCTCGGCCGAGCGAGCCGAGCAGGCGCTCGCGTCCGGCGACCTCATCAGCGCGACGTCGCTCCTGTCGGGCATGCGGCAGGTTGCGTCCGGGGTAGGGTTGATCCCGGAGCAGGGCTGGGAGCTGCCCGGCATCGCGCCCTCGTCCTACGGCACGGACCCGACCCTGGCGTCGATCGGCTTTGCCAACGGCCAGGCGGCAGGCTCGGCATCACCCCTGACGTGGTCGGCGGCCTCGTTTGTCCGGCTCACGGCGGATCTCGCTGCGAAACGGAACGTCGCGTTGCCCGCGGTCACGCAGGTGCGCTACATCGCCCATAGGCAGCGTGCCACGGCGCTGACCGTCACCAGTCCGACCGACAACACCGCCGTGTCCGGCTCGCCGGTCACGGTCGCCGGAACGACGGCGGCCGGCAACACCGTCTTCATTTCCGCGACCAACACGGATGCGAACTCGGCGACGAGCGTGGTCTCCGCGCCGGCCGCTCCAGACGGCTCCTTCAGCATCAGCGTTCCCGTGACCGGTGGAACCAGCGTCCTCAACGTCGTGGCTGTCAGCCCCGCTGGCGGCACCGCGCACGTCAAGCGCACGATCCTCTTCGACTTCGTGCCCGGAACGCTGGTCCTGGATGTGAGCGACCCGGTTCACGACGACAACGGCCCCGGCAACTACGTGTATCCCACGTCGAGCAGTTTCAATGACGGTGCCTTCGACATCCAGGGTTTCCAGGTCTACGACGCCGGCACGGAGGTCATCTTCCGGGTCAGGACGCGCGACCTGACCGAGACCTTCGGCACTCCGCTAGGA
>Ga0302322_100006275_pt1 | contig 10518 bp, 10 predicted proteins | sample Fen_T0_2_FD_203757 | JGI IMG/M metagenome (GOLD analysis project Ga0302322, IMG submission 203757) | Peat permafrost microbial communities from Stordalen Mire near Abisko, Sweden - Fen_T0_2 | ecosystem: Environmental > Terrestrial > Soil > Wetlands > Permafrost | place: Sweden: Abisko... | reverse complement strand
GGCATGGCCGACCTCGGTGAGCCCTTCTGGGACCCGCTGTGGGAAGCGTGCGCGGAGCTCGAGCTGCCGGTGAACTTCCACATCGGCGCGAGCGGCGACACGATGTCGTGGTTCGGCTCGTCGCCGTGGCCGTCGCACGACATGAACACCAAGCTCGGAATCGGCTCGGCGATGATGTACCTGAGCAACGCGTCGGTGATGGCGAACCTCATCTTCAGCGGCGTGCTCGAACGCCACCCCGACGTGAACTTCGTCTCGGTGGAGAGCGGCATCGGCTGGATCCCGTTCTTCCTGCAGTCGCTCGACTACCAGCAACAGCAGTCCACCCCCGGCACGCTCGGCACCAAGTTCTCGCTCACGCCCACCGAGTACTTCCAGCGCCAGATGTACGGCTGCTTCTGGTTCGAGGACGCCGGCCTCGCCGCCGCGGTGCAGGCGCTCGGCGACGACCGCGTGATGTTCGAGACCGACTTCCCGCACCCCACGTGCCTCTACCCGGACAGCCTCGACCTCGCCGGCACCGCGCTCGCGCAGCTGTCGCCCGAGTCGCGTCGCCGCGTGGTCAGCGACAACGCGATGTCGCTCTACCGCATCCCCGCCCCCGTCACCGCCTGACCCCACCGAACTTGCGTCGCTCACTCGGAATTATCCCAAGTATGCGACGCAAGTTCGGGTTCTAGGGGGTGACGACGGCTTTGATGGCCTCGCCGGCGCGGGCGACCGCGATGGCGTCCTCGGTGCGGGCGAGCGGGAAGCCGTGCGTCACCAACTCGGACAGGCCGAGGCGCGCGTCGTGGCGCTGCGCGATCGCGATCGTGGTGCGGTAGTCGGCGAAGCTCGCGGGCCCCATGGTGCCGATCACCGAGAGACTGCGGTTGTTGAGATTCACCGCGTCGAGCGCGACGGTGCCGTGACCCGAGTAGATCCCCATCACCAGGTAGCGGCCGCCGTCGGCGACCAGACCCATCCCTTCGGGGAACGCCTCCATCCGGCCGGCCGCCTCGATCACGACGTCGGCGCCGCGACCACCCGTGAGCTCGAGCACCTGGGCACGGCGCTCGTCGATCGTCGTGGTGAGCAGCGGGATGACGGTGGTCGCGCCGAGCCGGGTTGCCGCGGCGAGACGGTCGTCGGGCGCGCCGATCACGATCACCTGCCGCGCGGGCCCGAGCGACGCGAGCAGCGTCGCCGACAGCCCGACCGGGCCACTCCCCTGCACCACCACCGACTGGCGGGGCCGGATGCCGCCGAGGCGCGTCATCCCGCCGCACGCGGTGGGCATGGCACAGCCGAACGCGATCACGGCTTCGGGCGCGGTCCCCTCGGGGATCTTGAAGAAGCAGTTCTCGGGGCCGAGGGTCGCGAAGTCCTGATAGGTCGCGGGGTGGGGCACGTTTGGCGACGGCGGCCAGCCGCAGTCGGGGAACATCGCGGGCGTGCGGCCCGACGGGGTCCAGTACACGAGATCGCCCTCTCGCACTGGGGCACCCGTGCTGTCGGTGGCCCGTCCTGCGCCCAGTGCCTCGATCCGGCCGATGCCCTCGTGACCGAAGCACACCGGACGGCCGGGGTCGGGGAGGTCGCCGTCGAGCCGATGGGCATCGGTGCCGCACACGCCGCCGAGCACGGTACGCAACACCACCGCACCGGGGCCGGGATCGGCGACGTCGCGCTCCCACACCTCGAGCGGACGCCCGGCGCCCATGAAGACCACCTGTCGGCCCTGCCGCCCGTGTCGCATGTTTCCCCCGAACCGTTGGTCGTGTCGCCGAGTTGCCGTGCCCTAGTCGTCAGTCACCGTCGGTGACGGTGTCGCCCGCCCCGGCCCGGATCTTGTTCATCAGGCGCACGAGCTGCGCGAGCTCGTCCTCGGCGAGCGGGAGCGTCGAGAACAGGTGCGCGTTGAGCTCCCCCACGGCCTTGTCGAACACCTTGCGCCCCTTGGGCGTGATCTCCGCGAGCACGGTGCGGCCGTCGTCGGGATGCGGCACGCGCCGGATCAGCTCGGCCGCCTCGAGCCGATCGACCGAGCTGGTGACGGTCCCGGGCGTGATCCACAACCCAGCACCCACCTGGCCGAGTGGGAGCTGCCACCCCGGCCGCAGCAGGCCGAGCACCTGGTACCGGGCGAAGGTCAGCTCGAACGGCCGCAGCAGCTGGTTCGCCTTCGTGAGGATGATCTGCCACCCGCGCATGACGGAGACCGCGCCGGCCACTCCCCCGGCGGCATCGTCCCAACCCTGTTCGAGCCAGTACCGGCGGGCGCCTTCGACCGGGTCGTACGAAAGCCGTGACATGGGGGCATCGTAGAGAAGCCCGCGCTCAGCCCGCGGCACCGGCGGGCGCGCGCGCGGTGATTCCCGCGGCGTACAGCGCGGCCAGGTCCTCGGCGGACACGCCCGCGGCGAGCAGTACCGCGTCGGTGTGCTCACCGAAGAGCGGGGCGCGACCGGTCACGAACCGCTCGGGCCCGCGCGAGAACCGGATCGGCAACGTGCTGTGGAGAGCCGGCCCGTTCACGGGATGGTCGACCACCTCGAAGTAGCCGCGGTGCTGCAACTGCGCGAGCTCCGCCTGGTGGTGCGGCTGCACCACGGGCGCGACCGGTACGCCCGCAGGCCACAGCAGTTCGACGATCTCCTCGGTCGTGCGGGTGGCACACCATTCGGCGAGGTGCGCGTCGATGTCGTCGTGCGCGGCGCGCCGACCGGTCGCGGTCGTGTACGTCGCATCCTCGGTCCATGCGGGCGCGCCGAGCGCGTCACCCAGCGCGCGCCACTGTTCGTCAGTCGCCACCGCGATCGCGACCCATGAGTCGCGAGTGTCGGCCCCCGCGACATCGATGGTGACGTCAGCCGTGAGGTACAGGTTCTGCGGCGCGGCCACCGGACCGCGATTGCCGTCGCGGGTGAGGAGCGCGCCGTACGCGGAGTGCTCGACGATCTGCTCGGCGGTGAGGTTGAGTGCAGCGTCGACCATGGCCGCCTCGACGAGCGCGCCCTCGCCCGTGCGCCGCCGGTGTTCGAGCGCGAGCAGGAGCCCGGTGAGCGCGTGCAGGCCGGCCCCCGGATCGCCGATGCAGTACGGCGAGACCGGGTTCGTATCCGGGTGGCCGGTCATCCAGGTGAAGCCCGCCGCATCCTCGACCACGAACGCGAACGCCGCGTTGTCGCGCCACGGACCGTCGAGACCGAAGCCGGGCATGCGCACCATCACGAGGTCGGGACGGATCGCGCGCGCCGACTCGAAGTCGAGGCCGAGTTGATCGAGCACGCGCGGCGTGTAGTTCTCGACCACCACATCGCACGTCGCGAGCAACGCGCGCAGGGCGGCGCGCCCGCGCTCGTCGGCGAGGTCGAGGGTGACGCTCTGCTTCCCCGCATTCAGCGCGGAGAAGATGCCGCACCGCTCCCACCACTGGTCGTCGGCGAACGGCAGGTTCGCGAGCATGCGCGTGCCGTCGGGGCGCGTCGGCGATTCCACGTGCAGCACCTCGGCTCCGAGCATCGCCAACATCTGCGTGACGACGGGCCCGGCCCAGAACGCGGTGAGGTCGAGCACGCGTACGCCGGCGAGCGGCCGGGCCTCCACTTCGGCGCGCTCTGTGCGCGGCAATCTGCGCGGGCGCGACGTCATATCCCGCACGCGCAGTTCCTCGGTGTGTTCGCCGAGCCGCGGCGCGGGCGCGGGCGGGCGCAGCAACGACGGCGTGAAACGGTACGGCGGGCCCGGCTGGAGGAAGCCGTCACGCGGGTTCTCCACCAACGAGCCGCGCGCCACGAAGTGGTCGGTCACCGGGATGGTGGCGCCGTTGCCGACGGGCGCGTGCGGAATCCGGAACGCGGCCGCGAGGTCGATGATCTCGGCGACAGTGCGCGCTGCAGCCCACTCGCGGATCGCGGGCGCGATGCGCCACCGCTCGGTGCGCAGCTGCGCGTCGTCCTCCCATTCGGGGTGGCCCACCATCACGCAGAGGTCGAGCCACTGCTGACCGGTCCCGGTGCCCAGTCCCACCAGCCCGTCGCTCGCGGTCTCGACACCGGGCGACGGCACGGAGCGGCCCGTGCGATACGGGCGGCCGGCAATCTCGGCGAAGGTCACCGGGTAGTAGGTGAGACAGGTCGCCACCGCCTCCAGCATCGACACGTCGACGAGCTCACCGCCCGGGTCGCCGACGTCGCGCTCCGGGGCCAACGACGCGAGCACGCCGATCGCGCCGTACGCGCCGGCGATCCACTCCCCCACCCGACCACCGACCGACACCGGCGGACGATCGGGCGCGCCCCGACCGAGGCTGACTGCACCACCCGACCACGCCTGCAGGGTGAACTCGGTCGCGGGGCGATCGGCCCACGGGCCGTCGAGTCCGAACGGACTGAGCGCGGTGACGACGAGATGCGGGTGCCGCTCGAGGATCGCCGCGGGCGCGTACGCCGGATCGTCGGCGATCATGGAACCCGACGACCAGACCACGACGTCGACACCTGCGAGCAACGACTCGACCAAGGCGCGGTCGTCAGCGCGATCGATGTCGGCGACGACACTGCGTTTCGAGCCCGCGAGGAACGAGAAGAGCGCGCCGTCGCCGTCCGGCGGGATCATGGCTCCCGAGGCCGACCAGCGCCGTAGCGGATCGCCCGCCGGATCCTCGACCTTCACGACGTCGGCGCCGCCGTCGGCGAGCAACTTCGTGCAGTAGGCGCCCGCGATGCCGCTCGACAGGTCGACGACGACGGTGCCCTCCAACGGCGGCGTCATGAACGCGCGCCGACGGCTACTCGTCCCACCACGGGCTGTTCGTCAACAGTTCGGGACCGGCGGCGGTGACCACCACCACATCCTGCCCCGTGATCGTGCCCACCGCAGGGTCGGTGACCGACGCGGTCACCGCCAGCACTGCGTGGCGCCGGGCGCGTACGTGACAGTCGTGGTCGTGTGGGTCGTCGTCACGCGGTCGGATCCCCCCTCGTAGGCTGCCCTGAGGCAGCGTCGCAGTTTTAGTTTGATATCGTAAGATTGTCAACGCGAGGCCGTACATTGGGGGGAACGATGAGCGTCTTCAACCACATCGGGCTCGTGGTGCGTGACCTCGAACGGTCGCAGCGCTTCTACGAGCAGGTGCTGGGTTTCACCACCTGGTACGACGGCGCCGTCCCCGACCAGGCCACGAGCAAGCTGCTCGTGCTCGAGCCCCCGCTCGACGTCACCGTCGCGTACCTCACCCTCGACGGTTTCGTGCTCGAACTCCTCCACTACGGCGCACCCGGCGTGGTCGACGACTCGCGCCGGCGCACGATGGCCGAGACCGGGCTCACGCACCTCTCCGTGTCGGTCGCCGACATCCGCGCCACTGCGCAGCTCGCGGTCGAACACGGTGGTGCGATCTTCGAGGAGTCCGACGTGGGGGTTGCACTCCTCGTGCGCGATCCCGACGGCCAGTTGATCGAACTCCTCACCGCCGACTATCCCGAGCACCGGACGCACGTACCGCGCCCCACTGCCCACCCGAACGAAGGCACCAACTGATGAACACCACCCCGCTGGATCACACCGCGCTCTTCCACACCGGCATCGTCGTCGACGACCTCGCCGCCGCGGCTGAGGAGATGGGCGCCCAACTCGGCGTCACCTGGCACGAAGGCGGCGGCGAGGTGCTCCTCGTCACCGCCGACGGTGCCGCGCTCACCAAGACCGCGTACGTGCTGTCGAAGGAAGGTCCGCACCACATCGAGCTGGTGCAGTCGGTGCCCGGCACGCTCTACGAGCCCACTCCCGACGCCCGGGGGCACCACCTCGGCTACTGGACCGACGACGTGCGCGCCGCCTCGGCCGCACTCGAGGACCAGGGTCTGCCGCTCGACACCAGTATGTGCTTCGGCAGCCCCGACGCTCCGCCGATCTGCGCCTATCACCGCGCCGGCGACAACTTCTTCGTGGAGTTGGTGAGCACCAAGATGCGCAAGGTGCTGCTCCCCGAGTGACGCCACCGTTGAGTGGTCGTCCGAGCGGTTCCGCGGAACCGCCCTTTCGCGAGCATGTGACAGTTGGGTGCCGTATACGCCCGTCAGCTGTCACTTGCTCGGTGCTCTGGTGACTGCGAGGCTCATTGCCGCACGCTGGGGTGTCGCGGCGCAGCTACTCCTCGCGTGACCGGTGGCGGCGAGTCGAGGACCCGACAATGCTGACCTTCGCTACCAACGGATCTTGGAAGGGATGCTGATGCAAGCTGTCGTCGTGACCATCGCGGGAGTGGCCGCATTCGCGGCGATTCTCGTCGGTCTCGATCGCGCGTACGGCGAGCGGCTGTCAGTGAGCGTGTGCTTTCTGACTTTGGGGGCAGTCGCGGTCGTCGGAGCATTGTTGATCGGCGTGACCAGCGGACACGACTGGTGCTTCGGGGTGTCGTTGGCGACTCTCCTCGTACTGAACTTCTGGCTCAACTCTCGAAGGCATGGTCCTCGATCTTGGGGGCCGTAGGTTCAAGCGTGCGGCTGGTTCCTGAGCCATCGGACATTGCTGCACGCTGGGGTGCTGTGTCGTGGCGGCACCACGTCGGAGCCGGCTTTCCATTCGCGCCGTCTTCGTGCCGACGAGAAGCGCCGAGAACGAACGACAGTACATTCGAGGCTCGTGTTCGAAGAACGCCTCTTCGTCGGCGACGTGCCGACGCGCCTCTACATCCCTGACGCCGCGGTAGGTCTGCTCCTGCTCGGCCATGGCGGTGGCCACAGCAAGGACGGCGCCCGCTTTGTGGGACTCTCGCGGTACTACGCGGCCCAGACCGGCCTCGCAGTCGCGTGCATCGATGCCGTGGACCACGGCGAGCGCAAACGGGGAGGCGCTTCGGGCGATCTCCCTCACGGATGGCATTCCCGATCAACTCCGCAGATGCTCGCTGATTGGCAAGCTGTCGTTGACCACCTGTCGCCGGTCGGGCCGCCTGTCGCCTACGTCGGATTCTCCATGGGGGCAGTCTTCGGCTTCCCGACCGTCGCGGCGTTGCCAACGGTCACCGCGGCCGTCTTCGTCGCGGGTGGTATCCCCGGGGGGACCTGGACGAACGACCCGGACCTCGCCTCAGGTCTCACCGGAGCAGCGGCGCAGCTCGGCAATGCCAACGTCTTGATGCTGAACAAGGAAGACGACGAACTGTTCCCAGTTGAGGGAGTCCGACTGCTGTTCGACTCGATCGCCGCACTTTCCAAGAGACTCGTCTTTTCGCCGGGCGGTCATGACACGTGGGGCGCCGACTTGATCGCCCGTTCGGCCACTTTCCTGGAGGAACACGCTTGGAGCCGCGGTCACGGGTTATGACTGCTGTTCTGCTGGGCCGATCTGGTGCCATTGCCGCAAGCTGGGGTGCGGGTGGAAGCGGTTCCGCGGAACCGCTTCCATGTGAGCATGTGACAGTTGAGCGCCGCGAAGACCCAGCAACTGCCACTTGCTGGGCCCGGACTCGGACCCCGAGTGAGGGGGCCCTTGCGGAACATTACGATGTCCAAGTAAATTCGCCGCCAGCCGCGACCGGGGGAGACTGCGTATGACCACCGTGCTGTACCCACCTGAGGGTCTCGGCGCACCGAAGGACCGCACGGGACACGCGGCGGGATCGGTCACCGGGCTGCCCGTGGGCACCGACGTCTTCTCCGCGGACAACCACATCTCGCTCGCCGACGACATCTTCTTCGATCGATTCCCGGAGTCGATGAAGGACCGCGCGCCGCGGGTGATCTACGAGGACGACGCGTGGACGCTCGCGTTCGGCGGGCGCGGCTTCCTCCCGCCGGCGTTCACCTCGGTGCTCCAGCAGTACGACCCCCTCCCCGGCTCCAACACCGGCGATCTCGACGCCCGCCTCGCGGAACTCGCGGCCGACGCCACCACGCGTGAACTCGCGTTCCCGAACGCGATGCTCGGACTCATGGGCTTCCCCGACCTCGAGGTCCGCGACCTCGCGTTCCGGATCTACAACGAGTACATCGGCGAACTCCAGGCGAGCGCGCCGGGCCGGTTCTACGCCGTGGGTCTCGTCAACTGGTGGGACGCCGAAGGCACGCGCCGCAGCCTCGCCGAGATGCGCGCGCATGGCATCCGCACGTTCTGGATGCCGCTCAAGCCCGGCGTGCACGAGGACGGCACGCCCATCGACTGCAACAGTGACCGCATGCGCGGCTTCTGGGAAGCGGTCGAGGAGTCGGGCCTGCCCATCTCCCATCACATCGGCGAGGGCCCGATCTCGTCGCCGTGCGCCTACAACGGCCTCGCGGTCAGCATGGTGCACCAGGCCGCGCCGTTCCGCGAGATGTTCGCCCGCTACACGCTCGGCGGACTGCTCGACCGCTACCCCGGTCTGCGCATCGGCTGGTTCGAGGGTGGCATCAACTGGGTGCCGGCGGCCATCCAGGACTCTGACCACATGCGCGCGTCGTTCCGCCACATGATGGACGCCGATGTCGAGCACGACGCCCGCCACTACTGGGACCACCACATGTGGTCGGCGTTCATGGTCGACCCGATCGGCCTGGAGCAGATCGAGCGCATCGGCGTGCACAAGGTGATGTGGTCGTCGGACTACCCGCACAACGAGAGCACCTTCGGCTACTCCGAGCGCTCCGTGGCCGCGGTGGTCGACGCGCTCGGGCCGGAGCAGGCCAAGCTGGTCGTCAACGACAACGTGTGTGACTTCCTCGGCCTCCGCGCCGACGAGCGCGAGAGCGGAGTGCAGTGAGCGACCAGGAGATCCCGCGACCGGAAGACATCGTCCGTTACGAGAAGGACCCGGCCACCAAGATCGCGACGATCACGTTCGACCGCCCGGAACACCTCAACTCGACCACGATCGGCGCGCGGCTGCGCTACGCGAACCTGCTGCACCGCGCCAACGTCGACGACGACGTGAAGGTGCTGGTGATCCGCGGCGCGGGTGAGGACTTCGGCTCCGGCGCCGATCTCCCCGAACTCGCCGCGCTGCAGGCAAGGTCGAACGATGCGGCCCTGAGCGCAGAGCTCGGGATCGAGGAGGGCGAGGTGAAGTTCCCGCCGACGGGCTCCTACCGCGCCAACGCCACCCTCACGCAGTGGTACGCCGACGGGCGCTCGGGGTGTCGCACCCTCGCCGACTTCAAGAAGATCAGCATCGTCGAGGTGAAGGGCTACTGCTACGGCTGGCACTTCTACCAGGCCGCCGATGCCGACCTGGTCGTCGCGTCCGACGACGCGCTCTTCGGTCATCCCGCGTTCCGCTACGTCGGGTGGGGCCCGCGTATGTGGTCGTGGGCGATGACCATGGGCATTCGCAAGTTCCAGGAGATGGTGTTCACCGGTCGGCCCTTCACGGCCGAGGAGATGTACGACTGCAACTTCGTCAACAAGGTCGTATCGCGCTCCGACCTGGAGGCGGAGACCGCCAAGTTCGCCGACGCCTGCTCGAAGTCGCGGCCGACCGACGCGGTCGTCATGCAGAAGATGTTCTTCTCCATGATGAAGCAGTACCAAGGTGAGTACATGGGCAGCCTGCTCACCGCGTTCCTCGAGTCGATGGGGAGTCGCGTCCGCCCCGATGGCGACGACCTCATGCTCGGCGGCGACGTCTACACCGGCGGGCTCGGCAACGCGGTGCGCGCCAACGACGATCAGTTCCCGCCCGACTTCCGCCTCAGCAAGCGCGGCCGGGCGAAGACCGAAGGAGGCGGCGCATGACCGTCGACGACATGAGCGTCACCCGCGGCGAGCACTGGTACCAGGCGTTGCTCGACACCGACAGTCGCCCGGTACCCGAGAGCCTGCGCTCCACGTCGGTGGGGCCGCTCGACGGCGTCGACATCGCGCCGTCGGAGTTCTTCGACCCCGAGTTCCACCGCCTCGAGATGACGCGTATGTGGAACCGGGTCTGGCAGATGGCCTGCCGGGAGGAGCAGATCGCAACCCCGGGTGACTCGCTCGTCTACGAGATCGGCGACGCATCGCTGATCATCCTGCGCAGCGACGATGGCACGATCCGCGCGTTCCACAACTCGTGTCTGCACCGCGGCACCATGCTGCGCACGCGGCCCGGCAACCTCTCGTGCATCCGCTGCCCGTACCACGGCCTCACGTGGAACACCGACGGCTCGCTGGCCGAGATCCCGTCGGCCTGGGACTTCCCACACATCGAAGATGGCGACCTGCAACTCCCCGAGGCGCGCGTCGACACGTGGGGCGGGTTCGTGTTCGTGAACCTCGACCCCGATGCCGCGCCGCTTGCGGAGTTCTTGGAAGACCTGCCGTGGCACTTCGAGTCGTTTCCCCTCGAAGAGCGCTGGACCGCGCTGCACGTCGTGCGGAACATGCCGTGCAACTGGAAGATCGCGATGGAGGCGTTCATCGAGTCGTACCACGTGATGGCGGTGCACCCGCAGCTGCTCACGACCGCGAACGACGTGCTCACCCAGTACGACGTGTACGGCGACAACGTCAGCCGCATGATGACGGCCGTGGGCGTAGCCAGTGAGCACCTCGACCCCGCACCCGACGACACCG
>Ga0302322_100006271_pt1 | contig 10520 bp, 20 predicted proteins | sample Fen_T0_2_FD_203757 | JGI IMG/M metagenome (GOLD analysis project Ga0302322, IMG submission 203757) | Peat permafrost microbial communities from Stordalen Mire near Abisko, Sweden - Fen_T0_2 | ecosystem: Environmental > Terrestrial > Soil > Wetlands > Permafrost | place: Sweden: Abisko... | reverse complement strand
CGGGCGCCAGCACGCCGCAGGTGGGGCAGGGGAGGTAACCTTGTTTGTCGGGCGTCATGGTGCGGCCTCCTGTGCGTCGTTTGGTGTCGACCCTTGTCCCGGGTCGGTTTGGGTGCCGTTCGTCGTTCCTGAGCCAATTGTGGCGATTCTGCGCGCCTTCCCGCCGTCTAGTTGACGCACCGCCAGCGCCGCCCGGAACGTCAGCAGCAACTTCTCGGGTATTTCGTACGTCACGCCGCCGACCTGCCGCGTCGAGCCCATTCGTGCCCTGGGCGGAACACACCCAGTCCCGGCACCGTCACACGGCGACCCTCGCGCGTCGCGCTCACCACGTGCTCGGCGAACGCACGCAGCACCGCGTCGACCTGCCGCTGCGTCAGACCACGCACCTTGAGCGAGCGGGCGACACTCGCGGGCGGCGTTTTCGCGCGGCTCAAGACTCGCCTCCGAACATGGGCAATTGCCCGGCACGGGCGTCGCGCAGGTTGAGGCCGACGCTTTCGGCTTTGAGCCGGTCGAGCGCGAGCGCCGCGTATTTCGAATCCATTTCGACGCCGATAAATCGACGGCCCAAGCGCAGACAAGCAACGCCGGTGGTACCGGAGCCGCAGAACGGATCGAGCACAATGTCGCCAGGGTCGGTGAACAACTCGACCAGTTCGAGCATGAGACCGATTGGTTTGGGCGTGATGTGTTCGTCCGGTGCATCACCCGCGCGTCTTGCCTCGAGCGCTCTTATTGGGTGACGCCAAAGCGCTGGGAGGCCGCCGCCATTCCAGCGCTTTCGGCCTTTTGGGTGCGCAATGACGCAGGCCTCGCATGCATTTCCGGGCCGATCTCCAGACATCTGAGGCATGGCACCGTCTTTGACCCACTGCCCAATTCGAACATGGTCAAGACCGGCTGAGATGTTTGCGGTCATCCATGGCCACGCCCCTTCCTGGTCGGAAAAGACCAAAACCCATCGCGCAGTCGCCCGCGCAAACTCATGGGCCAAGAAATCGTGTCCGACAACCGAGTTAAAACCAAACCCGTCGGTGCCCGCTGCGTGAATTCGTCGCTTCTGGCCATCTGGCATCTGTCTTGCGCCGGCCATTTGTTTTGCAGCGTTGTGTGTGGTTTCGCTGTATGGCGGGTCGGTGATCACATGCGTCACCGACTTCGCGGGCAGCGTTGGCAGCACGTCGCGGTTGTCGCCGTGAATGACAGCCCACTGTGCGCGCCCTTCGATGACGTCGAGCGCACTCATGGCGTCACTCTCAAGACCGCGAGGGCGTCGGCGGCGGTGCGCACGATGGTGACGTGGCCGCGCCATCGCTCGTGCCATTCGCGCTCGGCCGGCGTGAGTTTCTGCTTCGACGGCACCTTCGCGCCGTCTTTGACCTCGAACAACCAGTTGGTGCCGCGGTAGCCCACAAGCAGGTCGGGCGCACCTGCACCCACAGCGGCGATTGACTGCACCGTCGCGCCCACCTGGCGCAGTGCCGAGACGATGGCGGCGTGGTTGTCGTCGACGCGACGCGCGAAACGGCTCATATCGCCCTCCGAAAGCCGCGCTCAAGCCACTGCCGCGCGTGCACCCACGGCTCGAGGCCCTGCTCGTTGCACCACTCCGCCGCCTGGTTTGCGTGAACGTGGCAACAAGGCACGCCGATGTCGGGCCACCCCGAAGAGGCCGAAGCACCGCAGATGACGCACTGGTGGCTCGGCTGGGCGGCTTGCTGGGGCACAAACTGCCGCCACTGCGACATCAAGCCTCGGGTGGGCAGGCGCTGCGTGCGCCAGTACGGGTCAGCGCTCCACGCTCGAACGGTGGCCTCGACGCGCTCGAAGTCGCCGTTAAGCTCCATGAGCACCTCGGAAAACCACGCATCGAGGCCTCGAGGCGGCTTCTCGGTAGCAAACCCCGCGGCGAGCCGATCGCGCTGCAGCTTCGCAAAAAATGAACTGCCCGATGCGTACGGGTTTTCGGGCGCCGGAGGCAGCGGAACAATCGGCGCCGCTGCTGCAGCAGTTCGTAACGTCTCGTCTCGTCTCGTCTCGTCTCGTACCCGCGCCGCGAGAGCGCTGTCTGCTGCTTCGGCGCGCGCCGTTCCCGCGCCGTCCGCGCGCCGTTCACGCGCCGCGCGCTTTCTTTCGGCGTCATGTTCAGCTTTTTCAACGGCTTTGCCCTGCGACCGGCTCCAGTCGTGAACTTCGAGCAGGTCGGTCCCGTTTTCGACGACTCGGTCAAGAAAGCCCACTTTGAGCAGCGCGTGAAGCAGTTCGCCGGACGGCCCGCGCCACCCGCACGCATGTTCCAGCGCCGTTCCAGCGCCGTTTTGGAGCCGTCCGCGCGCCGCGTAGCGCATCGTCCAGCTCCAAAGCCGAATCAGATACCACCCCGCGTTGGGGTCTTTGAGTAGGGCAGCGAGCTCGTGAACCTTGGGGTGATCGACCACGTCGTTATCGACCCGAAACCAACTCAACCCACTCATCGCTTTGCCTCCCTTGCTTCGATGGCCGCGCGGGTGACGATTTCGCGCTCAACCCTCGCGAGGCTCTCTTTGGCGACGGCCTGCTGCACCGCGCGCTCGACAAATTTCGAGAACTCGACGCCGGCGGCGCGGGCAGCAACGCGGGCGTAATCTCGCAAGACTGGGTCGATCCAAGCGACCAGCATCGCCTTGCCGTTTGCGGCTGGGTGGTTGCTCATTGGCGGGCCTTTCGTGCTGCGGTGAGGTCTTTGTTTGCGGCGGCGATGCGTGAGGCGATGCTGTCGATCAGCGCGCTCGCGAGCTCGACATCGGTCTCGAGCAATCGGCGGGTGTCAGCAGACAAAGGCTCAAGGTGAATGGTGTCGCGAAGCTGGGTGCGGCCGGCCCGGAACGAAGCGCGGGCCCCTCGAAGCCGGTTTTCGGCGTGCGTCGCGGCTGCGCGAGCGCGTGCGGCAGCGTGGATGAGGTCGACGTAGGGGGCGGTCATGAGACATCCCCAGCGCTGCGAGCGAGCGAAAGCAGCAGGTCGCGGAAGGCTGGCGGCGTGGCGAGGTTTTGAGTCTTGCTCAGTCGCTTGCGTGGAGGCACGCCAGCAGCGCGAGCGGCGTCGCGTTCGGCCTTCGAGTGAAAGCCTTCGTCAAGACGCTGGCCTTTTGACGGTCCCCAGATGAGCTCAGGCGGCGGCTCGCCGCTGTTCTCGAAGTACACGAGCCACGTAGCTTTGCGGGCTGGGTGACCGTAGTGACACTGCTCGACACAGCAGACCCAATAGCGCTTTCCATACCATTCCCATCGGGAGTCCCATCCGCCAGCGCGTGCCGGGTGTCTCAGGCCGTGCGCTGCGAAAGCCTTGCTTGCTTCGGGGTGCTCAAGCACGCCACCCCAGCGAGCAACGGCATGAAGGGCGGACTTGAAACAGTTGTTGTCGTCGCCGAGCTTGCGGCGCACCTTCGCGCTCGGGCCGCCGCTCCAATACCGCCCCCAGCGCTCGCATGGTGGGTGAGCCACCACCGGGTGCGGCCCTGCATACCTGCGCGCGTCGCGGGCTTCGTCCCACGGGTCGACGTCGGGCAGGCCGAAGTATGCGCCGTTGGTCTGCACAAACAGGGCGGCGATCACTTGTCGCCCCCGTCGAACAGCGTGGGCTGCGGCGCTTCGGCCTTGTCGTGCTCGAGCGCCTTCATGCGCGCCTCGATTTGCTGGCGCTTCAGCTTGCGTGCGACGGAGATCTCGAGACGGCGATCGGCCTTGCTGTCTGCCTCGGCGCGTGCGGCGTCGCGCTCGACGGTGAGGCGTTCGACCTCGCCAGTCAGAAGCGCGGAGGCCTGTGTCTTGAGTGCCGCGTTGAGTCGGTCGACTTCGGCCTTGAGTTGGCTCGCCTCGCTTCGCGCCACCATCAGCGGCGACGTTCCGTGGCGACACTGAGTACAGGTGCCGTTGTTGGTCAGTCGCTCGCAGACCGTGCATTCAAGCCCGCTGTCGTTGGTGAACACGAGGCGTTCGAAGTCTTCTTCGCGCTGCATTCGAGCCCGCTCGGCGTCGAAGGCCGCAGCCATGGCGATGGACTCGGTCGCCTCAAGTTGCTGGGAAAGCCGGTTAGCTAGGTCACGCTCGAAGTCGAGTTCCCTGATGGGCGTGTTTTCCTGCACCAGTTCTTCGAGTTCAGCGACGCGCGCCTTGAGTTCGTCGCGCTTGAGATCGTCGTCGCTCAAAGTGTTGTCGCGGGTCGGGACGTGGCACGCGCAGTCGCACGTGCGCGGGTCGAGACCCTTGGCGAAACAGTCGCAGTGTTCTGGGTCGATGTCTTCGAACTCGGCGATGGTGATGTCGCTCATTCGCGCCTCGCCTTCTCGAACGACTGGTGAAGGTTCGCGTCGCGTTCCTTGGTCTCGGCAATGAACCAGGCAACGAGGAGCACGGCCGTGTTGACGACGCACACGCCGACGAAGCAGCCGAGCAGGAAGCCGGTGGAAAATGGTGTCATAGCGTCGGCTCCTTGAAGCGGTCGTCAGTGCCGAGCTTTCGCTTCTGGTACTCCGACAGGAACATGAGACAGCACAGGGCGTGGTCGATGTGCGGCAGGCCCGACTCAAGGTCGTTGTCCTCGCCGGCGCTGAACGCGAGCAAATGGCGGATCGCAGCCCCGATGCAGCGACGCCACGCCATGCCTTTGCGCCAGTTGTCGGCCGCGTACTTGGCCGCGCCGAACTCGAGCACCTTCGCGAGGCCGATGAGGGCGGGCTCTGAGACGAGGTCGAGGCGCGGTTTGTTGCCGTCGGCCTTGGTGGCTTCGACGTGAGGCACACCGTCAGCCTTGCCAAAGCAGTCAACCGAATGACCGCCGAAGAGACCGCAACGCTTGCACTGGGTGACGGCGCTCATTTCGCCACCTCCCAGCTCGCCGTCACGCGAACGACGCGCATGTGCGGGGGTAGGTCGTCGCCTGTCACGGCGCGGTACGCTGCGCGCGCGCCCTCGGGCGTCGTGGCAGAGGCGAATGGCAGCGCGTACGGCTCCGCGCCGGTCGTCACGACGGCGTAGAACGTGTCAGTGGAACGGGAACCACCACTGGCCGGGCGTTCATCTAGCGGGCGGGCCGCTATTTCGGGGACGCTGTGGGGACTTTGGCCGACTTCTTTCGACCCAGTTCGACCCGACGCCTCGGTGTTCTCCGAGGGAAACTCAGTGCGCCCAGAGGGATTCGAACCCCCGACCCTCGGCTTCGAAGGCCGGGTGTCTTCTTGGTAACTATTCACAATGCCTCACCATTTCTGCAAGTAGGAAGGACAGCAGGGACTCTACGGGGACTCAGATGACAAAAAAAGAGGAGCGGACGAAGGTGAAGGGCTGGCCCGGGTATGTCCGGGGCGGCGTGTTCATCATCGAGAAGCGAATCAACTCGGTGAAGTACCACGTGAGCACGCGCTGCACTTCGCTGCGCTCGGCGCTGAAGCAACTCGAGCGCTTTGAGGAATCGCCCGCCATCTACAAGCCCGAAGGTGACAGGGCCGCGGTGATGGCGCTCGACCGAGAGATGATTGCGGCGTTCAAGGCGTGGCACGCTCAGACCGTCAGCCGAGAATGGGCGAACAACGTCGAGAACGTGCTGGTTGACTGGGCGAACCACCTGAAGGGCGCCGACCTGCGCTCGCTGTCGTTGATCGACGACCTCAAGCCGCACCTGGTGGGAGCTGGTCAGGCGCACCACCGCGCGAAGGCCATCAAGGTTCTGTTCAAGTGGCTCCGAGCTGAGCGCGGCCTCATCACCCGTGTGCAAGACGTGACGCTCGACCTGGCGATACCCATCATCAAGCCGCGCCAGGAAACCGGTGAGTCGAAGGCCGTCGAGTTCGAGCGCCTGTCGGCTGTGCTGCCGCACCTCGCCGACCACGTGCGCGACGTGCTCGAATTCCTCGCCGTCACGGGCTGGCACGTGAGCGAGGCTCGACGGTACGCAGAGGTCGGACGCTTCCGTCTGCGTGATGCTGGTGACCCGCCAGACGTGCTGAGCGTCGTCGCCACCACGCACAAGGACAAAGGCAAGAAGCACTTCACGAACCTGCTCTTCGCGCGCCACGTCGACCTGGCCGTGCGCATCAAGGAGCGCGGCAAGGTGCTGAGCAACGGCCGACTGCGCAAACACCTGCTGCGAGCGTGTCGCGTCGCTGGCGTGAAACCCTTCGCCATGGGCGACATGCGCGCGTCGGTGCTCACCTGGTTGCGTCTCGCTGGCGTTCCCGCCGAGGTCGCCGCCGCGTACGTCGGCCACACCTCGACGGCCACCCAAGAGCGCTTCTACGTCGACGCGGAGGCAACAAAGACAGTGCTGCCTCGCGCCGCACTTCGGGTCGTTCGCTAGGGCTTCTTCGGCTTCTTCTTCTCGATGGGCACCCACGTTGCTCGACGCTGCTCGCGCTCGATGCGTGGTTGCTCTTCGCGAGGCGCCGTCACCCGTTCGATCTCCGACAGGGAAATCATCGGTGTCTTGCCCACGAGCGAAACCCGTATCTCGTGAGATCGCACCATTTCCTTCAGTTTGGTCACCCCAATGCCGATCTTCTCGGCGGCCTCGGGAAACTTGAAGGCCAATGCCGTTGGTCTCATTCTTTCTTCGATTCTGCTCAGTCTTGTTCGTACCTCGAGAAGCAACGCTTCCAGCGCCAGTTCGTCCACAAAACACCCAGTTCGTATTACCGCAGCACCCCGCCACGGCAGCGACGAGCCGCAGCTCGTAGATGTCTATGTAGCGCAGGGGTCTGACAAGTTGACGTGCGCCCGCAAGGGCTCGATTTGCCGCGCTCATTTTGGTGAGAGCTACTGCTTAGAGGCGGCGCGAATTTGCTTCAGAACGGTCGCAAGCTTTGCGTCCGAGTCCGGGAACCCGCCCCACTGAGAAAGCTCGTCATCGAGCGCTTTCGCAAGGAGCTGGTCGACCGCGAACGTCACGTCGATTTCATCGGCAGCATCGGGCCGACCGTCAGCCTTCAGCGTCTCCGACCAAATCGCGACGACCGCCTTCAGCTTGGCCAAAGACGAACCCCGAACGCGAACGCTCAAGGGCTTCTTCGGGTCTGGGGCTTTGAGTGCGCTCGTCATCTCTTCTGTGTGCTGGGTGGTCACTCTCTAACTCCTGGCTTGGTCTCGCAACTGCACAGAACTTCAGTGGATGTCGCATTCACCATGTCTCACGTCGCGTACTTTATTGCAAGTCGTTTTGTATGTTGACTTGCATACGTTACGTATGTATAAGGAGTTCACGGTCAACACGACCGTCGACGGGCGGCGGCGGCAAGGGCGGAGAGCAGGCGAAGTCAGGCAGACAGGGGTGACACATGGCAACCACGACGTACGTCAGTGCAGACGAGCGCAGGGAAGACGCGCTACTTGACGCGCGACTCACGGCGCTCATTTCGCAGTACCGCTACCAGCGCGAAGACTTCGAGGCCGCGCTCGCACGTCTCTTCGCCGAGCCGGAAGCCGACGACGAGATGAGCGCCGCCGAATACGCCGAGCTGCGCGCCGTGCACGTCTGGGGGAACGAATGAGCGCCGCGACCGACTACCGCCGCGTCGTCGAAGCGGTGCAGGCCGCCGTCCGCCACGTGCCCCAGGATGACACCGAGACACGCCTCAAGCTGTCGCTCGCCCTCGTCAGCGCGAAGAGCCTCGCGAACATCGAGCCGTGCCCCTGCTGTGGCGCCGAGACGGCAGCGGCCGACCTCTGGGATATTTCGAGCGACGGCCCTGCGCAGCTGGTCTGTCTCGTGTGCGCGGACCGGCTTATTGACTGGCAAGTGCTCAAGGGCGTCAAGACGGTGACGTGCGACGACACCACGAGCCCGGTGCCCTTCTAATGGCCGCCACCTTCGCCGGGAAATTGAGCCGTGAGCGTCGCGAGCGCCTGCTGTGGCGCGCGGCGTACGAGGGCGAGCTCACCACCGACAACGTCATGGCTCTACTTGGCGTGACGCGTGACGCGGCGTCGCAATGCCTGCACCGGTGCGTCGTCGCGGGCGTGTTGGTGCGGACGGAGACGGGCGTTTACGCGCGAGCTCGCCAGGTGCGGTCATGAAGCCCTCGGACCTGCCGACCGCACCCGTCCGACGCATTGGCGGCACCGACGCGGGCAAACTGCTCGGCCTCTCGAAGTACGGTAACGCCCGCGACGTGTACGAGCGCATCGTCAACGGCATCGACTCGCCGACCAACCCGCGCATGGCCCGGGGCACGGCGAACGAGCACGTGGTGCGTGCGCTGTGTGCGACGGCGAACCCCGACCTGCGCACGCTGTGGACCCCCGAGCCATGGATTGTGCGCCACCCGACGCACGAGTTCGCAACGTGCTCGCCCGACGACGTCACGGCCGACACGTTGCTCGAATACAAGACGGCATCCATCTACTCGGCCAAGCGGTGGGGGTACGGCGACGGCGTGCCGAGCGAGTACCTCGGCCAGGTGCTCTGGTCGCTCTGGGTGACGCAGTTGCCGCGCGCGCTGCTCTACGTCGCGTTCGGCATCGACGGCGACGACGGGGCTTTTGAGGTGACGGAGTGTCGGCAGTACTGGCTCGAGCGCGACGCCGAGATGGAGGCGACGTTCGCCGAGGTCGGCGGGGCGTTCTGGCGCGACCACGTGCTGGCGCGTCGGCCGCCCGACGTCGAGCCAGTGAAGAACAAGCGCAAGGTGAAGAAGTTGTACGCAGACCAACGAACGAACGAACGGAAGGAAGCAACATGAACGACGCACTCGCACTTGTCTCACTCGCCGACGCACAGACGCTGGCGAACTCACTCGCACCTGCAGACACTCTACCCGCGGCGCTTCGCAAGAAGCCCGCAGACGTGCTGCTGGCGATTCTCTCGGGCCGGTCGCTCGGCCTCGACCCCACGCAATCACTCAGGGCGATTCACATCATCGAAGGCAAGGTGACGCTGTCGGCCGACGCCATGGGTGCACTCTGCAAGCGCTCGCCGCTGTGCGAATACCTCCAGTGCACGGAGACGACCGACGAGCGCGCAACGTTCGTCACCCAGCGCAAAGGCGAGCCGAAGCTCACGACGATGACCTTCACCCTGAAGCAGGCCGAGAACGCGGGACTCAAGGGAAAGGGCAACTGGAAGTCCTACCCCGCCGCCATGCTGCGCGCCCGCGCTCTGTCGGGACTTTGTCGGCTTGTGTATCCCGACCTCCTACTCGGCACGTATGACCCCGACGAACTCGACCGCGAGGAACGCGACGTCACCCCGACGCTCGCAAACTCGCCCGCCACCGTCGACGGCCTCAAGGCCGAGCTGCGCACGCGGCGCATGGTCATCTCGACCGACGGCACGCCGCCCGCCGCGTCGCCGCCGCGCGCCGTCGAGCAACATGCCGACGACCCGGCGACAGTGGGCTGGGGAAAGAACGGCCACCTACGCCTCGACGGGCTGACGGTGGATCAACTCACCTGGTATCGCGACGACGCATGCAAGAAGGCCGAGGGAGGTGACCCGTTGTGGGTGGCCCGGCTCGCGCGGTACGCGAACGCCCTCGTCGCCGAACTCGCACGCACCGAGTCAGCCCCCGTGGAGGCCGCATGAGTCGCGAAGCTGGTTGGCGAGCGCTCGAACAGGCCGCGTACGCGTACGCCGCAGCGGCGAAGCCCGCGACGGCCGAAGCGGCCGCACTGTCGGAGGCCGGGAAGCAGTGGGGGTACTTGAATCCAGCGCCGCGCGACGTGGCCGCGAATAGTGGCGCCGTCATTCCCTTCGGGCGCGCGAAGGGCACGCTAGTTGTGGATGCCGAAGTCAAAGACCTGCACTGGGTCGCGGGCGCACTGCGCAACTCGATTGCGGACGAGGCCAAGGCGCAGTGGCGGACAAGCAACGAGCAGTTGCTGCATGCAATCGAAGACGAACTCGAGCGGCGCTGACCCACGCCCCACCGCGCCGACCGGCCGCGTGACGTGCCGGTCCCATGCAGCACTGTCGAGCGCCGCCGTTCCGCCCCTGGCGGCGGGCGCTTGGCGACTTTTCGAGAGGGAGAATGCCATGGCGAAGCGAGCGAACAAAACCGAAGTGGCCATCGCGGCCGACGAAGCTCAACAGCGTAGCCTCACCACGGGCGAAGTGCTGCGTGAAAAGGGCCTCTGCCCGCTCGTCATCGTCCGCGCTCGAGACAGTGGCGTGCATGTCGGCTGGCTGGCTGAGTACCACGACGGCGATGCGATGCTGCTCGACGCGCGTCGACTGTGGGGGTGGTCTGGCGGGCCGAAAACCTTGAACGAGGTGGCCATCGACGGTGCGCCCAAGGCGAAGCTGAGCCAGCCCATCAAGGCAATCGCAATTCTCGACGCGTGCGAACTGGTGCAGGTCGAGACCGCCAGTGCCGCCGCGTCGCTGACCACGTCGAGGTGGGAATGAGCGCGCGCAGGCTCCGAAGGAGGCAGGCGTCCGGCTCCGGCGACGGCTACGGCTCCGGCGACGGCTCCGGCGACGGCTCCGGCTCCGGCTCCGGCGACGGCTCCGGCGACGGCTACGGCTACGGCGACGGCTCCGGCGACGGC
>Ga0302322_100006270_pt1 | contig 10521 bp, 6 predicted proteins | sample Fen_T0_2_FD_203757 | JGI IMG/M metagenome (GOLD analysis project Ga0302322, IMG submission 203757) | Peat permafrost microbial communities from Stordalen Mire near Abisko, Sweden - Fen_T0_2 | ecosystem: Environmental > Terrestrial > Soil > Wetlands > Permafrost | place: Sweden: Abisko... | reverse complement strand
AGGCGGTCGATGAGGCGCCCCTGCGGCAGCCGCACGTCCGCGTAGGTGAGCGCGGTGTCCTTGGGGACGTCGCGCAGCAGCGTGCAGTCCTGGGCGATGCCCATGGGCAGCAGGTCCTCGGCGGCCGTGACGTCGGCGCGCTCGCAGACCCCGTAGGTGTCGTAGCCGCCGAGCCCGTCCAGGGTGTGCCCCGCCGTCAGGTCGTGCTTGGCCTTCGCCACGACCTCGACGGTCGGCGGCCCGGCCGGCTGGATCGCGCCGTCGCCGAACAGGACGGCGCGGGCCACGGTCGTCGGGACCTCGAAGTGGCACAGGTGGTACGGGGTGTAGAAGCTGTACAGCGGGCCGGGGCCCAGCTTGTACAGGTTCAGGTAGTGCTGCTGCTTGGGGTCGTCGTGGGCGGCGAGCACGAACACGCCCGGCCCGGGCTGCGAGCCCACCACGTAGTCGACGACGCCGCCCAGCTCGCGCAGCGCCCCGACGTCGTACCGGGTGGTCAGCTCGTCGACGTGGCCGCGGTGGTCGGCGCCGCGCAGGCCCCGCCTCTCCACGGTCATGCCGGTGGCGTTGGCGACCAGCGCCTGCTCGAACGACACCTTCGTGCCGTCGGCGAAGCTCGTCACCATGTAGGGGTCCTGCCCCCACTTCTCGGCGAACGCCTGCTGGGTGGTGGGGGTGCGGTACTCGTCCTGCAGGCCCTTGACGTTGCCCGCCACGAGCGGGGTGAGCCCGATGCCGCGCACGAACCGGTACAGGTTCAGCTGGACGCCGGGCTGGTCGCCGTCGCAGCCGGTCAGGACGACGCCTGCCGCCTCGGCACGGCGCCGCAGCACCGACCCGGCCGTGCCGTCCACCTCGGCGTTCAGCAGGACCACGTGCTTGCCGTGGTCGATCGCCGAGACGACGACGTGCGCGCCGAACTCGACCGCCCCGGTCGCCTCGACGACGGCGTCGATCCCCTCCGCCTCGGTGACGGCGGCGTAGTTGGCGGTGACGGCCGGGATGCCCCGGGCGACGGCCTTGGCCACGCCCTGGGCGTCGTCGACGATCTCCCACTCGGCGACGCCGGCCTCGCGGTAGGCCCGCTCGGCGTGCGCCTGGGTGCGGTTGGCGACGGCGACGAGCTCCATGCCGGGCACCGAGTTGACCACCTGGTTGACGAACCCGCGACCCATGAAGCCGGCGCCCACGAGCGCCACCCGGACCGGCTTGCCCTCCGCCCGGCGGCGGCGCAGGGCCTGGTCGACGAGGATCACCGGGCCGCCTCGGCCAGGCTCGCGGCGCGCGCCAGCTCGGCGTCCTCGCCCTCGAGCAGCGGCCACGCCCGGTCCTTGTCGCTGACGACGGTGACGCCGTCCGGCCAGGGCAGCGCCAGGGCCGGGTCGTCGTAGCGCAGGCCGCGCTCGGTGCCCGGGGTGTACGACTGGTTGACCTGGTAGGAGACCTCCGCGCCGTCCGTCAGCGTGATGTACCCGTGGGCGAAGAACGGCGGCACGTAGAGCATCCGCCGGTTCTCCTGGGTCAGCTCGACCGCGAGGTGCTGGAACCGGGTGGGGGACCCGGGGCGGACGTCGACGATGACGTCGAGGATCGCGCCCGCGGTGCAGCGCACCAGCTTGGCCTCCGGCGCCGGGTCGACCTGGTAGTGCATGCCGCGCAAGGTGCCGGCCTTGTGGTTGAACGAGATGTTGCACTGTTCGACCAGCGGGTCGAGCCCGGCGTCGACGAACTCCTGGCGGCAGAACGAGCGGGCGAAGAAGCCCCGGTCGTCCTGGCGGAGCTCCAGGTCGATGATCGCGGGGCCCTCGATGGCCGTGGTCGTGAACCTCACTTCGACGTCTCCAGACCGGGGGTCTCGCGCAGGGCGTCGGCCGTCGTCCAGAACAGGTCGCCGTCGAGCTGGCCGGTGCGGATCAGGTGCTCGAGCTGCTTGAGGCGGGTGTGGCCGCGCCCGGTGAACGTCTCGGCGTCCATCTGGATGTGCTGGAAGACCTCGTGGAGCTGGCGGGCGCCGCGGGCGGCGTTCCAGTCGCACGAGAAGCCGGGCAGCTGCGAGCTGATCTTGTCGAAGTTCACCTTGTAGCTGCGGTTGTCGCCGCCGGCCGGGCCGAACGTGACCTCGCAGCCGGTGAAGACGTCGCCGACCGTCTGGGCGATCTCGCGGACCTGGTAGTTCTGCTCGTTGCTGCCCACGTTGAACGTCTGGTTGTGCACGGCCTCGCGGGGGGCCTCGAGCGCGCAGTAGATCGCCTTGGCGATGTCGAGCCCGTGGACGAGCGGGCGCCACGGGGTGCCGTCGCTGTTCATCGCGATCTTCTTCGTCGTCCAGGCGAGCCCGGCGAGGTTGTTGAGCACGATGTCGAAGCGCTGGCGCGGGGAGGCACCGAACGCCGTCGCGTTGCGCATGAAGGTCGGCGTGAACGTGTCCGACGCCAGCTTGCGCAGGTCGCGCTCGACCAGGGTCTTGCAGTCGGCGTAGGCGGTCTGCGGGTTGACGGCGCTGTTCTCGTCGACCGTGCCCTCGGCCACGCCGTAGACGCTGCACGACGACATGTAGACGAAGCGCTCGACCCCGGCCTCGATGGCCAGTTCGGCCAGCCGCACGGAGCCGAGGTGGTTGACCTTGTAGGTCACCTCGGAGAGCAGCTCGCCCAGCGGGTCGTTGGACAGCTCGGCCATGTGGACGATCGCGTCCACGCCCTCGAGGTCCTCGCGGGTGATGTGCCGGATGTCCTTGCGCAGCGTGCGGGCGGTCTGGGGGACGCCGTTGTAGAGCCAGCCCTGGGCGTAGTAGCCGGTGTCGACGCCGACGACCTCGTGGCCGCGGGCGAGCAGGGTCGGGGCGAGCAGGCAGCCGAGGTACCCCTCGGTACCGGTGACGAGGACGCGCATCAGTCGTTCCACACCTTCCAGGCAGCGTCGCCGCTGTCCCACAGTCCGTTGAGGTAGGTCCAGTCCCGGTAGGTGTCCATGCCCATCCAGAACCCTTCGTGCCCGTTCATGGCGAGCTCGCCGTCCCGCGCCAGGTGCTGCAGCGGGGTGGCTTCGAGCATCATGTCCGGGTCCTCCTCGATGTACTTGTCGATGAACGAGCGCCGGAACATGAAGAACCCGCCGTTCACCCAGCCCGTGGCCAGCGTCGGCTTCTCGTTGAACTCGACCACCTGGTCGCCGGCGACGTGCATCTCACCGTACCGGGAGGCCGGGTGGACGGCGGTCACCGTCCCCAGGCGGCCGCCCGCCAGGTGGGTGCGCGCGAGCCGGTGGAGGTCGACGTCCCCGATGCCGTCGCCGTAGGTGAGCATGAAGTGCTCGGCGTCCAGGTAGGACGACACCCGGCGGATGCGGTCGGCGGTGGCCGTCTTCAGTCCGGTCTCCACGAACGTCACCTCCCAGTCGTCGATCTGGGACGCTCCGGAGTCGCCGTGGTAGACGGGGTGCGGCGAGTCGGGGGTGAGCGTGAAGTCCGCCACGTACTCCCGGTAGTCCAGGAAGTACCGCTTGATCAGGTCGCTCTTGTACCCGAGCGCCAGCACGAACCGGCGGAAGCCGTAGTGGCGGTAGGTCTTCATGATGTGCCAGAGGATCGGCCGGCCCCCGATGTCCACCAGCGGCTTGGGGAGCTTCTCGCTGGCCTCCCGCAGCCGCGTGCCCATGCCGCCGCAGAGGATGACGACGGGGACCGTGGAGAGGTCGAGACCGTCGACCACGACCGGGCCGTCGGCGGGTTCGGTACGGGACTCACCCTGGGGGGTCGACGGCGGCGTCATGCTCTCCTCATCCGTTCGGTGCTTCGGTGCGTTGCCTGGTGTCGGTCGTCGGCAGCTGGTCATGGTTCGGCAGGTCATCGGCAGGTGCTCGGCAGGTTGTCGGCAGGATCCCGGCGGGCATGCAGGCCGCCGGGCCAGGTACGCCCGGCCGGAGGCAGCCTAACGGCCCTCGGAGCACGTCCGGGCCCGCTCGTCAAGACCCGCGCCGGTCAGGCGTTCGCCCGAAGGGCTGAACGCCTGACTCAGCCGCCCTGCCCGCGGACCACGGATCCCACGGTCCGGATCAAGATCTTGACATCGAGCCAGAGGCTCCAGTTCTCGATGTAGTAGTTGTCGAACATCGCCCGGTCCGCGATCGAGGTGTCGCCGCGCAGGCCGTGGACCTGCGCCCAGCCGGTGAGCCCGGAGGGCACCCGGTGACGGGCGATGTAGCGCGGGTACGCCTGGCGGAACTGGGCCACGAAGTGCGGCCGCTCCGGGCGCGGGCCGACGAGGCTCATCTCGCCGCGCAGGATGTTGAACAGCTGCGGCAGCTCGTCGATCGAGGTCTTGCGCAGGAACCGCCCGCACGGGCCGAGGCGGTCGTCGTGCTTGATGTTCCAGTTGGTGGCCGACTCCTCGTCGTTCGCGGGCTTCAGCGACCGGAACTTCAGGACGTCGAACCGGCGGCCGTCGGCCCCCACGCGCTCCTGCCGGAAGAGGATCCCGGGGCCGCCCTCCAGCCGGACGGCGACCGCGGCGGCGGCCATGAGCGGCCACAGCACCGACAGGGAGCAGAGCGCGAACCCGATGTCGAACAGGCGCTTCACGTGCCAGCCGAGGCTGCGGTAGGTCGCCCGGCGCAGGCGCACCAGCGGCAGGCCCCACACCGTGTCCATGTCGTCCTCGACCTGGTGCAGCTCGAACAGGCGCGGCACCAGGAAGATCTCGCAGCGCAGCCGGTCGCAGGTGCGGATCACGTCGACCATCTGCGACTCGCGGACCGAGCCGAAGGCGACGACGACGTTGCGCACGTCCTCGCGGACGAGCACCTCGGACAGGTCCTCGGTGCCGCCCAGCAGCGGGACCGCGCAGGTCTCGGGATCGATGAGCGGGTGGCTGTCGACGAACCCGATCGGCTGCAGGCCGTACTCGGAGCGCTTGAGCAGGTTGCGGGCGATCTGCTCGCCGACGTGGCCGGCGCCGAGGATCAGGGTGCGGTGCGCCACCCGCCGCTGGCTGCGCACGACGCGGACGAAGTAGTACGAGACGGCCCGCAGCACGAGGTTCACCATCAGCGCCGTGAGGGCGGTGACGACCATCGTCCAGTTGACGTCCTCCTTGCCGTAGTCGACGCGGGCCCGCGCCGACTCGACCAGGACGGTCAGCGCGACGGCGGCCAGCCAGCGGCCGACGATCCGCGGGACGTCGTCGAGCAGCGACAGCGACAGCCGCGACCGGTACAGGCCGCCGAGCCAATAGAGCGAGACCAGCAGCAGGGTGAAGAGGAAGACCGTCCAGTGCGGGATCCGGTGCAGGATCGCCACCGCGATCAGGCACGACGCCAGGTCCGCGCCGAGCAGGAGGGGCCGGACGCCGTCCCGCAGGAGCCAGCCGCCCAGCATCCAGGCGGGCCGGGTGACGACGGCCGCCGCCGAGGACGCCGTCCGGACCGGGCGGTGCGCCCGCCGGGCGCCCTGCCGGTGGGAGCCGTGGTCGCCGGGCACCCGGGGGGTCACGGGCAGCTCGGGGGCCGCGACGCCGCCGCCCCGGGCGCCGGGCATGCCCGGCACGGGGGTGGGCGGGCTGAGCTCGGGGAAGGCGGACGACGGCAGCCGGGGCGGCTCGAACTGGGCGAGGCCGCGCGCCCCCGCCACGTTGCCGCGGACCGGCCAGGACGGCGCGGCGGCCGGCGTCCGGACGCCGGTGACGACGCCGATCGGCGCGTGCCCGACCGGGGCGTTCCCGTACCCGTCGTCGGGGTGGCCGGTGCCGTTCGCGGACCCGTGACCGTTGGCCGCCGCGTACCCGTCGGGCTGGGGGTAGCCGATGGGCTGGGTGTGGCCGTTGGCGTACCCGTTCAGCGGCTCGTAGCCGTCGGGTGCTGCGTACCCGTTGGACGCCACGTAGCCGTTCGCCGCCGCGTACCCGTTGGACGCCGCGTAGCCGTTCGCCGCCGCGTAGCCGTTCGGGGGTGCGTAGCCGTTCGGGGCGAGCGGGACAGTCGGCGGGACGGTGCCCCCGTCGACGTCGGGGTACCGGTCATCGTCTCCTCCGTACGGAAGATCTGACCCCGGAGCGGTCACGCTGGTACCCCCCTGCTGCGGCGCGCCCTGTCGGCGCGGCAGGTGATCGGTCGGCTGGATGGTCGGGTCGTCCGGACCGCCGGGGCGGCGGCCGAAGCCACCTCCGGCCGCGGACGACGGCGCCGGGCCGGACGTTGGCACGCTTCTACTATCTTCGGCTTCCCTGCCCGGCGGGGTCGGAACGCCCAAAGAACCCCGGGGTCGGGGCGGTCCGGACCGGCCACGCAGCGTCGCCGGATCCGCCGTCCCGCTCTCGATCCGGACCTGCAGGGGGCGGACTCGGCGGGAGCCGCGGTCGTTCGACATGGGGCCGTCCTCGTCGTCACGATCCGTAGACGCGCCACGGTGCCGTGCAGGTTGCTCCGGCACAGCCATGATGAACGATGACGCTGCGTGAACGGTCCTTGAACGGTGCGGGTCCACCCGCGCGGCGCAGTCGCGCTGCGTGGTCCGGCGGCCCCCGCGGGCCGCCGGATGGCTACGGACGGTGAGTGCCCGGGCGTCCCCGACGGCCGGTCAGCGGCTGTCGGAGGGGGTGTGCTTGACCACCTGGTCGCCGATGTACTCGGCGATGGCCATGGACGACGTCGCGGCCGGCGAGGGCGCGTTGCGGACGGCGGTCACCGCGCCCAGCTGGTTGATCCGGAAGTCGTCCACCAGGCTGCCGTCCCGGTCGACGGCCTGCGCGCGGACCCCGGCGGGCGCGGGGACGACGTCGCCGTAGCCCAGCTCCGGCACGTACTTGCGGGCCCGGTTCAGGTAGAGGCGCCGGTTGGCGGAGCCGGCGTACTCGCCCATGCCCATGCGCCAGTGCTTGCGGGCCAGCTTGCGGAAGCCCGGCCAGGCCAGGGTGCCCGCCAGCTCGCGGGGGGAGACGTCGCGGCGGCGGTAGCCCTCGCGGGCGAGCGCCAGGACGGCGTTCGGGCCGACGTCGACGTACCCGCCCACCCGGCGGGTGAAGTGCACGCCGAGGAAGGGGTAGTCCGGGTCGGGCACGGGGTAGATCAGTCCGTTGACCAGGGACGCCCGCTCGGGGACCAGGGTGTAGTACTCGCCGCGGAACGGCACGATCGCGGGCTCGGCGTCGTCGCCGGCCCACTGGGCGACGGTGTCGGACTGCAGGCCCGCGCAGATCACCAGGCGGTCGAACTCCAGGTTGTCACCGCCCGCCAGCACCTGCACCTTGCCGCCGACCTGGCCGATCCGGGTGACCGGGGTCGACAGGCGGACCGTGCCGCCCGCCGCGACGACGTCGTCCGCGTACGCCTGGCAGACCGCCACGAAGTCGGTGATGGCGGTGTGCGGGGAGTGCAGCCCCTCGACGCCGACGCAGTGCGGCTCCAGGTCGCGGATCTCCTGCGGGCCCACCGACCGCAGGCCGGGCACGCCGTTCTCGGTCGCCCGCTGCCGGATCCGGTCGAGCGCGGGCCGCTCGGTCTCGTCGACGGCGATGACGAGCTTGCCGACCTCGTCGTACGCGATCCCCTTCTCCTGGCAGTACTCCTTGAGCAGGGAGACGCCGCGGCGGCACAGGGTGGCCTTGAGCGACCCGGGGGCGTAGTAGAGGCCCGCGTGCACGACCCCGCTGTTGTGGCCGGTCTGGTGGGCCGCGATGCGGTCCTCCTTGTCCAGCACGGTCACGGTGGCGTCGGGCAGCAGCTGTCCGAGCCGACGGGCCACGGCGAGACCGACGATGCCGGCCCCGATCACTCCGACGCGCTCTGCGGTCATGACGGGTCGTTCTCCCCTTCGGGCGGGTGCGGTTCCGGGCCTGGACGGCCCGGCCTCACGGTACCCCTAGGCCTCACCGGTCCCGGTCACCACCTGGAAGGTGGCCAGGCCGGGGTCGGCGGCATAGGCGATCCGGGTGCCGGTGGCGGCGGTCGAGCGGAGCAGGTCGACGACGTCGGCGGTGATCACCTCGCCGGGGGCGAGCACCGGGACGCCGGGCGGGTAGGGCGCGACCAGCTCCGCGCTGACCCGGCCCACGGCGGCGGCGGCGTCCACGGTCTCGTGGTCGGCGAAGAACGCGGCGCGGGGTGCCATCGCCTGCTCCGGGCGGACCGACCACGCCGCCGCGGCGGCGACCGGACGCGGCGTGCCCCGGTGGCGCTCGACGGCGGCGACCAGCGCGGTCACGAGCCGGTCGACGTCCTCGGGCCGGTCGCCGATCGTGAGGATCGGCGCGACGGTGTCCCGGTCCGCCAGCTCCACGGGCAGGCCCGCGGCGAGCAGGTCCGTCTCGATGAGCCGACCGTCCGCCCCGCTGCCCGCCAGCAGGACGACCAGCCGGGCCGCCTCCACGACCCCGCCGTCGGGGCGCCGGCCGGCGGCCACCTGCAGGCCGGGCACCGCCGCGAGGCGGGCGCGCGCCCGGGTGACCGTCTCCACGAGCTCGCCCAGCCGCTGGACGCCGTGCTTGGCGAGCAGGGCCCGGGCGGCGTCGATGCTGGCGAGGATGCGGCCGGCCGGGCTGGTCGTGTGCGACGCGTCGAAGGCCCGGTCGAGCCGGTCGGCGTCCAGCAGGCCCCCGGACCGCCGGGTCCGGGCGAGCACGACCGACGCCTGGTTGGCGGCGGGCAGCAGCTTGTGGACGCTCGTGACCAGCGCGTCGGCGCCCGCCGCGAGCGCGTGCGGCGGCAGTGCCGGGTGGAAGCCGAAGTGGGCCCCCCAGGCGGCGTCGACGATCAGTGGCACCCCGGCGTCGTGCGCGGCCGTGGCCTGCCCGGTGACGTCGCCCGACGTCCCGGTGTAGGAGGGGTCGCCGAGCAGGACGGCGCAGGCGTCGGGGTGGTCGGCGAGGGCGGCCCGGACGTCGGCGGGGTCGACCGCTCCGGGCAGCCCGGTCGCCGGGTCGACGGGCGGGTGCACCCACACCGGGCGCAGGTCGGCGAGCACCAGGCCGAGCAGCATCGAGCGGTGCAGCGTGCGGCTGACGACGACGGGCCGGCCGGGCCGCCCCACGGCCAGGGCGAGCGTCTGGTTGCCGTGGGTCGACCCGCCGACGGAGAAGCGGCACCAGTCCGCCCCCCACAACCCGGCCGCACGGCGCTGCGCCTCCGCCAGCGTGCCGTGCGTCTCGCGGATCGTGTCCAGGCCGCCGTACAGGGGCAGGTCACCGGCGACCACCGTGCCCACCAGGCCGGTGCGCTGCTTGTGGCCCGGTGTGGTGAACGGGAGCACCGTCCCGTCGCGGGCCGCCCGGACGGCGGCCAGCCAGGCGTCGAGCAGTGGCGCGTCGCCGCGCAGGCCGAGGGGGTCGTCGTCGAGGGGTTCGTGGTCGAGCACGGGCGAACCCTAGGCGCCGCCCGGGGGCGAGCCAACCGTGGCGCGCGGCGGCGGGCCGATCGTCGGACGGTGGGTACGGATGATCGCCCGGATGCCCCACCTTCGGGTTTGGCGTGTGCGTAGAGCAATGGAAGTGGCACTCTGTGTATATGACAGATCGTGTCCTGGCCGGTGGACCGGAGGTCCCGTCGCCCGCGCACCCGCGGGACGACGTGGACGGGCCCGTCGACGTCCGGATCGACCTCGCGGCCGTCGAGCGGACCGCCGAGGAGGTCCGGCGGGTGCTGGCCGCCGTCCCCACCGGGCTCGAGGCGGTGGGCGCCCTCGCCTGGCTGGTCGAGGTCGAGCGGTTGCTCCCGGTCTCCGGCGAGCACGACCGGGCCAAGCTGCTGCAGGCCCGGGCCGCCGTGCGCTCCGCCGGTGAGCCGCACGGCCACGGCGCGCCCGCGGAGGCCGTGCTCGTGGACGCCGCGACCGCGGGTGCCCTGTTCGAGCAGATGGGCGACCCGCTGCCCGCGGCCACCAACTTCGCCGCGGCGGCCAACGCCGCCGTCCGGACCGGTCACCTCCCGCTCGCCCTGGAGACCGCCGTCCGCGCGCTGGTCGCCCTCGGTGACGTCCCGCCCGCGGCGGCCGACGGCCCCGGCCACGGCAGCGACGTCGAGGCGGACCTCGCGGCGCGGCTCGGCGCCCTGTGCCGCCAGCTCCTGGACTACCCGCGGGCGCAGCGGTTCTACGAGCTCGCGCTCGCCGCCTCGGCGGGGGGCGCCTCGGCGGGCGCCGGCCTGCGCCCGGGGGCCGGGTTCGCGGACTTCGCCGACCCCGACGGTCGCTCCTGCCCGGCCGTGGCGGCGATCGCCGACCTGCTGCTCGCCCGGGTCGCCGACCTGGCCCCGGACGACGCCGAGCGCCCCGCGCTGCTCGCCCGCGCCGAGGAGCTCGCCCGGCGGCTGCTGCGGGAGGGCAACCCCGACGCCTTCCGGACCGTGCACGGCCCGCGACTGCTCGCGGACGTGCTCTGCGAGCGCGCGCTCCCCGGCCTGGCGCAGGAGGTGCTGTCCGCCGTCCCGCCGGGCCTGCCCGACGACCTGGCCGGTCCGGTGCACCTCACCGCGGGACGCTGCCTGATGCTCCTGCACCGCCCGGCCGAGGCGGTGGAGCGGCTCGACCGCGCGCTG
>Ga0302322_100006269_pt1 | contig 10523 bp, 8 predicted proteins | sample Fen_T0_2_FD_203757 | JGI IMG/M metagenome (GOLD analysis project Ga0302322, IMG submission 203757) | Peat permafrost microbial communities from Stordalen Mire near Abisko, Sweden - Fen_T0_2 | ecosystem: Environmental > Terrestrial > Soil > Wetlands > Permafrost | place: Sweden: Abisko... | reverse complement strand
TCACCTCCTCGCTGAACTCCACCGAGTCAGTCAGGGCCTTCTCCCGCTGCTTGTCCTTGATCAGGAAGTCGGCGCCGTAGAGGGCCACCCGGCGGTAATCGCCGATGATGCGCCCCCGGCCGTAGGCGTCGGGAAGGCCGGTGATGACGCCGCTCTTCCGGCAGGCCAGGATTTCGGGGTTGTAGGCGTCAAAGGTGCCTTGGTTGTGGTCCTTGCGGTACTTGGTCCAGGTTTCGTGGATCTTGGCTTCGAGGGGAAATCCGTAGGCCTCCAGGCCGGTTTCCACCATACGAAGTCCCCCGTTGGGCATCACGGCCCGCTTCAGCGGCGCGTCGGTCTGGAGGCCGACGATGGTTTCCAGGTCCCGGTCGATGTATCCCGGACCGTGGGCCGTGATCGACGAAGGCACGTCGGCGCTGACGTCGAGCACCCCTTTCTTCCTCTCCTCCGCCAGGAGGACCGAGAGTTTTTCCCACAGGAGCTTGGTCTTGGGCGACGGTCCGTCGAGGAAATCGGCGTTCCCCTCGAAGGGAGTGTAGTTCTTCTGGATGAAGTCGCGGACGTCGACCCGGTCATTCCACGATCCGGGGGAGAAACTGCGCCAAGCGGTCATGTCGGTTCCTTTGTTAGCGGTCACTAACATGACAAGAATGCTCAGTTTCGCGGAAAAGGTCAAGAGTTAGGGGTAATAAACTTAATAGGAGGCAACTTCCTTCAGGACGAAGGCGGGGAAGGGGGGGCGGCCGGTTTGGCCGGGGCCTTCTTCGGGACGGCTTTTTTGACCAAGGCTTTCTTGGGTACCGCAGCCGGGGTCGCTTTGGTGGCGGGCTCCGGTGACTTCCGGGCCGCCTTGGCTCCCTTGAGGGCTTCCTTGAGCACCTTGAGGGCCACCTTCCGAGCTTGGAGGACTTCTCCGAGTTTCGAGGCGGCGGCCTGGGCTTCGGCGGTCTTCTTCTCCACTGCCGCCACGGCGGCGGTCACGGCCTTGAGGTCAAGACCCTCGGCCCCGTGCTTAGCCACCCAGGCCCGGGCGGTCTCGAGGAAGGTGGCTGTATTCTTGTCTTTGGACATGGAGGACTCCCTTTTCGTTGTTTCCATTCATTTTCCATGAGAAATGTTATTTTGGAGTTAAAATCCCGTGAGAATCCGGGAATCACGGCTTGAATTGGTAACCCCGGCCCCGGATGGTCTGGATGTGCATAGGCTGCTCCGACTCTTCCAGCCGGTGCCGTAGTTTGGCCACGTGGACGTCCACGGTCCGGGTGGTGGTCCCCGATTCGTAGCCCCAGACCTGGTCGAGGATCTCGTCCCGGTCCAGGACGCGGTTGGGGTGGGCGGCCAGGTAGCACAGCAGCCGGTACTCCTGGGCGTTGAGGGGGACGCCTTCACCGTTTTTGAGCAGTTCGCCCCGGGCCTCGTCCAGGCGGTAGGGACCGAAGTCGTGGACCGCCGCCGAGGAGCCCGGGAGGGTCCGGGCCCGTCTCAGCAGCGCCTCGAGCCGGGCCAGCAGCACTCCCATGTCGAAGGGTTTGACCAGGTAGTCGTCGGCGCCTTGCTGGAGGCCGACCACCACATCGAGGTTGTCGCCCCGGGCGGTGAGCATGAGGATGGGCAGGGCCGATCCTAACCGGCGGAGGTTGCGGCATACGGTCAGACCGTCGCGGTCGGGGAGCATCAGGTCGAGGATGAGGGCGTCGTGCAGGCCGGATTGGGCCTCGGCCTCGCCCCTGATGCCGTCGTGGCGGACGGTGACGGCGTACCCTTCGGCCACCAGCCGGTCTTCGAGGGTCAAGGCGATGCCTGGCTCGTCCTCGACGATGAGGATGCGTTCACCGGCCATAGGGAGCCTCGGTGCCGGTCCGGAACGGCACGGTGAGGATGAACCGGCACCCGGGCTTCCTGGTGTCGTCCAGGCGCCGCCATGGCGACTCGAGGGTCAGATCGCCCCGGAGCCTCCGGGCCTGGCGCCGGGCCAGGAACAGCCCCAGGCCGCTCCCCTTTTCTTGGGCGTTGCGGCTCACCTGATCTCGGTAGAAGGGTTCGAACACTTTTTTCGCCTCCTTCGGGGAAATTCCCCGGCCGTCGTCGTCGACGGTCAGTTCCAAACGATCGGGGACAAGGTGCCGGAGGGTGATCCTTACCACCCGGGATCCTCCCCCTGGTCCGTAGGCATGGTTTATGGAGTTCACCACCAGGTTCTCGAGGATAAGCCGCAGAGCCTCGGGGTCGGTGAATCCCTCCGGTGGCACCCCGGCGACATCCCAGACCAGGGTCACCGACCGGCCCGCGGCCAGGGCGTCGAGGCCCGGGCGCAGGTCGGCCAGCCACGGCCCGAAAACCATCGGTGCCCAGGTCGGGGCCGGGGGGGCGGCCTCGGTCTGGGCGAAGGTCAGCATGTGCTCGATCATCCGGCCCAGCCTGAGGGTCTGGTCGAGGATGAGCTCTCCGTACCGCCCCTGGCGCTCCGGAGGCACGATGCCCCGGGAAACGTTGTCCGCCGCCGACCGGATCACCGTCAGGGGGGTCCGCAGCTCGTGGCTCACCGAGGCCACGAATTCCCTCTCCCGACGCCGGAGGTCGGCCAACCGGGCCGATTGCCGGAGGATGAGCCCGAAGGCCACGGCCAGGACGACCAAGAGGAGGGTGCTTCCCAACCAGTTCCAAGCCAGGCGCCTCTCCACCCCGAGGACGGGGGCGTCGGCGGGCAGGACCACTTTGACCAGCAGAAACCCCGGGGCCGGGAGGTCGGCCCAGAGGAGGGGTTCGGCTCTTCCCTGGGTGGCTATGGTCCGGGGTTCAAAGAACCGGGGGACCCCCACGGTCAGGGTCCGGGGCACCGATGACCCGGCGAAAAGGGCGACGAGGGGGTTGAAAGAGTAGGTGCGGGTGTTGAATTGCCCCTCCAGCGGGGGCGTCCCCGGGGCAGGCATCCGCAGGGGCCGTTCCCAGGTGACCGTCGAACCTGGGTAAACCTCGGCCAGGGCGGGCCGGACGTAGGTGTCGAAGAACCGGTCGCTGTCGAGGCCGAGGTAGACGGTGCCCGCGGACCTGACCACCGCCAGGGTGAACCTTCCCGGCTCCGGTCCGTCGACGGTTAGCAGCACCGAGCCCAGCCGTTCCCGGCCCCCGGGGACCCTGGGCCCCGGGGGTGCCGGCTCGGAGACCAGCCCCCGGTCGGTCACCTTTTCCACCACCGGCGACCCTGTACGCCTCCAGCCCACCCAGGCCACCAGGTCGGGGGCGGCGCCTTGGGGACCGTAGGCCGACCACAGCCGGTGGACCAGGTCCAGGGCCTGGGGTTCTTCCAATCTGGATCCCGCCTGGGACCCGAGGTCCGACGCCAGGGGGGCATATCGTTGGAATTCCCGGACCACGGTCTGGCGTACCCCCGCTTCCAGGGCCCGGACGGTGCCCTCGATCTCCACCATCGCCGATTGGCTGAACCATTGGTATTGGATAACCCCGATGACCCCGAGGATGACCAACACGGCGAAATAGAGGAGGCGGGGTTTCCAAAGGCGGGAAGCGGGGTCCATGGTTCCACTTTAATGGAGCCGGAGCCCGATCACCACGCCTTTTTTCCGGGGCCCCGGTCCGATTTACATAGTTTACACCCCTTTTACGCCCCGTTCACCCGGGGAAGGCGCCGGCGGGTTAGGCTCGAAGAGGAGGTGGCAAACCCCATGGAACCCGCACGAAGAATCGTTCAGATCGGTGAAGTCAAACCCGCCCGGACCAAGAAGAGCCGCCGGGCCACGCTGATAGGGGCCCTCTTGTTCCTGGTCCTTATCGGTGCCGCAGGAGGGGCCTTCCTCGTATTCGGGACCAAGAACCTGCCCACCATCAAGGGCTTCGACTTGGCCCAGGTGACCCAAGGCAACCTGACGGTGACCTCTTCGGCCAGCGGCACCGTGGTCCTTCCCCAGACGCTGTCGGTGACTGCGCCCCAAACCGGGTACGCCGACCAGCTGTTCGTGAAAGAAGGCGACCAGGTGAAGGTCGGCGCCCTTCTAGCCAGCCTCTCGGTCCCCGATCTGGAAGACGACAAACTCGACTTTCAGGCCCAGCTCGCCGGGGCCAAGATCGGCTACGACGACCTGTCCAACGACTGGGATTTCACCATCCGGACCAACCGGACGGCGCTGGCCCGGGCCGAAGAAACCATTGCCAAGGACCAGAAGGACGCCGACACCAAGAAGGACCTCTCCACCCTGAAGTCGAGCCTGCTCACCGACTACCAGACCGCCCTGGACACCCTCAAAACCGCCCAGCAGGCCCGGGACGACCTGGCCAGCCAACTGGCGAACAACCTCAAGAAGCGCGACCTGGCCCTGGACAAGCAGAAGGCCACCATCGAGCAGATCCAGCTCAGCCTGAACAGGACCGTGGCCGACATCGCCGGGGCCCGGATCAAGAGCCCCATCGCCGGCGAGGTGCTGAGCATCGACGCGGCCCTGTCGGTGCCCAAGAGCCTGATCACCCAGTACACCGTGCTGGTCAAGGTGGCCGACCGGGGGGCCAGCTACATCGACTTCGAGGTGAACGAAGCCGACGCGGGAAGCCTGAAGGTCGGCGACAAGCTCACCCTCACCGTGAGCACCAAGACCCTGGTGGCGGCCATCACATCCATAGGCAAGGTGGCCAGCCTAGCCACCGACGGCCTCACCGCCACCGTCACCGTCAGGGTCAAACCCGTCCAGGATACCGAGCTCACCCCCGGTGCCTCGGCGGCGGCCACCATCACCCTGGGGACCAAGACCGGGGCCCTCACCCTTCCCCGGGGGGCCTTTCTGACCACCGGCGGGCAAAAATACGTCTACGTGGTGGACGGCACCATGGCCCACAAGACCGCCGTCACCTTCGGCACCCTCCAGGCCGACACCGTAGAGGTGAAAAGCGGCCTCAAGGCCGGTGACACCGTCATCACCAGCGGCTACCAGGATTTCATCGATCAAGACACCGTCCAGCTCAAAGCCAACAAAGGAGAATCCCCATGATCACCCTGAACAAACTCACCAAGGAGTACGACCTGGTCGGAACCAAGGTCCAGGCCCTCAAGGAGGTGAGCCTCACCATCCACCGGGGGGAATACGTCGCCGTCATGGGCCCCTCGGGGTCGGGGAAGTCGACGCTCATGCACCTGCTGGGCATCCTCGACACCGCCACCAGCGGCCAGTACTTCCTGGAGGACTACGACATCACCAGTCTGCCCGACAAAGAACAGGCGCGGATCCGGAACAAACACTTCGGGTTCATCTTCCAGAGCTTCCACCTGTTCGCCGAACTGTCGGCCCTGGAGAACGTCATGCTCCCCATGGGGTACGCCAACGTCCCCCTGAAGCAGCGCAGGGACAGGGCCGCCGCCCTGTTGGAAGAAGTGGGGCTGGGTCAGAGGATGGCCCACCTGCCCACCATGATGTCCGGCGGGGAGCAGCAGCGGGTGGCCATCGCCCGGGCCTTGTCCAACGACCCCGACGTCATCCTGGCCGACGAACCCACGGGCAACCTCCCATCGGACAAGGGCGAGGAGATCATGAAGATGCTCGAAAGCTTCAACGCCCGGGGGGTCACCGTGGTCATGGTCACCCACAACCCCGACCAAGGACGCCGGGCCCGCCGCCGGCTGTTCATCAAGGACGGCGAGCTGTGGCGGGACGAGAATACCGTTCCGGCCGCCCCGGAGGCCCTCCATGGCTAGGCTGAAATTCCTTCCCCCTGCCGAAGCCAACAAGATCCTGTGGCGCCGGTTCGGGGCCCGGACCCTGGAATCGGGATTGCTGCTCCTGGCCGTGGCCTTGGGGGTGGGGGCCACTGCCGCGGGGTTCAGTCTGCTGGCCAACACCCAGAAGGTGGGAGCCGAGATGCTCGCCAGCCCCGCCTACCGGGAGATTGTGGTGTCCACCCAGACCAAGTCCGACGATATGTCGACGCCGGTGGTGGCCAAACCCGCCGCCGAGAACGTCATCCTGACGGCCAGCGACCTCCGGGTGGCCGCGTCGGTGCCGTCGGTGAAGCACGCCTACGTGCAATCGGGTACCGAACTGCGGTTCACCACCCAGAACTCCATACGGCAGTTCGCCCAGTTGAGGCAGCAGGTGGCGACCACCGGCGTCGGTACCATGACCTCGGGTGGGTCCACCATTGTCATCAACGGCCCAGCCCCGGCCGGGGTCGGCGAGGGCGGGGAACCGGCCGGCCAGGGCGCCGGCTCGGGCAGACAGAACCGCATGGGCCCCCCCGGCATGCTCACCGCCGACGAGCTGGCCAAAAAACAGGCCGAGGCCGACGTGTTCCTCACCGAGGTCGACCAGCTGCGCGGTTGGGCCGTCACCCCCCAGTATTTCGACGCCTGGGGCCTGAAGGCCGTCACCGGCAGCCTGTTCGCCGAAAGCGAGGCCCAGAGCGATTCCACCCTGGTGGTGTTGGGCTCGGCCGCGGCGGTCCAGATCGCCGGCACCAAGACCGACCCGAAGTCCCTGGTGGGGAAGAAGATCCTGACCTGGGAGGGCTACGCCTCGGTGGTGGGCATCCTGGGGCCGTCGGGCACCCAGACCATAGACAACTCGTTCTTCACCCCCTACCAGACCCTGGCCACCACCGGGGGCGCAGGGCCCGCCCGGCGGATGTCGTTCAACGTCCAACTGCGGTTCGCCGTGGACAGCCCCGGCCGGCTCGAATCCGCCGCCGCCAGCCTGACCCAGCTGCTGTCGGAGACCTATGCCACCGATCAGCTCGTGGTCTCCAACCCCCGGGCCGAGGCCCAGAAGCTCATCGATCGTAACACGGGCATCGGGGTGCTCATCCTCTTCCTCGCCCTGGCGGCCCTGTTCATCGCCTCGGTGAACGTGAGCCACATCCTCATGAGCCGGGGCCTGCGGATGCGCCAGGGCGTGGGCATCCTCATGGCCCTGGGGGCCTCCCGACAGTCCATCCTGGGACTGTTCGCCAGCGAGGGGGTGTTCCTTTCGACGGCGGGGTCGCTCCTGGGGGCGCTGCTGGCCTGGCCGCTGTCCCAGACCATGGAGTCGGCCCTGGGTCTCACCTCGAGCTCGGTGTGGTTCCTGTGGGCCGGGGTGGCCGGCGCTTGGGTGCTGAACTTGGTGTTCTCGATCTTGCCCGCTGTTCAGAATTCGAACGTGCCACCCGCCGATGCGATGAGAGCCGCCTAGCCATGAAGACCTCGCGCCAAGGACGCCAGGGACGCAAAGAAGTCTGAAGACAACCAGGGCGGGTTCAAAAGCTCCCTCCCTTCCAGCGGTTCTCCTTGGCGTCTTTTGCGGTCTTTGCGCGAGTTTGCGTTTCGCGAGTCTGCGTTAACTAAAGGATATCAACCATGCGTAAGTTTCTGAGTTTGTTTTTGAGGCACTGGTCCCAGTCTCCGGTGAAGATCTCCCTCACCGTGTTGTCGGTGGCCTTGGGGACGGGCATCCTCATCCTTTCGTTCAGCGTCTCGTCGCTGCTCCAGAAGGAGGTCACCGACGCGTTGCAGAAGGGCGGCACCGTCCTGTACGTGCAGAACGGCACGGTGAAGTCCGACGGCACCATCGAGAGGGTGGACGGTCGTCCCCAGTGGGATTCCAACGCCCCCGCCCAGGTGAAGTCCGATGTGGCCGGGGTGCAGCAGGCCGTGGTGGTGGCCAACATTCCCTTCGACGAGGTCTCGGCCGCGGGGAAGAGCTGGCGGGTGAGGTCGGCCCTGGGGTCGGGCCCCGACTACTTCGACGTCTTTGGTCTGAAGCTCGTCGCCGGCCAGGCCATGACCGAGGCCGACGTCGACTCGGGGAACAAGAAACTCTGGCTGAGCGAGGACTTCGCCAAGGCCGTTTGGGGCTCGGCCGACGCGGCCCTGGGCCAGTTCGTCCAACCCCCCGGACGCCTGTTCCTCAGGGGACCCGGGGGCACCGACAAGCAGAATCTCATCCAGAGCTATGTGGTGGCCGGGGTGTACTCGTCGCCCTCGGAAGTGAACCGCCGGTCCTACGGCATCGGCGACGCAGTTTTCCCCTACACCGCCGTGCTCCCCGCCGGGGCCAACTCCACGTTGATGAAGAGCTTCTTTTCGTCCACCTTCGTGGTCAGGGCCGTGGGGGTGAACGCCGACAAGCTGACCGCGTCCATCCGATCGGCCCTGGCGTCCCAGTACGGCGAGACCATCAGCGTGGCCGTGTGGGAAGGGTCGCCCCGGGGCGCGTCCACCTACCTTCAGGAACTGCGCCAGGCGGTGAGCATTTTCTCGGTGTCGGTGAACGTGCTGGGGTTGGTGCTGCTGCTCATCAGCTCGTTGGGCATCTTCAGCGTCATGGTGGTCGAATCGTTGGGCCGGAGGAAGGAGATCTCGCTGGAGAGGGCCCTGGGCGCGTCCCAGTCCCTGGTCCTCCAGGAGTTCTGGAGCTGGTCCGTCGCCCTGAGCCTGCTAGGAGCCGCCATCGGCGTAGTCCTGGCCTGGGTGCTCTCGGGGCCGGTGCTGGGTACCCTGGCACCCTTGGTGGGAGAGGTCTCGACCAAGTTCCAGTCGGCCGCGGGCCTGGACCCCTGGGCCGTGGTCGCGGGGGTGGTGTTGGCCCTGGGCTGCGGAGGGGTGCTGGGTCTGCTGCCGGCGTTCTCGGCGGTGAGGGGGACGATTGCCGACACCCTCAGGGAGGCTTGAGATGCTGCGAAACGTCCGTACGGCTGCTGCGGGGGCTTTTGCGTGCGCGAAAGGCTCCTTCGAATGCTCACGTATCAGAGATACGCTCCGCTTCTCAGAGCGCCTGTCGCTTCTCAAAAGCCCTCCTCGCGACGCCGTACGGACGTTTCGTAGGCGGGCGACCAGGGCTGCTGCGGGGGCTTTTGCGTGCGCAACAGGCTCCTTCGAAAGCCCTCCTCGGGACGCCGTACGGACGTTTCGTACCGTGGTGGCCCTGGCCTTCTTGTTGCTTTTCGGACTGGGAGGGGTGGGGGCCGAGCCGTTGACCCTTCAGGGGGCTGTGGACCGAGCGTTGGCCCAGAACGTGGGGTACCAGAGCTCCCTGCTGGCCGTGGACCAGGCCCGGAACTCCCTGATCGACCCGGTGAACTGGAAGGGCATCGGGGTGTCGGCCACCCAGAAGCAGTCATCCGATGTCAAGGCGGCGTCCACCACCACCCTGGGGCTGAACCTCCCGCTCTTCGACCAGTTGGGGGCATCGGCCACCGTGGACCAGGACAAGAACACCCAGGTGTCGGTGACCGCCACGCCCCTGGTCCACACCGATACGGCGGCCCAGGCCACCATAGCCTACGACAAGGCCATCCTCGGGGCGGTCCAGGCCCGGGTGACCCTGGAAGCGGCCGTGCGCAAGGCCTACCTGGCCCAGGTGTCGGCCCAGGCCCAACGCGATGTTCAGGTCGCGACCACGGCCCTGAAGCAGACGGCGTACCACGACGCCAAGACGAGGCTGGACAAGGGCACGGTGACCCTCACCGAGGTACGGGCCGCCCTCAAGGACTGGACCGACGCCCAAAGCCAGCAGACCACCCTGGAGAAGGCCCTGGTCCAGGCTAAGGCCGCGCTGGCGGCCCAGCTCCAGACCGAAACGGCCGACCTGGCTCCCCTGGACGCGGCAACGGTGGAGGCGGCGGTGGCCGCCCTGGGGGCCGTGGACCCGGTGGTGAAGGGCACCTCCACCGCCGTGAAAGTCCAATCCCTGGAAGTGGATTCCCGAAAGGCCAAGGCCGAAGCTGTGTGGTGGCTGGACCCCGGCCTTTCGTTGACGGGCACCGGCGTCCTCCCCGCCACCGGTACGGCCACCTGGTCGGGGTCGGTGACCCTGAGCCTGTCGTTGGGGTCGTGGCAGGGGAGCGACCGGTCCCTGGCCGACAGGTCCCTGGACCTAGCCCGGCAGACCCTGGCGGCCCAGTCCGTGGCGGCCCGGTCCGCCGAGGCCCAGGCCTTGCTGACCATCCAGGCCGCAGCCAGCGCCCTGGAAAGTCGGAAACTGGCCCTGGCCCAGGCGACGGATTTGCTGGAGGAGACCCAGCTCTTGGCCAAGGCGGGAAAGGCCACGGAACTCGACCTGGAGGAGGCGCAGTTGGGGGTCAAGGCTGCGGAGAATGATGTTTTCCAAGCGTGGGCCGATGTGTATGGGGCCCGCCTCGACCTGGTCGTCGCCAGAAGCTAAGGCTAGGATCTCGGGCTTTGGGCGTCGCCTCGGAGTCGCTCCGGTCCTCGGCGTGCTTCCAGCACGCCTCCGGGCGTCGCGGCTCCTCGGCTTAGCCCAAAGCCCGATCTCCGTCGCCTCGTTGTTCGTGGACTTCGCTTCGCTTGTCGGTGGCAAAACGATACTGGGGATTGCGGTAAAGCGGATGGGGTGCTGTGATTCTGGTCGCGTTTTGGGGTTGGGGGTTTGGGGCGTCCCGGTGCTTTGCTTAGGCGGGACTTCGCTTCGCTTGTCGGTGGCAAAACGATACTGGGGGTTGCGGTAAAGCGGATGGGGTGCTGTGATTCTTGTCGCGTTTTGGGGTTGGGAGTTTTGGACGTCCCGGTGCTTTGCTTCGGGTTCTCC
>Ga0302322_100006268_pt1 | contig 10523 bp, 6 predicted proteins | sample Fen_T0_2_FD_203757 | JGI IMG/M metagenome (GOLD analysis project Ga0302322, IMG submission 203757) | Peat permafrost microbial communities from Stordalen Mire near Abisko, Sweden - Fen_T0_2 | ecosystem: Environmental > Terrestrial > Soil > Wetlands > Permafrost | place: Sweden: Abisko... | reverse complement strand
CAGTTCGACTGGCTGGCCACGGGGCTGGTGGTGGCGCGCTGGATGGAGTTGTACACATACGAACTGAGGGATACGGCGCTGGCGCTGACCACGTCCTGAGCCCAGCCCACGCCGAACCCGTCGCCGCCGCGGATCTGGTTGAAGGTCGATGAGGTGCCGACCCGGATCCGGGTGCCGTTGTCCTGCAGGCCCACCAGGGCGCTGCCGGCCACGCCGGGGTTGGCCGCCAGGGAGTAGATCAGGTGGTTCACCAGCCCCTTGTTCTTGGTGTCATCCCAGGTAAGCCCGGCGTCCGTGCTGGTGAACAGGCCGCCGTCCGTGCCGAAGTACAGGCGGGGCGTGCCGCCGAAGGTGGAATAGGCGGCGCAGTGGAAGTCGGCGTGGACGTAGGGCAGGGCGGCGGTGCCGGTGGCCCCGCCCGGCAGCCAGTTGCTGGTGAGCGTCCAGGTGGTGCCGCCGTTGGTGGTCTTGGCCGAAGCGAGCTGGCCGCCCAGATACACCGTGTTGCGGGTGGCATCGGAGGGATCCACCAGGATCATGTGGTTGTAGAACGCCTGGGTACCCATCAGGTCCATGGTGCCGTTGTCACCGTTGCTGTTGGTCGGCACCTTGGCGGTGATCGCCAGTGCCGTCCAGGTCGAGCCACCATTGGCTGACCTGAACAGATCCAGCTGGGAGTTGCTGTTGGTGTTCGCGGCGTAGGCATAGACCACCGCATCGCCTGGCAGACCAAGGCCCAGGGTGATGCGCCCTGTTCCGGGCAGGGCCCCGGTGACGAGGGTCCAGCTGACCCCCAGGTCGGTGCTGAGGTAGAGGCTCCCCGAAGTCGTGGTGGTGGTGCCGACGGTGGTGGTGGTGGTCACGGCGGCCAGCCAACCGGCGCTGGTCTTGGCGAGGCTCCAGACCTTGGCCGCGGCCGGAATGGTGGCTACAAGACCATAGGAAGCACCCGCATCGGGCGAGCGGTACAGGCCCGTGTTGGTTCCGGCCAAAACAATATCCAGAGTCTGGGTGGTGTCCACCTTGAGGTCATAGATGATGCTCGCGGTGCCCAACTGACTCGCGCCGGACCAGGTGGTGCCACCGTTGGTGGACTTGATCATGAAGCCCCCGACGCCCAGGTCGAAGGGATCGCCGGAGCCCACGAACAGGGTGCTGGTGCTGCGGCCGAAGGCGGCCGAACCGGACATGTTGCTGCCCACGAAATCCGTGAGCGCCGTCCAGGTGGGGGTTGCGCTGAGGAAATTGCTGGTCTTCCAGAGGCCGCCACCGCTGGCCAGCACATAGATCGTATTGCCAGTGAGGTCGGCGGTATCCGGCAGGATGACCCGGGGCCGGCCGCTGTCCACCTTGTTGAGGGTGACGCCGTTCTGGGTGAAAGCGGCGGTGGTGGGGCCCAGGCTCGACCAGACCGTCCCGCCCACGGCCAGGGGCAGCTCCGGGCCGCCGGGAGTCCGGAAGAGGCTCGGGTACTTGGTCCGCTCCTGCTCGGCTTCGCGCAGCAGGTGCTTGGCGAAGTCGGAACCGAGGTCACCGCCCATGCGTTCCCGGAACCACTCCAGGCGGCCCCAGGCCTCGTCCACCACCTTGGTGTCGTTGCCCCGGGTGAAGCGCTTGTAGTTCACCTGGTACCGGGCCGGGTTGGCCTCTTCCTGGGCCTCCAGCCCACAGGCCATCAACACGGCCAAGAGGGTGAGGAACCGTTTCAGCGTCTGGCCCATGGCAACTCCTGTCGGAGACCCCGGGGGCAAGGCAACCGCATGCACGTCTCGGGGAGATCCAAGATGGTAGTCCCCTCGCGCTCCAGGGTCTTGTGAAGATTTGGTAAGGTTCAGAGACGACGCCTGAAAGGGCCGGGACCTGTCCCCGCTGACCCGATGGGATGGGTCCGGTGAACGCTTCATTGACCGGCCCCCACCGGCCCATCTACGCTCAAAGGTTTAGGCCTGTAGCCAACGTGATCGCCCTCCGTCCTGACAATCCCCTGATCGTGCAGAGCGATCGCACGCTGCTGCTCGAGGTGGCGCATCCGCAATTCGAGCAGGTGCGGGACGAGTTGGCGCGCTTCGCGGAGCTGGTGAAGAGCCCCGAGCACATCCACACCTACCGGATTACTCCGCTGAGCCTCTGGAACGCCTCGGCCTCCGGCGTCAGTTGCACGGACATGATCGAAACCCTCAATACCTGGTCGAAGTACCCGGTCCCGCAGAACCTGCTGCAGGAGATCGAGGACCACGGCACCCGCTACGGCAAGCTGCGCCTGGTGGCCAAGGGAGATCGCCTGGCCCTGGAGATGGATGACCGGGGTCTCTTCTGGGAGCTGGAGAACCAGAAGTCGTTGCAGGGCCTGCTGGCAGAACCCTACCCGGATGAAACGGGCATCTACCTGAACACCGGCATGCGCGGCGAGGTGAAGCTGCAGCTCATCCGCCTGGGTCATCCGGTGCAGGACATGGCCGGCTACAAGCCCGGCGATCCGCTGCCCTTTGAGCTGGCGCCCACCCTCCTGCAGAACGGCAAGCCCTTCGGCCTGCGCCCCTACCAGCAGGCCGCCGCGGATGTCTTTCACGCCGGCGGTGGGCCCGACGGCGGCGCCGGGGTGCTGGTGCTCCCCTGTGGCGCGGGCAAGACCGTCATCGGCATTGGCTGCATGGCCAGCCTGCAGACTCACACGCTGGTGCTCACCACCAACGGCACCGCCGTGAAGCAGTGGAAGCAGGAGCTGCTCGACAAGACCACGCTCACCGAGGACCAGGTGGGGCTCTACACGGGCGATACCAAGGAAATCAAGCCGGTCACCATCGCGACCTACCAGATCCTCACCTACCGTCGCAGCAAGACCGGCCCCTTCGAGCACTTCAAGCTCTTCGAGGCGGCCAACTGGGGCCTGGTGATCTACGACGAGGTGCACATGCTGCCGGCGCCGGTCTTCCGCGCCGTGGCCGAGCTGCAGGCCAAGCGCCGCCTGGGCCTCACGGCCACCCTGGTGCGCGAGGACGGCAAGGAGGAGGACGTCTTCAGCCTCATCGGCCCCAAGCGGGTGGACGTGCCCTGGAAGATGCTGGAGAAGGACGGCTTCATCGCCACGGCCCACTGCCTCGAAATCCGCGTGCCCCTGCCCACGGATGAGCGCATGGAGTATGCCGTGGCGGACCAGCGGCAGCGCTTCCGCATCGCCTCCGAAAACAGCCTGAAGATGGTGGTGATGGACGAGCTGCTGGCTGGCCACCCCAACGACAACATCCTCATCATCGGCCAGTATCTCGAGCAGCTGCGCATCATCGGGGAGCGGCTGAACGCGCCAGTGCTCACGGGCCAGACGCCGGAGAAGGAACGGGAAGTGCTCTTCCGCCAGTTCCGCGAAGGCCAGCTGCGGGTGCTCATCGTGAGCAAGGTCGCCAACTTCGCCATCGACCTGCCGGATGCCTCCGTGGCCATCCAGGTGAGCGGCACCTTCGGTTCCAGGCAGGAGGAAGCCCAGCGCCTGGGCCGCATCCTGCGGCCCAAGGGCAACAAGAACGTCAGCTACTTCTACTCACTCATCAGCAGTGAGACCACCGAACAGGAATTCGCCCGCAACCGCCAGCTCTTCCTCACCGAGCAGGGCTACCGCTACCTCATCGAAAGCCGCCGCTTCGACGAGCACCACCAACTGAGCGCCCCCGCTGTATGGAAACAGCTGCTGGTGGAGACGGGGCACTAGCGCCACAGCTCCGGATGCAGCAGCGACTGGGCGCCCAGCCAGCGGTCCAGGGGCCAGGCGATGAGCCCGGCCAGCAGGCCCGCCAGCACGTCATCGAGAACCACGCCCCAGCCACCGGGCAGACGTTGGGCCCTGTCCACGACACCCGGCTTCCAGATATCGAAGAGGCGGAAGAGCGCGAAGGGCGCCACCAGCCGCGCCGCCCAGAGCGCCACGGGTTGGGGCTGCAGGGTGATGGTGAAGAGCAGTGGCGTCAGGGCGAACCAGATGCCGGCCCATTCATCGACCACGATGAAGGAGGGATCCTTCTGGCCCGTCTCCCGCACCACGCGATCCGCCGCCCACACCGCCACCAGTGCCAGGATCAGCGGCGCGGCCAGCAGGATCCCGGGCGTCCAGACACCACTGACCGCACGAACGCCACTCACCAGCAGCAGCCAGGCCGCCAGTCCTGCTAGGGTGCCCCAGGTGCCAGGTGCCGGTCTCAGGTAGCCACTGCCGAAGCCCGTGGCGAGCCACCAAGCGAGGCGCGGCGCCTTGACGTGGATGGGCCGGTGTGGTGTCGCTGTTTCCATGGGTCCATGGTATGGCACCGGCCCACCTCGACCCACGCGATCATTATTCTGAGCCTCCTCGGGTCCCGACTTCGCAGGCTGCCCCGCAGCCTGCTTCGTCACCCGAGGGCCTCAGACATGTCGAAGCGCCTCCACGATGCGCAGCCGTGCCGCCTTGATCCCGGGGAACAGGGCGCTCACCTGGATCGTGACCTGGAGGCCGAAGGCCACGATGAGGTAGACCACGGGCACGAAGTGGATGTTCAGCTCATAGCCGTGACTGGTGCCGGGCGGCGCGGGCATCACGAGGTGCAGGGCGTTGAGGCCCGCCCGCAACAGCAGCGTCGCGGCCAGGCCCAGGGCGCTGCCCATGAACCCCAGAAAGGCGCCTTCCCACTGGAGCAGCACGAGGAGCTGGCCCGGCTGGAGGCCCATGGCCCGCAGCACGCCGAACTCCCGCACCCGTTCCATCACCGACATGAGCAGCGTGTTGGCCGTGGCCAGCAGCACCACCAGGAAGAGCACCAGGCCCATGAATCCGAAGATGGCGAAGTAGAGCAGCTTCACCTGCCGGTAGAAGGAGGCCAGCTCGAACCAGGGCTTCACGGTGGTGCCGGGCAGCAGGGTCTGGAGCCGCGCCTGTTCGCGGGCCGTGTCCTGGGGCCGCTTCAGCACGATGGATAGCCGCGACCGGGCCGGACCCGCATCCAGCAGCTGGCTGGCGGTGGCGAGGCTCACGGTGAGGAAGCGGTCGTTCAGCTCCCGCAGTCCGAGATCCTGGAGGCCCACCACCTCCACGTCCACGGCGTTGAGCGCGCCATCCTTCGTGGTGGACATGAGGGTGAGCGAAGAACCGACAGTGGCGCCCAGGGCCCGGGCCAGGCCGGTGCCGAGGATCACTTCCCGGGCGGCCGGATCGGTGGAGAGCCAGCGCGACCCCGCGCCGCCTGGGGCCAGGGCGCCGCCCTGCAGGGCTTCGGCGCTGGCCATGTGCTTCGGCTCGAGGGTGGACTCCACGGCGGTGCCCAGGAAGGCCACGCTCTTGGCACCGCTGGAAAGCAGGCCCATGAACTGGATGCGCGGCAGCACCTCGGCCACGGCCGGATCCAGGCGCAGCCGCGCGGCCAGCGCCTCGCCATCGGGAATGGCCTTCTCCAGGCTCTGGGCTTCGTCACCCTCCAGCGCGCCGGGCGGCAGCACCTGGAGGTGGCCCAGGCCGCCACGAATGGCCGCGTCGGAGAGCCCCTGGAAGGTCTGGGCCATGAAGCCCCCGGCCAAGCTGAGGGCCAGGAAGCCCGCGACCACCACCATCAGTGTCAGCGCCGTGCGCCGTCGCTGGCGCAGCAGGTTCCGGAGGGCGAGGCGGGCGAGGATCATGAGCGCTCCTCCCCGACGAGCCTGCCGTCCAGGAGGCGGAAGACGCGGTGGGCGCGGGCGATGACGGAGGGGTCGTGACTGGCCACCAGGAAGGTGACGCCGCGCTCCTGGGCCAGCTCGGCCATGAGGTCCATGAGGGGGCCGCCATGGGCGTGGTCGAGGCTGGCGGTGGGCTCGTCCGCCAGCACCAGCAGGGGCTCCGGCGCCAGGGCGCGCGCGATGGCCGCCCGCTGCTGCTGTCCACCACTGAGCTGCCCCGGGCGATGATGCCTGCGATCCGCCAGGCCCACCCGGGCCAGGGCGGCCTCGGCGCGCTGCCGCGCATCGCCTTCGGTCACGCCCTGCAGCTGGAGGGGCAGCATCACGTTCTCCAGCGCGGACAGCACGGGCACCAGGTTGTAGGCCTGGAACACGAAGCCCAGGCGCCGGAGGCGCAGGTCGCAGCGGGCTTTCTCCGGCAGGGCGGAGACGGCTTTGCCGTCGAGTCGCACTTCGCCCTCATCGGGAGCATCCAGCAGGCCCGCCAGCTGGAGCAGGGTGGTCTTGCCGCTGCCGCTGGGGCCTGCGAGGACTGCCAGGCAGCCCTTCGGCACCTCCAGCGATATGCCGAACACACCGGCGCGTTCGCCGCCGAGTTCATAGGCGCGGGTGATGCGGTCCAGCTGCAGCATGCCGCCAGTGTAGCCCGGAGGAAACCGCGTCATGGGTATGGTCTGCCGGGTGGACGGAACCTGATCGGGCCTTGGTTCAATGTTCTACCTACTGCTCGACCCAACGTGGGAAGATGACGCACCAAAGTCCAACCTAGCTAACCGGAGGCTCGCCATGTTCCTGGGGTGGGGTGTCGGCGAAGGCTTGATCAGGAATACCAAGGCGCCGTTCGGCTGGCTGGTGGCCTTGTTGCTGTTCGTGGCGGTCCTGTTCGTTGATGTCGTCTCGCCGCCCGAGGTGGATTTCTCCGCCTTCTATCTGGTGCCCGTGATCTGGTTGACCTGGTGCCGCGGAACCCGCGAGGGGCTATGCATGGCCCTGATCTGCGGAGTCGGGTGGTACACCCACGATGTCCTGAGTGGGAGGTTCGTCAGCTCTGAGTTCTTCCGGCTCCTGGATGCGGTGAACCGGCAGGTCTCCTACCTGCTCGCGGCCGGGGCCGTCGGGGCCCTGCGCCGGGAAGTGCTCACCCAGCAGGCCCTGAACCGTCAGCTGAATGAGGCCATGGCCGAGGTCCGGGAACTCAAGGGGCTGCTGCCTGTCTGCGCCTGGTGCCACAACATCCGGGACGAGGAAGGCCGGTGGCACACGATGGAGGCGTTCCTGGCCAACCGCACCCGGGCGGCCATGACGCATGGCATCTGTCCCACTTGCGAGGTCGGACTGTACGAGGAGGCCGGGCCCGGTTGAGGGCAGGCCTAACGGCCCCCGGGGGTTTTCCGTAAAAGGGGCCGGGCTCTCAGAACTGTACCGCGTAGGCGAACTTCGCGAACAGGCCCCGCTCCACCATCCGCTCGGAGGGGATGATGGCGGTCGGATCCCGCCGCCGCTGGCCGGACCAGCCCAGGTAGGCATTGGTGAAGGCGTTGGGTTGCCAGCCCATGAAGGCCTTGAGGAACTTGTCCGTGCCCTCGGCTTCGGTGCCGTCATAGCGCACGACGAAGGCCTGGGTCTTCACATAGATCGACAAGGGGAACTGCCAGCTGCCGGAGGCGGTGAGCTCCCGGGCCCGGATGAGGCGCAGGGCGTCGGCTTCCCGGTCGAGACCCGATTGCTGGCCCGTGAGGTTGTACGAGATGGACCCGATGGTGCCGTAGAGGTAGAGCGCCGCCGAGCGGAAGCGGGCCGGATCCCCCGAGCTCAGATCCAGGGTGCGGGCCTGGGTGGCATTCCAGCCCATCCGCCACTGGGAATAGAGCTTCCAGTTCCCTCCGAGGGTGAGCGAGCGGGCCGCCACGGACTGCACACGATCCTCGGCCCAGGTGCGACCCGCCGCGTCCCAGTTGAAGAAGAAGCTCAGGCGGCCGGCGGTTTCCAGCCAGGCGTCCAGGCCCACGGCCCGGTCCATGGGATCGCCGTTCCACCAGGTGAGGCGCCGCCACCGGAGGGTGGCGTTGGCGGAGGAAAGACCGCCCTGGTTCCAGTTCTCGTGCCAGCCGAAGCCAGCGTTGTCGCGCCGGTAGCCCTGCAGATCGGTGAAGCCCGAGAGCAGCACCAGGTCGGGGCTGGTGGCCTGGGTGGTGACCCAGGCGGACCAGTTCCGCGTGTTCCAGTCGAGCTCGGCGGAGGTGGAGGTGCCCCGCTGGGACAGCAGCGACCCATCCGCTTGGGGCAGGTGCGAGACCGCGTTCATGGCGCTGCCGATGAAGTGGAACTCGGGGCCCAGGTACTGGTCCAGGTAGAGGCCGCCGCTCTGCCCGCCGCCGCGCTGGGGGCCACCCAGCAGCAGCTTGTCGGTGCCCAGGAAGGAGAACCCGGACCCCCGGTCATCGGTCTGGAACTTCACGGCCGCGGCCGTGTCGCGGGTAGGGAGGCCATCCACACCCACGGCGCCGTTGGCCCCGACCATCATGCCGCCATCCAGATCCTTGGCGTTCAGCACCGTCCAGCTGGCGAAGGATTCCTGGCCCGAGGCCTTCACGCCGTAGAGGGGGTTCTGGATGGAGCGGCTGAAGAACTGGCGCTGGGCGCCCTGGACACCCAGCAGGTCCATGCCCTCCAGGAAGAAGGGCCGCCGTTCGGGATAGAACACCTTGAAGCGGCTGTTGATCTGCAGCGGATCCACGTCCGCATCTGCCGTGGCGAAGTCCGGCCGGTACGTGCCTTCCAAAGTGAGAGCCGTGGTGGCGTAGCGCAGGTCCATGCCCAGGCGGGCCTGGCTCTTGGGGGCCGCGCCGGGATCCGCCTCCAGGGACTGGGTCCGGTTGAAGGTGGTGAAGGGGATGAGGAGGAAGGGCGAGCCCGGCTTGTCCACCGGGGCGCCGGACACGCGGGCCATCTGGCAGATATCGCACTGCACATCCTTGCTCATGCGGGGCCAGGAGATGCCGTAGCGGCGCTCCCGGGGGATGATGCGCAGGAACCGCATGGCCCACTCTCCGGGCATGCGGCGCAGGCTGCTGTAGGGGATGCGCATCTTCACCACGTAGCCGGTGGGGGTGAGCACGCCGGTGGAATCCCAGAGACAGTCGTACGAGGCATTCTCGCCTGTGCTGTCGGTCATGATCTCGTCGATCTGGCCGCCCAGGGGCGTCACGAAGAAGCGGATGATGCTCTGCCCCTTGCCCGAGGGGTCCAGGTCCAGGCCCACGAAATCGAAGTCGCCCTGGTTGGTGTCCCGCATGTGGCGGGCGGCGTGGATCTTCGACGGCTCAGGATCGATGGCCTCGATGGCGACGTAGAGCGCGTCCGCACCCCAGCCGACCTGGATCGTCGTGGGCCAGCGGTTCTCGCCCTTGTCGTCCGGCATGATCATGCCGAACTCCGTGATCTTCAGGGCACCGGCCCAGGTGGATACATCCGCGTCCCGGGCCATGGAGGGCGCCTGGGCCAGCCTGGGGATGGCCAGGTGGGGCGGGTTGGGCGGTTGGGAAGCCAGGATGGGCAGACAGGCAAGCAGCAGGGCCAGTGGACGCATGCAATCCCCGAATGGGACGAACCCCCAGCCTACGAGGACCTTCGCAGATCCGTTTATTTGAATTTCAGAAAAAGATTACCGGCAGCAGTCAGTCCGCCTCGTGTATCGGCGAAGCCGATACCGAGAAGATGCCAAGGACGGCAAGAAAAGCGCTGGTCACGGAAGGTGCGGAAGAAAGTCGGAAGACACGGAACAAGGCAAGGGGACGTCCGTGCGTGATAGGCCGTGCCCCCTCTTCCTGGCATCCGCTACGCGGATACGCGGAACAAAAAGCAACTTGGCGTCTTGGTGGTGAATGATTTGCTTTTTAAACAAAACGCTTGTTGGTGTTAGGCCTTCTTGGCACGGAACGCCGCCTCGTAGGCGGCGGTGCTGGCCTCCATGCCACCCTCTTCGACCTCGCCGATCAGGTCATAGGCGTGGGCTTTCACGATGCGCACCCGCTGGATGGTGTTCGCCTGCGGTACACCGTCCACCAGCAGCACGTTGCCATCGATCTCCGGGGCCTGGCCCTGGTGGCGGCCCTTGATGATGAGGTCCGTCTCCTCGTGGGCGCCCTCCACCAGCACGTCGATGACCTGGCCCACCTTCTCCTGGTTCTTTTCCCGGGCGATCTTCTGCTGCAGCTCGAGGATGCGCCGCTTGCGGGCCTCCTTGGTGCGCTTGGGGACGGGGTCGCCCAGGGCGTAGGCGGAGGTGCCCTCCTCGGGACTGTAGGTGAAGACGCCCACGTGGTCGAAGCGGGCCTCCTGCACGAAGGCCTTCAGGGTGGCGAAGGCGCCCTCGTCCTCGCCGGGGAAGCCCACGATGAAATTCGAGCGGATGGCGATGCCCGGCACGATGCGGCGTACCTTCTCGATGAGCCTGAGGAACTGGGCCTTGCCCCCACCTCGGGCCATGGCCTTGAGGATGGCGGCATCCGCGTGCTGCAGGGGCATGTCCAGGTAGCGGGCGCAGTTCGGCGTCTCGGCCATGGCGTGCAGCAGGCCGTCCGTGAGGCGGTTGGGGTAGGCGTAGTGGATGCGGAACCAGCGCAGGCCTTCGACGGCGCCCAGGGCGCGGACCAGCTTCTCCAGCGCATCCGGATCGCCGAAATCCCGGCCGTAGTCCGTGGTGTCCTGGCCCACCAGGCTGATTTCCAGCACGCCCAGGGCCACGAGATTCTTCGCCTCGGCCACCACGCTCTCGACGCTGCGGCTCCGCTGGGCGCCCCGCAGCATGGGGATGACACAGAAGGCGCAACTGTGGTCGCAGCCTTCGC
>Ga0302322_100006267_pt1 | contig 10524 bp, 7 predicted proteins | sample Fen_T0_2_FD_203757 | JGI IMG/M metagenome (GOLD analysis project Ga0302322, IMG submission 203757) | Peat permafrost microbial communities from Stordalen Mire near Abisko, Sweden - Fen_T0_2 | ecosystem: Environmental > Terrestrial > Soil > Wetlands > Permafrost | place: Sweden: Abisko... | reverse complement strand
TGAATTTGATGAGTCCTTTTGGGTTGATAATCAAACTGAAGCAGCAGCGGGAAAAAACTTGAGAAATATGAGTTTCTTATTATCAGATCAGGAAATCCCAACCTGGTGGACGCAGGCGCCGCAACACAGCCCGGTGCTTACCGGCTGGTTGGGAGGCCCTGCGGCAGCCGCCAAAAAGGACGTTCCGGATGATGAAATTCTGCAACAGGCCTTACAATCTTTAAGTATTATATTTAGCTGGGATATCGAAGAACTGAAAAGCAGGCTGGTAGCATCCCGCGTTATGAACTGGACAAGCGAGCCTTTTACCCGCGGATCTTATGCTTATGATACCGTTAATGCCGCAATGTTTCGTGAAATATTGAATAATCCGGTTGATAATACACTGTTTTTTGCCGGCGAGTATTTATATGAAGGCCCCGCAATGGGAACCGTGGAAGCGGCGTTGACCAGCGGGGAAGAAGTAGCGAAAACGATAATAAATACGCAAAGTGTTGATATTCCTTAACTAATGTTTCCAACGGAATATGAAGTTCGTTATACAATTTGCGAATCATCCCCAGATTTAATTTTCTATTCTTTTTAAAAATATCACTGACCCTGCTTTTGAAACCAAGTATCTGAACTAAGTCTTTATTGGTTAAACCTTGTTGTTCCATTCTGTATTTTATTGCCTCAATGGGGCTGGGTGCCTCAATGGTAAAATGTTTATCTTCATATTCTTTTATTAAAAGGGAAATTACATCGGCCTCATCACTTTCAGTCGTTCCGGCTTTGCGTGAAAAATTTCTTCAAATCTTTCCAGCGATTCCATGTAATCTTTTTTTGTTTTGATTATTTTTAATTGCCTAACTAAGCGCTATTTAAAATTAATTATTTCTTTTTTGGTTTAAATAAATCTATTGTTGTTGCATCCACAATATCATATTTTATTAATTCACTTCCCAATAATTCCCCGAAACGATGATCATATCCACAAGCTTGATGGTATTGTCATAATAATCAAAATCCTTCATTTTAAAGGCGGTCATATAGTCCCAAACCTTGTTGAGCCATGCCTGGTTTTTTTGATCAACCATGGCCGAAACGGCAAAAGGAGCAATAAAACTAAGTGCCTCAAAATACCGGTGCTTAATGTCATTACCGGCAAGGGTGTATCCGGCTGAAAGGTTATAGGTGTCGTTATTGGTGGTCTCCTTTACCCAGTGGTTAATTTTGGCAACAATGGCTTTTGAGCGTTTATCGCCTGTCAGCAGATAATCCAAACCAATCCGCCAGGGATCGCGGCAGGCATTATAATTATACAGGCCATCATAGGGCGATTCCAGGAAGTTGGCCGGTGCCGGCTTTGGCCTGGTATTTAAGCCGACAATAAAATCCGGAAGAAGGCCGGCTTCCGGGCTGTATTTATTCTGCAGGCCGATAAACAGCTTGTAATTGGCGTCAATAACTTTTGTCCAACGTTTATCATTGGTAGCTTTTGCAAAAGCTTTAAAATGTGCGGGCATAAAGTCGGACGAGCGCGTATCAAAATAGTCTTTGCTCTCCCGCTCTATTCCGTCACTTAATAATACTGACCAGGTTTGATGGTTAATTTCATACCGCATAATGGCATCGACCATCGACCTGGCCTCCAGCCGGTAGTTAACTTCACCTTTGCTGCCCCATTGCTTATCGGCCAGTAACAACGAATATGCAATATCCATGTCGCCATCTGCCGCCGATGTGTTATCCAAATTCTTATCATTTTTGTATTGTGCCCAGGCCATTAGATATTTGCTTCGGGCCGATGGATGTGAGCGGCAATAACGGAAAAGATTATCGAAGATATCCTTTGCAGCAACGTCATATCCGGCCATCAGCACGGTAATGACCATTCCATATCCCTGTCCTTCGGATACGCACTGCTTGCTGCCTTTTTCTTCAAACCAAATATAGTCCTCGTCGCGGCCGGGTACATGTTTAAGATAGCGCTTTTTCCACTGGATATAGAAGCTTTGCACTGAATTATCCAATTGGTTTTGCGTAAGATGGTTAGGTTTAATCGTGCCCGAAAAATAGCTGGTATGCTGCGGAAACGGTTTTTGAACAGGTTGCGCCAATAGCCAATTACTAAAAAAGATGGGAAAAGCAACAAATTTCAATAACCCTAATCTCATTTTTAAATCATTTTTTTTGAATGGTATGCCAATATATAGTTTTATATTTAATGTAGTATGTCTGTTTTATTTGTTGTTTAATATATTGATAAAGAGCATGTTTGTGAAGATGATTTTTAGGTCTGTCAGCATATTATTAATAAGCCAATTAAATAGAGTTGGTTTAAGTAACAGTTATAATACTTTATGTCGTGTCAATTATACACCGGCAAGTTTTAATTTTGCTCATCTCAGAACTACCACATATGTTAAAAAGGAATGGCAAGTTTTTTCTAGTAATTTTTTTTACTGTTGTTACCGTATTAAAGGTGCAAAGCCAGCAAAAGGTTTTGGGCCTAAAGGAAGCTGAACAAATAGCGCTTGCAAACTACAGCTCTATAAAAGCAAAGGCGAACCAACTGAACGCCTCTAAGGCATCCCTTAGCGAAACAAAGACTGAACAATTGCCCGACGTAAATCTTTCTGCTCAACAGGTGTATGGTACAGTGAATTCCCAATATGGCCCGCTATACGGTTACAAGGGCTTAAGCGTGGCTTCGTCAGGCCCGCTGTCTGGCAGCCAAAACTGGAATGCGGCTTTTGGTTCGCTTTACCTGAGCAACGTAAGCTGGGATTTTTTCTCCTTCGGGAAAGCTGTCGAAAAGGTTAAGGTTCAAAAATCAGCCGTAAATCTGAATGAGGCCGACCTGATGCAGGAGCAATTTCAGCATGAGGTGCGCGTGGCAAGTACTTACTTAAATTTGCTGGCGGCGCAGCAATTGAGCAAAGCGCAGCAGGATAATCTGAACCGCTCGATGGAACTGAAAAAAGTGGTTGTTGCCCGGGTGAAAAATGGTTTAAATCCAGGTGTCGATTCCTCACAGGCAAATGCAGAAGTTTCAAATGCCCGGATTGCCCTTACCAATGCGAAACAGACAGAAGCTGAACAAAGCAGCCAACTGGCCCAATACCTGGGAATTGCACCGCAGAATTTCAATTTAGATAGTACATTTGTTGCCAAAGCCCCCGCCAATATCGATTCGCTGGATCAGCGTAGCCTTGCTGATCACCCGACACTAAGATATTATCAAAACCGCATCAATGTAAGCGACGAACAAGCTAAATATTTAAGTACGTTTAGTTATCCCACGTTTAGCTTCTTTGGTGTGTTCCAGGGTCGCGGTTCAGGCTTTAACTCCGGATATGGCAGTAACCCCAACGATTTTAACAGCAGCTATGGCGCCGGTGCAGATCCCACCCGTTATAATTACTTGTTGGGAGTGGGCCTGATCTGGAATATCACGAGCCCTTTCCGGGTACGTTATCAGGTAAAATCACAAAAATTTACATCTGCACAGTACCAGGACGAATATAACCTGGTAAGCCAGCAACTGAGCGATCAGCAGGCCCTGGCCCAAACCAGGATAAGCAATGCTTTAAAAAATTACCGCGAGTCGCCTGTGGAAGTGAAGGCCGCTACTGATGCCTATAACCAAAAATATGCATTGTATAAAAATGGACTCGCCAATATTGTTGATTTTACGCAGGCGCTTTATTTGCTTAACAGGGCCGAAGTTGATAATTACATTGTAGAAAACAACGTTTGGCAGGCTTTACTATTTAAAGCTGCTTCCACTGGTGATTTTGGAATATTTATTAATAACTTTTAACACAAATTATAAATAATGGGGCTGATTAAAGGTGCGCTGCAAAGGCCGATCACCATTTTGGTTATTGTAGCCGGGTTGTTTTTCTTTGGTATAAACGCGGTAAGGAGTATTAAGATTGATATCTTTCCGGATCTGAACCTGCCGGTGATTTATGTTTCACACCCGTTTGGCGGTTACACACCCGATCAGATGGAGGCTTATTTCGGCAAAAATTATGTTAACCTGCTGTTATTCGTTTCGGGCGTAAAAAGTATCGAAACCAGGAATATAAGTGGATTAACACTTATTAAATTAACTTTTTACGAGGGTGTAAATATGGCCCAGGCCGCAGCGGAGGTGACGGCGTATACCAACAGGGCTCAGGCAAGTTTTCCGCCGGGCTCCCAGCCCCCATTTATTTTGCGCTTTGATGCATCGACGCTGCCGGTAGGGCAATTGGTGCTTTCCAGTCCCACGCGAAGTAACAATGAGTTGCTGGATATGGCCAACGTGTATATCCGCTCGTCGTTCACTTCTATTCCGGGCCTGGTTGCCCCGGCGCCGTTTGGCGGGAATGTTCGGACAGTCGTAATCAAAATTAACCCGGAGTTATTGCGGTCGCATAATTTAACTTCCGATCAGATTGTTGCCGCCCTGCGCGACAACAACCAGAACAGCCCCGCGGGTAACGTTCGTATCGGAGATTATAATTACCTGGCGCCATCAAATACCACTATAAAAAATATTAAAGATTTTGGCGACATCCCTTTATATAAAAATGGTGTACAAACGGTTTTTATGAAGGATGTGGCAACCATTGAAGATGGCGCTGATATTACCACCAGTTATGCACTTGTAAACGGCAAACGTTCAGTATACCTGCCAATCACCAAGTCGGCCGACGCCTCAACCTGGGAAGTTGTACAAAATTTAAAGAAAGCTATTCCGAGATTCCAGGCTTTATTACCCGAGGATGTAAAACTCTCTTACGTGTTCGATCAATCGGTGTATGTAATTAATGCAGTAAAGAGTTTGGCCGAGGAAGGAGCCATCGGCGCCGTGTTAACAGGCTTAATGGTATTGCTTTTCCTGGGCGACAGGCGCGGGGCTTTGATCGTAATCCTGACCATTCCTACCTGTATCATATCGGGGATATTTTTCCTTTACCTATTTCATCAAACCATTAACATCATGACCTTGAGCGGGCTTTCGCTTGCCATCGGTATTTTGGTTGATGAGTCGACGGTGACTATCGAGAATATTCACCAGCACTTTGATATGGGCAAGCCCAAAGCATTGGCTATATGGGATGCCTGTAAGGAAATCGCTTTCCCTAAATTGCTGATCCTGTTTTGTATCCTGGCGGTATTTGCGCCGGCATTTACCATGACCGGAATTCCGGGCGCTTTGTTCCTGCCTTTATCACTGGCCATTGGTTTTTCCATGATCACTTCCTACCTTTTAGCGCAAACCTTTGTGCCGGTAATGGCTAATTGGATAATGAAAAATGAGCACGAAGATAAAAGCCATGAGGATGGTTTTGCTTTGGAGGATGAGGGGGACGCCTGGGAGCAAAAGGAATTGGCTATAAAAAATGCAATGGGCGGAGAGGGTAAAAAACTCACCCGTTTTGATAAATTCAGGCTTCGCTACCTGGGCTGGATGGATTGGATGATGCCCAATCGCAAATGGGTGGTTTCGCTATATGCAATAGGCGCGTTTGGTCTGGCTTTTATATTATTTAACATCATCGGCCGCGATGTATTACCAAAAGTAAATTCCGGAACGTTCCAGGTCAGGCTCCGCGCTCCGGATGGTACCCGGTTTGAGCGCACCGAATTATATACAGTCGAGGCCCGGAAGGTATTGGCCGACATTGTCGGCAAACAAAATATTGATGTAACTTCTGCACTGGTAGGGATGCATCCCGGTTTATTTTCAACAAGCCCGATTTATTTGTTTATGGCCGGCCCGCAGGAAGCTGTGCTGCAGGTAAATTTAAAGGAAAATTATAAAGTAAATTTAGACGAACTGAAAGAGCGTTTCCGGATCGAAATGCGAAAAAAACTGCCAAATGTTCAGCTTTCTTTTGAGCCGATTGAACTTACTGACAAAATCCTGAGTCAGGGTTCGCCAACGCCTATAGAGGTTGTTATAGCCAGCAAAAATAAACCGCAAAATATCCGGATGGCGTTTAAAGTGCTGGATAAGTTAAAGAAAATAAATTATTTGCGCGATGTACAGATAGGACAATCGTTTAAATACCCGTCAATTAATATCAATATTGATCGTGTCCGCGCAGCCGAACTGGGGGTTAGCATTAATGATATTTCGCGGTCGCTGGTGGCATCAACATCATCATCAAGATACACAGAAAAAAACGTTTGGCTCGACACTAAAGCAGGTTTGAGTTATGCGGTTCAGGTAGAAATACCTGAATACCAGATGGCAAGTTTAAATGATGTGCGCGAGATCCCAGTGATGAGCGGCCAGCCACGCCCCGTTTTAAGTGATGTTGCCGATATTAAAACAGGAGTAACCAATGGCGAAAACGATGATATAGGCGCCGTTCCAATCCTGACGGTTACAGCCAACCTTTACAAAAAGGACCTGGGGACAGCAACTACCGATGTGCAGAAAGCTGTAGCCTCATTGGGTAAATTGCCGAGGGGCTTAACAGTAACAACACGCGGACTGACACAAACGCTTACTGATACCCTGGACAGTTTGCAAACAGGCTTAATTGTGGCTGTTATTGTGATATTTTTGATGCTGGCAGCCAATTTCCAGTCGTTCAAAATGTCGCTTGTGGTACTTTCTACGGTGCCGGCTGTTCTGTTTGGGTCGCTGCTGCTGGTAAAAATCACCGGCGCAACATTAAATCTGCAATCGTATATGGGTATGATCATGTCGGTTGGAGTTTCTATTTCTAATGCCGTATTGTTGATAACCAATGCCGAAGAATTAAGAAAACATAATGGCGATGCGCTTAAATCTGCCCGAGAAGCTGCTGCTTTACGATTGAGGCCAATATTAATGACCAGTTTAGCGATGATTGTCGGTATGATTCCGATGGCATCCGGCTTAGGCGACGGCGGCGACCAAACCTCGCCACTTGGCCGCGCTGTGATTGGGGGGTTGTTTGCCTCAACTTTTGCAGCATTGTTAATTTTGCCATTAGTTTTTGCCTGGGTACAGGGCAACGCCTCAACTGATTCTGTTTCCTTAGATCCTGAAGATAAAGAAAGTAAATTTTATGTCCCTTTGCACCATCATGAACATCACGAAAAATAAACTTTATTCCGCTTTAACGCTTATAGCTGTAAGCGCCGCATTACTGAGCTCATGCGGATCGGATAAAAAGGAAAAAGAAGAGCAGGCACAAACGCTAAAGCAGGAAAATGCTATTGACAGTCCGGCAGTTGTTCTTTCGCCCGTCAACCAGGGGAAATTGGAATCAAATATTACCATTCCGGGCGAATTGCTGCCTTACCAGGAGGTTGACCTGTACGCAAAAGTTAACAGCTATGTAAAAAAGCTTTGGGTTGATATCGGTTCACAGGTTCACCGGGGCCAGCTGCTGGTGACGCTGGAAGCTCCCGAAATTAATTCGCAGCTGGCGGAGGCCCAATCTCATGTTAAACAGATGGAAGCCATTTATTATGCCAGTAAAGCTACTTACGACAGGCTGTACAATACTAGTAAGATCCCCGGTACGGTGTCGGAAAATGACCTGGAACAAGCGGAAGCCAAAAAGAACTCCGACCTCGCTAATGTAGAGGCCTCCAAATCGTCCTACAAAGAAACGTCAGCTAACTTGAATTATCTTGAAATCCGGGCACCGTTTGACGGCGTTGTTTCAGCCCGGAATGTAAATACAGGCGCATATGTCGGGCCGGGAGGTAAAGGAACCGACCCTTTGCTCGTTTTACAGGATCAGTACAGGATGAGGCTGGTAATTTCAGTGCCCGAAAATTATACCGGGGGCCTGAACGATAAAAGCCAGGTAAGCTTTACCGTACAGGCATTGCCTAACCGTAAGTTTACTGCTCAGATTAAACGGCTTGCCGGGGCGCTCGACGAGAAATTACGTTCGGAAAGGCTCGAGATGGATGTTTATAACACCGACCATAAGCTTTTACCACACATGTACGCCGATGTAAATGTTCCGCTACCAAGCCACGACGGTACACTTTTTGTGCCGAAAACGGCTGTTGTTACTTCAACTGAAAAGGTATTTGTAATAAAGGTAGTTAACCATCACGCCCAATGGGTAGATGTAAAAAAAGGTATTCAATCGGGCGATATGATGGAAATTTATGGAGACTTACAAAAAGGCGACCAGGTAGTTAAAAAGGCCTCCGACGAGATCAGGGACGGGTCGGCTGTGCGTTATTAAAACCGCCGGTACGCGCCCGAAGTCATACAAATAAAAAATCAGGGTGAATAGTGTTTCTACCCTGCAATTAAAATACTAAAAAACAAGCCTTACCACTTTTGATAGGGCCTGTTTAAATATTTTTATGAATTAGTAACGGCTACCGCCGCCACGATTGTTGTCTCTTGAATAGCCGCCGCCACCGCCGCCGCCACGGTTTCCACCGCCGCCGCCGTAGCCGCCACCGCCACCACGGTTTCCACCGCCATAGCCGCCGCCACCGCTTCTGCGGTCACTGCCTGGTTTCTTTTCTTCAGCCTGGCTTACAGCAATTGTTCTACCTTTAACACTAAAGCCGTTTAGTTCAGTGATCGCTTTTTGAGCGCTTTCGTCATCAGGCATCTCAACAAAGCCAAAGCCTTTGCTTCTCCCTGTTTCACGGTCATTAATTAATTTTACGGTGCTTACTTCACCATAAGCTTCGAAAAGCTCTCTTAAATCGGCTTCCTCTAATGAAAAGGGAAGACTTCCTGCGAATATGTTCATTAAAATTTAATTTATAAGTGCAAGTCCTTTTTGCCTGCATGCTTTTTATTACCATCAAATATAGTAATAGATATTTGATGATTAATGTTACTAAATGCAAATTACTAATAATTGTTTTAAAAAATGTTTAAAAAATCCGTTTTATCAGGTAATTTTTTTCATTTAAATTAAATTCGCTGCCGGCTTTTAACCCCTTAAGTTTTAATCCTATGGGCGAAAACGGCGACACAGCAACATATTCCTCATTGTTAATCTTTAAAGTACCGGCGCTTATCGCGATGTAAAAGTTGGCTTTGTCCGTAATAACCAGGCTTCCCGTATCAATTGAATCTGAGGCAGTATTCGTGCTTATACGGTTTAAGGCGATTTTTAACTTATTGGCTTCGTTTAGCTGGCCCATGTTACGGTTGGCTTCCTGCTGTGCCATTTCCCGGCCGGTTTCATATTTATCTCCGGCGCTGCTTTTAGTATCATCGTTCGATGCTTTTTGCGCCTCATTTATAGCTAATTGTGCAGCATCCAAACGGCTTTGCGCATACTCAAGGCATTGGTTATACAGTTGTTTTTTTAGTTCGATCATTGGTGGGGCTAAGATAGATATTGGAGATTAACGATAAGAGATTGGTTGTTGAAAAATTATAGCGCAGTTGAAAATCTGACCGCCGGAAAGTTTTAGTCGAAAACTAATTAACTACTGTCGCAACGCCAATAAAATAAAAGCCCCCTTACACTCGCTGCTTGGGGGCTTTCAACCTAAACCTTATCACAATTATAAATGCGGGACGCATTTATACTACACATAACGCGCAAAAGCTTCCATAAGTTTTAACAATTTAAAAAAAGTGACTATCGGATGATAAATTCGTTTTAAGTTAAATTTTTTAATCAGAACCCTTCACTCAATTGTTACTTTATAAAACCCTCCGGCTTATAGTCTGTTATAAGCCCGGGTTAAAAATATCCATCAAGCTGTTATAATTTAACATTTTTTTACGTATGGATTAATAAAAGATAGAACATGGAAAGAAAGAATATTCAACACGGGCTGGAAAAATATCAAACTACTTTAGTGCTGCTTACTATATTATTGGCTATCATGAGTATTATACTGATCATCCCATTGGGCAAATAAGCAAAACCGGCAGCTTATTTTCCCGATGTTTTGCTTTCCCATTGTTTGCGCCAGTATTATAAGTGTGCAGCGAAGAATTTTAGTGAGGATATGATATGTTTTGACCAATACGACCATTCATGTCCTTCAGGATGCTCTTCAAAATGATGAAACATCCCTGCCTTTTCCATTTTTTTGTGCAGGCTGCGGTTGTAATTGATCAGTAAATCCTCAGTTCCGCAATCAAAATGCACGGGGGGCAAGTGTTCGCGATAATGTAAAAATGTTTCAAAAACATCTTCATCAATAATATCGTTCTGTGCATAATTTTTTAACGACTCCTCTACAAAGAATTTTATCTGGGCTAAACTTGTAATGGCTGAATGAGCAGACATCGCCCTGAACCTGTATCCATATTTGGCGCCGATCCTCAATGCGCCAAACCCACCCATCGATAAACCGGAAATAAATAACGGAGAGTTTCTTTTCGTGCTATTGATACATTCAAATAGTGCGTCGGGCACGTCTTCAGCGATCCATTTTTCAAAATTATAGCCGTTTATTGGCAGAAATGCAGATCCGTCGCCCCAAAGTCCGTCCGAAGGCATGGCAATAATCATCGGTGGCAATTCCCCCTTTTGTATCAGTTCATTTACCCTTATGTGCACTCCTGCACTGTAAGCCCAGCTCCAGGCACTGCCA
>Ga0302322_100006265_pt1 | contig 10525 bp, 12 predicted proteins | sample Fen_T0_2_FD_203757 | JGI IMG/M metagenome (GOLD analysis project Ga0302322, IMG submission 203757) | Peat permafrost microbial communities from Stordalen Mire near Abisko, Sweden - Fen_T0_2 | ecosystem: Environmental > Terrestrial > Soil > Wetlands > Permafrost | place: Sweden: Abisko... | reverse complement strand
CGAGCTGTGCTTCGGCAGCTTCTCGGTGTGCGGGGTGATGCTCTCGTACACGTCCGACACGCGCCTGGCCCGGGCAGCCACCGGGTTCAACATCACACCGCGGTCGGTGGGCGAAGCGGTGCACGCTGGGCTCCTCGACCTGCTCGCGGCCGGGAGCATCCGCCCGGTGGTCGGCCAGGAGGTCGACTTCGCCGACCTGCCCGCGGCCCTCGACGCCATGGAGGAGCGCAAGACCGTGGGGCGCGTGGTGGTACACCTGACCCCATGAACATCAACGACGAGCGCGGTCGCATCTTCGTCTCCCCCCAGGCCTACGCCGACCAGGAGCACTGGCACGCGGTCGCCGAGGAGCTGCGGCGGGACGCGCCGGTGCTGCGGGTCGAGGCGGAGGGGTACACGCCGTTCTACGCGCTGACCCGGCACGCCGACGTGTTCGAGGTCTCGCGGCGCAACGACCTCTTCTGGAACACCCGCAACTCTGTGCTCGGCCCGGACGCGAACTTCGAGTTCATCCACTCGCTCGGCATCGACCCGAAGACGCTCATCCACGTCGACGGCACGGAGCACCGCGACCTGCGTCACGTCACCAACGACTGGTTCAAGCCCGCGGCTGTGAAGACGCGGCAGACGGCGATCGACGCGATCGCCGACGAGTTCGTCGACAAGCTGGCCGACCTCGGCGGCACCTGCGACTTCGCGCAGGACATCGCTGTCCCGTACACGCTGCGGGTGATCATGAGCATCTTCGGGGTGCCCGAGGCCGACGAGCGCCTGATGCTCGAGCTAACCCAGGGCGTCTTCGGTGCGGCCGACCCCGAGTACTTCGGTGACGTCGGTGACCCGATGACCTTCCTCACCCGCACGATCGCCCGGTTCGACGAGTACTTCGCCGACCTCACCGAGGACCGCCGGGCCCACCCGACCGACGACCTCGCGACGGTCATCGCCAACGGGCAGATCGACGGGTGCCCGATCGACGACGACGCGCGGCTCTGGTACTTCATCATCGTGGCGACCGCGGGTCACGACACCACGTCGTATGCGCTCGCGGGCGGCATGGAGGCGTTGCTGCGGCACCCCCACCAGCTCGCGACGCTTGCGGCCGACCCCGGGCTCGCCACCAACGCGGCCGAGGAGATGATCCGCTGGACGTCGCCGGTGCGCTCGTTTCTCCGCTACGCGCAGGAGGACACCGAGGTCGCCGGCGTGCCGATCGCGCGGGGGGAGCGGGTCCTGCTCTCGTACCCGTCGGCCAACCGCGACGCCGCTGTGTTCGGCGACCCCATGCACTTCGACGTGAGCCGACCCGACGCCGACAACCTGATCTCGTTCGGCCTCGGCGTGCACTACTGCCTGGGCTCCCAGTTCGCCCGCCGCGAGGTGCGGACGTTGCTGCCGAAGCTGCTCGAGCGGGTGGCCACGATCGAGCTCGACGGCGACCCGCAGTGGGCCGAAGCCAACTTCGTCGGCGGCGTCAAGCACCTCCCCGTCCGCTACACCCTCCGCTGACTGCACACACGTGCGACTCTGTCGCGGCGGCCCATGGCGGCACGGCCGCCCGCGGGCGGGAGGTCGTGCACCCGCTGGACGTAGAGCCGCATCCGGGTGATGCGGCCGTCGGCGTCGAGGTCGAAGACGATCACCTCGGGCGTGCGACGCAGCTCGCCGTCGACCTCGTACTCCTCGACCAGCTCGGCCACCGCCGCGCCGCCCTCGCCCGCGAACACCCGGGTGGTGACGAGCCGGTACGACGCGCCGAGTGTGGGCACGACGTCGCGCAGGAACGCGACGTACTCCGCACTCGAGTCGATCTCGTCGCCGTACGGGCCGACCCGGTGGAAGTCGGTGGCCGAGAAGCACTCGGACAGCGCGTCGAAGTCACGAGCGTTGTACCGGTCGAGGAACCGCTCGACCGCGCTCACCGCTTGACCGCGCGCCGCAGCTTCGTGGCGTTGTTGAAGAGGTGCATCATCCACCGGTCCGCCAGGGAGTCGCGCGCGGGAAGCAGTCCGACCTGGCGGGCGAACTCCGCGCCGTCGTAATAGACGGTGTTGGTGTCGATCCGGCCATCGGCGTCGAGGCGGATCACGTCGACCCCCCGGATCGTGACCGAGCGCCCGGTGGGCTCGATGCCGAGGAACGGCGCGCCGGTGAACCTGCCGGTCCCGGTCCACTGCACCACGACCTGGCCCTTGGCGTCGTCGACCACGTTCTCGATCTCGAGCTTCCAGTCGGGCACGGCGGCGAACAGCCCCCGGAAGAACCCGGCGATCTCGTCGGCGCCGCGGACCGTGAGCCCGGCCGCGAGGAAGGCGTCGGACGACGTGTCGGACCAGAACGCCGACGGGTCGGACAGGTCACGCTCGTCGAAGAGGCGTCGGAAGACCTCGCGGATCTGTGCCTCGGCCGACTGGGTCTCCGGTGTGGTGCTCATGGGCGGAGCCTAGGACCGCGAGCCGGGGCACGCACAGGGTGTCGCGTGGCAGCGCGGGCATCCGTCGGCGTACCGGGCCACCGCCTCCTCGAGCGAGCAGCCGAGCTGGTTCGCGAGGGACGCGAGCCACGCGAGCACGTCGCCGAGCTCGTGGAGCTGCTGCTCGCGGGTGCCCTTCCGGGCGGCCTGGGCCAGCTCGCCGACCTCCTCGGCGATCCAGGCGATCGTGGCGGGGACGCCCCGGGCGCGGTCCTGCGCGCCGTACACGGCCTCCATCTGCTCCTGGAGCGCGGCGAAGTCCTGCATCGGCCGATGGTACGACCGGACGCGAGCGGTGAGAATGGGCCGATGACCCCGGACCCCGATCCCGCCGTCGTGCTCGACCGCGTCGCCACCCTGCTCGAGCGCGCGCAGGCCGGCCGGCACCGGGAGCAGGCCTTCCGGCGCGCGGCCGAGACCGTGCGGTCCGTCGACCCCGTGGTGCTCGCCGACCTCGCCGCGGCCGGCCGCCTGCGCACGCTCCCCGGCATCGGCGAGGTCACCGCGCTCGTGATCGCGCAGACGCTCGCGGGCGAGGAGCCCGAGTACCTCGCGCGGCTCGAGGCCGAGGCTGCGCCCACCGCCGGCGCGGGCGGCGCGATCCGGTCGGTGCTGCGGGGCGACCTGCACTGTCACACCGACTGGTCGGACGGTGGAGCGCGCGTCGAGGACATGGCGCGCGCCGCGTCCTTGCTCGGGCACGAGTACCTCGCGGTCACCGACCACTCACCCCGCTTGAAGGTGGCGAAGGGGCTGAGCGCCGAGCGGCTGCGCGAGCAGATCGACCTCGTCGCCGGGCTCAACGAGGAGCTCGCGCCGTTCCGGATCCTCACGGGGGTGGAGGTCGACATCCTGGAGGACGGCACCCTCGACCAGGAGCCGGAGCTGCTCACCGAGCTCGACGTCGTCGTGGCCAGCGTCCACTCGCACCTGCGCATGCCGGCCGACGAGATGACCGTGCGCATGGTGACCGCGGTGGCGAGCCCGCACACCGACGTGCTCGGCCACTGCACCGGCCGCCTCGTGCTCGGCCGAGGCCGGCCCGAGTCGGCGTTCGACGCCGACCTCGTGTTCGCCGCGTGCGCGCACTTCGACACTGCGGTTGAGGTCAACTGCCGGCCCGAGCGGCTCGACCCGCCCATGCGGCTGCTCGCGCGTGTCGCGGAGCTCGGTGCCCCGGTCGCCATCGACACCGACGCGCACGCGGTCGGCCAGCTCGACTGGCAGCCCTACGGCTGCGCGCGTGTGGCCGAGGTGGGGATCGATCCCGATCGCGTCGTCAACTCGTGGCCGGTCGACCGGCTCCTGGAGTGGACCGCCGCGCACGGCGCCGGCCCGACGTTTGCCTGATCGGCCCGTCACGCGCGTGGCGCGCGGCTAGCCCGCGAGGTCGTGCAGCACGTCGTCGGTGTGCGTGTAGGCGACGAAGTGGCCGGCGTCGGGCCGGGCCTGGAGTCGCGCGCCCGGGATGCGGTCGGCGAGCTGCGTGCCCCATGCCGGGGGGACGAGCTCGTCCGCGCCGCCCTGCCAGATCACCACGCTGCCGGTGATGTCCTCGGGCGCGAAGCCCCACGGACGCACCCACGCGCGGTACTCCTCGACCATTCCGTCCCCGTGCTCCAGCGCGGCCGCGGCCGCGTGCGCGATGCCGGGGTCGGGGAGGGCGTCGAGCGCGGCGGCCTCGTCGGGGACTGCACCCCGCTCGGTCAGGTGCGCCCACACGTTCGGCGCGCGCCGGGCCACCTCACCAAGCGTGCGGAAGACGTCGCGTGCGACGTGCGGGTGGTTGGCCGAGAGCTTCGTGAGCCGGCGGTCCATCGCGTTGAGCGCGGCGAACGTCACGTCGTCGTCGAGTGGGAGCGCCCCCGCGACGACGACCGTGTGGGTCACGCGGTCGGGGATGCGGGCCGCGCACGCGAGCGCGTACTGCCCGCCCATCGACCAGCCGAGGACCGCGGCGCGGTCGATCCCGAGTGCGTCGAGCAACCCGGCGACGTCGTCGGCCCAGTCGCCGGTGGTCCGTCCGGGCGCCGGGTCGGACCCGCCGAGCCCGGGCCGGTCGGGAGAGACGATCCGCAGACCCGCGGCGCGGGCGGCGTCGTCGAACCCGGCGACGTCGAGCCCGCACACGAGGCCGCCGTGGCAGTTGACGATGGGCCGGCCGGCGGCGTCGCCGAACTCGCGGTAGGCGAGGGCGCGGCCGTCGGGGAGCGTGGCGGTGGGGTCGGCGGGTGCGTTCACCGGGGCATCCTGCCGCGTCCGGCAGGAGACCGCGCCCGCTATACTGAGAGTGATTCTCATTATTGGACAGGCCGCTCGGTCGGGTCGGCAGAGCCGGCAGAGCCGGCAGAGCCGGCAGAGCCGGCATAGACCGCTCGGCAGAGCCGGGCGACGAGCGAGGTCGGAGCAGCGGTGCGCGCGCGATGGGTGACCCGGGTGGCGGTGGTCGTGGCGGTGGCCGCGACCACCGGCGCGCTCGCACCCGGAGCGGCCGGTGCCATCAGGCCGGCCAAGTCGGCAAAGGTCGAGGTGGTGGCCGCGTTCTACCCGCTGGCGTTCGTGGCCGAGCGGGTGGGCGGGAAGCGGGTCGCCGTCACCAACCTCACGCCCACCGGAGCCGAGCCCCACGACCTCGAGCTCACACCCAAGCAGCGCGACGCCATCGACGAGGCGCGTCTCGTACTCGTGCTCGGGTCCGACTTCCAGCCGGCCGTGGAGAAGGCTGCGGCAACACGCGCCTCCGGCACGGTCGAGCTGCTCACGCGTCTTCCCGCGCGTGACCCGAAGGACCCGCACGTGTGGCTGGACCCCGCGTTGATGCAGGGCATCGTCGACCAGACCGCGAAGGCGCTCACGAAGGCCGACCCGTTGGGCGCCGCCACCTACGCGGCCAACGCCGCGAGGCTCTCCGACGAGCTCACCGCACTCGACGCCCGATACCGTGCCGGCCTCGCCGACTGCGATCGATCCCTGCTCGTCACCGCCCACACTGCGTTCGGCTACCTGGCCAAGGCGTTCGGGCTCCAACAGGTGGGGGTCTCGGGTCTCTCGCCCGACGTGGAGCCCGACCCGAAGCGGCTCGCCGAGCTGAGCGACCTGGTGGAGCGCAGGGGTGTGACCACCGTCTTCACGGAGGATCTGGTGTCGCCCCGGATCGCCCAGACCCTGGCCCGGGAAGCCGGAGGGCTGAAGACGGCGGTCCTCAGCCCGCTCGAGGGGCTCACGGCCGCGCAGCAGGCCCGGGGTGACGACTACCTCTCGGTGATGGACACGAACCTGGCCCGGATCCGCACCGCCCTGGGCTGTCGCTGAGGCCGCTCTCAGGGGCGTGCGGGCCCGCGCTCGTGGTAGCTCCGCCCGCTACTACCCTCCGAATCCCCGTCGATTCCCCTCGGAAGGTCCTCCCGTGCGTCGTCGTCTCCTCGTGTTGCTCGCGGTCGTCGTGGGCGCCGCAGCCGTCGTTGTCCCCGCCACCGGTGCGTTGGCCGCCCCCGCCAACCTCGACTCCGTCACCATCGCGGGCAACCCCGGCGAGAAGCCGACCCTCACGTTCGCCAAGCCGTTCTCGGTGCAGTCGTCGAGGTCGGTGGAGCAGACTGCAGGCACCGGCGCCAAGGCTGGGGCGGGATCCCAGATCCTGCTCGACTACGTCATCCTCAACGGCCGCACCGGCGAGGAGGTCGAGACCTCCTACGGGAAGAACCCCGTCACGCTCCTGCTCGACAAGAGCTCCACGCCCGCGCTCGTCGACGGCCTGATCGGGTCCTCCACCGGCAGCCGCGTCCTCATCGCGGTCGCCCCCAAGGACGGTCTCGCGAAGAACGGAGCTTCGGTCGGCGTGAAGAAGAACGACACGCTGCTGTTCGTGATGGACGTGAAGGGTGTGAAGACGCCGCTCTCGCGGGCCACGGGCACCGCGGTCACCCCGCCCGCCGGGCTGCCGACGGTGACGCTGGCCGCGAAGGGCGCGCCGACGATCGCGATGCCGAAGACCGACGCGCCCACCAACCTGGTGGTGCAGCCCCTGATCGTCGGCGACGGCCCGGTGGTGAAGACCGGCGACACGATCACCGTGCACTACACCGGCGCGATCTGGAAGAGCGGCAAGGTGTTCGACTCGTCGTGGAAGCGCGGCCAGCCGACGCAGTTCGCGATCGGCACCGGCAAGGTGATCGCGGGCTGGGACGAGGGCTTGGTCGGCCAGACCGTCGGCTCGCAGGTGCTGCTCGTGATCCCGCCCGACAAGGGCTACGGCACGAGCGGTCAGCCCCAGGTCGGCATCAAGGGCACGGACACCCTCGTCTTCGTCGTCGACATCCTCGCGGTCACCTGATCCCACCGCTGGACGGGGCCGCGGGCGTCAGCTGCCGTTGGCGGAGAAGTGCTGGTAGTCGGGTGAGCCGCTCCAGCGGCCACCCCACGGCCAGCCGACCGCGGCGAACGCCTCGACCAGCGGCCCGCCGGTGACGGCCATGCCCGGGCGCACGGTGGTCCGGTCGACGTAGGCCGACCCCGCGGGCGGGAGCACGTCGGTGCCGAGCACGTATGGGTTCTCGACCGGGTTCACGTCGATCGCCCGGCCGAACGAGTGCACCGACCACTGGGGTGGCCCCGCGGCGACCGCGAGCCGGCAGTTGAACGCGGAGGTGTTGTCGGCCGCCATCGATGCGTCGTCACTGCCGGTGAACTTGTCGATCGGGTCCATCCGGCGGATCGGGAACCGCTGCTCGAACAGCTTCTGGAACGCGGCGCGGATCGCGTCGACCGCGTCGACGTTCACGACCAGCGCGCCGGTCTGGGGCCGGCCGTCGAAGTCCCAGTACGAGAGCGTGACCCGGCGCAGCTGGTCGGGCCCGACCGGGCAGCCGTCGTGCCAGGAGGCCCCGAGGTCGGCCGTGGTGACCGGCGCCACGGCCGCGGCGAACGTCGGCGTCGTGGTGGGGACGGGGGGCAGCGTGGTGGCGACGGGCGGCACCGTGCTCGGGAGCGTGGCGGGCACGGTGGTGCCCGGCGGGCCGGGTGTGGCGGCACGGCTGTCCTTCCCACCGCTGCCGCCGCCGCACGCGGGGAGCGCCGCGATCACGGTGGCGGCGAACAGGCCGACGGCCGTGCGCGCCCGTCGCCTCACGCGAGGAGCTCGTCGGCGTCGCGCGGCTTGAGCGCGGCGTCGAGGAGGTACTCGAGCGGGAAGATGAGCAGCCACGAGTAGAGCGCGTAGGTGGTGCTGATGAACGCGAGCGGGATCGACCCGAGGAACACGGCGACCGGGATCACGGTCGCGAACACTGTGTACCGCACCACCGGGCGAGGCATGGCGTTCCGGAACAGCCCCTCGCGGTGCGCGACCACGAACAGCACGGCCTCCAGCCCGCTCGCGACCGACAGCGTGATCGCGTACATCACGATCGAAACCGGTTCCTCGGTGTACTTGCCTGCGAGGGCAGTGGGGAACGGCACGAACGCGATCGCGGCGAGGTACACGAGGTTGATCGTCATCAAGCGGGTCGACACCGCGCACAGGCGGGCAAAGAACCGGTGGTGCCCCAACCAGTAGTTGCCGATCACGACGAAGCTGATGAAGAAGCTGATGATCTCCGGCTGCTTGTCGCGCAACGCGTCTCCGAGGTCACCGTCGGACACGGCCGGGATCCCGATGCCCACGACGAGCAGGGTCATCGCGATCGCGAACACCGCGTCACTGAAGAATGCGACCCGGTCGAACTCGAGCGCGGTCGACTCCCGCTCGTACCGGGCGCGGGGCCGTGCACTCCGCTCGTTCCGGTCGTGGGTCATCGGGCCGGGGGAGGATCGGTGCCGGACGAAGGGCTCGGCCCGGGACTCAGCCGAGCTGCTCGTGCAGGAACGCGCACACCTCGGGCCAGATCTTCGCGGACAGCTCGACGTCGAGCGTGCCGAGCGCGTTGAACGGGTTCATGAACGCGTGGCCGCTGTCGGGGTGCACCGTGAGCTGCACGTCCTTGCCCAGCCCCTGCAGCTTCGCCTCGAGCGCGCGCGCGGCCGGCGGCGGGAAGAAGTCGTCGTGCTCGGCCATGTGGCCCCGCACGACAGCCGTGAGGCCGGACCAGTCGGGCTCGGCCTCGCCCTGGGGGAAGCCGTAGAAGGGGACGACGGCCTTGATCCGGTCACCCCGGTTCGCGGCGAGGATCCACGAGAGCATCCCGCCCATGCAGAAGCCGACCACGCCGATGCCGTCGCCGGTGACCGCCGGGTGCGACGCGAGGTAGTCGACCGCGCCGCTCATGTCGCGCGCGGCGCGGTCGGGCGGCAGCGTCTGCATGAGGTGCGCGGCCTTGTCCATCTCGGTGTGCTCGGCGAGCGCTCCGTGGTACAGGTCGGGCGCGAGGGCGACGAAGCCGGCTTCCCCGAGCCATTGCGCGAAGTGCTCGATCCCGGGGTCGAGGCCCCACCACTCCTGTACCACCACCACGCCCGGGCCGGTCCCACCGGCGGGCTTCACCAGGTAGCCCGATGCCGTGTTGCCGTTGCTCGCGAACTCCACCGTCTCAGCCATGGGTCCCAACGTAGTTCGGGTGCGCCGACGCGGTGTAGGCGGCGCGCGGCGCGGGCGGAGGTCGTGTCAGGCGGCGGCTGTGCAGCTCTCGGTGGTGGTCCCCAGCTACGGTCCGTTCGGCGATCCCGCCGTGGTGCGCGCCCTGATCGTGGCGGCCGAGGACCTCGGCTACGACGGCGCCTGGTTTGCCGACCACGTGGCCCTCCCCGAGTACGCCACCCCGTTCCTCCCGCCGCCCATGCTCGCGGCGCGCGCCGCGTGGGAGACGCCCGCGCCGGTGACCCATGCCGGTGCCCGGTTCCCGTTCGCGGACATCCATCCGGTGGGCCCGCCGCTCGCGGGCCTCCCCGAGGGCACGGTGCCGTTGTGGGTCGGCGGCAACATCGGCGTCGCGTTCCGACGCGCCGCGCGTTCGGCGACGGGTGGCACCCGCTGTTCCCCACGCCGGATGTGTACGCGCGCGGACGCGCCGCGATCGAGGCCGAGCGCGCGCGGCTGGGGATCACACGTCCGTTCACGTACTCGTACAGCGCTTCGCTCGGCCGCGTGCTCGACGCGCCCCGCGACTGGTCGGAAGCACAGCGCGCCGCGTCTCCCACCGCGACCGCCGCGCCGCTGCGGCCCGAGCTCTCGTGTTCACCCGCGCCGCCCCAGGCCACCAACGGCCCGGCCGTTGCTCACCGGCACGCCCGCCGAGTTGCGTGCCGGCGTCGCCGCGCTCGCCGCGGCCGGCGTGGAGCACGTGCTGCTGCGGTTCTGGACGACGACGTCGGACCTCGACGTCGACGGTGTGGTCCGCCAGTTCGAGCTGTTCGCCGAGCAGGTGACAGGCCACCTGTCCTAGTCTCCGGCGATGCCTTCTGCTCGCACCGACGCTCCTTTCGACCTGGTCATTCGCGGGGGGCGGGTGGTGGACGGGTCCGGCGTCCCGCCGTTCCTCGCCGACGTCGCCGTGCGCGACGGTCGCATCGCCCGCGTCGGCCGGGTCTCCGATGCCGAGTGCGCCGCGGCCGGTCGTGTCATCGACGCCACCGACCTCCACGTGCTCCCCGGCTTCGTCGACATCCACACGCACTACGACGCGCAGCTCCACTTCGAGCCCACCGCGTCGCCCGCGTCGTGGCACGGCGTCACCACCGTGCTGATGGGGAACTGCGGGTTCACGATTGCACCGGCGCGTGCCGACGACGCCGCGTGGCTGCTCGAGATGCTCTCGCGGGTCGAGGGCATGTCGCCCGAAGCGCTCCAGGCCGGGGTCACCTTCACCGGCGGCAGCTTCGGTGACTTCCTCGACGGACTCGAGGGTCGGATCGGGGTGAACGCCGCGGCGTACGTGGGCCACTCCGCGGTTCGCCGGTACGTGATGGGCGACGAGTCGCAGATCCGCGCCGCCACGCCCGAGGAGATCGTGGCGATGCAGGAGCTCGTGCGCACCGCGATGCGCGAAGGCGCTGCGGGCTTCAGCACGTCGCAGATCGAGCTGCACCAGGCCCACAACGGCCTCCCCGTGCCTTCCAACC
>Ga0302322_100006264_pt1 | contig 10525 bp, 6 predicted proteins | sample Fen_T0_2_FD_203757 | JGI IMG/M metagenome (GOLD analysis project Ga0302322, IMG submission 203757) | Peat permafrost microbial communities from Stordalen Mire near Abisko, Sweden - Fen_T0_2 | ecosystem: Environmental > Terrestrial > Soil > Wetlands > Permafrost | place: Sweden: Abisko... | reverse complement strand
GTGAAGCCGCCGAGCTCGAAAGACCCGAAGTCGACGAGGGCGAAAGACCTGAACCCGACGATCTCGCCGATGCCGCGTCTCGAGCAGGTCCTCTGCCGCCGCACCGGACAGGAACTGCCCATCGACGAGCACCAGCTCTGCCCCTACTGCTTCGGCCGCGCGCAGGATGTCGCCAACGGCCAGTACACCCGCTTCTGCGACTTCGTCCCCGGCCGCGACCCGGTCCACTTCGGCTTCCCCGAGGGAACGACGCGCGAGCGCGAAGGCTGAGCGGCAGTTCGGTGTCCCGCGCGAGCGCGTGCTGAGCGGCGGTTCGTTGCTCGCGCGCGCGTGTGTTGAGCCGCCCGAGCGCGATTCAGTTTCCAGCAACCGCGCCGCCGAAGCCGTGTGCGGCAAGCCAGACCACGAGGCGTTCGCGCTGATCGCCTTGCACCACGATCGCCGAGCTTTCGACACGCGCCCCGGCGCCCATCCCACGCGCGATCTCCCTCGCGAGCGGCTCGAGCTTGCGGCCATGCAGCCCAGGACCTTCGGCGATCGTCACGGTCTTCCCTCCGCGACCGGTGCGCTCGATGCGCACTGTGATGCGTTGAGAAGAAGGAGCGGGCTTCGCGCTCGCAGCAGTCGGCTGCGTGTTCGTCTGACCTGCCCCAGCGCTCGACGCAGTCGCCTTCGTGTTCGCCGCACCTGGCTTCAAGCTCGAGGAGGCCGCCGCCGGCCCGATCGGGCCACTCGGCAGCGCGCCGATTTCGAGCTTCGCGCGCAGTGCTGCGAGCGGATTGTGCTTCAACCCGCCCTTCAGCGGATCGAGCTCGTGCGGCGGATCGGGCTCCTTGCGTGCCATGCAATGGGATCCTCTCGCCGCGCGGGCCGGCCCGTCAAGCGCTACGCTCCGGGAGCCTGGATCCGACAGTCACGCTCGAACGGATCTCGGTTGCGGGCGCATCGCAGGCACAGGCTCACGATCCTGTACTCGAACTGCTGGCGCCAGACTGGCCGATCGCAGCCATACACACTCTTTCTCGAGAAGCTGGCGTTCGTACTCCGGATCCATTCCGTCGAACGTACCTCGCAGCGACCGCCTCTATGGAACGACCGCTTCGAGCTCGCCCAGCGCTTGCGCCGGCACCTCGAGCGTGCGCTCCAGCGTGCCGCCCGTCGGCGACGTGAGCACGCAGCGATAGCTCCCGCGCGGAAGTCCGTGGATCACGAGCGCCCCGCTCGCGTCCGTGCGCAATCCATTCGCCGGCGCCGGGACTTCGCCCTTCTCGATCCAATCCGCCACGCGCACACCCGTCGCGACATCGACGAGCTCGACGCCCACGCCTTCGATGGCATTCCCGACCCCCGTCTTCGCCCGAATACGCGCCGACCCGAGGCGGCGGAGTTGCACGATGAAGTTCGTCGATGTCGGCGTGACCGTGATCGGCTGCTCCGTGCGCCAGATCCCGGGGTGATCGACGAGGATGCGGTAGTCGCCGGGACCGAGATGCTGGAGCCGCACGATGCCGTTTGCATCCGCGAGCATGCGGCCGAGCGACATGGTGGATCCGCACGAATCCTGAAGCTCGATCTCCACGGCTGCGAGGGCGGTCTGCCCGTCGCGCAACTCGACCTGCACGTCCTTCGCAGGTGGCATGGTGATCTGAAGGACGCTTCCGTGTGCCTCCGCAAGCGCCACTTGTACGCAAGGAAGTACGCCGAACTCGGTGTGTACAACGCTGACGGAAGGCGCGCCAGATCCAACATCCGGTACAAGGACCTCCCCGTTCTCGTCCGTCGTAAACGCATATCGTGAGTCGGCTACTCCGGTACGATTGGTCAAGGACAGTGCCGCACCCGGGATAGGCCTGTGCGCCTGATCCACGAGGCGAAGGCGCGCGGGCTTCGCAGACATGTTGAACGTGATCTTGCGGGGAGCCGTAGCAGGCAACTCGAAGTCACCAGTGGCTAGTCGAGTTCCACCCTCGGATTGCAGTTCCAGGAGAACCCGAGACGCGCGAATCCCACCGACAGTGACCTCACCACTGTCCGGCAACTGAACCCACTGGCTCAGTTGCTCGCCCTGCGGATCCGTGTACCGGATTCCGAGATCGACCACGTTGGGAAGAGGCGATCCGTTCGGGGGAACAACGACCACGCTGAGCGGATCCCCATCCAGATCGAACTCACACGTGCTGTTGCCAGCTGGCCGGATGCGGACAGTCCGCTGAATTGTGCTCCCCGTGCTTGCTTCGAGCCTGATGTGGACGAGGCCCGGGGCGAGGTTGTCGAAGCGCAACAATCCATCTGCCGGAACAGCCACTCCAGGGAGGTACTTTGTCGCGCTCGTCAGCGTGACACCATAGCTCGAGAAGTCCACCGATGTGCTCGAATGCAGCCGTACCATCAAGCTCTGTGAGCGGTGAAGAGCGATCTGACCCATGTCGGTTGGCTGCTGCTCCCCCGCCCATACCGAGAGCCCACGGGTCGCGAATCCATCCGCAGCAATGCTGAGATACCCTTGGGCTCCACCAAGGCCACGAGCTTCAAACATCCCGTTCGCGTCGACAGGTTGTGCTGCCTTCCAAGGCCGGAGCGTCCTCTGTCCCACGATCAGCATGATCGTGACCTTGGCGGTCGGAATCGGATCGCCACTGGAGGCTTCGACGACACGGGCCGTAACTGTCCTGGGCTTAGTGAACGTGAGCTGGGTCTTGCCCACAGCGCCGGCCTCGACCGTCAAACTAACGGGCACGGTCTGAACGACCTCGCTGCTGCTTGCGAACAGTTGCACTAGGCCAGGTGCTGCCTCTTCGATCTTGAAGGACCCGTCATCGCTGTCCTCAACCTGGACTGTTCCACCATCGGTGGGTTCCTTCTTCCAAAAGGTCACCGAGAAGTTCTTCTGTGGAAGGCCGTCGGAGGTGCACACACCTTCCACGGTCGCAGCTCTCCCCATCTTCACTTCGAGCGGATGGCGCACCCAGTCCTCGGCGAAGTCGAGCTTGCGAAGTTCCGGCACATAGCCCGACTTGCGGAGCTTGACCCACACCTCTCCGGTCGGCAGGTTCGCAAGTCGAGCCCGCCCATCGGCGTTGGTTCGGCGATCGACACGCCGCCACTCACCGTTGCGCGTCCATTGAATCGTGGTTGCCACATTTGCGAGAGGATGATCCTGCTCGTCGGTCACGACCAGCGGTACGCCCAATCCAGGCCGCGTCCGGATCTCGACCGTGGTGCTGGAGTTCTGCTTCGGAGCTGCCAGGGTGAGTTGTGCCGCCTCGAGCTCACCCCCGAAATACTGGAGTATGAACCCATCATCCGAGTCCAGTGGCAAGCGAACGGGCCCGAACGTCCCGCCGGACTTGATCGGCGCAAGTGTGATGAACGTTCCCTCGAAGCCCCGACGCACCTGACATGAGACGGCACCCTGGGGGGGAACGCCAGCACCGCTCTCGTCGACGACTCGTCCTTCGATCTCACAGCTCGCGACAAGGCGTAGCGATATGTGGTGTGCTCCGATGCCCGTCCACGTGCTCGAGCAACGCGTGTCTGCCGTGGCCTGAATCCATGCCTTGCTAGGTAGGACGGGGAGAGAGGCCACTCCACTTGAGTCGGTCACCGCGCTCACACGCGGCAGGAATTCGAACTGTCGAGCGACGCGTTCGTCATCACCCAGCAACGGCCAGTCGCCGAAGTACGCGCGCTCAGTGACGATGGCACCCGCGACGGGTTGCCCATCCATCCCGAGGACTACGATTTCGACGTCCTTGCTGGACGAAAGTCGCAGGTCCTGCACCGGCGCACCAGGCTGGATATCGCTCGGCATGGCCAGCCATGCTGTTTGCCGACCTGGAGCTCGAGCCCAGAGCAGCGATCCATCCCAGGTGGTTCCTGAATCCAACCCAGGAATCTCGGCAAGCCCAGCACCGTCTGTCACTGCCGTTCGAGTCCCAGCCCGAAGGTCCGCGTCTGCGTCTCCCGGCCATCCATCGACTCGTTCACGCCAATCCGTGGGCCGCGGGATCCGGTCAACTCGGGCACCAGCGATCGGTTGCCCTGCTTCATCGACGACGCGAATGCTTGGGCGAGCCTGGGCCCTCTGCTGGATTGGATCGGACGCTTGAAGGCTGGGCTGTGGCTGCGTTGGAGCGCTAGCGGCGGAGTGCGCTTCAGGTGTCTCGGCAGAGCGGAGGGGTTCTACCGCGCGGCGAGAACTGATCCTCCAGGCCAGCCCGGCCCCAAGTAGCGCTGCGCCAATCAGACATGCTGCGAGTGTCTTCCGCATCGGACTAGGCCTCGCGAAGCTCTCCCTGATGGGGTCTACGGGCCGGTAGGCGGAATGGGTGTCTCACCGGCAGGAGCGTTCTTCCCTGCGATGCGCCTAGGATGGCCCTGCTCGACTTGCATCGCGAACAGTGAAGCACTGAGCCACAGGAGGGTGAACAGCAAGAACGCGGTCGCCCGCGAACGAATACCATGCAGCTCAGTGAAGTGCACGTGAGATCTCCCGGGCGGCCTCGCCCATTCTAGATTCTAGCTTCAAGGCGAGCCTGACGGCATTGGGACTCAGTTCGAACACGCCCATACGTCGCTGGCCCACCGTTGCGGCACATGAATTGGCAACCAGCGGATGCTCAGGCGGGATCATCTCCTCGAGTCGGCTAGCGGCGTCGATGGCTCGACGCTCGTCAACGGCGACTAGCGCACAACGCAATCGGTTAACTTCCCCGAGGGGATAGGGTCCGCGGATAGCGAGTGCTTGTTCCTGATATTCGAGAGCGCGGGTTACGTGGCCTTCTGTGGCTTCAGAAAGCGCAAGCGCCTCTAGAGCCCGAATTGCGTCCACAGCGCTCGGCCAGCCGGTCATGACCGCCATTGCCAGCACCCGGCCCGATCCCGAAAGCTTGTTTGAGTTATAGGAGAAAGCAGCCAGTAGCCTCCAGGTATCGCGGGGTTGGACGCGATGACCAATTGCCGCAAGTTCAGGAACCGTGATGGTTGCCAGCAGGTCGCTTGGGATTGCCCTGCCGAAGAAACTCACCGTTCTGATTTGCGTGCCGCCGACCTCCATGCGCCCCGACCGCTCCAGGCGTGCTCGGGTCACCCCAGCGGGCGTCGACTTGTATCCTCCTCCAGGGCCGACGTAGGGGGAGTTGAAGAACTTTTCCCTCTCCCCCTCCAGCAGCTTCGTCCGACACGCCGCTTCGAGAATCTCCGCCAACTCCGCCCGGTGCACCGTCACCAGCTCGCGCTCGAGGGCATCCGAGACGGCCATCCCGCTCAACGGCTCCGTCGTCCGCGAGCGCAGCACGCGCATCGCGTCCTTCCTGCTGCTGCGCAGGAACACCGACCGCGGCCGCGAGGCCAGCTCGCGCAGCAGGCCCTCGAGCTCGGGGTCTACCAACTGTTCGACATCAACCACGATCGCCTCCTTCCAGCCGCTCCGCCAAACGGGTGCCGACGGCGCGCTCCAGCGATTCTACCGCCGCGCGCAATTCTGACCTGAGTTCTCCGAGGGGACGGCCGAGCTTGGCGGCGATTTCCGCCAGGGATTGGCCGTCCTGCACGAGGCCGCGCACGAGCTTGCGCTGTGCCGCGGGGAGTGAATGAAACGCAACCGAGGCGCGCCTGGCCAGCCCGGGCTCGACCCCGAAGGCAGCGACCATGGGCTCGAAGCGCGTGCTGGACGCGGCCAGCGGGTCTGCGCTGCGCTCGGCCTCGCGGTCCTCCGCGAGCAGATGCTCGACCGACTCGCTGATGCGCGTTCGTAGCCAAGGCCCGATCTCGAGAGGTGCGCCATGCGCACAGGCCGCGTAGGCGACCGTCGCGAGCGTGCGCAGATGCACGCGATCGGCCGCGAGCAGGTAGCCGTCCTCCTCGAGCAGCGCGTCGATGCGCGGACCTATCTCGAGCGGATCGCCGTCCGCGATGCGCAGCATCACCTCGCGCGGCGAAGGTCCACGCAATAGCCCACCCTGCTCAGGGTCGAGCGCATCCGAACCGTCGCTGGGAAGTCGCGGTCCAGGCATGAGCAGTCGGGGGGGCAGCCTGCGGGCCGATACTCCCGCGCGCAGTCGGTCTGCGTGCGGGTACTGGCCTGTGTGGGATTCTCCGTCGGACCCGTGGGGCGTCAAGGTCCTGTGCGCGGAATCAAGCCGGCGGGAGGCAGCAAGGCCAACTCGCTGGCGCCCGCTGTGGCCTGAGCACGAAACCTCGAGGCATTCTGGCGTCTGTGTCGGCTGGCCAGACTCCCCCCCTTGGGTCCCCTGGCTTGGGTGGCCCGATGAGTCGCCCGTTCTGGGGCGTCAAAGGAGTCGGTCTGCGAGTGAATGCGGGTGACCCGCTCACCACGGCGCCTTGAGCTCCCCGCACACCTTCTCGAGCCGCGCCGACAGCTCCTCGTCCGGCTCGACCGCGCCGCGAGCGAGCGAGAGACATGTGGCCACGAGATCCTCCGCGCGCGGCCGCGAGTTGGGATTCGCAACACCCTCCTCCACCACGCGCTTGTACGCCGCCAGCGCCGCCTCGCGCTCGCCCATCGCCGCGTACGCCTCCGCCAGCGGCCGCAACGCGCCGGCGCGGTAGATGTCGACGATCCTCGCGCGCTCCTGCTCGTAGCGCGTCAGCGCATGCTGCAGTTCGAGCCGGCCCTCTTCCTTCGCACCCGCGCGGAAACGCAGTGCGGCAAGCCGCGCGGCGAGCGGGATGTAGTTCTCCGGGAGCCAAGTGACGCCGTCGAGCAGCGCATGTACCGAGTCGATGAGTTCGAGCGCCTTGCGCGAGTCCTTGTGCTCGATCGCAAAGCCTGCCATCTCGATCCCGGCGCCGATGCGCACCTCGATCGGCAGCTTCGGGGAGCACGCGGCCACGGCTTCCTCGACCTTGGCGCGCTTCTCGGGCTCGTCGTAATAGCGGTTGAAGAGCTGCGCGCAGGTCTCGAAGGCGTTCTTGCACAAGTCGAGGTCGCCGCTCTCGAGCACGTGCTTCAGCGCGCTCACCTGCGCGTCGAAGGCGGCGGGATCGGCGCGCAGGGCGCGCACGGCGTCGACCTTGCCCATCTCGGCGTGCTCGAGACCGTTCTCGAGCGCCGCGGCCGCATTCACATCGCCGAGCCAGACGTGCGTCTTGGCGATCCCGACCAGGATGCGGCCCTTCTGCCAGTCCTGCGTGATCAGCGGCTCGCCCTGCTCGGCGATCTTCTGCGCGAGCTCGAGATAGTGCGGCACCTCTTCGCTGAGCCCGTGGCTCGCCGAATAGCAGGCGAAATCGGCGTAGCCAAGCCCGCGGCGCCAGTCCGAGATCTTCTCGGTGCAGGCGAGCGCGCGGCGCGGCACATCGAGAGCGAAGCAGGCGTCGACGACGTCCGCTTGCAGTCGCCCGCGCGTCTTGGCGTGCGGGTTCTCGGGCAGCGCCGAAGCGGCCTTGAAGGCCAGCTCGAGCAGCTTCTCTTGCGAAGGCGCGAGCGACTTGTCGGACGCACTCGCAGCGCGCACGCGGCTCTCGTCGCGGTTCTTGGCGAAGAGCACCACGCCCGCGGTGCCGAGCAGCAGCAGGGACGGAACGAGAAGGGTTCGCAGCAGCGGGTTCATCGAGAGTGTTGGCGCGTGTTCGTGTTCGAATGGAAAGTTCCCCGGCGAGCGGAGGGTGGTCCGCGCGCCGGGGATTTCTGTCAGTTGGTGTCGATCTCGAAGATCACAGGTCCCAGACGATCGCCTGGCCGTTCGAAACGTTGAACGTGCTGGTCGCGGCGCAGCCGCCGAGCACGCTCGGGTCGCGGTAGTAGGTCTGGTAGAAGCGCGTGGTGCCGGCACCGATCGTGTCGCCGAGCGTCGAGGAGCGAGCGCTGACGCTCGGATCGCCGCCACCAGGCATCGTCACGCTGCCGCCGACCGCATTCTTCACGTACAGGCGCTTGAGCGCGCCACCCGCGCAGCGGATGCCCTGTCCGAAGACCGAGCCGGCCGCGACGTTGGTCGTGCCCTGGAGCAGGATGCTCGTCGCGGTCGGCTTCTCGTCCGAGGCGTTGAAGACGAGCGAGTCGGCACCGAGAGCCGCGATGCCCGAGGCCGTGAGCAGCGCGCCGCCGGTGGCGGACGAGTTGTCGCAGCCGCGGCCGGCGAGGCCCGGGTTGCCGCACGGGCAGGCGCTGACGCCGCCGGTGCCGGGGAAGCAGAACGCGACGCCCGGGTCGCAGTTCGTCGTGAAGCCGAAGGCGCTGCTCGCCGTCCAGCCGCAGAGCCAGCTCTGCGCGCCCGGGGCGAAGGCGCCGCGGTACTGGGCCGGCGTGAAGAAGCCGTCGTTCGGAGCCGAACCGACGCTCGTGAGGGCGTCGTTCGCCGGACGCGGGTCGAGGCTGATGACCGGCAGCACGCTGTAGCCGGGCGCCACCACGGGCGCGCCGCGCGTGATCGACTGGATCGGCGCGTCCGACGGGTTGAAGCCCGCCGTGACCACGTTGTTCATGGCCGGGTCGAAGACGCCACGGTTGGTGGCTTCAGTGTAGGCGTTCGCGTTCAGGTTGCGGAAGAAGACGCTGTCGCGGATCTCGGCCAGGAAGCCGTCGGCCTGGACCGTGTAGCCGGCCCAGCCCAAGAGGCCCGGAGGCGCGTCGTTGGCGGTCGGCGGAACGGCGTTGTAGGCCGTGGTCCAGGTCTGCGGCCACGTGAGCGTGCCGTTGAAGCCGTAGCCGTGCGCGCCGTCGCCGTCGCTGTTGTCGAACTTCACGACTTCGCCGCCGGCATCCATGAAGATGCTGTTGCGGTACTGGATGCGCGCGTTGTCGCGCCAGTCGACCTGACCGCGCGGGTTGGTCGGCTGCTCGATGCAGGTGAAGTTGTAGATCGTCGAGGTCGTGACCGGCTGCCAGTCCGAGTCCTCGGCGCCGTCCATCTCGAAGTTGTGGTCGCCGACGCCGGAGCCCGTGGCCGCGACCACGCTGTAGCCCACGACGAGCAGGCCGAACTGCGCCTTGCCACGCCAGCCTTCGTCGGTGTCGAAGCTGTCGTCGCCGATGTTCCAGATGTTGAGGTACTTGTAGTTGACCGTTCCGCCCCAGGTCTCGATGCCGTCATCGACGTTGTTCATGATGTCGATGTGGTTGACCTCGGTGGCGCGGCCGATGCCGCCCATCGAGAGGCCGTTGAGCTCGTTGCCGAGGCCCACGACCTTGCCGCCGTAGCGCAGCGAGAGGTAGGTGATCGAGCCCGAATCGTCGTCGTCGTTGCCGCCGCCGTAGAGCACCTTGGTGTCACCGGGGAAGGCCGCGATCAGGCCTTCCATGGCGTTGACGTTGTTGGCGTTCGGGGTCGGGATGTTGGTCGTCGTGCCGCCGTGGTTGTTGGCCGAGATGTAGCCGGCGCCCATGACGGTCAGGTTGCCCCACTCGTTGCAGGCCGAGCGCCAGGTGCCGGTCTTGGAATCGCCGCCGACCCAGGTGGCCACGTCCGCGGTGGAGGTCATGATCACCGGGAGGTCGCGCGTGCCGTTGACGAAGATCTGCGCGCCCTTGCAGACCGCGAGGCTGCCGCCGATGTTCGTGGTGCTCGCGATCACGGTGCCGGGCTCGATCGTGAGCGTTGCGCCGGGCAGGACGTAGATCTGGTTCTGGAGGTTGTAGTGGTTGTTCGCCGTCCACGTGGTCGACACGGAGATGTCGCTCGTCACGAGGATCTCGGCCGCATTCGCCGCGCCCGCGAAGCCGGCGCAAGTCGCCAGCGTCATCAGGATGTTGTTTGCCTTCATGGGTCTTCTCAGGGGCTCGTTGTTGCTCGAGGGGGTTGCCGAGGGGACCGAGGGAAGGCCTTCTCCCCTGCTCGCACCCCAGGCACGGGCACGGTAAAGGCGCCGCGTTGGGGGCACGTGAAGGGCGGGTGTAGCTCCCGCCTAAACCGCACTCCTCCGGCAGCTCCTCAGCCCGCGGCGACGCCGAAGCAGAGGCCGATTCCGGCCGTGACACCCATCGCGAGGGCTCCGCCGAGGGTCACGCGCAGCGCGGCGCGGCCGAGCGGCGCTCCTCCGAGGTGCCCGCCGAGCAGCCCCAGGCCGGCGAGGCTCGCCAGCGAGAACGTCGCGATCGCCGGGATGCGCAGGGCCGGCGGCGCAATCAGCAGCGCGAGGATCGGGACCAGCGCGAAACTGGCGAAGCTGAGCGCCGAGATCCAGGCCGCCTGCAAGGGACGCGCGAGAGCCAGCGCGTCGATCCCCAACTCGTCGCGCATGTGCGCGCCGAGGCGATCGTGCGCGCTCAGCTGTTCCGCCACCTTGCGCGCGAGCTGCGCATCGAGTCCCCGGCCCGCATAGATCGCCGTGAGCTCGCGCAACTCGGCCTCGGGCTCCTGCGCCAGCTCGCCCTTCTCGCGCGCGATATCGGCGCGCTCCGCATCGCGCTGCGAGCTGACCGAGACGTACTCGCCGACCGCCATGGACATCGCGCCCGCCACGAGGCCCGCGACGCCGGCCACGAGGATCGAGCCGCGCGAGGCCGACGACGCGGCCACGCCGATCATCAGGCTGGCTGTCGAGACGATCGCGTCGTCCGAGC
>Ga0302322_100006263_pt1 | contig 10525 bp, 12 predicted proteins | sample Fen_T0_2_FD_203757 | JGI IMG/M metagenome (GOLD analysis project Ga0302322, IMG submission 203757) | Peat permafrost microbial communities from Stordalen Mire near Abisko, Sweden - Fen_T0_2 | ecosystem: Environmental > Terrestrial > Soil > Wetlands > Permafrost | place: Sweden: Abisko... | reverse complement strand
GAGGAGTTCAACGGCCGGCGCAACGCGAACTGGCAGCGCCTCGACGACTTCTTCGCGCAACACGAGGAGCTCGTGGTGCGGCCGCGCACCACGCCCGAGGCGCGCACCACCTGGATGCGCTACTCGTTCGAGTTGCGCGACGACACCGTCGTCGACCGCACCGCCGTGCAGCAGTTCCTCGACGAGCGGGGCGTCGCCACGCGCATGGTGTGGACGGGCAACATCACCCGTCAGCCCGGCTTCGCGGCCATCGAGTACCGGCAACCCGCCGACGGCCTCCCGGGCACCGACCGGGTGATGGACCGGGCGCTCTCCCTCCCGATCCACCACGGCCTCACCAGCGACGACATGGGCCACATGCTCGGTGCCCTCGACGACCTCTTCGCCTCCCTCTAGATCCCCTTGGGGCGGTTGGCGAAGCGGCGTTCCTTGTCGCTCCAGAACCAGCCGCCGCCGGCCTTGGTGCCGCCGTCGACAGGGATGTTGTGCCCGGTGACGAACGACGACAGGTCGGAGGCGAGGAACAGCGCGACGCGGGCGTTGTCCTCGGGCCAGCCGAGCCTCCCGACGGGCGCCCACGACGGCCACAGGTGCTCGGAGTCCTCGAAGCCGGTGAGGTAGTCGACCTGCGGCGTCTGGGTGAGGTCGGGGCCGATGCCGTTGACGCGGATGCCGTTGCGGCCCTGCTGCACCGCGAGGCACACAGTGAAGTGCGCGACCGCGCCCTTGAGCGATCCGTAGACCGGCTCACCCGGGTAGCCACGCATGCCCTCGACCGAGTGCACGTTCACGATCGAGCCCTTCTGGTGCTCGATCATCGAGCCGAGGAACGCGTGGGTGACCGCGTAGAAGTGGTACAGGTTGACGCGGATCATGGCGTCCCACGACTCGGGGCCCGACTTCTCGAAGCGCACGAGCGGGCGGTAGTCGCCGACGTTGTTCACGAGCACGTCGCAGCGGCCGTGGTGGTCGAGTACCAGGCTCGCGAGCCGCTCGGCTTCGTCGGGGTCGCACACGTCGAGCACGTGGGCGCGCGCGGTGCCGCCCGCCGCCTCGATCGCGGCGACGCTCTCCTCGGCGCGCCGCGGGTCGATCTCGGCGATCTCCACCAGCGCGCCGTGCTGCGCGAACAGCGTGGCGATGGAACCGCCGATCCCGCCGGACCCGCCGCCGGTGACCACGGCGACGCGACCGTCGAGCAGCTTGTTGTAGTCGGCGATCTCGGGGACGTCGGTGGGGTCGATCATGTCGGGCTCCTACTCGCGCTCGCCGAGAATGACGGCGCGCTGGTCGGGAATGGGGATGAGCTGCTCGTAGTCGATGAAGGCGCGCAACGTGTTGCCGCCGTCGACGGTGAGGCACTGGCCGGTGGTCCAGGAGGATTCGGGCCCGGCGAAGTAGCGCACGGCCTGCGCGATGTCCTCGACCTCACCGCCCCGGTCGATCGCCTGTTGCGCCCGGAACGCGGCCATCATCGCCTCGTTGGCGAACGCGGCGTCGGTCGCGGGGGTGTGGGTCATGCCCGGCTGCACGCTGTTGACCCGGATGCCGTACTGCCCGAGCTCGTCGGCGGCGACGCGCACGAGGTGGTCGACCGCGGCCTTGCCGGCGCAGTACGACGCGAGGTAGCGGCCGGAGAACACCGCCGCGGTCGACGAGATCGCAACGAACGAACCCTCACCCGCGCGCAGCATGGCGTGCCCGGCGTACTTGAGCATCAGGAACACCGGGCGCACATTGAGGTCGACCTGCTGGGAGAACTCGTCGTCGTCGAACAGCAGCACCGGCTTGATCGATCCACCGCCGGGGACCACGACCGCGATGTGCAGCTTGCCGTCGTCGTCGGAGGCGAAGTCGACCGCGGCCTTCACGCTCGCGCCGTCGAGGCCGTCGCACGCGGTGTACTGCACGGTGATCCCCTCGCCCGCGAGCTGGGCCTGCGCGTCGCGCAGCTTCTGCTCGGTGCGGCCGACGATCGTGACCGTCGCGCCGTCGCGGGCGAGCAAGCGGGCCGAGCCGTAGCCGATCCCGCTGCCACCGCCGACCACGATCGCGCGCTTGCCAGTGAGTGCGTTGTCCGTCACGAGTCCTGCTTTCCCCAGTTGGTGCCCCATGCGCCCCGTAGGTCCTGTTGTCGGGGAGCGGCGTCGGCGAGCTCGGCGATGCGCTGCGGCAGGTCCGGCGCGTCGTAGCCCTCGAGCACCGTGCGGCCGTCGAGCGTGCGCACCGGTTGCCCGAGCTCGTCGAGCAGATCGAGGTCGCGCATCACCAGCCCGCGCACGTACGCCGGGGCGGTGGCAAGCGCCAGGATCGCCTCGGCCATCGCCTCCAGCGGCTCGGTGATCTCGGGTTGCATCGCGCCCTGCTCGACGAGCTGGTTCACGAACTCGGTGCGTGCCGCCGCCTGCGGGGACACGACGTTCGCGGTGACCGGCGTGCCGTCGAGCTCGAGTGCGAGGCAGCGCGTCATCTGGTCGAGCATCGCCTTCGTGCCGCCGTACGCCGCGCCACCCGGACGCGCGTTGGTCGGCTCGCCCACGCCCGACGAGATGTTCACGATCCAGCCGCGGCCCCGCTCGAGCATGCCCGGCACCACTGCGGTGACCAGCTCCCACGGCGCGAGGACGTTGACCTCCCACATGACACGGACTTTCGCCGGTGTCCACTCGATCACGTTCCGGAAGATCGACATCGCAGCGTTGTTCACGAGGATGTCGACGGGCCCCAGCGCGGCCTCGGCCTGCGTGATCACCTGCGCGCGCGGGAACGCGGGGTCGGTGAGGTCGGCGGCGACGGGCACCGCACGGCGACCGAGCGCGGTGATCTCGGCGACGGTGTCGGCGAGGCTGCGACCGAGCCGGTTGCCGTCGACGTCGCGGGCGACGAGCGCGAGGTCGGCGCCCTCGTGGGCGAGGCGCAGCGCTGCGGCGCGACCGATGCCGCGGCTCCCGCCGGTGACGACCGCGACCATTCCGTCGCAGAGTCCCATGTCAGTGGCCCGGCGGATTGGCCGCGCGCTGGTCGGTCCAGTCGACGTTGACGCGACGCGTCGCGATGCGCCACTCGCCGTCATCGCAACGGTAGGTGTCGTCGTAGCGGATGTACATCACGTAGTTCGTGCCGCCGTGCCGATCGGGGGTGAGGTGGTGGGCCACGCAGTACACCTCGCCGGTCGCGCGGTCGCCGTCGAGGTCGTACGTGGACTGGCCGAGCAGGTGGAACGTCTTCGGGTACACCTTGATGAAGTCGGGGACTCGGCCGATCTGGTCGCGGCCGCGCATCACGTTGATCCCCTCCTCGCTCTCGGTGGGGTGGTGCACCTCGAGCGTCGCGTCGGGGTGGAAGGCGCTGACGTACACGTCGCGGTCGCGCCGGTCGACCCCCTGCGCGTAGCGCTCGGCGAGGTTCCGCAGGGCGGCTCGGGCGACGATGTCATGGAGGGCCTCTTGGAGCCCGTCGCGCTGGTCGGCCATGCGTCCCCCAGTATCAGTGCTGGTGCCGGTGCGAGCGCCGTACAGTACGCGGCCTCGCACACCACACACCAGGAAGCCAGGAGACCGGATGACGGCGATGCTCGAGGGCAAGACAGCGATCGTGACCGGCGCCGGCCAGGGGATCGGGCGTGGCGTCGCGCGTATGTTCGCAGAGGAAGGCGCCCGGGTGGCGGTGGTCGACATCGACGCCGCTCGGGCAGACGGCGTCGCGGCGGAGATCGTCGCCGCCGGTCACCAGGGAATCTCGGTGCACTGCGACGTCGGCAAGCGCGAGCAGGTACAACGCGCGGTGCGCGAGGCCATTGCGGCATTCGGTACCGTCGACGTGCTCGTGAACACCGCGATCGCGGGCGCGCCGCGCGTGCCGCTGCTCGAGACGTCGGAAGAGCTGATGGAGGTGATGTTCCGCACGGGCACGCTCGCGACGCTGATGTTCACGCAGGAGTGCCACCCCCATTTGAAGGGCAGGGACGGCGCGATCGTGAACTTCGCGTCGGGGGGCGCGATCAGCGGCGACATCGGGTACGCGGCATACGCGCCCGCGAAAGAGGGCGTGCGCGTCCTCACCAAGGTGGCGGCGCGCGAGCTCGGGCCCGACGGCATCCGGGTGAACGCGGTCTGTCCCGCTGCGAAGACGCGTCTCATGCAGGACTGGATCGACGAGAACCCCGACGTCGCGGAGGCCACGCGCCTCACCATGCCGCTGCAGCGCTTCGGCGACCCCGACCTCGACATCCCGCTCGCAGTGGTGTTCCTCGCGAGCGACTACGCCCGCTTCGTCACCGGCCACACGTTGATGGTCGACGGCGGAAGCTGTCGGTGGTGACGGCGATGACGGGGGAGCAGCGCGTGCGCGGGGTGTTCGCCGCCGTCGCGGCGGGCGATGCTCCCGCCGCAGCTGCGCTCTACGCGCCCGACGGAGTGATCCAGTACTCCGCCGATGCCGTGGTCGAGGGTCGCGATGCGATCCGCGCGTTCTACCAGCTGATGATCGACTCGATCTCGCCGCAACCGTCGGTGGAAGCGGTGCTCGCGCAACACCCGCGCTACGTCGCGATCGTGAACGTGCCCACCGGCGACGGCTTCCGGCGCGCTGCCGACCACTTCACCCTGGGCGACGCCGGGATCGTGCGCCTCGAGATCTTCGCCTGGTAAGACGAACCACCATGGCCAAGAAGGGGATCACGTTCGAGACGACGCTCACCGCCACCGGCAACAACACCGGCATCGTGGTGCCGCCCGAGGTGCTCGACCAACTCGGCGCGGGCAAGCGCCCGGCGGTCGCGGTGACGGTCAACGGGTACGCGTTCGACTGCACCATCGGCTCGATGGGCGGCAAGGCAATGATCGCGTTCAGCGCGGAGCGGCGGAAGGAGTCCTGCCTCGCCGGTGGCGACCCGATCACGGTCACGCTCACCCTGGCTGAGGGACCGCGCGCGCTCGAGGTGCCGGCCGACTTCCGGAAGGCGATGCGCGCCGCCAAGGGCACCGAGGCATTCTTCGCGGGCCTGGCACCGTCACTGCAGCGCTACCACGTCGACAACATCGAGGGTGCCAAGACGCCCGAGACGCGGCAGCGGCGCATCGAGAAAGCCGTGGCGCTGTTCGCGGCGGGCAAGTCGCGCTGAGCTGAGTCAGGCGCGGCCGAGGCGGGCCCGGATCTTCTCCAGGTTCTCCTTGAACACCGGCTGCTCCATCGACCACTGCTGAGCCTCGAGCTCGTACTGCAGGGCTTCGTCGGCGGTGCCCATTGACTGCGAGTCCACGTGCGTCTGCTTCGCCCGGCGTGTGAGCTCGCGCGGGCGATCAGCGGCGCGGCGCGCCATCGCAATCGCCGCAGGGAGGAGCTCGTCGGCGGGGAGGCACTTCCACGCGAGGCCGACGCGCACGGCTTCCTCGCCCTGCGGGGCCTCGCCGAACAGCACCATCGCCGCCGTGGCCTGCGGGCCGACCAGTCGCTGGAGCTTGAAGAACGTGCCGCCGCCGGGGTGGATGCCGACGTCGAGGAAGCGCGGGTCGAAGCGCGCCTCGGGCGAGCACAGCACCACGTCGCACGCCAGCGCCACGCTCACGCCCGCGCCGACCGCAGGGCCGTTCACCGCGGCGACCGTGGGCAGCGGGCAGTTGGCGATCGATTCGAAGCCGCCGTACATGTGGCGTAGAGGCGCGCGCGGGTTGAGCAGGTCGTCGACCGATCCGCCGGAGCAGAACACGGGGGGCGTGGCGGTCACCACGAGCGCGCCGATCCCCGGGTCGTCGGAGACCTCGGCGACGGCGGCCTTGATCTGCTCGATCACCTCGAGCGGCAGCGCGTTGCGCCGACCCGGATCGTCGATGGTGAGGATCGCGACGTTGCCGTCGCGGTCCAGCTTCACGAACTGGCTGCCCGCAGTGTTGTCGGTCATGCGCGCATCGTAGGGACTACAGGAGCGGCGAGAGCAACGGCGAGGTCGTGTTCGACGGCCACTGCGGGCGGAAGTAGCCGCGGAAGTGCAGCTCACCACCGCGCAGCTCGCGGATGGTGATGAAGTCGCCCTTGTAGCCGCGGTGGTCCTGCGGGGAGAAGGTGAGGTACGTGGCCGGCCCGCCGTTCGTAGCGGGGATCCACTTGATGCGCTCGATGCCCTTCTTCACCTCGGTGGGGATCGCGATGGCCGCGTTGGCGATGCCGTGGATGCCGACGCGCGCGGTGTCGTAGGCGAGGGCCACGACGACGTTGCGCGACACGCGACCGAAGCGGTTCGCGAAGCGTTGTAGCAGCGCCTCGTAGTTGGGGTTGGCGCCGTCTTCGCCGAGTTGGTCGACGCCGGTCCAGCCCTCGAGGCCCTCGGCCCACTTGTTGGTGTTGCTGTAGAACATGAACGCGGCGCCCATGAAGCGCGGCGGGTCCCAGTCGAGCGCCGTGAACGCGTCGGCGAAGTGGAACGTGGCGTAGCCGTAGCCCATGTACACGATCGCCTCGGCCCCCTGGGCGCGCATGGTGGCGAGGTGCTCCTGCAGGTTCCGCGGGTTCGGCCCGAGCGCGACCTCCTTCACGATGTCGAGGCCCTGCTGCTGCGCGGCGGTGCGGAAGTAGTCGGCGTAGTCGGTACCCGAGCTGCCCTTCTCCCAGAAGAAGCCGATCTTGCGATGGCCCTCACGCGCGCACCAGTACGCGCCGCAGGTGGCCTCACCCGCGATGTCGCCGTTGCCGACGGTGAAGCAGTACTCGCCGAAGAAGCGGACCGCGCACGTCCACGAGATGACCGGGACCTTCGTCTCGTCGACGAGCTCCATCAGGTTGCACGCGTTGTCCGACACCTCGGGGCCGAGGATCACCACGCAGCCGCGTTCGACTAGTTCGAGGTAGCCCTTGCGCGCCTTGAGGTAGTTCTCGCGCGGGAGCGAACGCGCGTCGACGGTGATCAGCTCGACGGGACGGTCGTACACACCCTCGTTGAGCGCGTCCTCGATGGCGAGGATGGTGGCGTTCACCCAATCGTAGATGAGTTGGCCGGTGTCGATGTCGATGAGGATGCCGATCTTCACCGGTTCGAACGGGTCGCCCTGGGTCTGGAGTCCGCGCGTGGGCGGGTAGATCGTGATGCTCTCGACCGGTCGTTCGCCGACCCGCCCGCCGCCGTGATACCAGCGCTCACTCTCGCCACCGCCGAGGTCTTCCGCCTCGGTGCCCGAGCGCACGGTGCTCCTGGCGCGGTCTTCTCGCGCGATGCCGTGGTCGACCGGCGCGGGGAACATGCGATCGGCGTATCGGGGCGAGTCGGCGTATCGGGGCGAGTCGGTCATTCGGGTTCTCCTCGAGTGGTGCGTTCGATCGCGCCGAGCGCGCGGGCAATGGGCGGAAGGTCGGAGTCGGCGGCGGCCGCGGCCGCGGCTTCGTGCATGGCGTCGAGGCAGTCTCGGTCTCGCTCTTCGCTGAGGGCGAACCGCCACTGTGCGGCACGTTCGGCGATCGCAGCCTGGCCCGGACCGGTGGGCGTCACGCCGGTGGCGGCGAAGACCCGGCAGTCGTAGGTGCGACACGTGCGGGGCCGATGCTCGTAGATCGAGCAGCCGTCGGCGCGCAGCATGGGGCAGCGGCCGTGCTCGTCGTAGCCCATCACGAGGTGGCCGGCGGGCGCGCCCGGTGCGGGGAACAGCAGCGCGCGCGGGATGTGGGCGAGCGCGTCGATCTCGTCGGGCGCCACGTGGATGAACTGCGACGCCTCGCAACACGCAGTGCACCCGTCGCACGGCACGTCGGTGTCGCCCTCGCCGCGCAGTGCGGCACGCAACTCCTCGAGCCAGTCGCCCAGTTGGCCGGCAGGAAGTTCGCCCGCCATCAGCTGATGCCGAGGAGTGCCCGGGTCTCGGCAACGGTGGCCGGTCGGCGTCCGAGACCGGCGAGCACGCCGACGAGGTGCTCGACGAGGTTCGCGTTGGTGGGCGTGCCGAGCTCGGGGTACGCGTAGTCGCCGAGGCCGATCGACGGGTGGCCGCCCAACTCGACGGCGGCGCCGACGAGCGGCAGCAGGTTGCCGCCGTTCGCGTCGACCGACCAGATGCCGTCGTGGTCGGGGAGGAAGCCGACGAGCGCGCGCAGCCCGGCAACGCTCACCGGGTGCGCGGACAACACGTTCTCGGAGAGCGTGACCTGCGAGTAGACAGGTTCGGTGATCGCGCCGCAGTGGAGCAGCGCGCCGAGCAGGCGGGCCGAGCCGACGTTCCAGAGCGCGGCCATCGGCTTCACGCCCGCGCCGGTGATGGTGTCCCACAGGTAGCGCACTGTGCGCGCGGTGTTGAGATAGAGGAGGTCGTCGGCGCGGAAGGAGCGGGCCTCGGCGTCGTACACGTCGAGGCTGAAGGAGCCGAGGTCGACCGGGGCGAGATCGGGCCGGGTCACCTCGTCGCGTGCGAGCTCAACGATGTGCGTGACGCGATCGGCTGGGTCGGGCAGGGTATTGGCCCCGAGCGTGGGCATCAGCACGACATCGGTGAGGTCGCGCGTGCGGGCGATGGTCTCGCCGTACAACTCGGTGGCGGTGGCCGGTCGTCCGGTTTCCGGATCACGGGCGTGGAAGTGGAAGATCGACGCGCCGGCTGCTGCACACGCGGCCGCGTCGGCTGCGATCTCCGCCGGGCTCCACGGCACGTGCGGGTTGCGGTCGCGCATCGTGTACTCGTTGCACCGCACCTCGATGACGACGGGCGAGAGAGCGGGCTCGGCGGAAGAGGCGGAGCTGGCCATACCCGCACGCTACCGGTAGCGTGCGCGCTGCTGTCCAGACCGCTCCCCGGGGGAGGACCCATGCCGCACGTGCAGACCGTCACCGGACCGATCGAGGCAACCGAGCTCGGCCGCACGCTCGTGCACGAACACCTGCGCATCTCGTACTGGGGCGAGGAGTGGGACCGCAACTACACGTGGAAGCGCGCCGACACGGTGGCGCTCGCCGTCGACAAGATGGCCGAGCTCATCGACGCTGGCTTCCGGACGTTCGTCGACCCGTGCCCGATCGAATTGGGGCGCGACCCGGACCTCTACGCCGAGGTGGCGCAACGTTCGGGGATGCAGATCGTGTGCACCACGGGCTTCTACACCGAACACGAGGGTTGGGGGCTGCCGCTGTACTGGCGTGCCCGCGACCCCGAGGAGATCGCCGAGCACTACGTGGCCGAGCTCCAACAGGGCATCGCCGGCACCGACGGCATCCGCCCCGGGGCCATCAAGGCCGCGACCGGCGCGGTGGTGACCGACGCTGAGCGGCGAGTGCTCACCGGCGCGGGCATGGCGCAGCACGAGGCCGACGTGGCGATCATCACGCACACCGAACACTCGCTTCACGGCGACGTGCAGCAGGACCTCTTCGCCGACGCCGGTGCCGACCTGTCGCGTTGCCTCATCGGCCACCAGGACGAGGCCACGGAGGTGGCGCCGATCCGCAAGCTCGCCGAGCGGGGCACGTTCGTGGGCATGGACCGGATCGGCTTGGAGCTCCTCGCCCCCGACGCCCGCCGTGCCGACCACGTGGCGGCGCTCGTGCAGGAGGGGTTCACGTCGCACGTGTGTCTCTCGCAGGACCACACCTGCACGATGACCGCACCCCGGTCCCCGATGTGGTCGCCGCCCGAGCGTCGCGCCGCGATGGCGCCGATGCGCGAGCAGATCGAGTGGCAGGTGTCGAAGCGCCCCTACACGTACCTCGTCACCGACTTCGTGCCGATGCTGCTGGAACGCGGCGTGACCGAGGCCGACGTCGAGACCATGCTCGTCGAAAACCCCCGCCGCCTCCTCGCCGGCTCCTAGAGCACGTTTGGCGTCAATGAGCGCGGATATAGGCGCCTGAGTGACGCCAAACGTGCCCTACAGGTAGTCGTGCTTGAGCAGGTCGTTGGTGGCCCACCAGCCGGGGATGGCGGGGATGAAGCTCGACACGAGCTGGTCCATCATCACCGCGGCGACGGCCACCTCGGTGGTGAGGCCCGCGGCGACCAGCGCGCCGGACATGCCCACCGCGGATACCGCCGTGTTGCCGCCGGGCACCGGGATGAGTGACGCAATCGTCGAGATGAAGATGTTGAGCGCGAGCAGCGTCCAGAAGTTGATGCTGCCGCCGAAGGCCCAGATGCACGCCATGTAGACCGCGGCGTAGAGCAGCGCGTTGAGCATGTTGCCGCCGAGGAGTTGCGCGACGCGGCGCGGTGAGCGCACCGCGGTCCACACGGTGATCAGCGCGTTCTTGGTGGGTGGGATGACCATCTTGCGGAACTTCGGGATCCCGAGGATCAACCCGCCGGCCACCACGATCACGAGGATGGCGATGAGCGCCAGCGTCGCGAGTTGGCTGGTGTCGATCTTCTGCGTCTTGAAGTGGGCGGGGGAGAGCAGCACCGCGACTACGAGCAGCATCGACTGCGCGACGATGTTGCCGACGTTGATGAGGACACCGCCCGACGCGACGGCCGACGCGAGGTCGACACCCTGCTTCTGCAGGAAGCGGATCTGCGCCGCCATGCCGCCGATCGCGGGTACCGCGAGGTTCGAGAACGAC
>Ga0302322_100006260_pt1 | contig 10532 bp, 9 predicted proteins | sample Fen_T0_2_FD_203757 | JGI IMG/M metagenome (GOLD analysis project Ga0302322, IMG submission 203757) | Peat permafrost microbial communities from Stordalen Mire near Abisko, Sweden - Fen_T0_2 | ecosystem: Environmental > Terrestrial > Soil > Wetlands > Permafrost | place: Sweden: Abisko... | reverse complement strand
CCGATCAAGGCGCGGGTGCGCCTGCTGGTTGTCCTCATGTTCCCCCCTTGTCGAGCCCCGGCGAACGCCGGTACTGATGCGGAGCATACGGAGATTCCGAGCGCTTGTCTCCGCGCCCGGCCCGGGGGCGAGATCACCAGATCCGGCGCAGCTGCACGGCCTCCCGGCGGGCTCGGAGCTGCTCGGCGCGTTCCGGGGGCGTGACGACCGGCGTATCGGCGGGCAGGTGGCCGCGGAGCTCGGCGAACGGCACCAACTTGATCGTGGGATCCGGGTACACGTCGGCGTGGTTCCACCGCATCTGGATGATCCCCCAGGGGTAGTCACCCTTGTCGAGCCAGTTGGGCACACCAGGGTCGAGTCGTGAGATCACGGCCCGGAACTTCCCGTCGCTGTCGATGTGGGCCTGGAAGTCGTTGAGGCTCGACTGGCGGTTCACCCAGTCGAGGGTGGCGAACCGGTCGTCGGCCACGAGCGCCTGCCAGTAGCGGACCTTGCCCGGGATCTCGGTCTCGAGGATCAGCGCCTGATCGTCGGTGATCTCGTGGATGCCGTCGTAGTAGGCCTGCTTGGGCAGCCCACCCATCGCGTCGATCTTGCCCGAGCGCAGGAACGTGTTCACCCCGTGGTGCTCGCGATACCAGCGCACCAAGGCCATGTCGAACCCGATCATGCCGACGATCCACTCGGCGAGATCGGCGAAGCGACGCGCGATCTCTTCGGGTGTCATGTCCGCCCCACCGTCATCGACGCGGCTGATGGCGACGCGGGCGTCCTGCTCGTTGCGCCAGTCGCACGAGCACTTGCGCATGAGGAGGCGCTTCGTGGTGGGCGCGAGCTGCCACCAGTCGCCGGTGTGGCCGGCGGGTCGTTCCGCGCTCAGGATCACGTCGAAGTAGCCCTCGGCATCGAGCACGACTTCGTCGAGGTCGTGTGTCGCGGGCACCGCTCCACCCGACGACATGTCGCCGGGGCTCATCATGTCGAAGCCCTGCTGCGTGATCTCGACGAAGCGCGTGGTCCCGCGGAACCCGCTGATGCGGTACACCCCGTCGATGTCGACCTCGCAGGTGGAGTACACGTAGTCGGGGTCGGGCCCACCCTGGTTGTACGCGTAGTTCCACAACGGCATGAACACCGGGCGCTTGGCGTCGGTGTACACGCGGCAGAGGTAGCCCTCCGACAGGATCGACAGCGCGAGCTTGTTCATGTCCTGCAGCTCGGCTTCGGTCGCGCCGTCGGGGCGCCACGTCTCCATGAGCGTGTCGACCACGCCTTCCAGCGCGCGCAGCTGCTCGGCCCAGGTGGGAAGTGCCATCGGAATCTCCTGATCAGGCGTCGACTTCGAGTTCGACGTCGAAGTGGTCGGTGTAGAAGCGGAAGTCGGAGCGGAGCTGCGCCGAGGCGAGGCCGAACTGCTCGGGCGTGTAGCGGTGATTGCCGTGCTTGTCGCTGCCGTTGGCCGCCTGCCAGCTGCGCAGCGTCTCCTCGGCCGCGGGCGTGAGTTCGTAGCCGAGCCAGTCGTAGACGCGGCGCACGACGGTCATCGGGTCCCGGACCAGGTCGCGGTGGTACACGTCGAGGAAGCGATCCTCGCCGATGCGCGCCCGGGCGGCGATGGCCTGTTCCACCCCGGTGCGGAGGTGGTTCGACACCTCGTGTCCGCAACGGTGGAAGTCGAACGGCTGCTCGGAGGTCGGGAAGATCGTCGACACGATGCTCGCCCACGACGGCACCGACTTCACCGGGTCGCGGTGGGTCATCACGAATTTGGCGTCGGGGTACACCGCGAGCAACGCCTCGAGGTGGAAGTTGTGGTGCGGCGCCTTGTACAGCCAGAGGTCGGGTGGACGCTGCGACTGCAGCACCTTGACCGTCCGCCGCTGGTACATGAAGCCGTCGGTCATGTCGTTACGACGCCACCAGTCGTGGTAGCCGTAGACCGGCAGGGTGAACTGCTGCCCCTGGAACGACAACCCGAGGGTCTCGCCGTCCTCCATGGTGGCGTCGACCTCGTAGATGTGCATGGCGTGCAGCTCTGCCGGGAGGTTGGCGTTCTCCTCGATGAGCGCCTGGCGGCGCCAGTCGGTGTCCTCCTGCCCCAGCACCGGGGGCGGTACGGGGTGCTTCTGCTCCCAGCCCCGCAGCGACCGGAACTGCGGGTCGAGCGAGAGCATGTTGGCGAGCGCAGTGGTGCCCGTGCGCGGCAAGCCGTTGATGTCGATCGGGCCGCGCAGCGGGAGGTCGTCGATCTGCGGATGCTTCGCGTACCAGTCCTCGACGAGGAGGCGGTTCGTGAGGCGGCGGCGGATGTCGCCGACGACGCGCGGATCGGTCGACGGGGCAAGGCCGGCGTCGCGCCGGAGGCTCTCGAGGAACACGTCGAGCCCCGTACGGAAGTCGCCGGGTCCGAAGTCGTCGAGGCCCGTCTCCGTGACGACCTCGGCGATCAACTGCTCCGCGCTCGGGTACCGCTCGTCCGCGCTCATCTCACTGCTCACTCGACTCGGTTCACTTGACTCGGTCCGGGTAGTACTGCTGGGCCATCCGCCGGTAGCCCTCGCGCCAGTCGACCGTGCACGGTCCGGTGATCGCGAGGCGCCGCGCATGGTCGCCCACCGATCCCACCGACGCGCCCGGGATCGGTCGCACATCGACCTGGGCCTCGACCCCGAGCAGTGCGCCGAAGTACTGCGACCACTGCTGCACGCTCACCGGCTCGTCGCCACCCCAGTTGGTGATGAACGCGGGCACGCTGGCGCGATCGAGCAGGGGTTCGAGCTGCGCGGCGATGTCGTCGTCGTGGATCGGGCTGTAGGGCATCGGGTCGGAACGGGTCACGACCGGCTGTCCCGCGGCGACGGCGTCGAGGTGCCACTTGGCGAGGCCGCCCATCTCGCCGTAGGCCGCGCACATGCGAGCGATCACGATCGGCAGGTCGAACGAGCGGGCGCAGTATCGGGCCACCGCCTCCTCGGCGATCTTCGAGATCGAATACGTGTGGGCCGGCGGCGCCAACGCGTCGCCGAGCGCGTCGTCCTCGACGAACGCGTGCCACGGATCCGGGTTGGGCTTGTAGGTGGTGACCGTCGACATCACCAGCGCGGCCTTGGCCGTGCGACAGTGCTCGAGCAGGAGGCCGGTACCCTCGGCGTTCACCCGCAGTGCGCGGTCGTAGTCGGTCTCGCTGAAGTCGGCCGCGATGTGCAACAGGTAGGTGAAGTCGGTGGGGAGATCGCCGAACTCGCCGGTCGAGTAGTCGATCCGGCGCGTGGTGATGCCCAGCGCCTCGACCCGCTCACGCGAGCCCTCCTCGCTGAACCGAGCAATACCCCACACCTCGTTGTCAGCGGCGAGCGTGCGCGCCAACGGCTGCGCGATCCGGCCCGCGGGCCCGGTGACGAGGATCTTCTCGCCACTCAACATCAGCACTCCCCCTGGTCGTCCCGTGTGCCGGCGGAGCTTCGCACAGGTTCGGCGGTGCGTGGTAGCCATGACGCGTGCAGAAGCCCCAGGACGCGCCGGCGGACCTCGACCAGGCGATCGGCGCTTCCCTCGACAGCCTGCTCGCGGCCCTCGCGCTCGAGCCGCTGGGTGACGACCGCTTCCGCGCCACGAGCGAACACGGGCGTTTCAACCGCCTCTTCGGTGGCCAGCAACTCGGCCAGGCCGTCATGGCGGCGAGCGCCACCGTCGAGGGCAAGGACCCCCATTCGCTCCACGCGTACTTCGTCGAGGGCGGCGTGCCCGAGGAGCCGATCGACCTCGTGGTGGAGCGCGTGCGCGACGGACGCTCGATGGCGACGCGGCGGGTCACCCTGCTCCAGGGGACGCGCACGCTGCTCACCGCGATCGCCTCGTTCCACACGAATCCGACGGGCCCCGAGATGCCGAGCGTCCGGCCCGACGCCCCCCACCCCGACGAGCTCCCCCGGGTGCAGGACTGGGTGCACCAGATGCCCGAGGAGCGCCGACCGTTCGGCATGACCTGGGTCGACGTTCCGCCGCCGCTCGACATGCGCATCGGCGAACCGCCCACCTTCCTCGGCGGCGCGCAGGCCCAAGGCGACCGGCCGCACTGGATGAAGGTCCCCCGCCCGGTGGGCGACGACCCCGCGCTCCACACGGCACTGTTGGCCTATGCCAGCGACTACTTCCTCCTCGACATGGTGTTCCGCACCCACCCCGAGGAGATCGAACACGGCGCCTGGTCGGGGTCCAGCCTCGATCACTCGGTGTGGATCCACCGGCCGGTGCACTTCGACCACTGGCACCTCCACAACCAGCGCACGCTCGGCATCGTCGGCCATCGCGGCCTCGTGCAGGGCACGCTCCACGACGAGCACGGACGACTCGTGGCCACCGTCATGCAGGAAGTGCTCGCGCGGCCTGCCTCCCGCTGAATCCGTTCTCCCGCTCACTCCGTTCTCCCGCTGACTCCGGTACGGTGCCGCGCATGAGCTGGCACCCTCACCCCCTCTACGAGCAGGACTGGCCCGACGGCGAGTACCGCTTCTTCCAACTCGGCTTCGTCGTCGACGACATCCCGACCGCCGCCGAGCGCTGGGCCTCCGTGTTCGGCGTCGGGCCGTTCACCGTGTTGCCCGCGATGGAGATCGCCATCACCTACCGCGGCGAGGCGTCCGGCGTGAACATGCAGGTCGGCGCCGCGCAGGCCGGGCCCGTGCAGATCGAGCTCATCCAGCAGCACTGCGCCCGCCCGAGCGTGTTCCGCGACGTGTTCGCGAAGCACGAGAGCGGGTTCCACCAGATCTGCACCGTCACCCACGACTACGACGGCAAGGTCGCGCATCTGCGTTCGCTCGGCTACGACCTCGCGTCGGAGATCACCGACCCGCAACGAGTCGCGTACGTCGACACCTTCGGCGACTTCGGGTTCTACACCGAGATCGTCGACGCCGACCCCGGGTTCCTCACCCTCCTCGGGAAGTCGTCCGCCAAGGCCGCGACCTGGGACGGCGAACGACCCGTGCGGATCATCGGCGGCTGACCCTGCGACTCAGTCGCCACCCGTCAGTCGCCACCCGTCAGTCGCCACCCGTCAGTCGCCGTTTGTGTCGTTGAGCTCGTAGAGCGACGACGCCCGGCCGACGAGCAACGGGTCGACGAGACCGATCTTCCCGACGTCCTTGTCGGTGTAGGCGAGGCTGTGCAGCACGAAGCGGATCGTGTTCAGGCGGGCCCGCTTCTTGCAGTCGGACTTGATCACGGTCCACGGCGCCTCGTTGGTGTCGGTGGCGAGGAACATCGCGTTCTTGGCGTCGGTGTAGTCGTCCCATTTGCCGAGGGACGCGAGGTCGACGGGTGACAGCTTCCACTGCTTCAGCGGGTGCCGTTCGCGCTCGGTGAACCGGCGCCGCTGCTCATCACGACTGACCGAGAACCAGAACTTGATGAGGTGCACGCCGCTGCGCACGAGATGGCGTTCGAAGTCGGGCGCGGCGCGCAGGAACTCGGCGACGTCCTCGTCGGAGCAGAAGCCCATGACGCGTTCCACCCCGGCGCGGTTGTACCAGGAGCGGTCGAACAGCACGATCTCGCCCCTGGTGGGCAGGTGCTGCACGTAGCGCTGGAAGTACCACTGCCCCTGCTCCTCGGGCGTCGGCTTCTCGAGCGCGACGACGCGCGCACCACGAGGGTTGAGGTGCTCCATGAATCGCTTGATCGTGCCGCCCTTGCCCGCGGCGTCACGGCCCTCGAAGAGGATCACGATGCGCTGACCGGTGTCCTTCACCCAGGCCTGCAGCTTCAGGAGCTCGACCTGCAGGTGGTACTTCTCGCGTTCGTACTCCTTGCGCGACATCAGGTTCCGGTAGGGGTAGATGCCACTGCGCCAGTGCTCCACCATTTCGTCCTCGGCGCGCATCGGCGGTTCCCCGTACTGCACCTCGTCGCGTGTGAGCACGACGTCACGCAGGCCGCGGAGTTCGTCGGGTGACGCACCCTCCACGATCGCGTTGAGCCACTGCGCGACGGCGATCCGGTCGTGCGGCTTCGTGGTCTCGAGCACGTCGCGCACGACGTTCACCAGAGTGTCGAGTGCACCCTCGGTGGCGCCGTCGACCACATAGCGCTCGATCCCCTCGTCGCTGAGATCGGGGGCGCGGTCCCCCTCGACCACCGGGCGGGCGTCCTTGTCCTTCGTCATGTCGCCATCGTGCTCGCTCAGCGCCTCGTTCGGTGAACCGGTCGGCCCGGTCGGCCCGGTCGGCCCGGTCGAACCCACCTCGGCCCGGCCGTCAAGTGGTCCTACGCCTTCGCTCCGCCGTCCACGAGGTGGTCGGCACCGGAGACGAACGAGCTCTCGTCGGAGGCCAGCCACAGCGTGAGCCGGGCGACCTCCTCGCGCACGCCGATCCGGCCGAGCGGGATGCCGCGTGCCATGGCCCCGGGGTCCTGCCCCTCGATCATGCGGCTCTCGATGGTGCCCGGGAGGATGGCGTTGACCCGGACGCCAAATGGCCCGAGCTCCTGCGCGGCGCCGCGCGTCATGCCACGCAGTGCCCATTTGCTCGCCCCGTAGGCGAAACACGGGCTGGAGCCACCGAGACCGCCGACCGACGACGTGTTGACGATGGAACCGGAGCCCTGCGGGCACATCACCGGCGCGACCGCCTGCATGCCGAGCAAGGGTCCCGTCTGGTTCACCGCGAGGACGCGCTCCCAGGTTGCCAACGACGTCTCCGTCATCGTGGCCCACTCGATGACGCCGGCGTTGTTCACCAGCACGTCGACCTGCCCGGTGTCGGCGACCACTCGTCCGACCACCGCGGCCCAGCTCGCGGGATCGGTGACGTCGTGGGCGAGGAAGTTCGCGCCCGCGTCCCGCGCGGCGTCGGTGCCGGCGTCCGACTCCGCCGCGAGGTCGGTCACGTAGACGGTGGCGCCGGCGGCGGCGAGGACGCGAGCTGTCACCCGCCCCTGGCCGTGCGCGGCACCGGTGACGATCGCGACCTTGCCGTCGACGCGAAGGCTCGACGTCAGTCGCGGGTCACTCACCGCGCCAACCGCACGACGAGTTGCTCCGGACCGCGGATGAACGGGCTCTCCCACACGAGGTCCTGCTCGGGGATCGTGCTGTTCGGGAACCGCTGCGCGATGGTGCCGATCACCACCTGCAGTTCGAGGCGCGCGAGCCAACTCCCGATGCACACGTGGGGACCATTGCCGAACGCGATGTGCTGCTTGGCGTCCGGGCGAGTGAGGTCGAACGAGCCGGCGGTCGGACCCCAGCGTCGTACGTCACGGTTCGCCGACGCGATCCAGCACACCACCTCCGCACCCCGAGGGACGACCACCTCGCCGAGGTCGACATCTTCTTCCGCGGTGCGGCGCATGTACTGCGCCGTCGACTCGTAACGCAGCAACTCCTCGACCGCGTTGTCGAGCAGCGAGGGATCGGCGCAGAGCGCGCGCCACTGGTCGGCATGGGTCAGCAAGGTGCGCAGGCTGAGCGCAGTCTGGTTCACCGTGGTGTGCATCCCCGCGAGGTACAGCGTGTGTACGTACGGCACCACCTGCTCCGGGATCATCACCTCGCCCTCGTCGGCGGTGCGGATGATCAGCGACAGGAGATCGTCACCGAGGTTCGCGCGCTTCCACTCGATGACCTCCCGCAGATGGCTGGCGAGTTGCGCCGCCGACGCGAGGTACCGCTGGAGTTGCTCGTCGGTGAGGAACACGTCGATGCACTGCAAGCTGTGCCACGTCCACTCGCGCAGTTCGGCGCGGTCGTCGACGTCGGGGATGCCGAGCAGGTCACAGGTCAACGTGTAGGGCAGCTCGAACCCGAGTGTGTCGACCACGCCGAGGTCGCCACCGTCCGGCACGGTCGCGAGCACGCCGTCGACGATCTCCTGCGCGCGGTCGCGGAACACGTGCACCTCGCGGTTGCTGAACATAGGGGCGATGATGCGCCGCGGCCCCGCATGCCCGGGTCCGTCGGCGGCGAACGGGTTGCCGGGGAAGTTGACGTGACGGTCGGGCCCGCGGTGGTGCCCCCGCACGATCTTCGAGAGGCCGGCGTGCACGGCATCGCTGCCGAGGAGGTACCAGAGGTCGCGCTCCTCGTCGACGACGCACGGACCGTGCGCCCGCAGGCGGCCGAGTTCGGCGTAGGGATCGCCGAGGTAGGCGGCCGATCCGGGGTCGACGACATCGGTGACCCGGACCGGCTCCGAAGGGGTGGTCATGCGCGTAGTAGACCACAGGCCACGTCCGTCCCGCTGCCCTGCAGGAGAAGCGCCATGACCGAACCGCTCGTGCTCGTCGAGGCCGAAGGGCCTGTGCTCGTCGTCACGATCAACCGTCCCGAGAAGCGCAACGCTGCCAACTCCGAGGTGCTCTGTCGCCTCTACGACGCGTGGGTGCGACTCGACACCGACGACAGCATCCGCGTCGCGATCCTCACCGGCAAGGGCAACACGTTCTGCGCGGGCATGGACCTCGCGGAGATCGGCCGCTTGCGCGCGGGCATCGTCGACAACGAGTGGATCGAGCGTTTCACCAAGGAGCCGGAGATCGCACTCGGCGGCTGGCTCAAGACCTACCGCCCCACGAAGCCCGTGATCCTGGCGGCCGAGGGCTTCGCCCGCGCGGGTGGCACCGAGATCCTGCAGGGCACCGACATCCGCGTCGCGGGTGAGAGCGCGGTGTTCGGAGTCACCGAAGTGCAGCGCGGCCTCTTCCCGATGGCGGGATCGGCCGTACGCCTGCGCCGTCAGGTGTCGTACGCGGTGGCCGCCGAGATGCTGCTCGCCGGCGAGGACATCAGTGCGCAACGCGCCTACGACCTCGGCCTGATCAACCACGTCGTGCCCGACGGGCAGGCGCTCGCCAAGGCCAAGGAGATCGCGCAGCGCATCGCCCGCAACGGCCCGCTCGCGGTGCAGGGAATCCTCGCGACGTTGCGCGAGACCGAGGCGATGCCCGAGGCGCAAGCGTTCGAGATCGAGATGGAGCACGGTCGCCGGGTGATGTCGTCGAACGACGCGGCCGAAGGTCCGCGCGCCTTCCTCGAGAAGCGCGACCCCGAGTTCACCGGCACCTGACGAGGCTGCGCCCGACGGCGTAGCGTCTGGGTATGACTCAGTACGACCTGGTGATCAAGAACGGCATGGTCGTCGACGGCACGGGCAATCAGCGCGTGCGCACCGACGTCGCCATCCGCAACGGCCGCATCGAGCGAATCGGTCGCGTACCGGCCGCCGAGGCTGACCGCGTGCTCGATGCCACGGGCCTCGTCGTGGCACCTGGGTTCGTCGATCTGCACACCCATTACGACGCCCAGGTGTTCTGGGATCCGTACCTCACCACGTCGGGCTGGCACGGCGTGACGTCGGTGGTCACCGGCAACTGCGGGTTCGGATTCGCCCCGGTCCGCCCCGAGGATCGCGAGCGATCGATGCTCTCGATGACGGCGGTCGAGGCCATCCCCACCGAGACCCTGCGCGAGGGCCTCCCGTGGACGTGGACCACCTTCCCCGAGTACCTCGACGCGATCGATCGCACTCCCCTCGCGCTCAACGTGCTGCCGTACGTGCCGGTGAACCCGTTGCTCGTGTGGGTCCTCGGCCTCGACGCGGCGAAAGCGGGCAAGCAGCCGACCGACGACGAGAACCGCGAGATCGCCCGGCTTTTCGACGAAGCCCTCGCCGCAGGTGCCTGCGGGTGGTCGGCGCAGTGCCTGGGCAACCCGGGCGAGGCCGACGGCCGCTTCCCCCAGGGCGACTTCGACGGCACCCCGATGCCGTCCGACATCATGTGGCCCGACACGCGGCGCGTCCTCGCCGAGGTGCTCGGCGCCCGCGGGACCGGCTTCATGCAGGCCTCCGGTGTACCCGACGACGAGGTCGAGGAACTCGTCGCGATCAGCGGGCGCCCGTTCATCTGGCAGGCGATCGTCGCCAACGCGCTCACGATGTACTACCGGAACCGGCTCGAATGGCTGCGCTCGTGCCGTGAGCGGGGCCTGCCGATCTACGGCCAGGCGATGACCGTCGACGCGCCCATCCACTTCTCCCTCGACAACGAGGCGATCCTGGAACGCAGCCCGCTCGCGCGCGTGCATGCCGCCGGCGACACCGCAGCGAAACTCGCGGTCCTGGCCGACGCCGGCTTCCGCGACGAGCTCGACGCGTACCGGCCGATCATCTTCAACCCGTTCGCCGAGATGAAGCTGCACCGTGCCACGAGCGCGCGCTTCTCGCCGTACACCGGTCGCACGCTCGGCGACATCGCCGGTGAGCTCGGCTGCCGCGCCGTCGACGTGCTGTGCGAGGCGTCCATCGACGACCACCTCACGGCGGTCTTCGAGACGCAGCAGTTCCAGGCCAGCCTCGACGCACTCAAGGAGCTGGTCGACGACCCGTTCCTCATTCCCGGGTTGAGCGACGGCGGCGCGCACGTCAACTTCCTCACCTCCGGGTGCTACGGCACCGAGTACGTCGCCCGCTACGTGCGCGACGAGCAGATCACCACGCTGGAGCAGGCGCACTGGCGCCTCAGCGGGT
>Ga0302322_100006259_pt1 | contig 10532 bp, 12 predicted proteins | sample Fen_T0_2_FD_203757 | JGI IMG/M metagenome (GOLD analysis project Ga0302322, IMG submission 203757) | Peat permafrost microbial communities from Stordalen Mire near Abisko, Sweden - Fen_T0_2 | ecosystem: Environmental > Terrestrial > Soil > Wetlands > Permafrost | place: Sweden: Abisko... | reverse complement strand
TGGGTCCTGGCGCGCGTTCGGCACGAGGTGGACAAGCGCCGCAAGCTGATCGCCGCCGACGGGCTCGCCGACGACCCCTACGTGCGGCACGACGACCAGTACACCGCCCTGTGGCTGGCGCTCATCGCCCGCCGCCGGATGGCGTTGCTGCAACTGCGCGACGAGCAGCGCATCGACGACATCGTGCTTCGCCAGGTGCAGGCCGGCCTCGACGTCGACGAGGTGCGCCTGTCGCGCCAGACCCCCGTGGAGTAGGAGGACCGGCCCATGGACCCGCACGACGTGACCGCCAGGGAGGCGTCGCGGACGGCGGCGGGCGCGCGCCCGGGCCGGCCGACCCTCGAGATGGTCGCCGCCGCGGCCGGGGTGTCCCGCGGCACCGCGGGCCGGGCGCTGAGCGGTGGCCGCAACGTCAGCGCGCGAGCGATGACGGCGGTCCTCGAGGCGGCCGAGGCTCTCGGCTACCGGCCCGACCTGAGCGCGCGCTCGCTGGCCCGGGGACGGTCGGGCATGGTCGGCCTGATCGTGTCGGAGAGCAACGAGCGGCTGTTCAACGACCCCTTCTTCCCCGACGTCGTCCGCGGCGCCCATCGCGTGCTGGCCCGGCGAGGGCGCCAGCTGGTGCTGTCCCTCTCCCAGACCCCGCAGGAACGCGCGCAGACCGTGCGGCTCGCCGTCGACCGGCACCTGGACGGCGTCCTGCTGATCTCCGTCCGTGGCGACGACCCGTTGCACGAGGTCCTGCTCGAGGCGCAGGTGCCGGTCGTCTTCTGCGGCCGGGTGTCCGCCGAGCGGACGGCGCGCGGGCTGTGGTGGGTCGACGCCGACAACGACGACGGCGCCCGCCAGGCGGTGGGTCACCTGGCCGGCACGGGACGCCGGCGCATCGCCACCGTCACCGGGCCGGAGGACCTGGGCGCCGGTCGTGATCGCCTCGCCGGATGGCACGCCGCCGTGGTGCACGCCGGGCTCACGCCGTCCTCGGACCTCGTCCGGCCGGGAGACTTCTCGTTCGAGGCGGGTCACGCCGCCGTCCACCGCCTGCTGGGTGCGGTCCCGGACGTCGACGCGGTCTTCGCGGCCAGCGACCTGATGGCGTTGGGGGCGCTGCGGGCCCTGCGCGAGCTGGGACGGCGGGTGCCCGACGACGTCGCGCTGGTGGGGTTCGACGACGTCCCGGCCGCGGCACGCGCCGACCCGCCGCTGACCACCGTCCGCCAGCCCGTGGAGGCGATGGGCTGCCGGATGGCCGAGATGCTGCTCGACCGGCTCGACGGCGTGCCGGACGCCGCGCCGTCGGCGGTGCTCACGACCCAGCTCGTCGTCCGGAGCTCCTCGTGACCTGGCCGGACTGGTCGCGCCATCACCCTGGTCCCCACCTGGCGCGGCCCGTTCGACACCTCGATGGCGGGCGAGGTGCTGCTGCCCGGCGACGGTGCCCGACTGCTCGGCTACGGCCTGAAGTTCACCACCGGCTTCCAGCACACTCACCTCGGCGACCTGGGACCGTCCATCCCGCAGTCGACCCCATGACGGTCAGGCGCTACCCGGCCGCGTCCCCCTCCTGAGCGTCGCCGGTGGCGTCCGGGCCGGGCCGGCGGGCATGGTCCGCGGGCCCGCCGGAGGTCTCCGTACCGGGCCCGCGCGCCGAGGCGCGGCGGCGGACGTCCTCCAGGCTGGTGCGCAGCGCCGTCCACACGGTGGCCAGGCCGGCGGCGACGGCGAGGTCGCCGGGGATGGTCCCGGGCGGGGCGTCGTCGGGGCGGAGTGACGCCATGGCGGCCCGGGCCAGGTCGAGCAGGGCCGGGTCGGAGATCTCGAGGATCAGCGTGTCCCCGCTGGTTCGGAGGATCATCCGGCGTCGTCCTGCCTCTTCGGGGGGTTCGTCGTCCGTTCCGGTGATGTCGACCTCGCGCAGGGCCCGGCGGGCGTGGTCCAGGTCGATCCCGGCGCCGGCCAGGGCCCGGGCCGCGGCGCTGCGGGGATCGCTGAGGGCGGCCAGCATCAGGTGGTGGGAGCCGACCGGCTGCGCGCCCGCGATCCGGGCGGCGGCGTTGAGGCTGCCGTCGGCCGCGGGGGTGGTGCGCACCTCCTCCCCCCGACCAGGCCCGGCCACGGCGTCCGGGTCGGGGGTACGTACCCAGCGCGGGCCGGGCGAGGCCTCCGGGGCGGGCAGCCCGTCCAGCACCGCCTGCCGCACCAGGCCGAGGTCGCCCACCCGCTCCGCGATGATCTGGGCGCCGACGCCGTCGGGGTCCCGGAGCAGGCCGAGCAGGACGTGCTCGGTGCCGATGTAGGTGTGGCCCAGGCTCATGGCCGCCCGGAGCGCCTGCTCGAGCACCTTCTTGGACCGGGGCGTGAACGGGATGTGGCCGTCGACGGCCTTCTTGCCCGGCCGGACCTGCTCGGCCACCTGCTCGCGGGCTTGCGCGAGCGACAGGCCGAACGTCACCAGGACCTGACCGCCGAGGCCGTCCGGTTCGCCGAGAAGCCCGAGCAGCACGTGCTCGGTGCCGATGTGGTGGTGCTTGAGGGTGCGGGCCTCCTCCTGCGCCAGCACGACGACGTGCCGGGCCCGCTGCGTGAATCGCTCGAACATGCTCCAACGGTCTACTCCGCGCCGAACCTGGTCAATACACTGCTATTAACAGGGTGCGGCGAGGAGGTCTGCGCGATGGACTGGGACGACCGGCTGGACGCCTGGGAGGCCGAACTGGACCTGGCGTCCGCGATCGAGGGCTCCACCTGGGTCACCCTGGACCGGGCCAGCGCCGACACCGGGGTCTCCCGGGCGGCGCTGCGCACCTGGTACCGCGGCGGGGAGATCCCGTCACGGCTGGTCGACGGGCCGCACGGCCCCCAGCGGCTGGTGCCCCTCGCCCTGGTCGCCGCGCGGGCGCAGGCCTCCCCGAGGCTGCGCAAGGCCGCCGCCCGCCGTCAGGACGACCAGGGACGGTGGGACCTGATGGCCCACCGGCTCGGCCAGATCGAGCAGCGGCTCGCGGCGATGGAACGCCTGCTGGGCAGTCCGCCCGCGGAGTGAGCGGGCACGGGGATCCGCCCGACGTGTCGGGAAGAGTTGACGCGTCGGAGATTCCCGACGTCATGTGAGGGCGTGCCGGGAGACGTGTTCGCCGCCCTGGCCAACCCGGTCCGGCGTGAGCTGCTCGACGCCCTGCGGGGGGGCCCGCAGGCGGCCGGCGAGCTCGCCGCGCGGTTCGACCTCAGCCGCCCGGCGGTCTCGGAGCACCTGCAGGTGCTCCGGCTGGCCGGGCTCGTGCGCGAGGAGCCACGCGGGCGGCATCGCTACTACCACCTCGAACCGGAGCCGCTGGCCGAGGTGGGCCGGTGGCTGCACCCCTTCGAACACTACTGGCGGCAGCGGATGCGCCTGCTGCGCGACCTGATCGAGGAGACCGGCCCGGGCGACACCGGGCCGGATCCGCCCCCGACGACCCCCTGAGGAGGACCACCCATGACCGAGCCAGGCCTGATCCGTTGCGACCAGTTCATCGCGTGCCCGCCCGAGACGGTGTGGCAGGCCCTGACCGACCCGGAACTGCACGCCCGGTGGTGGGCCGGCGGCGACGTCCGGGCGGAGGTCGGCCACCGGTTCACCCTGGACATGGGCGCGCGGGGGCAGCAGCGGTGCCAGGTGATCGCGCTCGCCCGGTTAGGCAAGGTGCTGGGCTGACCACCGCTCGTCCGCCGAGGGCCCCTCGGAGGGTGGCGCCGGGTCGTCGTCGTCCGCCCGGCGCCTCACCACCCGCTTCAGGTTGAGCAGGTTGCGGAATCCGATGTTGTCCGTGGAGCTGTTTCCCCCTCGCGCCCCGCAGCCGAGGGTGAGGGACGGCGTCAGATCGTTGTACAGCGACCCGATGGCACCGTAGACGGCCGGTTGATTCACCAGGACCCGGTTCGCCGGAACGCGGAGCGAGAACTCGCGCAGCACCTCGTCGTCCCGGGTGAAGATCACGGCCGTGTGGCCGGCCCCCCCGAACTCCAACTGGGCCACCGCCGCCTCCATCGCGGCCGCCCGGGAGGAGGCGACGAACCAGCCCAGGACCGGCGACAGCTTCTCGTGGCTCATCCAGTCCGCCTCACCCGTCCGGTCGAGCGGGACCAGGAGGAGCCGGGTCCCCGCCGGCACGTCCACACCCGCACGCTCCGCGATGAGCCGGGCCGTTCTCCCCACGATCTCGGGAGCAGGAACGCCTCGCTCCTTGTCGAACATCACCGCTTCCAGTTTCACCTTCTCGACCCCGTCGGCGACATAGGCTCCCTGAGCGGCGAGGAGTCGGAGTGCCTCCTTCGCCGTACCCTGGTCGTCGAAGATGACACATTGATCCGACGAGCAGATGGTCCCGTTGTCGAACGTCTTCGAGGCGATGATCTCGGCCACGGCCAGCGTGAGGTCGGCCGATTTCTCCACGTAGACCGGCACGTTCCCCGGACCGACGCCGAGGGCCGGGTTTCCCGAGCTGTAAGCGGCTTTCACCATGGCGCTCCCTCCGGTGGCCAGCACCAGGGAGACCCCCTCGTTCCGCATGAGGGACTCGGTGGCCCCGACCGACGGCGCGCTGATCCATTGAATGCAGTGCTCGGGCGCCCCCGCGCTCACGGCGGCGTCACGCATGATCCGCGCCGCCGCTTCCCCGCAACGTTGCGCTCGGGGGTGGAAGGCGAAGATCACGACATTGCGCCCCTTCAGGGCGATGAGCGACTTGAAGATCACCGTCGACGTCGGGTTCGTCACCGGGGTGACGGCGGCGATCACCCCGAACGGTTCGGCCACCGTGAGGATGCCGCCGGCGTCGTCGATGACGCCGACGGACGCCTGGTCGCTCAGGTGCTCGAACACGACCTGAGCAGCGAAATGATTCTTCGTGACCTTGTCCTCGACGTTTCCCATCCCGGTCTCGGCGACCGCCAGCTGGGCGAGCAGCCGTTCGTTCTCCACGCCGGCCTTGCTCATCGACGCCACGATGTGGTCGACCATCAGCTGGTCGTACGCCCAGAACTCCTTCGCCGCGGCGCGCGCGCCGTCCACCAGCCTCGCGGTCCGGTCCTCCTCCTGGGTGCCGGAGGAGGGATCGACGGGCGACGGGACCCGGGCGGCCGGACGGCCCTTCTGCGGGCGGGTGGAGGCGCCGCCCGGGGAGGCGGGCAGCGCCGGGGTCGAGGCGAGGGCGTCCAGGATGGCGGCGAACCCCTCACCATGGGAGTTGACGAGATGGACGGACCGGCCGAGAGCCGCCGACCCCACCGGCCTGCGGTGATCGGTGACGAACACCACGGCCGCGTGCGGTTGAAGGGCCCGGATCCTGGCGAGGTGCGACTCGACCTGCGAGCGCAGCCCAGCACCCGACGACGGGGGCAGCGTCTCGACCACCAGGAGCGCGGACCGCCACGGCAGCCGATCCAGGATGTGGGACATGGGCAGCCGATCGGCCACGACGGCCTCGACACCGGCGCAGCCTCGAAAGCCGTGACGGAGCCATGGGAAACCCCAGCTGGCAGCGTCCACGACGGCGTGGACCGTCGATCGGCGAGGCCCGGCGACGTGTTCGGACGGCAGCATCAGGCGAACACCTCCGAGAGCAACCGATGTGCTGCCGGGCTCTCGTAGAGCCCGTCGAAGGAGTACGGGAGCGGGTCCAGTGGATGGTCGGACAGGAATCGGGCGACGTCGTTCCGCACCGGCGCGGGGTCCTCGTGCCGGAGGATCACCCGTCGAAGGAGGTGGGCCACCACGGCCATGTCGTCCTCGCGCAGGCCCCGCCGCGTCAGGGCCTGGACTCCGAGCCTGAGGCCGTGGCGGCCGTCGGATCCGGGGATCTCGATGTTGTTGGTCCGGATCCCTGCGCGCGGAAGCACGTCCGCCACGAGCCTCAGCGCCTCCGCCGCCGTACCGGAGACGATGTGGACCTGGTGCGTCTCGGTGAAACCGAAGGATTCGCCGGAGACGTGGAACCCGAGACGGCAGAGCGATTCGGCGAGGGCCCGCGCATTGGCCACGACCTGCGCGGCGTACGCCTGCCCGTGGACGCTCAGCTCGGCGAAGGCGACGAGCAGGGGGACGACCAGCTCGGCGTGCGAATTGCTCTGCAGATGAGGGAAGATCCAGTCAGATATCGGCTGGAGATGCGGCGAATCGGCGTCACGGAACGCGATGTACGCCTTCTGCGGGCCCGGGATCGTCTTGTGGGTGTTCCCGTGAATGATATCGGCGCCCTCCGCCAGCGGCTGGGGCAGCACCCCTCCGGCGATGAGCCCGCCGTCGTGGCTCGCGTCGTAGGACAGGAGCACGTCCGCGGGAAGGGCCGCCCGGATCTGGGGCAGGGGCTGCCATCGAAGTTTGAAGGACTGATCGAGGATGGCGACCTTGATGTTCGGATGTGCGGCGACGAGTGCGGCGAGCCGATCCGGGTCGACCTGGAGCGTGTCCGCCGCGACCGGGAAGTGGAAGATCTCGATCCCGGCGGCCTCCGCAAGGGTCTCCAGGGCGAAGTGGCCGCCGTCCCGGTGGGCGAAGTGGACGAACCCGTCGCCCCGCGTGCACGCTCCGAGGAGCACGGCCTGTTCCGCGGCCGATCCACCGTTCGGCCGCCAGTCGAACGTCGCGGCGCGGAAGGTCCGGCATCCCAGGGTCGACAACCTCATCACGAGCGAGCCGAAGGCACCCGAGTCAGGGAAGTACCATTCCCCGGCATCCGCCTCGTAGGGGGGCGCGAACTCGTAGAACGACCCCTGACGAGCACCGCCGAGAAACCGGACCAGCTTGCTGGGATAGTTCTCGCTGGCTGTGAGGCTGAGGCTGTTCCGGCGGTAGTCGTTGTCGAACGACAGATCCGATCGGATGAGATCGAGGAAATCCGCGACCTGGCCGACCACCGGGTCTGCCTCGAGGACGTCGTGGAGCGCGGTCGAACTGCGGCACAAGGTACCGAGCATCGTGATCCTCTTGTTCCGGTAGGAGGTCAGCGCGAAGCAGCTGCTCAACAGTTGGGGGTTGACTTCCCGACTTCTGATGGGCGTCCGAGCAACCCTGCCGACGCCGGTGGAGCGAAGGACGACGAGCATCCGAGAAACGAGGGAACGTCCGGAGAAAGGATCGGTAGACACTTCTGCCGAGCGGGCTCGCAGATTCCAGGGCAACGACACGTCCGCCATCACGCGAGAGGAGGACAACACGCGATGGCACTCGTTGCGAGAGGGTTCGTAACCCCCACCCGAATCGCTTCTAATGATGAGAAGAAAGCCCGCTACAGCCCGCCGTTCACGGCAGTCCGGAAGGTATCCAGCTCGGCCCTCAGGTGTCAATACGCACCCATTGCACAGTAGGTGCCTGAAGCTACTTGATGTTCTCGGGCCGCCCCGCGGACGCCGCATCGCCCGAGCCGTCACCAGCCCGCGGGGAGGCGAGTTGGTCCCGAAGGAGAAGGCGCAGGGCACGCAGGGCCGCCGAGGTGTCGTCGCTGCGCCACATCATGCTGATCGTCCGGTGCAACGGCGGCGTCAAGGACCGCAATGTCACCTCGACGCCGGCCGCGCCGCCCGCGACGGCCATCTCCGGAACGAGCGCCACACCCATGCCCGACCCGGAAAGGGCGCAGGCCACGGCATAGTCCGCGGTCTCGAACACGACGTGCGGCCGGGGCAGTCCCTGCCCGGCGAACAGCGCCTCGAGCGCTTCCCGGTTAGCCAGCCCCCGAGCCCCGCTGATCAACGGCCGGGCCGCCAGGTCACCCAGCCGGAGCGGGCCGTCACCCCAGTCCTCCGTGGCCTCCGACCCGAGGACGAGCAGGAGCTGTTCCCGCAACAACACCTCCGCCTGCAGCATCGGTGGCGTCGCCTCCCGCAGTCCGTGCTCGTACTCGTGCGTGAGGGTGAGGTCGACCACACCTTCTGCCACCGCCGTGACACCGGCCGGTGGCTCGAACTCCCGCAGGACGAGGTCGACCTGCGGGTAGGCGCGGCCGAACTCGGTGAGGACGGGCGGGAGCAGGTGGACGGCGCCGGTCGCGAACGTCCCGATCTGGAGCTGCCCGGTGACCGTCTGCTGCAGCGCTGCGATCTCCTGGCGGGCCCGGTCGACGAGCTCGAGGATCTGCCGGGCGAACGGCAGCAGGGCCGTACCGCTCGGGGTGAGCTCGCTGCCGCCGCGGTGCCGGATCAGCAAGGTCGCCCGCACCTCCCGCTCCAGCTTCGTCAGCTGCTGCGACAGGGCTGCCGGAGTGAATCCGAGCCGCTGGGCGGCCTTGGTGATGGACCCGTGCTGGGCGACCGCGACCAATGCCGCGAGTCGGCCGATGTCTTGCATGAAGAATCCCTTCACACGCGAGTGAACGGATTCTAGGGGTTACCCGACGCCGGTGGCGCCTCGCGGGTGAGGGTGCGGCTCCTAGAGTGGGCCCGCTACCGCTCCCCCGAAGAGGAATAGATGCGCCACCGCCTGAGAATATTCGGCCTGCTTCGGCAGCAGCGCCGCCCGAGAGCGGCTCGCCGGTGAACGGTCAGACGACGGCGTTCCTCGGAGTAGCCGCCGGAGTGATAGTCATGCCCGGAGCGGACTTTGCTGTCGTGGTTCGCAACGCCTTGCGCGCCAGGAGCGCGGGATTGGCCACCGCGGCCGGCGTGGTCGGCGGCCTCGTCCTGCACACCCTGTTAGCCGCGTTCGGATTGGCCGCTCTCCTGACGGCGTCCCCGGTGGCGTACGCCGTCCTGACCTGGATGGGCGCGTGCTACCTCTTCTACCTGGGTTCCCGCATGCTCGCCGAGTTGCGTTCGCGGCCCGGGACGCCGGCTCCGGTGATTCCGGACGCTCCCCGGGGCGGAGGGGCCGCACGGACGGGGGACGTGGACCTGCGCCGGGCGACCGACGTCGCGGTGCACGTCGCCGCGTCCCTCCGTCAAGGGTTTCTGACGAATGCCACCAACCCCAAGGCACCGGTGCTCTTCCTGAGCTTGCTTCCTCAATTCATCCCGGCCGGGGCCGCGGTCCTTCCGCGCACGCTGGAGCTGTGCGCGATCATCGTGCTCTGCGGCACGCTCTGGTTCCCGACGGTCGCGCTGGCCGTCGACCGGGCCGGCCCGCTCCTGCGCCGGCCGGGCGCGTCGTTCGCGATCACGGCCGTCACCGGCACCGCCTTGCTCGTGCTCGGCCTGTTCATCGTCGTGGACGGAGTGTTGTGATCGGCTCTCGGAGCGTCGGGTGCGTGGTGCACCAGCGGCAGCTGTACCTCGAGGACACCTATCTGGCGGCGATCGCCACGACGGTGGTCGCCGGCGGCGACCTCGACGGGCGACCGTGGGTCCGGCTGCGGGACAACATCTTCCATCCCCAGGGAGGCGGGCAGCCTGCCGACACGGGTGCCCTGGGACCGTGGACGGCCCGGCCGAGGCGCGATCCGGAGGATCCGTCGTGGGTCGTCCTGGACCTGCACGGGCCCGACGGCGCACGGCCGGACGCCTCCGAGGTGGTCACGACCATCGACCTGGACCTGAGATGCCGGCACGCCGCCCTGCACACCGCCGGCCACGTGATCGACGCGCTCATGCAGCGTCGCGGGTTCCGGCACGTCGCGAACAACCACTTCCCCGGACAGGCTCGCGTCGAGTACGACCTGCAGGGCCAGGGGTTCGATCCGGAGACCCTGCACGTCGAGCTGACCGCCGGCCTGGAGGAGGCGATCGCCGCACGCCTCACCGTCCGGGCCCAGGTGGCCGACGGCATGCGCACCGTCACCATCGACGGGCTGGGCACCGAGCCGTGCGGCGGCACGCATGTGCCCGACCTGGGCCGGTTGGCCGCCACGGCCATCCGTTCCCTCAAGGTCAAGGGTGGACGGTTGAGGGTCGGCTACACGGCGGAGCACGTCCCGCTGGGGACCCCGTGACGGGGGGCCGGGCCGTGGCGGGAGTTCACGATCCCGCCGCCCCGGCCGGCGGGGCCGACGTGGTGGTCAGCACGATGCCCACGGCGATGCCGACGAGCCCCACCGTGACGGCGGTGATCGCGGCGGGACCGCTGCGGAGGGTCTCGCCGAGGAGGAAGCGCCCGATCGCGAAGGCCGTCAGCGGGTCCGCGGCGGTGACGGCGGGCAGCGCGACCCGCAGCGGGGCGCGCTGGTAGGCCCGCTGCACCAGCAGGTTGCCCAGGAACGAGGCGACGGCGAAGCCCGCCACGCACGTCAGGACGGGCAGGGCGTCGAGGTCGTCGAGGGAGTTGGAGAGACCCTTGAGGAACACGGCGTCGACGGCGAAACAGGCGCCCGCGGCGGCGGCCATGACCACGGCCGCCCGGGTGGGATGACGCCGGGCGGAGGAGTACAGCAGCCCGACGGCCGCGAACAGCAGGAGGACCACGGACGTCATGGCCTGCACGCGGAGCCCGATCGGGCGGCCACCGGCGGGTCGACCCCACGCCAGGACCAGGACCACCCCGGCGACCAGGACGAACGCGCCGCCCAGTTCGCGCCGTCCCGGCCGGCGCCGCTCGCTCACGGCCTCCAGCCCCAGGGCCACGATCA
>Ga0302322_100006258_pt1 | contig 10532 bp, 4 predicted proteins | sample Fen_T0_2_FD_203757 | JGI IMG/M metagenome (GOLD analysis project Ga0302322, IMG submission 203757) | Peat permafrost microbial communities from Stordalen Mire near Abisko, Sweden - Fen_T0_2 | ecosystem: Environmental > Terrestrial > Soil > Wetlands > Permafrost | place: Sweden: Abisko... | reverse complement strand
TCTCTTGCCCGCGCCGCACATTGGCCGTCGCAATGCCGGTGTGATGCGCGAGGTGCGGGATGCCGGGCACGAGGTCGGTATTCATTGTTTCAACCATTACCGCTGGCAGGACTACGTGCACAAAATGCCACTCGAATCCGTGCGGGCCGAATTCATTGCCGCACGGGCGGAGTTTCTCCGCATCTTCGGCTCCGAGGCCCAGACCGCCGGTGCGCCCGGCTGGCAGAGCAACGCCCGCAGTCGGCAGGTTTACGATGAAGCCGGCCTGCTCTACGCCAGCGACGCGCGCGGCAGCACACCGTTTTTCCCGCGCATCAACGGGCAGGTATTTAAAACCCTGGAAATCCCGAGCACGCTGCCGACTTTCGACGAACTCCTCGGCCGTCCCGAATATCCCGAAGATAAAATCGTGCCGCACTACATGTCGCTGCTGCGCGAAGACCGACCCAACGTCTTCACGTTGCACGCTGAGATCGAGGGAATGGGGAAACGCCCGCTCTTCCGCGCCCTGCTCGCTGAATGTTACAACGCCGGGGTGCAGTTCATCCGGCTTGACGACCTTGCACGCGAACTACTGAGCAACCACGCGAGCATTCCCGTCGGCGATCAACTCGCAGCCGAGATCGACGGGCGCAGCGGCAACGTGGCCGTGCAGGCTCCGTAGCCAGCACCACATCTGCGTCTCTGGGCGCATTTCAAATTAAACTGTAGCCGGGCTAAATTAGAATGCTCTCGCGAAAATGATCTGGAGGTAGGGCGCGCCTGGTGTCGCGCCCTACCTTTAAAACGACTACAGTTTTTACTGAAATCGCTCAGTGGCCGATCCACTTCAAACCGGGAATCTCCAGGATAATCGTATCGCGTTCTTCCACCGTGATCGGCAGGCTGCCGGCGTTGCTTTTCACCGTCAGCGTGCCGCTCGACGTGCCAAGCAGTCCGTTGCAAGTGAAGGTGCCATTGCCCACGTGGGTGAACTCCAGCGACCCACTCGTCGCGGTGTTGGCGAGGTTGCTCACCATCACCATGACGCTCCCGTTCTGATCGACAAAGGCCAGGCAGTTTAGGCCCGTGCCCTTCGCCCGCACCGGGCCTGCCGCGAGAACCGCCGTCGGATTAACCCGTGGATCGATAACGGGAGCCAACGCCTGCAAGCGGGCCTTTTCGGCTGCGGGCAAGCGATCGAGATTGTACACTAACCAAGCCGAAGGGATATCAGCCGCCGCGAGCTTGCTCAGGTCCACTGAATCACCGACCCAATAGCCGAGGTTCATGCCCTGGGTCGCGCCTTTCGTGGGAAAATTGATCGGGTCCGAGGAAGGCACAGCGATGTTATCCAGGATATACCAATGTTGATAATAGTAATTGGGCGTATCGGTGTTCGGCGGCGGCGGCATTTCGTAGGAACGCTCGATTTCCGTGGAATAGTAGAATGCAGGCCCAAACGGATGCCGCGGGATATGTGTCAGGTACGTCAATACAACGTCCATATCGACACCACCTGCATCCCAAAAGGATCGGCAGAACATCTTGGCCGCGCGGCGCACCGAACCATCAACGTTGGCAATATGCACCCAAGCCGAAGACAGCCACGCATGTTTCAAATATTTCCAACCATCAGCCTCGCTCCAACCCGCACGGGTAACAGCGCCCCAAAAATCCTGAATCGCCGCGTCATTGAACGCCCCGATCGCAACCTGTGGGCTCCGGCAGGCCGTAGCTCCCAACGATGCAACTGCGGTCCACATCGGCGGCGTATCGCGGTCGCCCGCGGACTGGTTCTCCACGTAAAACAAGAGATACTTTGGATCCAGGTGCTGCTGCCAGATCAGGGGGTCGTCGCCAAATAAACGTGCCAGCGAGGGAATGTTCGGGTACTGCCCTCCCACCAGCGGTTCCTTGCCCCCGGCCAGGATCACCTTGCCCGCCGTGCAAAAGAAACTCGCCTGGCCATGCGCCCAAAAATCGTACCATTTCGAAGGACAGTTCGCCACGATGAAGTCGTGCCGCTCGGCAACCGTTTTTCCTGGCACTGTGATGCCGGACCATTTCTCGAACGCGTCGATCAACCGCGGATGCCAGTCCGTATAGTAGTTTAGTCCAATAAACCCGTCCGCGCCGAAAACGCCGCGACAATGAATATTCACGGCCAGCTTCCCGACCCGCTCGCCCGCCCACTCGCCGTACGTCTGGCTCGCTGCACCGTTCGAGATGTCGGCCGGCAGCATGGGCATGCCAAATGATATGTACCCCTCGCTTGGATACGCGGCTTTCCCCGTCGCATCCTGGGCGAAATAGTCTGCCGCCCGCGGATTCATCCAGTCCGCATAGGCTTTGAATTCCGGTTTCGCGCTGTAGTCGGCGATGCCGTTCGCCGCGTCGCCACCGTTGCCCAGGACCAGATCGAACCCCCAAGACACTAGGCCCAGGGACGCCGCGACCCCGCCGCTGTTCCGCCCGTCGGCGTCGGTCACGATGTCGTTCCAGCTGCTCTTGTAGATGTCTGCTTTTTCCCAAAAAAGCTGTTGTGGCCACCAACCTCCGCCACCCCACGCTTGCTGCATCGCGCCGTGGTTCTCGGTCTGAAAGGGCGGCAAATCGGCGCTGAGTCCCACGTTCGCCGGCAGCGTGACCAGTCGCAATGTCGCCGTCGTGCTACCCTTCGCATTACTCGCCGTCAATTTGTACACCAGTGCACCGATCGCGGGCGGTTTGATGGTCACTTTCTTGCTCGTCAACGCTGTGCCGGAAATCGCCCCCACGCCTTGGTCGATGCTCAGCGAGGTGGCGTTCGTCACATCCCAGTTCAATTCGTTCTCGTCGCCCAACCGGCTGTACGAATACGTGAGGGTGAAGGCACTGATCGCCGGCGCCCCACTGCTGCTCGACGAAGATCCCGACGAGCTGGAGGAGGAGCTGCTCGAAGAAGAGGAGGAGCTTGAGCTCGACGACGAACTGCTTGATGAAGAACTTGAGGAGCCGCTTTTGCTCCCGCCATCACCTCCACCGCAACCTGCCAATAAAAGACAAACAACCAGCGCAGCGCATACCGAGAGACGTGAAGGAAGCATGGTGCATCCTTTCTGGCGACGGCACTTCACCCATCGCAATCTCACTCTCCGGCGCGGCCTTGTTTTACAGATTACTCAAGGTTGTTCAGGTTAATTGCGCTCGAGAGTCCGGCAGGGCGCAGCCTTGCCGCGTCCTTTCCGTAAACCTCTTATATCATTTCTCTTTCAAACGCATAAAAAGCTATGACGTTTGGCTGGTAGGGACGGACCGCCGGGCCGTCCGGTTGGAGCTGGGCTGGTGGTAGGCAGCGTTCGCGGACGACCCGGCGGGTCGTCCCTACCTTTGCCTCTTTTCGTAGGTTTGAGTGAAAAACGGTATTACCAGGCGCAACAAGATCGTTGTCCCTGACTATAACCGGTTCGTTCCAGGAATCATGAACCGCCCTAGTTGCTCGCCGCACGCGGAGCGTAGGCACCTGGGAAGACAACTTGGTTCGGCTTCAATTTCCACAATTCGCGAATCGCGGGCGCGAGCGGCACGCCGTTGTCTGAGCCAGGAAACGCGCTCAGTAAATTGAAATTGTGCAGGTCGGTGCTCTGAAAAAGCGGGCCCCAATAATCAGGAAACGAGAGCGCTTTCGCCTCGAAGTGGGAATCAAGTTTCTGGAATTCCTCGAGCGTGGCCGTCGCGATAAGACCGTTCTCATTCTGAACCGGACTCCACTCGATGAAGGTCTGCGCGGTTGGGCGGGCGCGACGCACATAGACGTTGCCGTCGATTTCTTTTGCTTGGGGATCTTTCAGGCGGTCCTTGACCTTCAACGACTGCTTAAATTCCAGCAGCGGTCCGGCGTACGTTTCATCCGCAACCAAAAGATTGTTCACAAAAACGTGTCCCTGCCGTTCCCCGACATCGGGTCCGGCGCTCGGATGCCAGCCGAAGTGATCACCCACAGCGCTGCGCTCGGTGCGTTCGATCGAGACCAGACTGTTGAAGAGTGTGTTTTGGTAAACCTTAACGTTACAGCTATTCAAAATCCGGATACCTTTGTTGCAGTTGACAAAGACATTTCCAATGCAGGTCGCGCCCTTCGATATTTCAAAAAAGAAACCGTCATTGGTACGCTCGACCCAGTTGTTGATAACGACGCCATCCACATTGCCGACGTCGTACCACACGCCGCTGGCATTGGGATTGTCGATGATCAAATTATCCCGCACCGTGACGCGATACGACTGGTTGAAAATCTTAACGGCCGACGCAAAGTAGCCCATGATTTTCTCCGCACTGTTGGTTCGGGTAACGATGTTTTTCTCCAGCAGCACGTCGGCCGAATCGATCACGTAAAGACCTTCGGTGCCGCAATCGGCAACGAGGCAGTTGCGAATCACGAGTTTGTCACCCCGGAAATAACCTGCGACGCGTGAGCAAAATGAGATGGTCAGATTTTCCAGCGTCGTGCCGACCACTTCCTTGCCAAATTTCGACGGGTCCATGTAGGCACCGGGCTCGGTGCCTTCGATCTCGAGCGCGCGGTAGGCGTACTGGGTAAAAGTGATGCCGCGAATCACCGGCCCCTGGCGGTCGTTTTGTCTTCCATGCACATCCTGGATGGTGCGGGTCAGCGCGCTGTCCTGCGCAGTGATCTCGACCAAATGGTTCTCGGGATTGGTTCCGATGTAGACCTGGCCCGCTTCATAATCGATGAAGTAACTCTTTTCAGTCACCTCGTGTTCACCGCCCACGGCGTTAAGCGCCTCTCCGTCGATGAAAACCATGTCGTTGTTAAACAAATACAGCGGCGTGATCTTGGCGAACCGCTCGCGGCCCCACCAGTCGGCCGGTTGCGCGGGGAAAAACTTCTTCCAAGTGGTGCGCCACAGACCGTTGGATTGTGCCTTCCACGTCGTGGCGACCTCAGTGCCTTTCACCACCGGCCGCTCAGCAGCGTAGGGTTGCAGCGTGACACCCTGGTTCAGCTTGAGTCCGCCGGTGCGATAAGTCCCGCCACGCAGCACGATCGCGTCGCCGGTCGTGACTGCCGCGATCGCGGCTTCAAGCGTGGTCGGTTGCGCAAGCGCGGTGCCGGGCGCGTCCGCTTTTCCATCGGGAGCCACGAAGAAAATTCGTTTGGCCGTCGGCAGCTCGTACGTTTGTTGAACCGGTCCGTAGGGCCCACCCGAGGGTTGCGCGTTGCCGGCAAGGCCCATAAGGCCGAAGGCGATAAGACCTGGCGCGAAACGCAGGACTGAGGATAGATGCCGAGAGAAAAGTGAGTGAGGTTTGCGGGGTTTCATGCGGACAAAATTCAGGAATATTTCGAGTCGGCTGGCGACCCTATAAACCTAATTCCTCAGTTCAACTTAACCGCGGATATCGCGGATGACGCGGATGCAGAGATTTGCAGGGCAAGCCGCGCTTCAAATCAATTCACTGGCCGGGTGAAGCCCGCGAACTGTTCAATGCCTTGGTTATCTGCGGACATCCACGTGATCCGCGGTTTCAACCGGGAATTTTGGGAAATACGGGCGAAATAGCTCGTCCAAAGCCAGTGCGGTTCGATCGCAGACGGCCGGCCGATGATTGCAGGGACTTCACCCCAGGAAAACACGGCCTCAGTGGGGACCGTCAGCGTTAACCCGTTTGACGACGCTCGCGAATGCGGCTGTTTCTTGGTGCATGAGAAAATCATTGCCCGTGCTCCTTGTCACCGCCGCGATCTTGCTGGCCGCCGCAAATGGCCGCGCGCAGTCCGACGCGCGAGCCGAGCGCATCACCGCCTCCTACCTGCTCGGACTCGGCCGTGTGCCCTCGGCCAGCGAACTTAACGACAGCGCGGTGCTGGCGGATTCTCCGATCGCCAATTTGCTTGAACGTCGCCGCCATGAAATGCACGGCGACGCCGCGACCCAACGCGCCACCATCGCCAAAGCCTGCGAGGATGCCTTCGGCCGTGAACCCCGCGAATACGAAATCACCGCCTGGTCGGAGGGCACACGCACCTACAGCGAACTGACGGCGCTTCACCTAAAGTGGCTGGCAGAGCATCCCGCGGATTATGAGCAGGTCATCAATCAAGCCTATCAATTCCTCATTCACCGCGACGTTTACCCGCTCGAACTCTCGTATTGGAAAACCCATGACACCCTGCCCTACGCCCTGCTTGTGGCCAGTCTGGAAAGTTGGGCCCGCCGCAACCAGCCCGGCCTCATGGTCACGTCGGGAAGGCTCGTGGTTTCGATCAATAGCGACTATCTCACCACCGCCAGACTTTCTCCCGCGATCGCCGCCGAGGCCCGCACTGCAGCCGGACTACCACTGATGACGGCAGACGTGGCGAACCCGGCTGCCTTTGGTCGCAACGTCGTCGCTCCCGGTGCCGGTGAGATTATCTCCTCGGGCCACATCTGTTTCGCCGCAATCGGCGGCCCGAGTCTGCTGCCCGCGCACGCTAGCCAGCCCTAAGCGCTGTCCTTCGCCGAGAGTATCAGAATAGCCAATACGTGTTTATTCGGGGCGGCTGGCCATTACGCCTGGAGCCGTAGCCGCTGCAATCAAGCAGCGGCCTTCAGAGGAGCACATTAAACTCACCACTAATACACACTAATTAATGGTAATTCAGGGAATAGAACATTGTAGATCAATAATACCATTCACCGGCCGGGTGCGCCCTCAAGCGGAGGCCGTGCATCACATTCCTTTCATTGCCTATAATTAGTGGTTTTCCATCTGCGGAATTTAGGATCATAGAGCCCCCATAGGTATCATACCAGCGGCCTGAATTTTTCTGCACTGTAGGGCTCGACCTCGTGTCGACGCCTTCCGTCACTCGATCCGGCCTGACGCGAGGTCAGGTCCTTTTTCTCCCATACGCATAATAAGGTCTGGCGTTTGAATGGAAGGGTCGGACCGCTGGGCCGACCGGTTGGATGTTGGCTGTTAGTTGGCGACGTTCGCGGACGACCCGGCGGGTCGTCCCTACCTTTGCCTCTTTTTATACGTTCGAGTAATATCCGGCCTGACGCGAGGTCAGGCCCTACGAGAGATTCAATTCGATCTGAGCGCGTTCAGGCGCGGTAAAGACCCGATCCTCAAAGAACGTTGATATAACACGGCTGGTGCTCCCCGCGCGGGAACAGCCGAGCAGACTCAATTCCCACGAAGGTTTTCGTACCTTTTGTCGAGTTCGGCGAAACACACCCTCGCGCGGTTGGTCCTCAGGCTCATTGATTGAGTAGGTGGTTGGCCGCAAGAACCAGAAACACATAGTCCGAGGTTGCATAGCCCAGACAATACTCGCGTTGCTGCCATAGGAATGGCCAATCCAGCAGTTCTGGAAAATCAGGGCGAATGAGTGCCGTACCCGACGTGGTGCCGCCGGGTATGTAGGACCCGTCGGCACGGTTTAGACCATAAGCCGGGATCACCGACTTTGCGCCCACGCCCGAGATAAACGAATCGGTATTGGAACCCGGGTGGCAGCCGAGAATGAAATTGAGCGCATGGAACATATAGGCGTTCGTAAAAATATCGGGGGCGCCAACGTGAAGGAAATACTGCTCCACGCCAAAGTGCTCGATGTCCCAGCCCGCGCCCCAAACCTTGGGTGTATAAGGAATGCCATACGGGGTGATTTTCTCCAGCGCGTCCACATGCGAGCGGTGGGTACGCAACGCTGACCGGATTTTCTCTGTGTATCCCGGATCCTTGATCAGTGACAGAGAGCGGGCGCCGAGCCAGCCGAAGCGGTCCACTTGAGCGACAATCTGATCTTGAAGGCCAAGAATTACGTCGAGGTATTTTCTGTCTCCCGTGGTTTGATAGAGTTCGATTGCAGGCTCAAGGCGGTCGAGCGAAGTACTCGCTGCTTTGGCGCTGGTCCAGAGTTCCTGTGCGATTCGCAGGCAGTCGGCAGCGAGAGGGTCATTGAAACCTTTCAGTGCGCGCGAAGCCGCGGCCAAACCACCCGCTGTACTCAATTCCCGGCCGGGATTATCTTCCGTGAAAACCCACCGGTCGTCAGCTGAACCTGGAGATCCAAGTGGCGGAAGACCGCTAATATTCGGCTCAGCTTGGTCGCCAGCGATGGCTGCCGCGGCGAGGACTTTCATTGCTGCACCGCCGGTGTCGTGAAACACCTGATTGTCGGTCATGTTGGCGGCATCGCCCAGAAAAGTATATTGATGAAGCGATGCGTCCTGAATGCCGCGATAGAGCCGGCCCATCGAGTTATAACCTCCTACAATCGTCAAAACGCCGTGCTCGATCTGTTGGAGAATATCCGCTTTCCCGTCCGGCTGGTGGATCTCAACAATCCGGGTCGTCTGGTTGATCGAAGTGTTGTCGAGGGTGGGATGAAAGAGTTCCCAGGCGAGTGCCAGACCATGTACCGTGTCGATTTGCGATTCGATGCGTAGATCGTAGTCGCCTGCGTCGTACCAACCGCCGCGATCCAGCCCGGGGACATGATCGCCCGGTTTGTATTTCGTCAACGTGGAAGGGCCCTGTTCGTAGCCGTCAAAATGGTTGTGGTTTACCGGAGCCATGAGTGCGTCATCGGTATGCGCCAGACCGTGCCAGACCCGGTATTTGTCGTTCACCCGCATGTGCGCCATCTGCACCGGCAGGAAATACTCCACCGTGGGCTGCCAGACATTGCGGTCGAAAACGTGATCCCCGATCGCGAAAAGACCTGAACGGATATCGCCGTAGCCCACTTCGTACATGCCTGGCTCAGCAACCTGGGTGAAATCGTATTGAAGGTAATGATACCGCAGGAACCGGCCCCAGTCTTTGGCCTGCCCCTCGGCGACTTTTTCCAAGCCCGTTTCGGTGAGGCGATACAAAGTCACCGGCTTTAGTTCGGTGTCTCTCCGGTCCAATTCGATGACCGCAATTTTTTGCTGCTTGGAATGATATCCCACCTGAGACACTTGGACAACGGGTTTCGATTTCCAACCGGGAATCGCGTGGGGACGCACCAACCACTCAATAGCGCCCTTGGTCGCACCCGCCGGAACAAGGGCGCGAACGACGAACCAGCCGTTGTTGTGTTTGGCGCGCCCGTCGAGCAGCACGAGTTCGCCGCCTTTCACCGCCTCGATCGTCATGCGTTGACACTCCGATTCCGGCGCCACGGCGAGCTTCGGTCCGTGACCAAGGGGTTCGAGTTCATAATCGCCGTTGACCGATGCCCCCGGGCCGTTGGCCTGTCGCGGAAAGATCCCGGCTTGCTCGCCGATCTGGTAGGATTTGCCAAAAAGTATTCCTGGAAAAAGTTCGAGGTTGAATCCGACGCGTCCGACCCAGGCCGCCGGCAGAGGCTGGTCCAAATCCACAATAATACGGAAGGCTGATCCGTCGGGCATAACCTTCACTACATAGTTAATTTTTAGATCAGGGAATGTGATCGGGTTGACCCCTTTACGACTTTTGCTTTCGTCCGGATAAGCCATACGGACGCTTATTTCCTGGGTGGCGCGATCAACCTGGCGCGTGCCGACTGCAGGTGTTGGCTGCCATTGGCCGGGTGTGGGATCGAGCCGGAGGTCACCGTTGGTCGCGACCCGCTGACCATTCAAGATCACGCCCACGCCGCCTTGATGACCTTCAGGATAAAAATCATGGGCCAACATAACGTTCAGGCCGGGCATCTCCAGATACTCCAGCTCATTGATGGCGAGAGATTCTTCCGCAGGCTTGGAAGTGGTTGCGTTGGTTTGGGTGGCGGTTGCGATCGCACCTAGCGCACACAGGGTTCTGAAAATACTCGTGGATTTAGTCATTTCGGAAATTCGGTTGTTTATCAGTCGATGCGTCGAAGAATGGGGTGGCTGAATGGGTGGGTTACGCGGGGTCAGTTTGGAGCCTGTGCCACCTGTGAAGCCGCCAACCTGCCACGCCAGCTGATCGTCAGCAACCGTCGGTTTGCGCTTGCTAAAGAATAACACCGTAGCATCTGCGTTAACTGCCATGGCGCTCAAACGAATCACGATGGAAGCGGTCGCAAAAGTGGCGAAAGTCCACCAGACCACGGTCTCTCTTGCCCTGCGCAACGATCCGAGGCTGCCTGCGAAAACGCGTTCCCGCATCCGTGCCCTTGCCGACAGTCTTGGATACAGGCCAGACCCGATGCTCTCGGCGCTAAACTTTTATCGGATTTCCAAAGATGCGGCAAAAACGCAGCCAACGATCGCATTTATCATGCGTCCCAAGGGGAATCTGCCGCCCGAGAATTTCTTTCCCGATGAGCAGTTTCTAATGGGTGCCCGCAACGCCGCTGAACGCATGGGTTATCGCCTTGTCCCGTTTAAAATCGAAAACAACCCCAGCGAAGGCGCGAGGCTAAGCCGCATTTTCAGGTCGCGTGGGATCGAAGGCATCATCATCGCCGCCCTCAACGTGGGCATCCGCAAACTCGAGATGGAGTGGGAGCACTTCAGCAGTCTCTGCATCGAGTCGCAACACTTGGGCCTCTCGCTGCACACGGTGGCCAACAATCAGAGCGGCATCACGCGCACAGC
>Ga0302322_100006257_pt1 | contig 10533 bp, 9 predicted proteins | sample Fen_T0_2_FD_203757 | JGI IMG/M metagenome (GOLD analysis project Ga0302322, IMG submission 203757) | Peat permafrost microbial communities from Stordalen Mire near Abisko, Sweden - Fen_T0_2 | ecosystem: Environmental > Terrestrial > Soil > Wetlands > Permafrost | place: Sweden: Abisko... | reverse complement strand
ACCTCTTCCGTAAGCTCCTTGCTACTGCGACCTGCTGTTGGAATAGGCTTGCCAATAACCACTGTTAATGTACCAGGCGTTTTAAGAATTTTTGAAACCGGCCACAGCTCACCGGCATTATGTGCAACGGGCAAAATTGGAGCGCCTGTAACACAAGCAATCTCTGCTCCGCCACGCGCATAGTTTCCAATCTTGCCTGCAGGTATGCGCGTACCCTCTGGAAAAACAAGCAAGCTAATGCCCTCTTTAATTCGTTCAACGCCTTCTTTGTGAACCTGACGCATCGCATCACGAGGCTTGCTGCGATCAATAGCAACTGGCTTTAATAGTGCGAGACCCCAACCAAAAAAAGGAATTCGAAGCAGTTCGCGTTTTAAAATGGTGCTGATAGGCTTAAAGTAAATTTGCGTAAAAATAGTCTCCCATGCAGATTGATGCTTGCAAAGAACAACATACGGAGTACCGCTGGGAATATTTTCAAGGCCAATGACATTGTAATCAACGCCAGCAATAATCTTTGCAGACCAAAGCGCAAAAGCATTCCAATACATCACAATATTATAGCGAACCATAAAAGGAAACGGCCCAAGAAAAAGTGAAACCAGCCCGGCGATGATTCCGCTGATGCCATAGAAAAAATAAAAAAGAAGTGAACGAATATATTGAATCATGGATTACCTACAAGGTGATCGGCAAAAGATTTCAGATCGTCAAAAAGTTGTGTTTGTGCAAATAGAAAGGGATTTTTTGTTTCGAGGGATAAAAGTGATTTTTGACCTTTGCCTGTTTTTACCAATACGGGCAAACAGTGTTTATTCAGGCCAGCCTCAAGATCACGGACAGAATCACCAACAATGTAAGCGCCGCGCGCACTCAGAGAGAGTTCGTTTTCAATAGCATCAATTAAACCTGATTTTGGTTTACGACAATTGCACTCATCTTCTGGTGTGTGCGGGCAATAAAAAACGCCCTCAATGCGTCCGCCCTTACCCTCAACAAGCGCACATAATTTTTGATGCATTTTTTCGAGTTCTTTGAGATCAACTAAACCACGACCAATGCCTGACTGATTGGTTGCAATGGCGATTTTGTAACCATTTTTTGATAGCCGAGCTATTGCATCAATACTCCCGGGAATCGGAATCCATTCATTCAGGGACTTAACAAAATTGTCAGAGTCTTCGTTGATTACGCCGTCGCGGTCAAGAATGATTAGACGATTTTGAGCCATTATTTTTTTTCAGGAACCAAGTGAGAAATATCGGCGATGCTTAAGAAAAGACTTTGTAAATTGAGCAATAAGGCGAACCTGTTATTGCGAATATCCTTGTCCTCGGCATTAACCATTACTTTGTCGAAGAACGCGTCAACGGGTGCACGCAGATCTGCGAGCGAACATAATGCCTCGGTGTATTTTCGTTGTTTCAAAAACTGAGCGATGAAGGCTTGTTTTTTATTAATTAAATCAGCAAGAATTCTCTCCTCATCTTGTTGGAAAAGCTCAGGATTTGCTGCAACAGTCTGTATCAGTCCAGATTTAACGAAGATTTGAGTGACCCGTTTGTTGGCAGCAGCCAGGCTTTGCGCTTCAGGCAGTTTGTTGAACTCATTTACAGCGCGAACACGTTTGTCAAAGTCAGCTGGAGTTGTGATTCTATTTTTAGATTCAGCAACTGATTTAAAAACCTCAATAGTAATGCCCTCTTCTTCATACATCGATTGGAATCGATCAATGATGTAAGACAGGGCGAAGTCATTTTTAACATAGACTGCCAGGTCAATTTCAAGCTGCTTTTTCAAGATAATATTCAAAACGCCAATCGCGGCTCGACGAAGTGCAAATGGATCTTTAGAGCCGGTAGGCTTTTCACCAATACTGAAAATTCCGACAAGCGTATCCAGGCGATCCGCCAATGCTACAGCGCAGCCTTCGAGAGATTGCGGAACTTCGTCACCGGCAAATTTTGGTAAATAATGTTCACGGATGGCATTTGCAACAACAGAAGACTCCTTATCATTCAGCGCATAATATTGGCCAGCAATACCCTGCATCTGGTCAAACTCAAGAACCATTTTAGTAACCAGATCGGCTTTGCAGAGCAAGCCGGCACGAGCAGCCGCAACGGGATCAGCAGCGATGGCATTTGCAATCTTCTCTGCAAGCAATGAAACATTAAGCGACTTGTCGTAAACAGAACCGAGCTTTTCCTGGAAAGTTACCGCCTTGAGCTTTTCAAGACGGGACTCCAGAGTTTGCTTCTTGTCTGTAGCAAAAAAGAAAGCAGCATCAGATAGACGCGGGCGAATAACGCGCTCATTACCGTCAATCACCTGTTTCGGGTCTTTGCTTTCCAGATTGGCAACCGTAATAAAGTGAGGCATTAATTTATCATTGCCATCAATCACATGGAAATATTTTTGGTGTTCGCTCATAGAGGAGATAAGCGCTTCCTGCGGTACATCGAGAAAGCGTTTTTCAAAGTTGCCTGCCAGCGCAACCGGCCATTCGACAAGAGCTGTGACTTCGTCGAGTAAATCACGATCAATCACTGCTTTGCCGCCAAGTTTATCTGCAACACTGTTAACTTGAGCCACAATTTTGTCGCGGCGCATTTTGAAACAAACTTCGACGTAATGATTGCGCAAAAGTGATTGATAACTGGCAGGTTCATCAATAGCTAAATCACCCGGTGCATGAAAGCGATGGCCGTGCGTAATACGATCAGCTTTTTTGCCAAGAATTTCACAAGGTATAACGTCTTTGCCATACAGCATGACTAACCAGTGAACGGGGCGAACAAATTCTGCTTTACCTGAGCCCCAGCGCATACGCTTTGGAATGGGCAAATCGATTAATGCCTTTTGTACGATTCCAGGAAGAATATCAACAGCTTTGACGCCAGGCGAACTGCCTTTGTAAAAGAGATGGGTATCACTTTTTTGAATTTCATTAATAGAAACGTTATTCTTTTTTGCAAAAGCCAAAGCCGCAGGAGTTGGGCTGCCATTTACATCAAAAGCAATTTTTAACGGTGGGCCAAGAGTTTCTGTGTGTGTTGTAGCGCCGGTATCTTGCAGTTCTTTTATTAGTATTGCCAAACGACGTGGAGCGCCAAAAGATAGAATATCGCCCCGAGTCAGGCCCGCCGCCGCCCGCCCTTTATCAACGGATTCAGTAATTGATTTAATAAAGCTTTTAAGTGCTTTCGGTGGCAGCTCTTCGGTGCCGAGTTCAAATAAAAAATCTTTCATCTATATCGCCCCCTTCTTTTCTTGCTCTTTCTTATGGGAAGCAATCACTTCATCGCGCAGAGCCGGAGGCGCCAACGGGAAGCCTAATTTCAAACGAGCGTCAAAGTAAGCTTGCGCAACAGCGCGAGCTAGTGTGCGAACGCGCAAAATAAAACGCTGACGTTCAGTAACTGAAATGGCGTGACGCGCATCAAGCAGATTAAAAGAGTGAGAGGCCTTCATCACCATTTCATAGGCAGGAAGCGGTAGGCCCTTCACGATCAGCCGAGAAGCTTCGCTCTCATATTTGTCAAAAGCTTTAAAGAGAAACTCCACATCGGCTTCTTCAAAATTGAAATGCGACATTTCAACTTCGTTTTGATGGAAGACATCGCCGTAAGTGACTTTTTTGCCGGCAGGGTCAATTGCCCAAACTAGATCGAAAATGGAGTTCACGCCTTGCAGATACATAGCGATGCGTTCAAGCCCGTAAGTGATTTCGCCGGTCACCGGAAAGCAGCTTAAGCCGCCAACTTGCTGGAAATAGGTAAACTGGGTAACTTCCATGCCATTCAGCCAAACCTCCCATCCAAGCCCCCAGGCACCGAGTGTGGGTGACTCCCAGTTATCTTCAACAAAACGAATGTCGTGGATAGTTGGATCTATACCCAAACCAACTAGCGACTCAAGATAAAGATTCTGGATATTGTCAGGCGAAGGTTTCAGTGCAACCTGAAACTGATAGTAGTGTTGCAGGCGATTGGGGTTTTCACCATAACGCCCATCGGTTGGCCGCCGGCAGGGTTGTACATAGGCGGTATTCCAGGTTTCAGGTCCAATTGCTCTCAAAAAAGTAGCAGGATGAAAGGTGCCTGCACCAACCTCCAGATCCAGCGGTTGCAATATGACGCAACCTTTTTTGGCCCAGTATTGCTGCAGGGCAAAAATCAAACCTTGAAAGGTGGAAACATCGGGCTTTGACACAGGCAACTCGTAAAATAGCAAAGAGGTAATAAAGGGCGGCAATTATAGCGGTAAGTTGTTATCCAGACACGCTATCTAGAAGACTTCCGAGCGCTCATAAGGGAGCAGGATGTAGGGCCTCCACTTGCGAGGCCGCATGGAAAGGCCTCCGGTTGTGTTCAGAAAAGCCTGTATATCTGCTGTTGAGCAGCGCTCAATTACATAATAATCGTTTTGGTAAATAATGGCGTTGCAGATTTCACCGCGATCCAGGTGAATGCTGGCGCGGCGGAATTGAGCAATGTCACCTTTAAAGTGGAGCCAATTAAATTCAACAGGCCTAACAAGATCAACCTTTACAATTTCGCGCCGCTTGTTTTCAGGTGAGGCATAAAAATCAAGTGCAGAGCGAAACCGGTGGTTTTCAATCAAGGTATTCACTTCTGGGCGTAAAGCAAGGTAGGCCGATTCATCGAGAGCAATGGCATCCGCAATAAGATCAAAGCTGTTTACAAAGTTGTTTGGTGTGCGGGAAAGGTATTCAAACTCATTGTTGTCTATCATGCCAATCCAGCCAAGAGATTTAGGCGGGAGCTGTTCAATGCGTTTTTGCATGTCCTCAGCCGCAATAATGTTCGGTGATAATTTTGTTGGCCACGATGTTAGGACGGTGCGAGAGGAGTTATCTCCTGTTAAAACCATTAATAAAAAAGCGAGGGCTGATAGCGCATATCGTAAGCCGTCATTTTTTATAGAGGCAATGTAAAACAGGATCGCAAGTATGGTCAGCGACAGCCCTATAAATAAATGACGCGGCATCGCCTTCTCAGACATTGAAAAAAACCACAGCAGTAGCGGTATAGCTGCGATAGCCAGCAGTGTGTGCAGCATAATAAATTTACGAGAGTAGACAATATAAACAAGAAGGGCTGCAAAAATATAGAGCCAGTATTGCAGTCCGCGCAAACCGAGAAATGACAAATGAAGCAGCGTCCCACCGATCCAGAGAGTGCTTTTTAATACGCGCAGAAAAATATCTAAAGCATGTGAGGGTGATGAGAAGTACTCACGCAGTGTATTAATACCGGAGTAATAATCGTGAATGCCATCTGCATAAGCATAATAACCAGAACGCCAGGCCTCTGTTTGTGTTTGTAACAAGCTGTTGCGATAGAAAAAAAACAGCACGGGCAATGCCGCGCAAGCAGACAAAAATAACAAAGGAGCGCCCAGGCAAATCGCCAGGCTTTTTTTGGTAACTGTTTGCGAAGAAAACAAAACAACAGCAGTAAAGCAGGCCAAAGCTACCAGCGGCAGCACAACAAGCTCTTTCGTTCCTGCAGCAAAAGCACCGGCAAGGCCTGCGGAGAAAAGCGCACGCATATCAAGTGTTTCCAGATAGCGAGAAAGATAGATAATGACCAGCAGTAGTAATAAGGTTGCTGTTATTTCGCCGAGCATTCGATACCAATAATAGGACTTGAAGAACACAAAGAACAAAACAAGCAAAATCGCACAAAGATAAAATGAAATATTGTGATTATGCAGCTTTATTAATGAGCGAAAGACCAGCGCCAAAAGAAAGAGATTGAGAATTAAAATGGTTATCCCCGGGACGGCCAGCCCGTTCCCAAAAATAGCAACGGTAGCTGTAACAGGTAAAACAATGGTCGGACCGACGGTGAGATTCTCGGGGTTTAGCAAATAGGTTTCATAGCCAGAGGAACTCCAGCCTAGCCCTATCGAAATATTTTTAGCAGTAACGGCATTAATAAAATGATCGGAATAGGTGCCGTAATCAAAATCAGAAAAATCCACAAAACAGGCTCGCAAAAGACAGCCCGCCAAAAAAACAGTCATCGCCAGATAAAAAAGGAACTTTTCAAAAACCTGAATATTAATCACGGAATTAAACAGAGCCCTGCGGATGAAGGCGAATCATAACAAACAAAAACCCGTTATAATTGCCGCTCCTAAATCAATCTATTTTAGAGAGTTGCATGGCTGTTAAATTAATGTCGGACCTGGACTTGAGCGGCAAGCGTGTATTGATCCGTGAAGATCTAAATGTCCCTGTAAAAAAAGGCCTGGTAACATCAGATGCGCGAATAGTGGCCGCCCTTCCATCAATAAAAATGGCCCTGGATAAAGGGGCGGGCGTGATAGTCATGTCGCACCTTGGCCGGCCTACCGAGGGTGGAAGCGAAGAAGAAAACAGCGAGTACACGCTGGCGCCGGTAGCCAAACACCTTGGCAAGCTCCTTGGCCGTGATGTATCGCTGATTGCTGATTATATGGAGAAAGGCGTTACTGTAACCAGCGGACAGCTGGTACTTCTGGAAAACGTGCGCTTTAACAAAGGTGAAAAAAAGGACAACGAGGAGCTAGCAAAAAAATACGCCTCGTTCTGCGACATCTTTGTAATGGATGCCTTTGGCACCGCGCACCGTGCAGAAGCTTCAACGCATGGTGTGGCGAAGTATGCGCCCATTGCTTGCGCTGGCCCACTGTTGGCAAATGAGCTGCATGCTCTGGAAAAGGCTCTCGCCAAACCGGCGCGCCCCATGGTTGCTATTGTGGCAGGCTCAAAAGTTTCCACCAAACTGGATGTGCTGACATCACTATCTGGCATTTGTGACCAGTTGATTGTTGGTGGAGGTATCGCTAATACGTTTCTAGCCGCCGCGGGTTATCCGGTGGGCAAATCACTTTGTGAACATGACTTGATAGATACGGCAAAAAAAATTGCAGCCAAAGTAAAGGTGCCACTCCCTATAGATGTGGTGGTTGCGGATGCGTCACACGTGGGCGAAGACTTTATGGCTTTTGTTAATTCGGCAAAGCCCACGGTGAAAAATATTGATGCTGTCTCAACAAACGATATGATTCTTGATATAGGCCCGCAGACAGCTAAACAATTTGCAGAAATGCTCAGGGCAGCAAAAACCATTTTATGGAATGGCCCGGTAGGTGTATTTGAGGTCGATAATTTTGGCAAAGGCACCGAGGTGATGTCGCACGCGATTGCGGGCAGCAGCGCATTTTCTATTGCGGGCGGGGGCGATACATTGGCGGCAATAGAAAAATATGGAGTAACAGAAAAAATTTCTTACATCTCTACCGGCGGCGGCGCCTTCCTGGAATTTGTTGAAGGAAAAATCCTGCCTGCTGTTGCGATGCTTGAATCACGGGCAAAAAATTAATCAGAGGAAACAATCATGGCTCTTATCAGTATGCGACAACTGCTTGACCACGCTGCCGAGCGCGGTTATGGCGTACCGGCATTTAATGTTAATAATCTTGAACAAACCCGCGCCATTATGGAGGCGGCAGCAGAAACAAATAGCCCGGTCATCATGCAGGCATCCGCGGGCGCGCGCAAATATGCCGGCTCAAACTTCTTACGACATATGATTCTTGCGGCGATTGAAGAGTTTCCAAATATTCCTGTGTGTATGCACCAGGATCACGGCGTATCTCCCGGCGTATGTCAGCGCTCTATTCAGATGGGTTTTTCATCAGTGATGATGGATGGCTCTTTAAAAGAAGATGGCAAGACACCAGCTGATTATGATTATAACGTTCGTGTGACAAAACAGGTTGTTGATATGGCACACGCCTGTGGTGTTTCCGTAGAGGGCGAGCTGGGTTGTTTGGGCTCGCTGGAAACCGGCGCTGCCGGCGAGGAAGATGGTATTGGCGCAGATTGCAAACTCAGCCACGAGCAAATGCTGACCGACCCGGAAGAAGCTGCTGATTTTGTAAAAAAAACCGGCGTTGATGCATTGGCGATTGCCTGCGGCACCAGTCATGGCGCCTACAAATTTTCGCGCCCACCCACAGGCGATATTCTTGCAATCGGTCGCATCAAGGAAATTAACAAGCGCATCCCCAATACTCACCTGGTCATGCACGGCTCTTCCTCGGTGCCACAGGAGTGGCTGAAAATTATTAATCAATATGGTGGCGAGATCGGTGAAACCTACGGCGTGCCTGTCGAGCAAATTTGTGAAGGCATCAAGCATGGCGTTCGCAAGGTCAATATTGATACAGATTTGCGTTTGGTTTCTACCGGAGCTATCCGTCAATTTTTGGCTAAAAACAAGGCTGAATTTGATCCGCGCAAATACCTGAAAGAAACCATTAAGGAAATGAAAGGGATTTGTAAATTGCGTTATGAGGCTTTTGGTACGGCCGGAAATGCCGACAAGATCAAAGTCATTGACCTGGAGGCAATGAACAGGCGTTATGAAAAAGGCGAACTTGTGCAGAAAGTAAATTAATGATCGACATAAACAAAGTCATCAATTATCTAAAAACGCTTCAGGATAACATTTGTACTGCGCTGGAGCGGGAAGACGGTAGCGCGACATTTATTGAAGACAGCTGGCATCGAGAAGGTGGTGGTGGTGGATGTACGCGCGTAATTGCAAATGGCGCCATCTTTGAAAAAGGCGGTGTCAATTTTTCGCATGTTTTTGGCGACCAACTGCCGCCATCGGCAACAGCAGTTCGTCCTGAGCTGGCGGGGCGATCCTTTCAGGCGGCGGGTGTTTCACTCGTACTACACTCCAACAACCCCTATGTTCCTACCTCTCACGCCAATGTTCGGATATTTATTGCAGAGAAAAAAGGTGAACAGCCCGTCTGGTGGTTCGGTGGGGGCTATGACTTGACGCCCTATTATCCATTTGAAGACGATTGTTTGCATTGGCATCAAACAGCAAAAAACGCCTGCGATCCGTTTGGCGAAGAGATTTATCCGCGCTTCAAAAAATGGTGCGATGATTATTTTTTTCTCAAACATCGAAATGAAACTCGCGGCATCGGCGGATTATTTTTTGATGACTTCCATGAGCTTGGTGCCGAAAAAAGCTTTGCGTTATTGCGCAGCATAGGCGATAGCTACATCAATGCCTATTTGCCTATCGTAAGCAGGCGCAAACATATGAAGTTTGGCGAGCGCGAAAAACAATTTCAATTATATCGTCGCGGGCGTTATGTTGAATTTAACCTTGTTTATGATCGCGGTACTTTATTCGGCTTGCAAAGCGGCGGGCGCACTGAATCTATTTTGATGTCTTTGCCCCCGCTGGTTCGCTGGGATTATGATTGGCATCCGGAAAAAAATAGCATCGAAGAAAGGCTGTATACTGACTTTTTAAAACCGAGAGAGTGGCTGAATCAAGCTGATTAATTGTTTGTGTTATTAACAGAGGAATTGCAAATGACTACACCTGTACGCGCGAGTGACACGCCTTATGCAACAACGGTAGAGGCAGGAAAAAGCTACTATTGGTGCTCCTGTGGCAAAAGTAAAAAACAGCCATTCTGTGACGGCTCACACTCCGGCTCATCATTTTTGCCAGTAAAGTATGATGCAACAGAAAGCAAAACGGTTTATTTTTGCGGCTGCAAGGCAACGAAAAAGCAGCCACTCTGTGATGGCGCCCACGCCAAATAAATTTGAGAGTAATAACAAAAAACGGGGCTCAAGGCCCCGTTTTTAGATAAAGCTACTTTATTTTTTTGCCTTGCGTTCTTTTTCAACTAAAAAGTTTACGACATCCAGCATTTTTTCTGGATTGCCCATAACCTTGTACTTGCCATTTACAATCATTGTTGGAGTGCCGGTGACATTGTAGCCGCGCACTTTGGCGTCACTTTGTTTGACGAGTGAGTCAACACCAAAGGAGTTAAAGGTTTTAGCAAAATCTTTGGGATCAACGCCATTATCGCTGAAAAATTTGGCTATGGCGCCTTCACTATCAAGCGGTTTTTTATCAATGTTCATCGCGGTAAAAATTGCGCCGTGTAATTTATCCAGTTTTTTGAGTTGTTGTGCGGTGTAATACATTTTGGCATGGAGCGCGCGCGTTGGGTTATCCCAAACAACGGGGATTCCGACAAAGTAAACATCACCAGGCATTTTGGTAATCCAGTACTGCAATGCGGGCTCAAAGTGGAAGCAGTGAGGGCAGCCATACCAAAATGCTTCCGCCACTTCAATTTTAGCGGGATCGGCGGTTCTAACCGGTGTAACCAGAATCTCGTAGTCCTTGCCTTCGCCCGCCTGATATTTTTCCGGGGCGTCCTGACCGCTGCAGGCGATCAGAGGAAACAACGATAGACAGAAAAAGCAAAGAGGCAGTTTTTTAAATAAAATATTAAGGATGGTCTTTAACATGGCGGACTCCGGAACTAAAAATGTAGATAACAATTAACCGGTTAACAATAGCAAAAAGCGGGAGCTAAACAAAAGTAAATACTTGCCAATACGGCTTCCCTAATTGGAGGCAACCTTGTATCTGAAGTTCCCTTGGTCGAACATTGTTGTGA
>Ga0302322_100006250_pt1 | contig 10538 bp, 8 predicted proteins | sample Fen_T0_2_FD_203757 | JGI IMG/M metagenome (GOLD analysis project Ga0302322, IMG submission 203757) | Peat permafrost microbial communities from Stordalen Mire near Abisko, Sweden - Fen_T0_2 | ecosystem: Environmental > Terrestrial > Soil > Wetlands > Permafrost | place: Sweden: Abisko... | reverse complement strand
TGTTGCGCCGCTCGACGATCTCGAAGAAGAACCGCTCATCGAAAATGCGGGTATAGACCTGGAAGAACTCCCGGTCCTCGTCGCGGTCGTACAGGATCCGGTTGGCCCGCAGCGCCGCCATCGTCGCGGCATCCAGATCGTATTTCGCCTCGACATCGTCGTAGTAGTTGTCGGGAATCTCCAGAAATCCCGCGCCCCGCGCCCGCATGTCCGCGACCGCGGCGAAGATGTCGTCGCAGACGAAGGCGATATGCTGGACGCCGGAGCCGAAAAACTCGGAAATGAAGCGCGCCGACTGGGTCCTGGTGGCAACAGATCCGTTGATGATGAGGCGCAGGGTCTGGTCCGGATTGATCACGGCCTGGCTCTGCACGAGGCCATGCGGATCGGCGATCTCCATCTGCGGCAGGCGCTGCAGGTCGAGAATGCCGGTGTAGAACAACAGCCAGGACAGCATCTCGTCGTAAGGCATCGATTGCGAAATGTGGTCGACCGTCCGCAGGCAATCGGCGACCGGATCGCTCCCCACCGGTTCGAAGTCGGTGTCCCAGTTCTTTCCCGCGGTGTCGAGGAAGTACAACAGGCTGCCGCCGACGCCATGGATCGCGGGAATCTCGAGCTCACCCGGACCGACCGGCTGATAGAAAGTCCGCGTCTTCAGCGCCTGGGCGCGTTGCATGACGCGGTCGGCATGATCGACGTCGAGCGCGATGGCACAGACACCTGGCCCGTGGGTGATGTAGTGCGAATGGGCAAAGCCGTCGGTCTCGCAATTGATGACGAGCTCGATTGATCCCTGCGACCACCGCTCGACCGCCTTGCTGCGGTGCTGGCCGGTCCTGCGGAAACCGAGCTGCCCGAACAGTTCGGCAAGTGCGACAGCCTTGGTTTCGTTGACGGCGAATTCGATGAACCCGACGCCTCGGCTGCACGCCTTCGGCGCCAGCATGCCGCGGCCACCATTGGGCCCCCTTGCGGCCAGCTGGTCCTGCAACAACAAGAGCGAGCGCATGCCGTCGATCGCGGTCCGCGTCGCCGCGCCAGCGCGGAACTGATCGTTGAAGATTTCGAGCGACAGCGGGCCCGCGTAGCCGGTTGCCGCCACCGCGTCCATGAACTCCAGCACCGGCAAGTCGCCCTGCCCGGGAAAGCAGCGGAAATGCCGGCTCCAGGAGAGAATGTCGAGTTCGAGCTTCGGCGCGTCGGCCAGTTGCACCAGGAAGATCTTGTCGGCCGGGATCGAGCGGATCGCGCCGGTCGGAAGCTTTGGTGCGAGCGCATGGAAGCTGTCGAGGATGATGCCGATCGATGGGTGATCGGCGCGCCGCACGATCTCCCAGGCATCGCGGTAGTCGCTGACGTGGCGTCCCCAGGCCAGCGCCTCATAGCCGACGCGCAAGGAGCGCTTCGCCGCGATCTCGCCGAGGCTTCGAAAATCATCCGCGGCGCGATCGATGCCGCCGAGCGAAGCCGGCGACACGCTGCTGCAGATCAGGAGCAGGTCGGTCTGCAGCTCCTGCATCAGGTCGAATTTGCGTTCGGCTCTGGCAAAGCCGCGCGCCCTTTGCGGCTCCGGCATGCCCTCGAAATCACGAAACGGCTGGAACGCGCAGATCTGAAGACCGAGATCCCGGCAGCGCTGTCCGACCTCACGCGGACTGGCGCCGAACGACAACAGGTCGTTCTCGAAGATCTCGACCGTATCGAACCCGGCTGCGGCAATGGCGCGGAGCTTCTCGTCGAGCGGTCCGCTGAGCGAGACCGTCGCAATCGAGCGCTTGTTCATGCGGCCTGCTCCATGATCTGGTGTGGCAATATGCGTGTCCCGGTTCGCGCCGCCTCGGTTACGGCTTCCACGACGGCAAGGCTGCCCGTGGCGTCCTCGACCGAGATCAACGGCGCCTCGCGGCGGGCGATCACGGCGAGGAAATGCCTGAGCTGCTCGACCAGAGGATCGCACGCTCCGACCACGAGGTCCGTGCGCTGAAGCGGCGCGTACCATCCGCTTTCGCCCGGATAGGACCACAGCTGCATGTTGGGCACGGCAAGCGAGCCCTTGGTGCCGGCGAACAGGTAGCAAGGCTGGTCCTGCCTGGGATAGGCAGCGTTCTCACCCGACGCCAGCTCCCAGCTCCAGGGCGCCGGCGTTGCATCCGACACGGTCACGGTGCCGATCGCGCCAATTGCGAATTTCAATAGCAGCGCCGCGCTGTCCTCGACCGCAAAGCCGCGGGCCTCGTTCGAGGTCAAGGCCTGGACCTCGATGATCTCTCCGCAGATGAAGCGGAGATTGTCGATGTCGTGGACGAGGTTGATCAGGACCGGACCGCCACCGGGCTCGCGTCGCCATGCGACGTCGAAATAATCATCGGGCTTCCTCAGGAGCCACAAGCCCACCACGGCCGTCAGCTGGCCGATCAGGCCATCGAGAATCTGCTCGCGTATCGTCTTGATGATCGGGTTGTGGCGACGATGATGGCCGACCAGCACCGGGACGCCGGATCGTTGCACCGCCTCGCACAGCCGTCGCGCCGAGGCCACCGTATCGGCCACCGGCTTTTCGACCAGGACAGGAACCCCGTGCTCGATGCAGTCCAGCGCCATGGCGACATGCAGGACGTTGGGGGACGCGACGATCATGCCATCGGGCGTCTGCTGCTTCAGCAGGTCGCGATGATCGGCATACCATGGGATGCCATGCGCCTCGGCGAAAGCCCGGGCCGAGTCGGAGGGATCGGCGATGCCGGCGACGCGGCAATCCGGCGAGGCCTCGATCAACTCGACATGACGGCGTCCAATCGCACCTGCGCCGGCGATGCCGATCCGCACGGGATTGGTCATGCTGCATTCGTCTCCATCGCACCGCCCAGGAACAATTGTCCGATGCGGGGATCGTTGAGGACCCGGTCGGCCTTGTCGAAGATGCGGGTCTGGCCGAGTTCGAGCACGATGCCGTAGTCGGAGATCTCCAGCGCGGAGCGCGCGTTCTGCTCGATCATCAGGATCGATACGCCGCGGTTGCGCAACTCTTTCAGGATGTTGAAGGTCTGCAGCACCATCAGCGGCGACAGCCCGATCGACGGCTCGTCGATCAGCACCAGCTGCGGATTGAGCAACAGGCCGCGGACGATCTCGAGCTGTTTCTGTTCGCCGCCCGACAGCGTCGAGGCCTGCTGGGTCGCCTTCTTGCGCAGCACCGGGAACCTGTCGAGCGCGGCCTCGATCCGCGCCGGCAGGTCGGTGATGTCGCGTCCGGCGGCGACCGCGCCGAGCTCGATATTGTGCCGCACCGACAGTTCCGGGAATATGTTGCGTCCCTGCGGCACGTAGCAGATGCCGGCGGTCAGCAACTGGCGCTGGCTAAGTCCGGTGACGTCGCGGCCCTTGAAGATCACCCTGCCTTCGCGCAGTTTCAGGAGGCCGAAGATCGCCTTGAACACGGTGGATTTGCCGGCGCCGTTCGGTCCGATCACCGTGGTGATGGAGCCCGCGGGCACCGAAAAGCTGGTGCCGTTGAGGATGGTCATCTTGCCGTAACCGCCGACCAGGCCTTGCACGTCGAGAACCGCTTGCACATCGAGACCCGCGTCGCTCATCGCCCTCTCCTCAATGCCCCAGATAGGCTTCGATGACAGCCGGATTGGCCCTGATCTCGTCGGGCCTGCCGATCGCCAGCACCTTGCCCTCGGCCATCACCATCACCCGCGTGCACAACGACATCACAAATTCCATGTTGTGCTCGATCACGACGAACGTCGCCCGCTTCTCGCGATTGACCGCGGCCAGACGCTCCTTGAGATCGGCGAGCATGGTGAGATTGACGCCGCCGGCGGGCTCGTCGAGCAGCACCAGGCGGGGACCGCCCATGAACGCCATCGCCGCGTCGAGCAGCTTCTGCTGGCCATAGGAGAGGCCACCGGCCGGCTCGTCGGCGAGATGGTCGAGCTTGAAGAACGCGATCATCTGATCGGCCGACGCGGTGAGCCCCGCATCCGACGGTCCGAACAGCCGCGAGAGCATGCTGCCTTGATGCTCCTGCCCAGCGAGGATCAGGTTCTCCCGCACCGACAACTTCGGAAACACCTGCAGGAGCTGGAACGTCCGGCTCACGCCGAGCCGGTTCAGTTCGGACGGCCGCAGGCCGGTGACCGGCCTGCCGTCGACCTTCACTTCGCCGGCGCTCGGCGTGAGCTGGCCCAGGATGCAGTTGAACAAAGTCGACTTGCCGCAGCCGTTCGGTCCGATCAGGCCGAGGATCTCGCCCTCCTGGACGTCGAAGCTGACACCGTCGACCGCGGTGATGCCACCAAAACTCTTACGGATGTTGTTGACCTCGAGGACCGCGGTCATGGCGCCGTTTCCAGTCTGGATTTTGCGACCGCACGCAGCGCCGAGGCGACCTTGGTGCGCCGCTCCGCCAGCATGCGATCGAGGATGCCGAGAATGCCGGTCGGCGAATAGATCAACAGCCCGATCACGGCCACCGCATACAGCATCAGATAATAGCCGGCGGTGAAGCGCAGCCATTCCGGCAGCAGCACGGCGATCATGGCGCCGAGAAACGGTCCGAAGAAGAAGCCGGCGCCGCCGACGATCACCATCATCAACAGATCAAGCGACAGCGACAGGTTGAACGGCACCGGATCGATATATTGTGTGAGCGGCGCATACAGCGTGCCGGCGACGCCGCCGAGCGCCGAGCCGATCGCGAACGCCATCAGGGTGTAGCGGCGGGTATCGATGCCGAGCGACAGGGCGCGTGTCGGGTTTTCCCGCAGCGCCACGAAGGCCCGCCCCCAGGGCGAACGGATCAGCCACCAGACAGCTGATGTCACGATGCCAAGCGAACCCAGACAGAGATAATAGAACGGCAGCGGCCGGTTGGTGGCGAAGCCGAAAACATTCGGCCGCGGAATGTTGCTGATGCCGTAGATGCCCTTGGTCAGCCAATCCTCGTTGCGAAACACCAGGAAGGCCAACGTCGAGAACGCCAAGGTCACGAAGGCGAGATAGTGATGCTGCACCCGGAGCGCCGGATAGCCGAGGACCCAGCCGATCGCAAAGCACAGCACGATGGCAACGCCCAGCGCCGCGATCAGCGGCCAGCCGCTGGTGGTCGTGATCGCGGCGGCATAGGCGCCGATGCCGACGAAGGCGCCCTGCGCCAGCGACACCTGACCGGCATAGCCGAGCGTCAGGTTCAGTCCCATGGCCGCGATGGTCATGACCGCCCACTGGCTCAGGATGTACAGCCCATAGCGGTTGAAATTCATCGGCACCACGATCAGGACGACGATGATGACAAGGCCGAGCGCGATGCGCAGATATTTCGGAATCGCGGTCATACGGTGCGCTCCTCGGGCCGGCCGAGCAGACCCTGCGGACGGAACAGGATGATGACGATCAAAAGGATCAGCGGCACGGCGGCGCGATACTGCGTCGAGACATAGGCCGCGGCGAGGTTGTCGACCACGCCGATCAGCAGACCGCCGGCGATGGCACCGCGCACCTGGTTGAAGCCGCCGACGATCGCGGCGATGAAGGCGGCCTGCCCCAGCACTTCACCGCTGGAGAATTTCGCCAGATAGATCGGGGTGATCAGGAGCGAGGCCAGCGCCACCAGCACCGCGTTGATCAGGAAGGTCAGAAGGATCATGCGCTCGACCGGAACGCCGACGATACGGGCGACCGTCGGATTCTGCGCCGCCGCCTGCATCTGGTGCCCGATCGAACTGCGGTTCAGGAACGTGGTCAGAGCGATTACCGCAAGAATGGCCAACGCCAGCACACCGACGCTTTGCAGCGCCACGTGGCGACCGAACAGCGTGACGTCACCGGCTGGCACCACCGATGGAAACGGCGACGCTTCGGCGCTGAAGAACTGCTTCACTGCTTCCTTGATCCCGATCGCGAGCGCCATGGTCGCAATGGCCAGCGGCAGCACGCCATGCCGCAGCATCGGATCGACCAGCAGTATCTTGAAGCCGAGCCCGAGCAGCAGCATCGACAGCAGCACACCGATCAGGATGGCGAGCCAGAACGGCGCGCCGACCTGCATCGCCGCCAGCATCAGGAAGGCCGGCAGCATGACGAACTCGCCCTGCGCGAAGTTGATGGTCTGCGAGGTCTGCCACAGCAATGTGAAGCCGACCGCGACGATGGCGTAGATTGCGCCGGTAGCAAGCCCGGCGATGATGAGGTCGAGCAGATTCGACATGACGACGTCCTCCAGGTGGCCGAACATCACGCGGCTGGCCGAAAGCATGATCCGCTCTCTCGTCAAGAGCGGATCAATCGCCTTGACTCACTTGAGCTTGGGCAGCACCTGCTTGATCACCTGCTTGCCCTCGACGACCTCGGCCAGGAAGCCCTGGCGATCGATGTCACCGTTCTCGTCGAAGGTCACGTCCATCAGAATGCCCGGCTCGTTCGCGGCCCTGATGGTGAGGCCATGCAGCGTGTCGGCGAAGGCCTTGGAGTCGACCTTGCCCATTTTCTCGGTGGTGGCCTTGATCATGTAGATCGCAAGATACCCCTTGAGACCATTGTGATCGGGAACGTAGTTGTACTTCTTGACGAACTTTTCACGGAACGCCTTGACCAGATCGACCGGCGCATCGGTCGTCAGCCCGACATGGCCGCGCGCGCCGTTGGCGGCATCGCCGGCCAGTTCGATGACCTTCTGGCCGACCAAGGTGGTCTCGCCCATCAGCGGCGCGGTCACGCCCTGTCGCTTCAGCTCCTTCAGGATGCGGGCGCTCTCTTCTTCGTTGAGGTAGACGAAGACGGCATCGGGCGCCGCGGCCTTGATCTTGCTGACGTCGGCGGCGAAGTCGGCCTGGCCCGCCTCGGTGGACACGTCGGCAGCGACCTTGATGCCGTAGCGGCCGAATTCCTTGGTGATGACGTCACGTCCGCCGCGTCCGAAATCATTGTTGACCCAGACCACCGCGACCGACTTTGCCTTCAATTCGTCGTTGATGTATTTCGCGACCTTCGGCATCGACGATTGCTGACCGAACGAGGTGCGGAACAGAAACTTGTTGCCCGCTTGCGTCAATTCGGCGGCCTCGCCGCCCATGATCTGCGTGATCCCGGCCTCGGCGGCGAGCGGCGCGGTGACCTTGACCGAGCCGGAATAGCCGGGGCCGAGCAGCACGTAGGGTTCGCCGTCGAGCGCCTTCTGGACTTGCGCCCGGGCGACGCCCGGGTTGGATTGCGAGTCGGCGTGAGTGACTTCGAGCTTGCGGCCGAGCACGCCCCCCTTGGCGTTGATCTCTTCGACCGCAAGGTCGATGCCGTTCTTCCAGTTGGTCCCCACCGTGGCGCCGCCGCCGGACAATTCGGCGACATCAGCCAGTTTGATCGGGGCGCCCGATTGCGCGTTTGCGGCTCCGGCTGCGAGTGCGCCGGCGAATAGGCTTGCCAAGATGATCGACTTCACGCGTCTTCTCCCTTTTTTGCGTCGTTGCGCATTATTGGTCGCGGCGACCTTGCGTTCGCCCGCGTAGATCAGGCTGCATGGGACGCGGAGTTCGCCTCCGCCATGTGGTGGTCGAACGCGTCCCCCATCACGGCCACCGAGGGCGCATGGCCCGTGAACAGTTCGAAGGCGTCGGCGGCCTGATAGATCGCCAGTTCGCGCCCGGTCATGACGCGTGCGCCGTTCAGCTTCGCTGCCTTCAACAACGGGGTCCAGAGCGGATTATAGACGGCATCGGCGACCCACAATCCATTGTGCAGCAGCGCATCCGGCACGGGCGTGGCCCGGTTCGGGAGCATGCCAACCGGCGTCCCGTTGACGAGCCCGACGGCGCCCTGCAGCGCCTGTTCGACGCTGTCGGCGATCATCACCCCCTGGCACGAGCGCAGCAGCGTGGCGAGCCGCGCAGCGCGCACGCGGTCGGCATCGAAGATCCGCAAGCCCCCCACTTTCAGGCGGGCGAGCGCGAAGCCGATCGCCTTGCCGACCCCGCCGGCGCCGATCAGCGCCACCGGCCCATGTCCGGAATCCGCGACCAGAGGAGCCGCCGCACGGGCGAACCCGGTGGTGTCGGTGTTATGACCGATCAGCCGTCCGTTGCGAACGACGACCGCATTGACCGCGCCCATGGCGGCCGCCTCCTGGGCGAGTTCGTCGAGCAGATCGACCACGACCTCCTTGTAGGGATAGGTCACGTTGACACCGGCAAAGCCGAGCCGGCGGACGCCGTCGAGCAGCGCGGCCAGCCGGTCCGGGCCCGCGCCCGCAACGTCGATCAGCTGGTAATGGCAGCGCAGACCCAGCGCCGCGGCGGCCTGTTCGTGCATGGCGGGCGACGCCGAATGCGCGATCGGCGCGCCGATCAAGCCGGTCAGGAACTTGCTGGAGTTGGCGGGCTGAGGCATGGTCACGGCCGCTAAACCCTACCTCCGGCGCGCGCGAGGGGCGCGCTGATTGCCTTGATTGAGGCGGACGTTAGCGATTCTGCCCGCTAACACAATTACCCAAATATCTCTCAAACATAACATCATGTTATTTTTTGCGGGACCGCGCCACGGCGGCCCTCGGCCCTCGTCCGGGTTCGACCGCACGCATTTCCGACCGCAGGCAATCGATGAAATGCTCGACATGCAGGGACAGCGCGACGCCGCGTTTCACCGCGACGTAGGTTTCGAAGCGGGTCGGCTCGCTGATGCGGATCAGTTCGACGCCGGGATATCCGCCATGGGCGACGGTGAACTGGTCGATCACGGCGATGCCAAGGCCGGCCTTGACGAGGGCGCAGACCGTCGTCCCGAACCGGGCCCTGATCGTGATGTCATAGGTCAGTTTGTTGCGCGCGAAGATCTCGGCCATGATCCGTCCATAGGGATCGGTGGGATCGATGCCGATCAGCGGATAGCGGGTCATCTCGGCGGCCGACACCTGCTTGCGGCCTGCGAGTTCGTGGCCGGGCGGCACGATGCAGAACAATTCGCCGGAGGCGAGCGGCATGAACTCGAGCGCGGAATGATCGAGCCGGTAGCTCATGGCGACACACTCGCCCTTGCCGAGCATCAGGTAGTCGATCGCCTCTTCGATCTTGAGGATATTGATGTCGATGCCGAGATCGGGATAGCGCCGCCTGACGCGCTCGATCGCGCGCGGCACCATGACCTGGGAAATGCTCGGCACCGATCCGACGCGCAATTCGGACAACGCGCCGCGCCCGATCTTCGAGATGATATGGCTGAGGTCATCGACCTTCTCGTAGACGCTGTTGATCTGCTCGAAGATGTTCTGCGCTTCGGAGGTCGGAAAATAGCGCCCGTTCTGGCGCTGGAAGAAACGGATCCCGAGCGATTTCTCGGTGTATTTGACCAGCCGGCTGACGCCCGGCGCCGACACGTTCAACAGCTTGGCGGCGCCGCCGATCGTGCCCGTGACCATCACCGCGCGGATCACTTCGACCTGGCGCAACGTCATCATGCTGGCGTCCTCATGCTGGCGTCCTTGCAATGATCCGGCCAAAGCGCGCTGAAGGAGCGCCTATGGATTGCCCGGCGGCGACAGTGCCAGCGGCGGCCGCGGCTTCGGCCTCAGCATGAGGGCGCCCGGAGGCGGCTTCAACTCGATCGGGGCCGGCAGTGGCGCGAGCGGCGGCGTGACGGACGGCGCAATGGCAACCGGCGCCTCGACCGGCGACCGCGGCGCGATGACCTTGCCGCGTGGCGGGAAGCGGCGCGGATCTCGCGCCGGCAATGACGCGTCGCCGGACGCCGCATCGGGCGCAGCCGGGTTGGCTTCGGACGGTAGCGCGGGCGCAGTGGGAGTCGATGGTGGAATCGCCGCCGGCAGCGGTGGCGGCGGTTCGCCCCGTTCGATTGAATCCAGCCGCCGCGTCTCGCGATCGATCGCACGCACCGCGAGCCAGGACGACAATGCCGAAACGTCGACACTGCGCGTGAGCGCATCCGGTGACCCCACGACGAACAGCTGAATTTCGGGCCGGCTGCCGGCCAGTCCGATCGTGGTCGAGGTCAGGCTGGCGCGAATATCGACCTGGTCGGCGGTGATGTCATAACCGCCCGAGACGATGGCCCGCGCGCCTTCGGCGTCGAGCGTGGTCGCGCCAATCCGGAGCCGGCCGTCCCTGATGTTGAACGGGACCTGCGCCGCGTCGACCTTGAGACTGCCGGCCGCCAGGGTCGGCTCCAGGATCTGGCGCAATCTCGGGTCATCCGTCGCCTGGCCACCGTCGCTGGCACGGATCGCCACCTCGAATGCGCGCGGATCGAGGCCCGTAATGCCGGCCGACTGCAGGGTCACGGTTCCGCTGCCCGACAGCGCGCCAACAAGCGCGGAGGCGCTGCGGCCCTGGCTTGCCAGCGTCATCTGCAGCGACGCCCGTCCCGGCGGCATCTTCAGGCCCCGATAGCGCATGCTGGCCCCGTCGACATTGGTGAACTCGACGCTGGCATTCACGGCCAGCCCGTTCGCGCCTTGCCTCGTATCGATCGTGGCGGTCGCCTGGCCGCCGCCGATTCCCCCCTTGAGGGCATCGAAGACCAGCGAC
>Ga0302322_100006248_pt1 | contig 10538 bp, 9 predicted proteins | sample Fen_T0_2_FD_203757 | JGI IMG/M metagenome (GOLD analysis project Ga0302322, IMG submission 203757) | Peat permafrost microbial communities from Stordalen Mire near Abisko, Sweden - Fen_T0_2 | ecosystem: Environmental > Terrestrial > Soil > Wetlands > Permafrost | place: Sweden: Abisko... | reverse complement strand
CCGGCAGGCCGACCGCGTCGCGCATGGCCTTCACGCCATCGGCCACCAACGCCGGCTCGGCCATCAGGCAGGCGCCGAAGGCCCCGCGCTGCACGCGCTCGCTGGGGCAGCCGCAGTTGAGGTTGACCTCGTCGTAGCCCCACTTCTCCGCGAGCCTGGCGCATGCAGCCAGGTCTTCCGGCTCGCTGCCGCCGAGCTGCAGCGCCACTGGGTGCTCTTCGGCACTGAAATCCAGATGCCGCGGCACATTGCCGTGCAGCAGCGCGCCAGTGGTCACCATCTCGGTGTAAAGGCGCGCGTGCCGGGTGACGAGCCGGTGGAAGTAGCGGCAGTGCCGGTCGGTCCAGTCCATCATCGGCGCGACGGACAGTTTCCACGGGGAAGCTCGGGGCGTTTCGGGGCGTTGCACGTTGTCAATCAGCAGCCGGGTGGGCTCGCGTGCGGCCATCACTGCACGCGAAAACCCGCATTCTCCCAGCTACCCAAGCGCCGCGGGCGCGCTCGGGCTCTGCCCGCTTCAGAAACGGTGACGAATGCCCGCCACCACGGTGTTGCCGTTGGCCAGGTTGGTCACGCGGTCGTTCAAGCCGATCAGGTAGAGATCGGTGCGCTTGGACAAGGCGTGGTCGTAGCCGAGTGCGGCCGTGCGGCGGCGAATGTCGGCCAGCGCCGGCTCGTCTTTCTGGGTCTGGGCGAACGACAGCAGCACAGCCCCCAGCCCGACCGGCACCGAGGTGCCGAGCTGGTAGGTCGAGAACTTGCGATCGCCACCGGCGATCAGATCGAGCGTCGTGCGGCTGGCCTGACCGAACAGCTTGAGCACGCCCAAGTCGTACGACACACCGCCCTGCACGTTGACCAGCTTGTTGGCGTTGGCGGCAAACTGCCCGGCGATCTTGGTGCGCTCGGTGGTCAGCGAGGCGGAGAACGGCCCGCCCGCGTAGTTGGCACCGAAGCTCGAGCGGTTGATGCCGCTGTTGTCCTGCTCGCCGAACGAGTACAGGCCGCTGAGCGACACGCCGCCGAACACCGGCGATGCGTAGGTCACGGCGTTGCTGGCGGCCGAATCGAGCGGGTTGATCGGCGCGAGCAGCGGCTGGGCCGGCGCGTACAGGTGCAACAGGTAGGGCGCGAAGACGGTCGACTCGGCGAACGGGCTGAAGCGGATGGCCGATGCGAAGGTCGGCGTGGTCTGGCGGCCCAGGCGCACCGTGCCTGCCCCGCTCTGCAGGCCGACGTAGGCGTAGCGCTGCCAGAAGGCGTCGGTGTCGTTGCGGCCGACCTGGCCGGTGTCCATGCGGATGAAACCGGTCATCGCGAACTGGGCCTTCAGCCCGCCGCCCAGGTCTTCGTTGCCTTCAAAGCCCCAGCGCGAGGTGGTCATGCCGCCACTGTCCACCCGCTTGATGCGCTGCGCACCGGCAAGCTGGCGCGGGCCGGCGAAGAGGTCGAGCACGCCATTCACGGTGACGCTCGATTGGGCCAGGGCAGCGGGTGCGATGGCGGCCAGTGCAGCGGCGGCCACGAGCGAAAGAACGGGAATGCGGGTCATCACGGGGTCTCCTGTCGGTGAACAAACGGGCCTTGCGTGCAGGGCGCACGACGACCTCGGTGGGTGGATTCGACGGCGGGCTTCGACTACTGGATTTCGATCTTGGAGGCTCTGATCACATCGCCCCAGCGCTTGATCTCGCTCGTCAGCAGCTGGGTCATCTGCTCGGGTGTGCCGCCTTGCGGGCGCACGCCGAGCTTCTGCAGCTGGGCAATGACCTCGGGCGACTTGAGCGCATCGTTGGCGGCCAGCGTGAGCCGGGCCACGATGTCTTTCGGCGTCCTGGCGGGCACGGCGAGCGCGTTCCAGGAAGCGACGTCGTAGTGGGCGACGCCCTCTTCCTGCACCGTGGGCACGTTGGGCAGCAAGGGAAAGCGCTTGCCGGACGTGACCGCCAGCGCACGGATCACCTTGGCCTCGACCTGCGACAGCATCGGGCCGAGGATCTCGAAGCCCACGTCGATCTCGCCGGCACGCAGCGCGGTCAGCACGGCCGGCGTGCCCTTGTACGGCACGGTCACGGCGTCGATGCCGGCCACCGTCTTGAACAGCTCGGCCGACAGGTGCTGCGTGCTGCCCGGTGCGATGGTGCCGATGGTCAGCTTGCCGGGCTTGGCCTTGGCATAGGCCGTCACGTCGCGCAGGGTCTTGAAGCGCGACTCGGCCGGCACGAACACCGCCAGGTCGAAGAAGCCCAGCGTGCCCACCGGCGCAAAGTCGCTCATCACGTCGAACGGCAGCTTCTTGAACAGCGTCTGGCTGACGGCGTTGCCGTTGCTCATCAGCAGCACTGTGTAGCCATCTGGCCTGGCCTGCGCCACGGCCGAAGAGCCGACGATGCTGCCGGCGCTGGGCCGGTTGTCGACGACGATGCTCTGCTTGAGCGTGCCGGCCATGGCCTGCGCCACCGCGCGGGCCGTGAGGTCGGCGATGCCACCGGGGCCAAAGGGCACGATCAGCGTGATCGGCCTGTCCGGATAGTGCGACTGGGCCAGCACCCGGCTGGCGGGGGCAGCCATGGCGGCCAGCAGCAGCGATCGGCGGCTGAGCTTGGTGGAGCGATCGGACATGGGCGGCTTTCGTTTCGGCGCGAGACGCCACGTCTCGCTGCAGCCCACGATGTTCGCAGCCAGCCGGCCGGTTGGCGCACCGGCTTGCATCTAGCTGCTATGCCGAATCGGTCTTGCTGTGCGCGCGTGGCCGCAGCCTGCTCAACCCGGGCCGGTGAGCTTCTCGGGGTCGAGCAGCTCTTGCAGGCGCGCGCGCCCCAGGTCGGTCTGCTCGTCGGCCACGTCGAGGATGGGCCGGCCTTCTCGGTAGGCCTGCTTGGCGATCTCGGCAGCCTTGGCATAGCCGATCAGCGGGTTGAGCGCCGTCACCAGGATCGGGTTGCGCGACAGGGCTTCTTTCAGGCGTGCCTCGTTGACGGTGAAGGTGGCGATGGCCTTGTCGGCCAGCAGGCGGCTCGCGTTGCCGAGCAGCGTGATGCTGCTCAACAGGTTGTGCGCCACCAGCGGCAGCATCACGTTGAGTTCGAAGTTGCCCGACTGGCCGGCGATGGTGATGGCGGCGTCGTTGCCGATCACCTGGGCCGCAACCATCGCGGTGGCTTCGGGGATCACCGGGTTCACCTTGCCCGGCATGATCGACGAGCCGGGCTGCAAGGCTTCGAGCTCGATCTCGCCCAGGCCGGCCAGCGGGCCCGAGTTCATCCAGCGCAGGTCGTTGGCGATCTTCATCAGCGACACGGCCAGCGCTTTCAACTGGCCGGAGACCGCCACGGCCGTGTCCTGCGAACCCATCGCGGCAAAGAAGTTGTCGGCGGGTTTGAATTCGAGCTGGGTCAGCACGCTGAGCTCGGTGGCAAAGCTGGCGGCAAACTGCGGGTGCGCATTGACGCCCGTCCCCACCGCCGTGCCGCCCTGGGCCAGGCCCTGCAGCGCCGGCATCAACGCCTGCAGGTGCCGGCTGCCGGCTTCGAGCTGATGCGCCCAGCCTTCGAGCACCTGGCTCATGCGCACCGGCATCGCATCCATCAGGTGGGTGCGGCCGGTCTTCACGTGGCGGTGCACGCTGTCGGCCTTGTGGCGCGTGGTCTGCACCAGGTGGTCGAGGGCCGGCAGCAGGTGCAGGTGCAGCTCGAGCGCGGCGCTGACGTGCAAGGCCGTCGGTATCGCATCGTTGCTGCTCTGGCCGGCGTTCACATGGTCGTTGGCGCCGACCGGTTCACCGAGTGCCTTGCTGGCGAGCGTGGCGATCACCTCGTTGGCGTTCATGTTGCTGCTGGTGCCCGAACCGGTCTGGAACACGTCGAGCGGGAAGTGCTGCATGCGCTCGGCATCGCTCAAGGCCAGCAGCTGCCGGCAGGCACCGACGATGGCTTCACCCACCGGTTGCGGCAGCTGCTTGAGCCGCAGGTTGGCCAGCGCGGCCGCCTGCTTGACGAGCAACAGCGAACGGATGAAGGCCACCGGCAAGCGCAGGCCGCTGACGGGGAAGTTGTCGACGGCACGCTGGGTTTGCGCGCCGTAGAGCGCATCGGCCGGCACGGCCAAGGCGCCCATGCTGTCGCGCTCGATGCGGGTCTTGCTTGAACTGGGATTCACAGACACCTCCAAGGTGTGGACACTGTGAACGAGTATCAGGCGGCGGGCCTTACCGCTGCGTCCAGCGTGGTCTTGAAGAACCACTTGCGCTTGCCGTCGAGGTGAAAGCGCTGCCACTCGCCCGGCTTCTGCGCCAGCCTGTCGGCCACCACATACAGCGCCAGCGGGTTCATGCCCATGCCGAAATGGCTGGCGTGCACTTGGACGTTTTCGGTGTGGGGCAACTCGTCGTTCAGGCTGCACTGCCACGACACGATGCCATCGGTGCGCGAATAGATCGACGTGGTGGGCACCGTGGGGGCCTGGCGCACCTGCGCGATCAACTCCGGGTCGTCGAGGTTCTGGCCGCTCACCATCTCGTACAGGCGCCAGGCGTTGTTGGCCCGCGGGTGGCCGCCGAAGGGCGTGCCGAGCGTGATGACGCAGCGCGTCTGCTCAGGCAGTTGCTTGGCCACCTCGCGGGCATAGACACCGCCCAGGCTCCAGCCCACCAGGCTCACGGGGCGCTTGTGCTTCTGAAAGAGTTCGTCGGCGCGATCGCGGCAGCGCTCGAGCACACCCTGGCGCGGGCCGAAGTTGAAGCCCTGCTCCCAGGCACAGGGTTCGTAGCCGCGCGCGCGCAAGAAGTTGCGCAAGGGCAGCGTCGTGAAGTCGGGTGCGCTCAGGCCAGGGAACACCAGCACCGGGTGGCCGTCGCCCATCGGCAGGCGGTTCAGCAAGGGCGTGGCAGCGAGCATCGCTGCCAGCTCCCACGGAGCGCGGCCTTCCATCAGCATCAGCAAGGCATTCGGCGCCTTGGGCTGGGCGATACCGCGCGCGGGTTGGCTGGGCATGTTCACAGGCCCTTGTGCGGGCCGATGGTGGACGAGCCCGCATGGTACCCAGCGGGTGTGTCACTTGAATGGAGCTAAGGCCCTAGATTGCGCAGCGGGTGCGCGTGTGCCGGCCAGGGGCTGGCGAAGAACGCAGCCACGTCACCGGGCTTCACGTCGTCGAGCCGGGCCGGGTTCCAGCGGGGCTGCTGGTCCTTGTCGATCACCAGCGCGCGAATGCCTTCCATCGTTTCGCTGGCGACACCGGGCCGCAGGTGGAAGCAGTGGTGAACCATGTCGCGCTCCATGCGCAGCTCGTCGGCCAGGTCGAGGTTGCGTGCGCGGCACACCTGCTCCAGCGTGACCGCGAGCATCAGCGGCGATCGCTTGAGCAGGTCGGCGGCGACTTGCTGCGCAAAGGGCGAACTGTCGGCGAGCAGCGAGTTCACGGTGGCCGCCACACTGGCCTGCGCGAAGTGGGTGTCGATGAGTACACGGCGGGCCGCCAGCGGCGCCGGCGGCGGTGTTTGCGCCCGGGCCTTCACGGCTGCCAGCGCCTGCGCCGGCGTTTCCAGCGGCTGGTCGGCCAGGGCCTCGACCAGTGTCGGCAGCATGTTGCTGGCGATGCAGACGTCGGCCAGGCCCCAGGCGATGGCATCGCCGGCGCCGACCCCCTGGCCCGTCAGTGCCAGAAATTCGCCCACGTGGCCGGGGCAGCGCGACAGAAACCAGCCACCGCCCACGTCGGGAAAGAGGCCGATGTTCGTCTCGGGCATGGCCAGCTTGCTGTGCTCGGTGACGACCCGCATCGACGCGCCTTGCGACAGCCCCATGCCCCCGCCCATGGTGATGCCGTCCATCAACGCGATGGTCGGTTTGCCGTAGGTGTGGACCAGGTGGTTGAGCGTGTATTCCTCGGTGAAGAAGTCTTCCAGCGACGGGTCGCCGGCCAGCACGGCCTGGTGAAAGAAGCGGATGTCGCCTCCGGCACAGAACGCAGGCGGCTTGCCCGGGCGCCCGGCGCCGCGCAACAGCACGGCCACGACGCGAGTGTCATGGCGCCACTGCAGCAATGCGGCGGTGATGTCGCGAATCATTGCGAGCGACAAGGCATTCAGCGCCTGCGGCCGGTTGAGCGTGATCACGCCGAGATGGCCGCGCAGCTCGGCCAGCACATTCGAAACCGGTTCGTTCATGGCTCAGCTCTCCAGCCGTCGAGGCTCACGCAGGGCTGCAAGTTCGTTGGCCACCAGCGCGCCGATCACCAGCGCGCCGCCGGTGAGCGCCGTGGCACCTGGCGGCTCGCCTGCACCCACCCAGGCCCACAGCACGCCGAAGATCACCTCCAGCAAGCCCAGCAGCGACAGCTCGGGGGCCGACAGCACCCGGCTCAACGGAATCACCAGCAGGCAGGGAATGGCCAACTGCACGACGCCCAGCAGCGCGAGCAGGCCGGTGTCGTGCACCGAGGCCTGGAACGGGTAGGCCAGCGGCAGGGTCAGCAGCGACGAGATCAAGCCACCGATCAGCACCGCAGGCAGCATGTCGTGGCCGTCGGCTTCGCCATGGTTCACATGCTGAAGCACCGTCCAGTTGACAGCCGCGGCCACGGGCACCGCCAGCGCGACAGCGGTGCCCAGCACCGAGCCGGCATCCGGGCCGCCCGCGCTGCGAGCGAACATCCATGCGATGCCTGCCCCCGCCACCGCAATCGCGAACCAGGTGCGGGCGGCCAGCCGGTGCCGCAGGAAGAGGCGTGAAAACAGCGCGGTGATCAGCGGGCCCAGCGCCATCGTGATGAGCACGTTGGCCACGCTGGTCAGCGTGAGCGCGACCATGAAGGCGGTGAACATCACCGACCAGCAGATGCCCGAGACCCACACCGGCCAGGGCGAGCGCAGCAAACCGCGCCACAGGGCCGGCCCGCGCATCCAATGCAAGGCGATGCCCAGGGCCAGCACATTGAATGCGCTGCGCCAGAAGGTCACCTCGAAGCTGCGCGCGGAGTCGAGGTGGCGCGTCACCACGCCGGCGATGCTCCACATCAGCGTCACCAGCACCATCAGGCCGACGGCGCGCCCGTGGGTCAAACGCAGACCTGCCATGCGAGCAGATCAGGCCGATTCGCGCGATGCCTTCTTGCGGTCGTGTTCCTTCAGGTGGCGTTTGCGGATGCGGATGCTCTTGGGTGTGATTTCCACCAGCTCGTCGTCGGCGATGAACTCGACCGCGTACTCCAGCGTCAGGATGATCGGCGGCGTGATCTTGATCGCGTCTTCCTTGCCCGACACGCGGAAGTTGGTCAGCTGCTTGCCGCGCACCGCGTTGACGATCAGGTCGTTGTCGCGGCTGTGGATGCCGATGATCATGCCTTCGTACAAGGGGTCGCCGGCCTTCACGAACATGCGGCCACGGTCGTCGAGCTTGCCCAGCGAATACGTCACCGCTTCGCCGTCGTCCTGGCTGATCAGCACGCCGTTCTTGCGGCCTTCGATCTCACCCTTGTAGGCTTCGTAGCTGTCGAAGATGTTGCTGATGAGGCCGGTGCCGCGCGTCAGGTTCAGGAACTCGTTCTGGAAGCCGATCAGGCCGCGCGCCGGGATCTTGTACTCGAGGCGCACGCGGCCCATGCCGTCCGGCTCCATGTTGACGAGCTCGGCGCGGCGTTCGCCCAGCGCCTGCATCACGGCGCCCTGGTGCTGGTCTTCGACGTCGGCGGTCACCTGCTCGATCGGCTCGTGCTTCTCGCCATTGACCTCATGGAACACCACGCGGGGCTTGCTCACCGCCAGCTCGAAGCCTTCGCGGCGCATGGTTTCCAAGAGGATGGTCAGGTGCAGTTCACCGCGACCCATCACCTCGAAGATGCCGTCTTCGTCGGTCTCGCTGACCTTGAGCGCCACATTGCTCTGCAGCTCGCGCTGCAGGCGGTCCCAGATCTGGCGGCTGGTGACGAACTTGCCTTCGCGGCCGGCCAGCGGCGAGTTGTTGACGCAGAAATTCATCGTCAGCGTGGGCTCGTCGACCTTCAGCATCGGCAGCGGCAGCGGGTCGTCGACGCTGGTCAGCGTGACGCCGATGCCGATGCCTTCGATGCCGTTGATCAACACGATGTCGCCGGGGCCGGCTTCGGTGGCTTGCTGGCGCTCCAGGCCTTCGAATTTCAGCACCTGGTTCACACGCGCCTTGAAGGGCGTGCTGTCGGGGCCGGCGTAGACGGCCACTTCCTGCATGGGCTTGAGCGTGCCCTGGTTGACGCGGCCGATGCCGATGCGACCGACGTAGGTGGAGTAGTCGAGCGAGCAGATCTGCAGCTGCAGCGGGCCGTTGGGGTCGCCCTCGTGGGCGGGCACGTGCTCGAGCATCGCGTCGAACAGCGGCGCCAGGTCGGTGCCGATTTCGCCTTGCTTGAGCGTGGCCCAGCCGTTCAGGCCCGAGGCGAAGATGACCGGGAAGTCGAGCTGCTTCTCGGTGGCGCCGAGCTTGTCGAACAGGTCGAAGGTGGCGTTGATCACGTAGTCGGGGCGCGCGCCGGGGCGGTCGACCTTGTTGACCACGACGATCGGGTTCAGGCCCAGCGCCAGCGCCTTCTTGGTGACGAAGCGGGTCTGCGGCATCGGGCCTTCGACGGCATCGACCAGCAGCAGCACGCTGTCGACCATCGACAGCACGCGTTCGACTTCACCACCGAAGTCGGCATGGCCCGGGGTGTCGACGATGTTGACGTGCGTGCCCTTCCATTCGACCGCGCAGTTCTTCGCGAGGATGGTGATGCCGCGTTCCTTTTCCAGGTCGTTGCTGTCCATCACGCGCTCGGCGACCTTCTCGTTCTGGCGGAAGGTGCCGCTCTGGCGCAGCAGCTGGTCGACCAGCGTGGTCTTGCCATGGTCGACGTGGGCGATGATGGCGATGTTGCGGATCTGTCTGGTCATACGTTGCTCTCTGCGGTTTCTGTATTCAGGAGGCCTTGCACCTCGATCGGGCTCAGCAGCCTGGTTGAGATCAGTTCGCCGCCAGCGATGTGGCCGCTCCCCAAAAATGCTTTCGGCTGCGGGCCGTAGACGCGCACACGCGGTGTGTCGGCCAGCGGCATGCGGCGCCGCACACCACTGAGGAAGCGCCCGGCGCCTTCGTCGTCGAGCCGCACCACCGGCCAGTCAGCCAGCAGGGTGTCGGCTTGCAGCAGTTTGTCGTCGCGCTCCGATTCGCTCATCGCGGCCAGTTGATCGAGCGTGCAGGCAGCGGTGATCGACAGCGGCCCGCTGGCTGTGCGGCGCAGCGCGCCCAGGTGGGCGCCACAGCCGAGCGCCTCGCCGATGTCTTCGGCCAGCGTGCGGATGTAGGTGCCTTTGCTGCAGCGCACGTCGATCGTGAGCTGGTCATCCAGCCATTCGACGAGCTCGATGCCGTGGATCGTGATGCTGCGCGCTTCGCGCTCGACCTCGATGCCGGCACGGGCGTATTCGTACAGTGCCTTGCCGTCGCGCTTGAGCGCCGAATGCATCGGCGGCATCTGCTCGATCAGGCCGGTGAAGCGATGGCAGGCGGCGTCGATCTGCTCGCGGGTGATGTGCACCTCGCGTTGCTGCGTGACCGTGCCTTCGGCATCGGCCGTGCTGGTCTTGATGCCCAGCTTCAGCGTGGCGCGGTAGGTCTTGTCGGCCTCCAGGCTGATCTGCGAGAACTTGGTGGCCGCGCCAAAGCACAGAGGCAACAGGCCGGTGGCCAAGGGATCGAGCGTGCCTGTGTGGCCGGCCTTCTCGGCGCGGAACAGGCGCTTGGCTTTCTGCAACGCATCGTTGCTCGACAGGCCGAGCGGCTTGTCGAGCAAGAGCACGCCGTGAACGGCGCGGCGCGGTGTACGAGGCTTGGTGACTTGCATGTCTCTTTTCAACGCAAAGGCGCAAAGACGCAAAGACGCAAAGAAAGCCAATGAATTCTTGGCGTCCTTTGCGCCTTTGCGCCTTTGCGTTGAAAAAAGATCGCGCGCATCTCAGTCGTCCTTTGCACGCGTTGCATTCGCTTGCTGGATCAAGGCGCTCAGCTCCGCTGCACGCTCGGTGGTGCGGTCGAACTCGAAGTGCAATGTCGGCACGGTGTGGATCTGCAAGCGCTTGAAGAGACCGTTGCGCAGGAAACCGGCGGCTTCATTCAACGCCGTCTGGCACTCTTTCACGTCACCGATCAGCAGCGAGAAGAACACCTTAGCGTGCGCGTAGTCGGGCGTGACTTCCACCGCCTGCAGCGTGATCAGACCGATGCGCGGGTCTTTCAGCTCGCGGATCAGCTCGGCCAGGTCGCGCTGGATCTGGTCGGCGATGCGGAAACCGCGGTTGGGTATGGAGCGTTTGTGTCGCATGGTTGTTCCTGGCCATCAAACAACAAACCCCGCCTTCTTTTGGAGGGCGGGGTTTGCATGTCGAGGGCAAATCCGCCTTACAGCGTTCGAGCCACTTCCTTCAATTCGAAGAACTCGAGCTGATCGCCTTCCTTGATGTCGTTGTAGTTCTTCAGCTTGATACCGCACTCGAAGCCCGAAGCAACCTCACGCACATCGTCTTTCAGGCG
>Ga0302322_100006246_pt1 | contig 10539 bp, 8 predicted proteins | sample Fen_T0_2_FD_203757 | JGI IMG/M metagenome (GOLD analysis project Ga0302322, IMG submission 203757) | Peat permafrost microbial communities from Stordalen Mire near Abisko, Sweden - Fen_T0_2 | ecosystem: Environmental > Terrestrial > Soil > Wetlands > Permafrost | place: Sweden: Abisko... | reverse complement strand
AATCTTCACCTCTTAATCTGAGGCTGGCTGCATATTCTGAAGTGCTCTCGCTAGAGCATTTCAGTTAACCCTCATGCCTGAATTCCAGGCATGGAACATCTATCGCGGCGCGGGGATATTTTCCGGCGTCAAGCCGGCGCGGACTGATACGGTGGCGAGGACTTTTGGGACGTATAGGCGGGTTTCGACTGAGAGCGCAGAAGCGATCTCGGCGAAGGTTTTTCCCTTTCGTGCGGTGAGAGTTCGGCTGACGCGGCCTTCACCGGCGTTGTAGGCCGCAAGAGCGAGCGGCCAGTCGCCGAAACGTGAATACAGGCGCTTGAGCAGACGGGCGGCAGCACTGGCGCTTTTCTTTGGATCGGTGCGATCGTCGGGCAACCAGGTACTGAGGCCGAGACCCTTGGCGGTGTCGGGCATCAATTGAAAAAGACCGCGTGCGCCGGCAGGACTGCGGGCGAAAGGATTGAAGGTGGATTCGACCTCGGCCAGCCAGGCGAGTTCGCGCGGAGTGCCTTCTGCGGCAAATTGCATGAGCAAGAGAGGGATGAGCTGTTCGGCGTTGGCGGGAACAGGGGAAGTACGCAGCCGTTGCAGCCAAAGATCGTATTGCGGCAAATCCGAGCGCGGAGTAGGAGGTTTGGGTTGGCCAGGCTGTACAGGAGGCGCGGGCTGAGTGATTTGTTTGGCGGCAGAAATGAGTTCCAGACGCGGTTCGAGCCAACCGACGTAGTCTTCGCAATCGGGAAGATTTCGGAGCGCGGCTAACGCAGCGCGGGCCTGGGGTTCGTACGCGGCGAGTTCTTCGAAGGAATCGCCGTCGAGCGCGTGTTGGAGTTTTGCGGCAAAAGCATCCCACTGTTCTTTTGAGGGGAACTCGAATTGCTCTTTTACCTCGGTAGGGGCGTATTCGTCGAAAAGTGATTTGCCGGCTTCGAAGAGCGCGTCCGTCGACGGCATTGAAGTGGATTGAGCGGGAGGGGACGGCTCTGGAGCGTCGGGTTTACTTGCGGAAGGAGGCGCAGCGAGCGTGACACTCGTGAAGCTGATGAAGAGGACTGCGGCACGACGTAGCATGCTGCTTGGACCGCGAGTTGGGAGAAAGGTGCGGCGGCTAGTTTTCATGCGCAGTAGGAGGTCTTCTGACCGGATACAACTCTCGCGATGTGACGCATACCCGATATGATGGAGTGTGAACTTGATCGACGTGGATGATTTGTCCCGCGAGTTCTTCGTAATTTATGCAATTTAAAACCCACGCAATCGAGTGGTCCCGGAACGATATGGCAACGTGCAAATCCCGACCGTACGAACGCAATCGCGTTCGCGACGCATTTATCGATAGTCCACTCGCCACCTGTGAACACTGTTTAAAGTCGATCTATTCTAGGTCGGTCAAAGCCGATGCCATTGGTTGTACTCAATCTTAAGGACGTATATGATGACAAAACCAAGGAAATGGTTCGGCCAACGCTTTTCTTATCAGCCGCTGCAAGGTCGACCCGAAATCACGCCTCGTGTTGTGACGCGCATGCGCTTTTTGAAGAAAGCTCCTTATAAGGTCACCTACGGTGAATTCACCTACGCGATCCAACCAGTCGCCCTTGAAGAGGAAAAAGTTTCGTATATCGCAGCACGCATGTTGGCGGCGAATGGGCGGTTACATCAGCCGTTGCACGAATATGAACTGAGTCGGCGTTTCGCCAACCTTACGGAGGCTGAAGAAGTTTGGACCGCAGGCTTTGAATCTAGAGAAGATTCGTTCCTCGTGCGTGCGCTCATTGAGCGTATGATCGATGAGCAAGCTGCAGAGATAGTGCCAGCACCAGCGCTGGACCCGGCTAGTGCTTAAGGCGCGACTGCAAATTGCGGAGCTCTCCATTTCGTGCTGAGCGTCGAGATGCATCCAGCTAGGCTCCGGCAGATCCTGCTGCGCGCTGTCCTTCTGGATTCTTCGATGCTCAGAATGGCAGAGCGTTTTCGGAGCACCAAACGACTTTCCAGTTAGCCTCAAGGCAGACCGGGTCTGGTGATGTACGCACAAAAAAAGCCCGCGTTTTCAGGCGCGGGCTTTGGGTCGGGAAACTGGTTTAGCTCACTCTGTGTCCTGCGACTTCTGCGATTTCACCGCCTTTTGGCGGGCACCGTTGTCGAGGATGCGCTTGCGCAGGCGGAGGTTTTTCGGGGTAACTTCAACGAACTCGTCGGAAGCGATGTATTCGATCGCGCGTTCGAGCGACAGTTTTGTCGCGGGCGTGAGGCCGACGCCGACACCTTCACCTTGGGAGCGGAAGTTAGTGAGCTTTTTTGCGCGGACGGCGTTGCAGGCGATGTCTTCGTTGCGCGGATTTTCGCCAACGATCATGCCTTCGTAAACTTTCTCGCCAGGACTGACGAAGAGCTTGCCGCGTTCCTGAACCATCACCAAGGCGTAAGCGGTGGTTTCGCCCGCTTCGGTGGCAATCAAGGTGCCGGTGATGCGGGTGAGAACTTCCCCAGCGTAAGGGCCGTATTCCTTAAAGAGATGGCTGAGCACGCCGCGGCCGCTGGTGGCATTGACGACGTCGATTTCCATACCGATCAGACCGCGGGTCGTGATGGTGGCTTCGATCATGGTGGAATGCGCGAGCTTCTCCATGTTCGTCATCTGGCCTTTTCGATTGGCCATATTTTGCATGATCGCGCCGACACATTCATCGGGCACTTCGATCCAGACCGTTTCGTAAGGTTCTAAACGTTCATTGTCCGGACCGCGTTTTTCAATGACGGTCGGGCGGGAAACGAGGAGTTCGAAACCTTCGCGACGCATGGTCTCGACGAGCACGGCGACCTGCATGGCGCCGCGGGCCTTGACGTTGAAGATGCCGGCTTTGTCGGTGTCTTCGATGTAGATGGAGACGTTGGTCTTCAGTTCGCGCATCAGACGTTCGCGAAGCTGGCGGGAAGTGACGAGCTTGCCTTCGGTGCCGACGAGCGGGCCGTCGTTGACGCAAAACTGCATTTCAAGCGTCGGCGGATCGATCTGGGTGAAGGGCAGGGCGTGGGAGTCTTCGTTGGCGGCAATGGTGTCGCCGATGTCGATGTCTTCGAAGCCAGCGAGGCCGACGATGTGACCGGCGTCAGCTGCTTCAGAAGGAATGGTGCCGAGACCGGAGTATTCGAAAACCTGGGTGATTTTTGCGCGGCTGCGTTTGCCGTCGGAGTGGCGGATGACGAAGACGGGGTCGCCGAGCTTGGCTTTACCGCCGAGCACTTTTCCGATGGCGATACGGCCGACGTAGTCGCTCCAATCGATATTGGAGACGAGCATATGGAACGGCTGGTTCGGACGGGCAAATGGAGGCGGAACGTGATCGAGGATAACCTCGAATAGCGGGGCCATGTTCGCTTTTTCGTCGGTGAGCTTGCGCATCATGTAGCCGTCGCGGCCGGAACCGTAAACGACGGGAGCGTCGAACTGTTCCTCGGTGGCGTTGAGCTCCATGAGAAGTTCGAGCACCTTTTCGTACATTTTGGCTGGTTCGGCGTTTTCTCGGTCGATCTTGTTGATGACGATCACGACTTTGAGGCCATGGGCGAGGGCCTTGCGGAGTACGAAACGGGTCTGGGCCTGGGGACCGTCATAGGCGTCGACGACCAAGAGAACGCCGTCAACCATGCGGAGCGCGCGTTCGACTTCGCCGCCGAAGTCGGCATGTCCGGGAGTGTCGACGATGTTGATGATCTTGTCCTTCCAGTGGACGGAAGTGTTCTTCGCCTTGATCGTGATGCCCTTTTCGCGTTCGAGATCCATGGAGTCCATGGCGCGTTCTGCAACCTGTTGATTGGCGCGGAAGACACCGCCTTCCTTGAGGAGCTGGTCGACAAGCGTGGTCTTGCCGTGGTCAACGTGGGCGATAATGGCGATGTTTCGGATGTTCTGGTTCATGTCTCGAGCGGGCTTACGATTTCGGAAAAAGGGTAGAACGTGCGCGTCGTCCGCGTGGTTGGCAAGGCCGAAGGGTGTTTGCCGGTCGCAAGTCATTGTTGTTGTGAGATAAATAAAAAAGCCCGGCCGCGCAAAACTGGGCCGGGCAATGGTGAAACAAAGCTGTTTTTTAGAACGAAGCGAACACGCTGAGCGTGAATTCAGTCGAACGCACCTTCTCAGCATCGTGGAGGTAGCCGCTTTTCACCTTAACTTTTGACGCATCGTAACCGGCCTCGACGCCGACTGCCATAATGCGTTGTTCCCAAACATGGGCGCCGACCGCTCCGACGGGTCCGGGCGTGCCGGCGCCAAGGTTGTCACCTCCCGCGATCGGATACGACACGCCTAGGCGAACGTAAGGGACAAGGAATCCGTTTTTGGGCAAAAAATAGCGGACGTCCGCCGAGACCGGAATGATATAGTTCGTTTGAGTATCGTTATTGTAGCGGTAGTGGTGGTTCCGATCTTCGACGCTGATAAATACACAGGGTCCCAAGCTGCCGCCAAAGGCGAAACCGCTCGGATATTTAACGTAGCCGGAAAGTTTAATACCAATGGGCCAATCGAATCTTCGGTCGAAGCCGAAATTCTTTTCCATTTGGTTGAGTACGTTTTCAACGCCCGAAGTGTAAGTCAGGCCGCCTTCGACATGATATTCAACTGAGCTGTAGGCGGGCGATGGGATGATGGCCGCGCCGGAAACGAAAGGTGCGCCGAAGCTGGTCAAGAGTGCAGCGCAGCTGAGAACGATTTTGCGAGAGGTCATGGGAGGATCGTTTTTGCTTGGTGACGCAGACTAACCGTGGTGTGCGGAACCACTAGTCTGCTTGATAGGACAGACCCGCACTGACCGGATTGTAAACAAGGCGTTCCTGCTCGCGAGTTAAATTTCTAGGGGTAAACGGCGTGTTTCCGCGAGAAAAACCGCTGGTTTCGCGCCGCGAACATCGAGGGCGAATGCCGATATCAGAAAACAATAAGGCCCGCAGAACCGAAGTCCTGCGGGCCAAATTGGGGGTTGGAGCTCGCCACGCTCTCTTTCCCGTGCACTTGCGTTGGGCGCCTCGCTTTCGCGGGCCGCAAGTTCCCCGACGCCACTCTTCGCGGCAAGCGAAGGTTTCGGTCTCATGGCGGGACCGCAACGGCCGTTTCCGGCTGATGTTTATCGAGTGAGGCCTCTATGCCCGGTTCGGATGCTCTCTGCCGAGAGCCGCGCGCCGGACAGGGTGCTGACACGCCTGCAATGGTTACTTTCGCGTCGGCACCTGTTCCACGAGGACGGCTACGGTTTTTGGCCGTACGTTGGCCCCGCGGGACGGGTCTGACCTCTTACCTCTCAGGCTGCTTTTTCGTTTTGCAGTTGGGTGACGCGGTTTTGCGCGCCGCCCCAATTAGGAACGTTTACGAGCTTTGCCAGGCTCGCTCATTCCCCGCGACATCGTCTCCTTTACGCGCCCTGATCTTGCGAGAGATCCGGGCCTTTTGGCGGGGTGGACCCGCCGGGAAACGCCGTCGCGTGCTGGTGCTACCGTAGCAGCCATAACCCTCTGGGTGACGGTATCAGTACGGGGATCGAAACGGTCCCCGTACCTGACTCGGCTTGCACGCGGTTTCTTAATTCGCGGCTCGCCGCTCAGCTCCTGATTCGTGTTTGTGACTGGTGCGGGCACGACCCCGACCAGAGGAGCTGGTGATATATGCCTTTACGCGGCGATCACTCGCCTGCGGAGGAGAGGGCCGAACCAGCTTCGACCATCTTTTCCCCGGTTGCCCGGGATTATCCCAGTCGTGCTTTCGGCGGGTTTTTCAGGTCCGCTGCGCTGCGACTGTTCTATCAAGGAACGAGGAAGAGTATCCATGATTAGCCGCGAAAAATAAAGGATTTCTTCTTCACAACTTGTTCACCATGAGCGGCAAGTGCACAACATGTGGGCAAGCGGTGAATAACTTTGGCTTGCTTCTAGTCCTTGAGGAAGCCGCGCATTAACGCACTTAAAATTCCTCGGTGTATTCGGATATCGGTTACGTTGTGATCGAAACGTGAGCACTATGGGATGAACCAATTTCCTGTCCCTATTTGAATGTTCGTCCTGGCTTGGACTAACGGGCATTAAATTCAGAACAAGGCACCTCGCTTCATCTACACCTTATGTTCCAAAATCCAGCCGCGCTTTTTTGAGCCCTTGTTCATACGCAGCGATCAATTTGTCCCAATTGATGTTTGCCGAAGTATCGATCAGACGTCGACGTTCATCGGTATCGAACCAGGCGATCGTCCTAGCGATGCCCTCGGCGTAGGGCGTGGTGGCCTGAAAATCGGGGACGAAGCTGCGGATCTTTGTATTGTCGAAAATTGCAGTGTAGGACTTGTCGCCCAGCAGCGAGCCCGTCATTTCGGGAAGACAGGTCGTGATGAAATCTGAAGCGATGTGCACGAGTTTCGGTTCCTCAACTCCGGCGGCGTGCGCGGTCGCGAGGTAAAACTGATTCCAGGTCAGCGCCTCGTCCGACGTTATGTGGAAGGCGTGGCCAATAGCTTTCTCTTGCCCGAGCAGACCGACGAGCCCTTTGGCAAAATCGCTGTTGTGCGTGATCGTCCAGCGCGAAAGTCCGTCGCCCGGCACGATCACCGGCAGATGACGTCGCATGCGATCGACAATGGTGTAGCTCTTTTCCCAACTATTGACTGCGAGCGGCACGATCGTATCGCCGTAGGTAAGCGACGGGCGAATAATCACGGCGGGAAAGGCTTCGTCACGCAACGCGCGCGTTAGGCGTTCCTCGCACGCGATTTTATCACGCGAATATTTCCAGAAAGGATTTACCAACGGCGTAGATTCCGTGATCGGAATGTTCATCACGGGCTTTTGGTACGCGCTCGCCGAACTGAGGAAAAAATACTGTCCCACTTTGCCGCGGAAAAGTGCAATGCGACGCTCGATATCGTCGCTCGTGAACGCGATGAAATCTACCACCGCATCCCAATGCCGATGGGTGAGCGCGGCCTCGGCTGTGGCCAGATCGTTAATGTCAACCGTAAGTTGTTCTGTGCCGAGCAACGTTTCTCGCCGTGATCGATTGAGGAGAGTCAGCTTGTGACCACGCGATAAGGCGAGGTGCGTGCACGCTGTGCTGATATTTCCGGTGCCACCAATAAAAAGGATGTTCATCGCGAATAGTCTCGTCCCGACCTAACGCTTCTCCTTCGCGAAGGCAACTGCCGCGCGCCTGAAACCGGTGAGCAAGCTGGAAGACGGGCTTGCCACGGAAACGGCGTGCGTAACCCTCTTCCCTCCGCCAACTATGTCACCGAGCGAACTTCCCATCTACGAAATCGAGAACGCCGTTGTGGCGTCGTTGCGTACGCGTGGCCGGTTGATCGTGCAGGCGCCGACGGGCTCGGGCAAATCCACCCAGATTCCGCAGATGCTGCTCAAACACGGCCTCCTCGGCGAACGCGGCGAAGTCGTGGTGTTGCAACCGCGTCGACTGGCCACACGCATGTTGGCGAAACGCGTCGCAGAAGAAATGGGTGTCTCACTCGGCGATGTCGTGGGATATCAAATACGCCTCGAATCACGTGTGAGCGAGCGGACGCGCATCCGTTTCGTAACCGAAGGCATTCTGCTCCGGCAAATGTCCTTCGACGCGACACTGCGCGGTGTGAGCACGATCGTCTTCGACGAATTTCACGAACGGCATTTGTACGGGGATATTTCTTTAGCCCGTGCTTTGCAGATTCAACAAACCACACGGCCTGATCTAAAAATCGTCGTCATGTCCGCGACGCTCGACGCCGGGATCTTGCGCGAATATCTGACGCCGTGTGATGTGTTGAAATCGGAAGGCCGGACTTTTCCCGTTCGAATCGAATACTTGCCGAAGAATGTGGATTTTGAGCGCGATCCGGTTTGGGACGTTGCGGCGCGGGAATGTGCGCGCGTGGCCGATTCCACCCAGGGCGATTTCCTGGTCTTCATGCCGGGCGCGTACGAGATCAGCCGAACTGTTCAAGCCATCCAAGGTGCACGCGAGCTGCGTGACTTCGCGGTATTTCCGCTCCACGGCGAACTGCCGCCGGACCAGCAGGACCGCGCGGTGGCGCGTTATGAGACACGTAAGATCATCGTTTCAACCAACGTTGCAGAGACTTCTCTCACCATCGATGGCGTCACTACGGTGATCGACGGTGGCCTCGCGCGAGTGGCGCGCTACGATCCACACCGCGGCATCAACACGCTTCTGATTGAAAAGATTTCCGTGGCTTCTGCGGATCAGCGCGCGGGTCGCGCAGGACGCACCGCGCCGGGCGTTTGCGTGCGCCTTTGGACGGAGCGCGAACACGCTCAACGTCCGCTCCAAGAGTTGCCGGAAGTGCGGCGAATGGATCTCGCCGAGGTCGTGCTCACGCTCAAAGCCAGCGGTATCGATGACGTGGCCGGTTTCAATTGGTTAGAAAAGCCAGATCCAAAATCGCTCGACCGCGCTGAGATGCTGTTGGAGGATTTGGGGGCGGTGTCGGTGCTTTTGGCTGGAGGGCGCGGCGCCGCCCGCGCCGAGGCGGACACAGCGGTCCGCCCTCCGTTAAGTCATATCACCGACGTCGGACGCAAGATGCTGCGATTCCCCGTGCATCCGCGTTACGCGCGTATGCTGCTCGAAGCGGACGCGCGTGGCTGCGTGCGGCCGGTTGCCTTGATGGCCGCGTTGACGCAGGGGCGAAACTTTCTGCTCCGCGGAGTGCCGCGTAATGTTGAGGAAGCGCGTGAAGAAGTCTTCGGCGAGGAGCACGAGTCTGATTTCTTTCTGTTGATGCGTGCGTGGCGTTACGCGGATCAAAATCGCTATTCGATCGACGCGTGTCGCCAGATCGGAATTCACGCTCAAGGCGCACGACAGGTCGGCCCGCTGTTCGAACAGTTCCTAGAGATCGCCGAGAAAGAAAAACTCGATGTGAGCGACCGCCATGTCGATGGCGAAGCGGTGCGGAAATGCGTGCTCGCCGGTTTCTCCGATCATCTGGCGAAACGTCTCGATGCCGGCACGTTGCGCTGCGAACTCGTGCACAGACGCAAAGGTCTACTCGCACGCGAGAGCACTATCCAAAAATCCCAGCTGCTCGTCGCGGCGGAAGTCAGCGAGGTCGAAGGCCGTGGCGGCGAAGTCAACGTATTGCTCAGTCTGGCCACAGCGATTCAGGAACCTTGGCTCAAGGAACTATTTCCCGACGACTACTTTGAGGCCGTGGGTGTTGTTTACGATGAACAAGCTAAACGCGTAATCGCGCGGCGCGAACGCCGTTTCCGCGATCTCGTGCTCGAGGCCAAGGCGAGCGCCGAAGACGTGCCCTACGACGAGGCGGCGCGTTTGCTCACCGCACAGGTGATGGCCGGAAAACTTAAACTCGAAGCCTGGGATGAAACCGTCGAGCAGTGGATTGTTCGCGTGAACCGTCTCGCCGAATGGTTTCCCGAACTCGAAGTGAATCCACTGACCGAGGCCGACCGCGCGACGCTGATCGAACAAATCTGCTACGGCGAACTCGGCTACAAAGACATTCGCGACAAACTGGTGATGCCGATCCTGCGCGACTGGCTGACGGCGGAGCAGCTCGCGGTGCTGGATGACTACCTACCCGAACGGCTCACTATGGCCAACGGCCGACGCTCGCGCCTGACCTACAACAAGGAAGGCCCGCCGATCCTCTCTGCGCGCATCCAGGAACTTTATGGTGTGGAAGGGAAGTTCACGCTCGGTCACGGACGGGTGCCGGTGAAGATCGAAGTGCTCGCACCGAACCAACGACCGATCCAAGTCACGGATGATCTCACGAACTTCTGGCGCGAACAGTATCCAAAAATAAAAGCCGAACTCTCGCGTCGTTATCCGCGCCACGAATGGCGGTGAGCTCTTGTGGTCGCTATTTTCGTTCGCAGGACATGAAATCTGGCGCACGTAGAGCAAAATTTTTTGCGCATGACGGCTTGAAATGTTTTCTACGACTCAAGATTTTTTGTCGGAAGCTGTAGCGGGCGCAGCAGGGGCAGCGGTGGCTGTCGGCTGAGGGCTTTTGGGTGGGGTGTGCTCGATCAGCGTCAGCGTGGCAGAACCAAAACCGAGTTTGAGCTGCATTTTCACCGGGAGGTGGGCTCCACTTTGCGCGATCCAAACCTTGATCTCGCCACCACGTTTGAAAATGCCGCGCGGTGGTTCTTTTTCCATGCGAGGACAGAGCATCAACGCCTTAAAATCACCGAGTGGTGTATCCACTTCTTCAATGCCTTCGGCATGGATTGTGACGGGAAAAAACTCGCGACCAAAATGAACGAGCACGTCGCGCGCGTCCCCAACCTTTATATTCCAATTCCGCGTTTGTACGAGGGCCGAAAGAAGATCCATCGGCTCTTCACCGGGTTTCAAGGGGATGTCGGTGTCGCGGTTGGGCCGATAGGTGTCTTTGTGGTGGGCTACGCCGGCAGGGTAATCGAAATCAGTGCGGCTCTCGGTCGGTTTGTTACGATCTGTTCCTTTTTCGGCTGTCCAGAGCATGCGGCCGGTGTCGCGTTCGATCA
>Ga0302322_100006245_pt1 | contig 10539 bp, 9 predicted proteins | sample Fen_T0_2_FD_203757 | JGI IMG/M metagenome (GOLD analysis project Ga0302322, IMG submission 203757) | Peat permafrost microbial communities from Stordalen Mire near Abisko, Sweden - Fen_T0_2 | ecosystem: Environmental > Terrestrial > Soil > Wetlands > Permafrost | place: Sweden: Abisko... | reverse complement strand
CGTCGCGGACGAGATCAACGTCGTGCTCTCCGCGCTCGCCCACACGGCGAGCAACGCGGGGGTCGACACAGCCGGCGCCTTCGCCGCCGGGGCCGACCAGTTGAAATTGCTCGACGGCAAGCTCGCGCTGCTCGAGCCCGCCGCGTGCGATTTTGTCCGGCTCGACGCCGCCCTCGACAAGCTCGCCACCGCGAGCGGCCCGATCAAGCAGCGCACGCTGTTCGCCGCCGCCCACGTCGTCGGCGCCAACGGCGAATTTCTCGTCGCGGAGGCGGAGTTGCTCCGCGCCATTGCCGCCGCTCTCGACTGCCCGATGCCACCGCTCGCGGCCGCCGCGTAGGCCGGCGCGCTCGGGCGGCGCGCTTGGGCGGTCGGGAAAAAACGGGTTTGCCGTCCGGGCCGTCTGGGACGTCTCTCTCCCCATGCGCGCCGTCGACCTTTCCGCCGTCAAACGCCCCTCCCGCCGCCCGGCCGGCGGCCGTGATGACCTCGCGTGGTGGCGCCAGGCGCGCTTCGGCCTTTTCATTCACTGGGGCCTCTATGCGATTCCCGCCGGCGTCTGGCGGGGCCAGCGCGTGCCCTACATCGGCGAGTGGCTGATGTTTCGCGAAAAGATTCCCGTCGCCACCTACGCGAGGCTCGCGGCGCGCTTTCACCCGCGCCATTGGGACGCCGCCGCGGTCGTCCGCCTCGCCCGCGAGGCCGGCATGGGCTACCTCGTCGTCACCGCGAAGCACCACGACGGCTTCGCCATGTACCGCTCGACGGTCAATCCTTACAATGTCGTCGACGCGACCCCGTGGCACCACGACCCGCTCGCCGATCTCGCCCGCGAATGCCGCCGGCAGGGCGTGCGCCTCTGCTTCTACTATTCGCAGGACCTCGACTGGCACCACCCCGACGGCGCGTGGAACACCTGGGACTACGCCCAGGAAAAGAAGAAACCCGACCGCTATCTCCGCGAAAAAGTCCTTCCGCAGCTCACCGAGCTGCTCACGCGCTACGGCCCGGTTGGCATGATCTGGTTCGACACGCCGCTCACCCTCACCCGCGACCAAAGCGCCGCCATCCGCCGCCACGTGAAGCGCCTCCAACCGCACTGCCTCGTCTCCGGCCGCATCGGCCACGGACTCGGCGACTACAGCCTGCCGCGCGACAACTTCCTGCCGCCCGGCCGGCTCGAGGGCGACTGGGAGGTGTGCGCCACGCTCAACCACACCTGGGGCTTCAAGCAGCACGACCACGCGTGGAAGTCCGCCGCCAACCTCATCACCACGCTCGTCGACCTCACGAGCAAGGGACCGAACTATCTGCTCAACATCGGGCCCGACGCCGACGGCCGGGTGCCCGCCCCGAGCGTGCAGCGGCTCCGCGCCGTCGGCGCCTGGCTGCGCGTCAGCGGCGCCGCGATCCATGGCGCCTCGCCCAGCCCGTTCCGCTACGAATTCCCTTGGGGCCGCATCACCACCAAGGGCCGCACGCTTTTCTTCCATTTCTTCGCGAAGCCGCCGCGCTCGTTCCGGCTCCACGGCCTGCGCACCCGTGTCACCGCCGTGGCCGCGCTGGCCGCGCCGCGGAAGAAATTCTCGTTCCGGCAGACCGCCGCTGCCGCCACCGGCACGCCGATCCTCACCCTCGACCTCGCCGGCCTGCGCGTCACGCCGCCGGTGACGGTGGTCGCGGTGCAGCTCGCGGCCGCACCCGACGTCGAGCCGCTCACCCTGCAGCAACCCGACCGCCGCATCACCCTCATCGGGCCGCTCGCCCGCGTCGGCACCCGCGCCGGCAAGGCCGCCATGCGCGTTGGCGGCAACGGGCTCACGGAAAACTGGCGCAACACCCGCGACTGGCTCCAGTGGCGCTTCACCGTCCTCCGCCCGGGGTCCTACGACGTCACCGTGGTCACGACGCACCAGCACCTGGAACCCTGGAGCGGCGGCCACACCCTGCGCCTCGAGTGTGCCGGCCGCACGTTCCGCCGCATCACCAAGCGCGACGCCCTGTTGCCCGGACTGCGCTCCGTCTATTATCCGCAGATCGCCACGCGCTTCGGCCGGCTCGCCTTCGACCGCGCCGGCACCTTCACCCTCCGCCTCCGCGCGGACCGGCTCAATCTCGCGCGGAAGAACAAGACGCTCTTCTCCGACGGCGGCATCCAGTTCGCGGAAATCCGGCTGACCCCCGCCCGGTAGCGCGGACGCCGCCGGAGACATTATCCGGTCCATCGCCGCAATCAATGCGGCGCATCAGGTTTATCGATTAACGCCGGCGCGGAGCGTTCCGCTATGCTCTGGGTCATACCCCATGATCACCTGCGCCCTCATCCTCGCCCTCCTCATCGTACTCGTGGCCGTTGACTCAGATGGACACGGCCGGCACGATGCCTCGCTGTGAAAGTGACTGGCATCGGTTGCGCGCGATCGCGCCGCCTGCAGCTGCTGGCTCTGGCCTGCGCCGCCGCTCTGCTCAGCGGCTGTGTCACCTCGGACAAGTACAAGCTGGCAAAGAAGGACGCGCCGCCGGCCCAGCCGCTAAGCTGGAGCGTCTCGGCCCCGCCCGCCGAGCTGACGTTGGAACAGGTGATCGTGTATCAGGGACCGGGCACGTGGAAACTCGACGCCCGCTGGGACGAGTATGTGGTGCGCGTCACCAATCACGGCACCCAGCCGCTGACGATCGGTTCGGCCACGCTCATGGATCTGCTGGGCAAGCCCCAGTTCCCGGGCGACGATCCGTGGAAGCTCGAAAAACTCAGCTACACCAACTGGGACAAATACGGCCGGGCGGGCACCAGCGTGGTCCTCGGGGTCGGCGCAGCGAGCGCCTTCGGCATGGGGGCGCTTTACGCCGGCCTGACCGTTAGTGTCGCCGCGGCCGATGCCGTGCTGATTGCCTTTCCGGTCGCCTTGGTCGCGGACATTGGCGTGGTTGCCATGATCGACCACAGCAACAAAGGAAAGGTGGAGCAGGAGTTCAACCGGCGCCGGCTCGGGCTGCCGCTTACGGTCGCGCCCGGTGCGACGGCCTCGGGTAGCTTGTTCTTCCCCATGACCCCCGGTCCGCAGCGGCTCGCGCTGACGGGAAAATCCGGCGATGCGCCGCTCGAGCTTATCCTCGAACTCAAGCCGCTCGCCGGCCTGCACCTGAAGCCGGAGGGCAAGAAGTAGGCGATCGCCGGAAATCGGTTGGAACCAACCCCCAGGCTGCGTATCTTGTCTGGCGATGGCCGGACCAGTCTCCACCTTCCGCCTCTTGCTGCTGGCCTTGTTTCTCCGCTCTGCCGCACCGGCTCAGACCGCGCCACTGGCCGCCACCGCCACCACGGAGACTCCGGTTTCCCCAAAGCTCATCCGGCTCTTTGCCGGCGCCCCGCCGAAGTACGATCCGCCCAAGACTGACGCGCCGTTGTCGGCCCCGATCGCGACCGGCGACCAGCCGCGCAATGGGATCGTTCATCTGCCGACCTATCTCGTCCGCGGTCAGCGGCTCGAGGACGAGTATCAGTTCCTGACTGAAAAGGGCCGCGAAGCCGCCATGGCCCGCCGCTATGCCGGTCCGCAGACCAGCCTCGATCGCACGCTCAACGCCGTCACGCTCGACGATCTTTGGAGATCCATCCCGCTCCTGGGCCGGATTCCGTTCATTTCCTTCGGCTCCCTGACCTACAATCAGCGGGCCGCGGTGGAGTACGAGCCGGTCGAACAGAAGCGCCGGTTCGGGGAGCTGCTGGAGATCGAGCAATTCGCCCGGGCCGCGGAAAAACCCAAGCCCGCCACCCCGCCCGCCAAGTAGCCCGCGCCTGCGCGGCGTTCGTCTCCCCCGCGTCAAAGCGTTTGCCTCCCGCCCGCCGTCGCGTTGATGCTGGGCCATGCTCCTGGCCCTCGCGCTCTACCTCGCCGCCTACGCGCTTTGCCTGGGCGGCCTCTGGCTCGGCCGCACCAACCGCCGCCGCGAACGCCCGCCGGTCGCGCCCAAGCTCCTCCGCGGCCCGGGCGAATCGCTCCGCTGGCGGCTCCAGCGGCTCGACGACGTGCTCCTGCTCCACGCGTTCGGCGCCGCCTTCCTGCCGATGGGCGTCTTTGTCGGCGGCCTCATGCTCGCCCTCAACGCGCCCGCCAGCGAGCGCGACCCGGTGATGTTCACCGCCTTCGGGCTGTTCGTCATCACGCTCTATTTCTCCGGCCGCTGGTTGCTGGAAAAAATCACGCTGCGCCGCGACTGCCACCTCGGCCTGCTGGGCGAAAAAATCGTGGCCGAGGCGATCGCACCGCTCGTCGTCGACGGTTGCCGCATTTTTCACGACGTGCCCACCGCCGCCTTCAACCTCGACCACGTCATCGTCGGCCCGACCGGCGTATTCGCCATCGAGACCAAGACCCGTCGCGCCGGCCGCGGCCTGTCCGATCGCCGCCCGGATGAAATCACCTTCGACGGCACCCAGCTGATCTTCCCGTGGGGCGAGGACCAGTTCGGGCTCGAGCAGGCCCACGACCGCGCGGCGTGGCTCGCCACCTGGCTGCGCGACACCGCCGGGGAGCCCGTCCTGCCCGTGCCGGTACTCACCTTCCCCGGCTGGAATGTCACCACCACCGCCGCCGGCGCGGATGTGGCAGTCGTCTCGCCCAGCGCCATTCCCGGCCTGGTGCGCAACCGCGCCGCCGTGCTTTCCGCCGCCCAGGTTGACCACATCGCCCGCCAGCTGGAAGCCCTCTGCCGCGACGTGGAGTTTTGATTCCGCGGAACCGGAGAATCTGGAACTCAGGAACGCTGGAAAAACCAAATTGCCTTGGTTCGCTTCCAGCGTTCCCGAGTTCCAGATAAAATAGCCTTGGTTCAGTCTGACCGATCCGGCTTCCGTGCCACCAGCACGAGGCGCTGCCACCACCAGACGGTTTTCCCGTCTTCCTCGCCGAGCCGCATGATTTTTCTCACGACCGGCGTCGCCGTCCGGATCGCCTCGCGCACCTTGGCACGGTTCTCCGGCGAAGTCGCCGCCGCGCCGAAATACCATTCCAGATCCGGCTGTTTCATGGGTTGCAGTTCACCGTGCAGCACCGTCAACCGCGCCTCGGCGCACCAGCGCTTCCACGTGCCGTCGCTCCAGAACCGGTGATGGCTCGGGTCGCGCCATTTCTCGACCTGGTGCAGCCACGCCTCGGCCTCCGGCTGGCCGTCCTCGATGCTGCCGTCGATCAGCAGGAAATAACCGCCCGGCCGCAGGACGCGCGCCGCCTCGCGGATGAATTTCTCGGGATCGCTGAAGTGGTGCGGGGCCACCCGGCAGCTCACCAAGTCAAACTCCCCGGCGCTGAATGGCATCGCCTCCGCGGGAAATTCCTGCGTCGCCACGCGCAGCCCGCGCTCCGCGCCGAGCTTCGCCGCCCGCTCCAACATGTTTTTGGAAATATCCCCGAGCGTCACCGCGCAGCCCCGCGCCGCCAGCAGCAGCCCTGTGTGCCCGCCGCCCGTCGCGACATCCAGCGCCCGCCAGCCGGGCGCGAGCGGGATGTGCTGCAACGCACCTTCCACATCCGCCGTCTGCTCCAGGATGTGACCCTTCCCGTAATGCTGGCTCTGCCTGTCGAACTGTGCGGCCGAAGCCGCCTGGATCGGGTCGAGTTTCATCGGGAAATTCGCGCGCAACGTGCCGCCCGGCTCCGGAAACGCAAGACTCAGAGTTGAAACCCGCGCGCACTCGACCCACGTTTCCCGCGTGAACCTCGCCGAAAAACAGCAGCTGCTGGTCGACGACCTCGCCATCATCGAGGACCCCCAGGAGCGGCTTGGTGCGGTGGTCGACCGCGCGAAACGGCTCCCGCCTCTGCCCGAGACGGACCGCACCGAGTCCCACCGTGTGCGCGGCTGTGTCTCCCAAGTCTGGGTCCTCGGCGAACTCCGCGACGGCCGCTGCCAGTTCCGCTGCGACGCCGATGGGCCGCTGGTGAAGGGCCTCGTCGCCTTCCTTTGCGAATTCTTCAGCGGCGCCACGCCCGCCGAGATCGCCGCCAGCAACGCCGACCCGCTCGAGGCCCTCGGCCTGATGCGCAATCTCTCCCCCACCCGCCACAACGGCCTCGCCGCCGTCCGCGCCCGCATCCGCGAACTTGCTGGAACCATGATTTAACCGCGAAGGAAGCGAAGAGCGCCAAGAACGGGTTTGTCATTCTGAACGAAGTGAAGAATCCAGTTGGACATGATCGAAGCTCGCGGCGGACTCTCACTGGATTCTTCGCTACGCTCAGAATGACAGGTCAGGGAATCCCTTCGCGCTCTCCGCGTCCTCCGCGTTTAAAATGAATTTATACGACGCCCACAACCACCTGCAGGACGCCTGGCTCGCGCCCCACTACACGCAGGTCTTCGCCGACCTCGCCGCGGTCGGCGTCCGCCGCGCCGTCGTCAACGGCTCCAGCGAGGCCGACTGGCCCGACGTCGCCGCCCTCGCCGCTGCGCATTCGGTCGTGCTCCCGAGCTACGGCGTGCACCCGTGGGACGCCGGCAACCGCTCGCCCGCCTGGCAGAAAAACCTGCTCGCGCGGCTCGACGCCGATCCGCGCGCCGCCATCGGCGAGATCGGACTCGATCGCTGGATGACCGACCGTGCGAAGCCCGATGATCCGCGCCTCGCCGGCCTGCGCATCGCGCCGATTGAGGAACAGACCGAGGTTTTTCTCTGGCAGCTCGGCCTCGCCGCCGATCGCAACCAGCCCGCGTCCATCCACTGCCTCGAAGCGTTCGGCCTGCTGCACGATCTGCTCCGCGACGCGAAACGCCCGGCCCGCGGTTTCCTGCTTCACTCCTACACCGGCCCCGCCGAGATGGTTCCAGGCTTCGCCAGGCTCGGCGCGTATTTTTCCTTCAACGGCTGTTTCGTCGACGCACGCAAGGCCCGCCTGCGCGGGGTCTACGCCGCCGTGCCCGCCGACCGGCTGCTCGTCGAGACCGATGCGCCGTCGATCCGCCCGCCGGCCGCGCTCGAGAAATTTTCCCTGCCGCCCACCGCCGACGGCTCGCATGTGAACCATCCGGCCAACCTCGCCGCCACGTACGCCGCCCTCGCGGAGTGGCGCGGCATGACGACCGCCGTTCTCGCTGCCCAGGTGGAACAGAATTTCCTCAGACTCTTCGGCTCCTAAGACTAAGCGCAAAGACGCAAAGATGCTAAGGCCGATCCATTTGGCCGAAGTCCGGCACCAGGTACCGGCCTTCGGCTGAAGCGTCTGAACTTCGCGTCTTTGCGTCTTCGCGCTTAGTCCTTCTCCGCAATCTCCCGCACCGCCTCGCCGGCGGCCACCAGCCCGAACGCCCCCGTCACAAACACCGCCGAGCCAAACCCGCTCTCGCAATCCATCGCGAGGTTGCTCCCCGGCTCCGGCACCACCGCGCACGTGCCGTCCGCCCATGGGTAAATCGGCGGCTCGGTGGACCACACGCAGCGCACGTCGAATTTCATCTTCCCCTTCGTCGTGCCATGTGTGAACCCGTGGTCGCGCCGCAGCTTCTTGCGCACCTGCCGCAGCAGCTCGTCGCTGAACGCGTCGCCGAGATCGCCGGCCCGGATCTGCGTCGCATCGCGCTTGCCGCCCGCCACGCCCACCGTGAGCACCCGCCGGCCGCGCGCCCGGGCCGACGCGATCAGCAGCGCCTTGTTCGACATCCGGTCGATCGCGTCCACCACGTAGTCAAACGGCGCGGCCAGCAGCCGGTCCGCCGACGCCGCCGTGAAAAACTCCTGCACGGTCGTGACCTTGCACGCCGGGTTGATCGCCGCCACGCGCTCGGCGAGCACCGCGACCTTCGGCCGGCCGATCTGGCCGTCGAGCGCCGGGAGCTGCCGGTTGACGTTGGTCACGCACACGTCGTCGAGGTCCACCAGCGTCAGCGCGCCGATCCCGCTGCGGGCCAGGGCCTCGACCGTCCATGAACCCACGCCCCCGACGCCGACGACGCACACATGCGCGGCCTGCAGCCGCGGCAGCGCCGCCGCGCCAAAGAGCCGCCCGATGCCGCCGAAGCGCTGGAGATAGTCGTCGCTCACGCCGGCACTCGTAGCCGGCACCGCGCGCGGCGCCATCCCAAATTTCTTCGCTCCGCCGCGTAACGCCGGTGCGCATTTCTTGTCATTAGCATGCGCAGCGTGGGGCCATCCATTCCGTGATGAATGCCGGGGGCGGGGGTTTCCGGCTTCTGGCGGCGTCCACCGGTCACTACGCTCCAAATCAAACAAGGGCCCGCACCGGGCCACTCCAACCATCACTGCCATGAACCAGAAACCAGACCTTCACGGGAAACGCGGCGCCGATCTCCTCCATGATCCCCTGCTCAACAAGGGCACCGCCTTCACCGAGGCGGAGCGCGACGCCCTCGGCCTGCGCGGCCTCGTGCCGCCCCACGTCGCCACCCTCGAGGCCCAGGTCGCCCGCATCCTCGAGACCTGCCGCCGCAAGACCACCGACCTCGAGAAATACATCTACCTTGTCTCGCTGCAGGAGCGGAACGAGACGCTGTTCTACCGTCTCGTCACCGACAACGTCGCCGAGATGATGCCGCTCATCTACACGCCCACCGTCGGCCTGGCCTGCCAGCGCTACGCCCTGATCTTCCGCCGCCCGCGCGGCCTGTTCCTCAGCCTGCGTTACCGCGGCAGCCTGAAACAGGTGCTCCAGAACTGGCCGCACCGCGACGTGCGCATGATCGTCGTGACCGACGGCGAACGCATCCTCGGCCTCGGCGACCTCGGCTCGAACGGCATGGGCATCCCCGTCGGCAAGCTCTCGCTCTACACCGCCTGCGCCGGCGTCGCGCCCGACCAGTGCCTGCCCGTCATGCTCGATGTCGGCACCGACAACGCCGCCTTCCTCAAGGACCCGCACTACATCGGCACCTCCCAGCCGCGCGAGCGCGGTCCGGCCTACGACGCCTTCATCGCGGAATTTGTCGCCGCCGTGCAGGAGGTCTTCCCCCGCGCCTGCATCCAGTTCGAGGACTTCGGCAATTCCAACGCCTTCCGGCTCCTCCGCCAGTACCGGGACAAGGTCTGCACGTTCAACGACGACATCCAGGGCACCGCCGCCGTCACGCTCGCCGGCATCTACTCGGCCCTGCGGCTCACGAAGGGCAAGCTCGCCGACCAGCGGTTCCTCTTCCTCGGCGCCGGCGAGGCCGGCATCGGCATCGGCGAACTCATCGTCGAGGCCCTCAAGTCCGAGGGCATCGCAGAAAAAGCCGCCCGTCGCCAATGCTGGTATGTGGACTCGAAGGGGCTCGTCGTCGCCGGTCGCACCGACCTCGCCGAGCACAAGAAACTCTTCGCCCACGATCAGCCCGGCTGCACCACGCTGCTCGAGGCGGTCGAGGCGCTCAAGCCCACCATGCTCATCGGCGTGTCCGGCATGCCCGCGACTTTCACCGAGCCCATCGTGCGCATGATGGCGAAGCTGAACCCCGCCCCGGTCATCTTCGCGCTCTCCAACCCCACCTCGAAAGCGGAGTGCACCGCGGAGCAGGCCTACACCTGGACCGACGGCCGCGCGGTCTTCGCCAGCGGCAGCCCGTTCCCGGACTGCACGCTCAACGGCCGGACGTTCAAGCCCGGCCAGGGCAACAATTCCTACATCTTCCCCGGCGTCGGCCTCGGCGTCATCGTCAGCTCGGCCCGGCGCGTGACCGACGAGATGTTCTTCGTCGCCGCCAAGGTGCTCGCGAGCCTCGTGACGGAAAAGGACCTCGCGACCGGCCGGATCTTCCCCGAACTGCAGCGCATCCGGGAAGTCTCCGCCGCCATCGCCGTGGCCGTGGCCAAGGTCGCCTACGCCCGCAAACTCACGCCCAAGCCTTGTCCCGACGATCTCCCCGCCCGTGTGCAGGCCGAGATGTACGACCCTACCTACCGCAGCTACGTCTGAGATTTTCTGACTGGATCTTTCGCGAGAAGGCGGGTGACAGCGTCGATCGCCAGGCGGTTGCGCTGCTCGCCGCTGCCGCGGATTTCGACAAAGGGAAAATCGCGTTTATCCAGCGCGTCGCGCCAGAGCTGACGCCCCTTTGACCGGCTGGCGGCGTCAGGAAAGCAGCGCTGCGGGTCTGGCATGAAGGGAATGTCCGTGTCGCACAGCAGCCACAGCGCCACGCCCTGCGCCCGCTGTTCCGCCTCCGCGCGCACCCACGCCGGACACTCGCCGGGAAACAGCACGTCGTCCCAGATCGTGCAGGTCAGGAGGTCGGTGTCCAAAAACACCGCGCGCTTCGCCTGCGTCGCCGCGTGCTCCTCGTTCGCCATCTGCCCGAGCGCGATCGTCCCGAGGTCGGCCGCAGTGATCTTGCCCGCCTTCAGCTCCCAGAATTCGCGCACGAACTCCGGCGACCATGGTTCGCCAAAATGCGCCGCCAGCGCCTGGGCCAGCGTGGTCTTGCCCGTGGACTCCGTCCCGAAAATGACGATGCGCTTGGGGTCCGGCGTCATGGGTGGAACGCGTTGTCCCCAACGCGTTGGTTCTTTTGGAGCCGCGGCGCCCTCGCCGCGGTTGTTTTGGTCACACG
>Ga0302322_100006243_pt1 | contig 10541 bp, 9 predicted proteins | sample Fen_T0_2_FD_203757 | JGI IMG/M metagenome (GOLD analysis project Ga0302322, IMG submission 203757) | Peat permafrost microbial communities from Stordalen Mire near Abisko, Sweden - Fen_T0_2 | ecosystem: Environmental > Terrestrial > Soil > Wetlands > Permafrost | place: Sweden: Abisko... | reverse complement strand
CGACGATGATCCAGTGGATGGGCGCGTGGATGATCGCTGCGGCATAAACCAGCCCCGCGATCACGAGTATGATTCCGAGCAGATAAATTCCAAAGGACATGGCGGTGGGCAGCATGCACGAATGGTTCCATTGAAATGGCGGGCAAAGCAGCGGAGTATCTAGAGGCAAGATGGCACTCTGTACCAGCATGCCTCAGATCCCGACGGTGACCGGTACACGTGCTAACCACCGAACCATGCACTCGAAGCCGCACTTTCGGTTGCGCTCTTGGGGGATCATTTTCGTGCTCGCTTCGACGCTCGTTGAATTGACGCTCGTTGAAGCCTGCGTCCGGCCCAAGCCGCCCACGATCACACCCAAGAGCGCGCAAGTGCGCGCGGTTGACGCGACGGGCGTCACACTGATGGTCACCTTCGACGTGGTCAATCCCAATCGCTTTCCGCTGATGGTGCACGCGGTGGACGGCCGGTTTTCAGTGGGTGGCGGTGCAGGCGTCGAGCTGGGCAAAGCCCACGCCGAGCCGGCATCCAACATTCCGGCCGAAGGCACCAGCACCGTCAGTAGCGAAATCGCGGTGGGCTGGACGAACCTCCCCGCGCTCACGCCCTTCATCCTTTCACCCGCGGCCGTGCCCTACCGCTTCGATGGCAGCGCGACCCTCGGCGGCGAAAGTCTAAACCTGAACCTACCATTCACGGTGAGTGGCGAGCTGACACGCGCGCAATTGATCAGCGTGGGGTTCCGCGGGCTGTCGTCAGCCGCAGGCCGCTAGCTCGTTGGCCGCGCCGCTCCTACGGAACCGTGAGGTCGATAGGCTGGATCAGGCGCGGGTCGTCGTTCTTCGTGGAATTCACCAAGGTAGAGACTGGCACGAGCTCCAGCGTATCGGCATCCGGCACGAGGAGTTCCCGGTAACGCGCGCTCGGATCGAGCCAGCGGCTCTGCCATTCAGACGGCAGGAGCAGCGGCATTCGGTCATGAACCTGCGCGGCGACGCCCCGAGGGGGAGTGGTGAGGATGGCAGCGGACGGCGCGAGTTCACCACTAGGCAGCGGCGCTTCGGCCCAAATTCCAGCGAACGCGAAGGGCCGGCGATCGTGACGTTGAATCAAGAACGGTTGCTTGTGCTTGCCGTCGACGCGCCATTCGTAAAAGCCGTCTGCCAGGACCAGGCAACGGCGCTGCCGAATGGAATCGCGGTACATGGGGGCCGCCAAGCTCTCCACCCGCACATTGAAGCCGCCCGCCTTCGGATTTGCCAAGCGCAACCCCCAACGGATGAACTCCAGCCGATGCGGCGCGCGCATCACCGCGATCGGCTGGGTGGGAGCGATGTTGAAGCGCGGCACCAGCGGCAACTGCTCGCCGTGAACGTCGAAATGCTCCCAGAGCTCGTCGCCCGGCGTGCTCAGTTTGTACCGCCCGCACATCTCACTAGTGTCCGAGCGATTTTTGAAAAGCGTCGAGCGCGGCCTTCAGGGCTTCCAAATCTTTGTCGGCCTGTGCCTTGAGCGCGTCCCAGGTGGCTCCGTTCGCCTGATTGAGCCCCTCTAGATCGCGCTCCGCGGCGGTGCGGCGCTTGTCGTACTCGACCGAAGCGGCGTCGGCATTGGCCTTCGCTTTGCCCTTCAGCTTCGCCAAGCGCTCTTTCAAGTCCATGGCCGTGCGATCGGCTGCGCTCAGATTCTTTTGAATCGCCGTGCGCGCTTCAGCGCGCGCAGGCGCCGCCTTCGCATCTGCGATGCGCAATTGGCGAGCGGCCTCCGCCTTGGCATCGTCTGCCACGCGCTCGGCAGCGGCCGCTTTGGTCGCAGCTTCGGCCTTGGCTTTGTCGGCCAGCTCCTGACTGTTGTCGCATGCGGCAACCGTGAGCCCGAGCAGAGCAAAGACAGCAAAGACGCGCGCGATGTTCATGGTCCGAGAGCCTACCAAGAACCGGTGGAGGTTGGAAATGCGCCTGGCGCGGAGCTTGCTACGTGATTCATGATTGGCCCTGCCCCAGCATTTCTCGCGACATATTGCCACGGCCCCGAGTCCAGTGCCCACGTTCCGCGTGATGACCTACAACGCGCATAGCTGCGTCGGCACGGATGGCAAGTTGGAGCCGGGGCGCATCGCGGAAGTCATCGCACGCGCCGAACCGGATCTAGTGGCGCTCCAGGAGCTCGACGTCGGACAGACGCGCACTCTGGGTTTGAATCAGCCAGATTGGCTGGCCGAGCGGCTCGGCATGCTCGTTCACTTCACGCCTGCTCGATCCTGTAACGAAGGGCACTACGGAAACGCGATGCTCTCTCGCCATCCGTTTTCGGTCGTGTCCGAGGGAAACTTGCGCCGCAGGCGTGACGAAGCGCGCGCCGTACAGTGGCTCAGAGTTCGCATCGACGGGCTAGAACTGAGCGTGATGAATACCCACTTGAGTATTCATTTTCGCGAGAGACTCCTACAGATCGAACAGCTGTTGGGTGCCGAATGGATCGCAAAAGCGGAACGCCACGTTCCGCTGGTGATCTGTGGGGATCTCAACTCCAGCCGACTTTCACCGGTCTATCGCAGATTGAGCAAGGATCTGGTGGACGCGCAACGCGCCAACGGCGCGCTAGCGGCAGCCACTTGGCCGTCTCGCTTGCCATTGTTTCGAATCGATCACCTGTTCACTAGTCGCAGTATTCGGGTCATTCGCTGTGAGGTGCGGCGGGATGCTCTATCGATGGTCGCTTCGGATCACTTGCCGTTGCTCGCGGAGTTGAGCTGCGCCGGCTCGGAGTAAAATCATGCAACGAATCTTGGATGTGCCGCGCACTGCCTTCGTCGAAGCCGAGACGGAGCAGAGCGCGCTTTTGATCGATGCGCGCAACTACTACCGCACCCTGTACCGCACTCTGGAACAGGCTCGAAGCTACGCCTTGATCAGCGGTTGGCAATTCGAGAGCGGGGTGCAACTCCTGCGCGGAGAAGACGCCGAGCACAACCGGCACCCGGTGGCCCTGCTGGAGTTTTTGGACGCACTTTGCGATCAGCGTCCCGAGCTCCGCATCTACGTATTGGCTTGGGATTTCAGCGTCGTGTACGCGAAAGACCGAGAGTGGCAGCAATCCGAGAAATTCAACGGCAAAAATCCGGGCATTCGCTTCCAGTGGGATGCGCATCCCTCGCTCGGCGGTAGCCATCATCAGAAGTTCGTCGCCGTGGATGGCGCCGTCGGCTTCATCGGTGGCATCGATTTGTGCGATGCGCGGTGGGATGATTGCGACCACCGCGTGCACCATCCGGACCGCGTGAACGTCATCGGCGACCCCTGTAAGCCGTACCACGACGTCCAAGCTTGCTTCGCCGGCCCGCTCGTTGCATCGTTGGTCGACTTGTTCGTGGAGCGCTGGCATCGGGCGAGCGGAGAAGCCTTGCTGCTGCCGCGAGCCGACGCTGGTGATTTCGCGGGATACGATTTGAACCGGCTCAGCGGAGGGGCTTTGGAACACATCGTGGCAACCCACGCCGCCCTCAGTCGTACGCAAGTCGACACCCGCGCCGACCCTGCGCGAGTGGGCGAGGTGCTAGCGCTGTTCATCGCCGCTATCGGCGGCGCGCAGCGGCTGATCTACGCTGAGACTCAGTATTTCACCTCGCGATCGGTGGCCCGAGTGCTGATCGCTCGCATGCGTGATGCCGAGCTGCCAAAGCTGGAAATCGTGGTCTTCTTGCCGCAGGCGGCAGACACCCCCATGGAAAAATTGGCCTTGGAAGACACCCAAGAGAACGTGCTCGACACGCTCGTCTCGGTTGCCAGCGAAACCGGACACGACTTGCGCCTGCTCTATCCGGCTTCGAGGAATGGTGACGGTACCGAGACCGCGACCTTCATTCATTCGAAGATCTTGATCGTGGATGATCGTTTTCTGATGGTGGGTTCACCGAATTTCACCGAGCGCAGCGTGGCGCTGGACACGGAATTGGCGATTAGCTGGGAGTGCAAGAGTGAGGAAGAGGGTCTGGCCGGCTGCATTCGTAGCATCCGCAGCACATTGCTTGCAGAACATAGCGGTCGGCCCGCGACCGATTGGGCGTTGCCAGCGGGCTTGTGTGCCCGCATCGACGCGCTGATCGAGCGCGGTGATAGTCGCCTCCGGCACCGTGCCGTGACCGACGCTGGGCCACTCGGTCCGCTGCTCGCGCAAATCTTCGACCCCGGGGATAGCGCGCTCACCCTCGCCGTGTTGCCTGACGCTCCTCACAACCCGTAGCGCACGCCCGGATTGACGGGCGCCGGCTTACGGGCAGGTAACGGCCATTGGCGAACGGTTGCCGCGCGTGCTGGCGCGGCCTTGAGGGCCGAGGACACGCCCGGCGGTTCTTCAGTGGACACCGGGATCGAATCTCGTTCAGGAAACGGCACCGGAGTGACGACCATGCTCGGCTGCGCGGCGGCGGGTGCGCTTGGACGCACCAGCGCTGCCGCGCTCGGACGCGAAGCGGGTGACGCTGGATGCAGCCCGGGCTCGATCTGGAGCTTCCAAAACGCAACCGACGCCGTCATCAGCACAGCAAAGGTCGCGAACATAGCCAGCTTCAGCGAAAGTGACCGCGGGGCGGCAGGGGCCAACCGAGCTTGCGCCGTGAGCTCGATTCCGGACTCCAACCGAGGGCGCTCGACTGCCACTGGCCGCGCCATGCTCCGGAGGGCGATAGCCAGCTCCTCCATGGTCTGAAAACGTTCTTCAGGATCTTTGCGCAGGCAAAGCCGAATGACGGTATCCAACTCACGCGGCGCGGCCGGGCAGAAGTCGAGCAAGGACGGCGGCTCCTCGGTCAGCACCTTCTGATACATGCTTGCGACCGTCTCGGCTTCGAATGGGCACCGACCCGCCAGAAGTTCGAACAGAATCGTGCCCACGGACCAAATGTCCGCTCGCGCATCGAGGTTCGGCGCGGCGCGAATTTGCTCTGGAGCCATATAAGAGGGAGAGCCAATCGCCGCTCCGCCTTTGGTGAGAGTGGTGCGACTGCCCTCACGGACGGTGGTCCCGAGATCCTTCGAGATGCCAAAATCGAGGATTTTTAGCACCACCCCTTCGGGTGTGGACGCCAAAAACAGGTTTTCCGGCTTCAGGTCCCGGTGAACGATGCCCAGCCCGTGCGCTTCGATCAACCCCTCACAAGCTTGTAAGACGTAGCCCAGCGCTTCGGCGACTGGCAGCGCCTGCCGTTCTTGCAGCAACGACGCCACGTCTCGACCGCGCAGCTTCTCCATTACGATGTACGGGGCGCCGTTGTCCAGGCGCGCCACATCGAGCACACGCACGACGTGCACGCTCTGCATTCGCGCTGCCGCCCGGGCCTCGAACAAGAGTCGCGACACGATCGCCTCGTTCGCAGCCAATTCGTCACGCACTACCTTGATGGCAACCGGCGCGTCCAACTCCAAATGCGTCGCACTCAGGACCACGCCCATCCCTCCACTTCCCAGCAAACCGTCGACACGGTACTTTCCGCCGATAATCGCACCCGGGCCGAAGGCAAAGTGTTCGGAGTCGATGAGCGGAGCAGGTGAGGAAGACATTGGGGAAGAAGCGCGGTCGCGCTGTACTTCGACTCAAGCAAGACGGATGCCCAACTACGCGACTCCTGAGTCGGGCAAGCTGTGGCTAAACGTCTCGTTCTTCGGCGTCGCTGGCAAGAAGACGCGCTTGTGCGAGTTCGACCGCTTTTTGCGCCCGCTCCAGCTCACGTTCCGCGACCGCCAGCCGTTCAGCGATAAGCGTGTGCTCGCGTTGGCTCGTGCCCAGCGCTTGTTTGGCGTCGCGTAGCGCTGCCTCCCGTTCACGTCGCTCGGCTTGCTGCCTCGCTTTCTTCGCAGCAGCGCGCTGGCTTTCCGCGGCTGCTGCTTCCTGGGCCCGTTTTGCGGCGGCGGCTTGACGTCGTTTTTCTTCGGCGCGTTTTTGAGTGTCGGCGGCCTTTGCTGCGCTTTTAACGGGTTGCTGGGTGTGCTCGACCTCCGCGCTCGAAGGCTCCCAGCTCTCGCTGCCGAACGCCTCGAAACCGGGCGGGTCCCGATCTTTGGCCAAAGCGCCCGCAGGTTCCGGCGCAAATCCCCCGTTTGCGGCAAGCCCGGCCAAAGTCATCGTGATGCGACGCAAAGTTGCCTCGCTCGAGGAGTGCCCGCCGTCGGTGAGCAGCGTCGCGGCGCGCGCGCCGAGCTTCGCGAGCGCCTTGCGGTGCGCGCCGCTGGCCGACAACTTTCCCGCACGGAGCATGGCTGCGGTTTCGAACAGCTGCTCGAAATCCTCGCGCGCGTGCCACCAAAGCTGGTTGACCGCCCAAGCGGAGATTGGGGGCCGCGTGAGCTTAGCGAACTTCAGCGCGGCCGTCTTGTCGCCATTCCCCTTGAGCTGCGCCCCAATCCGCTGCCGTTCTGCGACGAATGAACCGTGCGACGCCTGATACAGCGCCGTCACCGCTTCGTCGTAGCTCATCGCCATCCGCGAATCGTACTTGCCGAGCGCGCTCTGGCAAACCGGCTTAGCCGGTTGCCGAGCAGGGCGCGACCACCCCTCGACGCGACTTGCCAACTGCCCGTTCCGCATCGCGCGTGGTAGGAGTCTCCGCTCGTGAGAAAGAGCTACAGCCCCCGCGCGCATCGAGCCGCGCTCGCTGCAACCTGGGCCGTTTTGCTTGGCACTCCCGCGACGCGGGCCGAACTAGCACCCGTGCCCGAGCCAGCGCCCGCGCCCGCCAACGCGGCTGCACCAACCCCGGTGCAGCCGACCGACTCGATGCCACCACCGTTGCTCGCGCTGAAAATGCCGCCGGCACCGGACGGATTCGGTGGCAAGCAACCCATCAGCGCTTCTGACTACGTGCACAAGAACGAAGGCGGTTACTTCACGGGCTTACCGCTCGCCAACTACGACTCGAACACCGGGCTCGGCTTCGGCGCGCGCGGCTACTATTATTACAACGGTCGCCATCGGGATGCCCTATTTGCTTACACGCCCTACTTGCTGCGGGTATTTCTGCAGGTTTTCGCCACGACGCGCGGGCTGCAATTCCACTGGCTCGATCTCGACGCACCGACCATCGCTGGCAAACCCATTCGGCTCCGCTCGCAGTTGATCTTTCAACGCAATACCGACCAGCATTATTTTAGCTTGGGTAGCCGCGCCATGCAGCCCCTCGGCTTCACCGGCAGCCCGCGTCGCTATCGTCGCTTCGACGACTACCAAGCCGCACTGGACCAGCCGGATAGCTCGGGTCAAACCCGCGGTCGCTACGACCAGTACCTATTGGTTCAGCCACTCTGGTTGTTGAGCTTCGAAAGCTCGGCATTCGGTGGACTGGTGCGGCCGCTAGCCGGGCTCGGCTTCAGCTACACCGGTGTGCACCCAGCCTACGATTCGCGTGGCGCGACGGTCGCAGCCACTCGGCTGCAAGAAGACTGCGCCGCGAGCATCGTCCGGGGTTGCGCAGGCGGCTGGAACAATTTCTTTCGCTTCGGCCTGTCTTTCGACACGCGAGATTACGAGCCCGATCCGAACCGCGGTGTGTTTATCGATGCAGCGCTCGACGTTGGTTCGCGCGTGCTCGGTTCCGGCTACGAATGGGCGCGTTTCATGCTGTCCCCGCGCGTGTACTTCGATCCCTTCGGTCGTTGGCTAGACTTGGTCTTCGCCGGCCGCGCGACTTTCCAGGTTCAAAGCCAATCTAGCCCATTTTTCAGCATGAACTTCTTGCCCTATACCGAAGATCCGCGCACGGGGCTGGGTGGGCTCCGCACGCTTCGCGGCTACAAGCAAGATCGCTTCGTAGGTCCGGTCATGGGCTTGCTCAACGCGGAGCTGCGCTGGACGTTCTTGCGTCTCGAAACCCTCGGCCAACGTTTCGCATTCATCGCCGTACCGACGATGGATCTCGGAGCGACCTACGACCGCGTAGCCGACGTGCGCTCGGGTGGTTGGAAGCGCAGTGAAGGCGGCGCGCTGCGCATCTCTTGGAACATGGCGACCATTTTGACCACGGAGTACGCTGTCAGCGAGGAAGACAGTGCGTTCTACGTCAACTTCAATCACATGTTCTGAGCGTTGCCGACCTTCGAATGGCTCGACGCGCTCCCGAGGCGATTTGTGGCGCGGCGCCAAATGGTGACAAAAAGTCCCTGCCGAGTCGGCGTTGGGGTGCCCACCGAGCACGGGTTTTCTGCGCTGGATTGCGACCTGGCAGCGCTCCTGGCTCGACCCGACGCTGGGCATGGCTCTCGCAGAGTCCGTAGCACCCAAGTGGAAGCCTTGAACGCCCCTGCGTCTGAAACCGAGCCCCTCACTGTAACCGGTCTCCGAGAAACGGCGCCGCTCGGCGACGGTGATCAGAGCCGGGAATTGCCGGAGTCGGAATTGCCCGTGCCGGAAGGTGAGCTCTTGGGGGGGCGCTACTTGGTGGAACGCATTTTTGCCGAAGGCGGCATGGGCATCGTCTGTCTAGGTCGGCATATCCAGCTCGAACAGCCCGTGGCCATCAAGTTCTTGCGACGCGCCTTGGCTGGCAGGCCCGCCGTCGTCGAACGCTTCATGAACGAGGGCAGGGCTTTGGCTGCGTTGCGCAGCGAGCACGTAGTCCGAGTGATGGACGTCGGCCAACTCGAGTCGGGTCGTCCCTATCTGGTGATGGAGCACCTGGAAGGAATCGATCTCGACGCGCTGGTCGACCGCGACGGCCCGCTCAGTGTCGAGACCGCGGTAGGTTACACCTTGCAAGTTTGCGAACCACTGGCCGAGGCCCACGCGCTCGGCATCGTTCACCGTGACATCAAGCCAGAGAACCTGTTCTTGTGGACGGGCGGACCGGGTGAAGACCTCGTGAAAGTTCTCGACTTCGGCCTGGCCAAACAGTTCGGCTCGCCACGAGCGCTGGCCGTGACCGGTCCGCAGGATAGCATCGGCTCGCCTTGCTACATGTCACCCGAGCAAGTCACCACCCCGCAAAATATCGACTCGAGAACCGATATTTGGTCGTTGGGAGTAGTGCTGCACCGGCTCCTCACCGATAGCTTGCCGTTCGACGGCGGCGGCATTGTCGAAGTGCTGAGCCACGTGTTGAGCGCAGCTCCGAAGTCTCTGCGCGAAGCGCGCCCGGAGCTCGTGTTCGATCCCGAGCTCGAAGCCATCGTGCATCGGTGCCTGGAGAAGTCGCCCGAGGCGCGCTATCAGACGATCGACGAACTCGCGCAGGCGCTTCGCGCATATCTCGAGCATGGTCGCGCGGCGGTCGCCCTGTCGCCCCTCCCAATTGAGTCATCCGCGGAAGGCGTCCCGGTGAGCGGAGACCCGAGCCTCGTCACTTCTGACGGGGGCGAAGCAGGAGAAGAAACGCTCCGCATCGCGGGATTGCACTCCCGCTGGCCAGCGGTCTTGCTGGTGAGCTGCGCGCTGGTCGTGGCAGCTGGTTACCAAGCTCATCGTACTGGCAAATTGCGGTTGAAGGAGCTCGCCTCGGCTACGCTCGCGCCCGCGCGTCTGGGCCCGGACGCCCGAGTATGGGCCGTGCCGGACCATGACCAGCCTCCGATCTTCGTCAGCCGTGGGGTTGATGCAGCCGAGCCGACACGCGACGCCAATGGAGAACTGGTGCTGCGCGCCGAACCGGAACGCGACTCGCAGGCTGTTCCTACGCCGATTGGCGTCGCGGCGGCTGCTCCGGATGCGGCGGCTGGCGAATCTGTCCCGCCTGCGGATGCCGAAGAACAACCCAGCGACACCACGACTGACTCGCCCGCCCCGGCCAATGAGGCCGAACGGATTCGTAAAGAGCAGGCGTATCGCGAGTACCTCAAGAGCGAAGGGCTGACTCCCATCGGTGAAGCGTTGAAAGCGATCGACGCGAACTGACTTTGAGAGCCTAAAACCGCGTCCGAGCAAGATCCAAGCGCGGACTATACGGAAACTGCAGTGACGCCGCGCGGCGCTGCACGCAGCGGCTCAGCGCGGGATCGGGGGGCCGCGTGGCCACGCTGGCGCCGACGACGCGGCCGCCCTTGATGGCTACGCAGACGTCGATCGACGTTCGCTCGGGCACCGCGCAGCTGCTGAGCCACGCCCCATTTTCGAGCACTGCTGCGATCGCTTGTGTCGGTAGATCGGCGGTGCGATTGCCGCCGGAGAAGTCGATGTCTTGGCTCCCGGAGGCGATTGCCGCTTCGCAGGAGGGCAGGGCGCCGCTGCTCACCGCGCTCGAGGACTCATGAACGGGAATGGCCGCGAACGCGGAAGGGGATGAGGGCGTAGCTGCGGGCGTTGGAGTAGGAGCCGATGGCGGAACGGGGCTCACATCCTCCCGCTTGGCGCGTGGGGCAGGGAGCACCGCGGGAGCGAGACGCATCGCCTGAGCGTGCTCCTGCTCGTGCGGGTGTTCGTGCTCGGGCTCGGGTTCGGGCTCTACCGCAGCTTCCTGCATTGCGGGTTCGCTGGGCGGCGGCTCGACTGTCGCGGCGGGAGGCTCGGCGGTTGACGCTTCTACGCTGGGCGGAGGCGCCGGGGGGCTGGTTTGGGCGGGC
>Ga0302322_100006241_pt1 | contig 10542 bp, 7 predicted proteins | sample Fen_T0_2_FD_203757 | JGI IMG/M metagenome (GOLD analysis project Ga0302322, IMG submission 203757) | Peat permafrost microbial communities from Stordalen Mire near Abisko, Sweden - Fen_T0_2 | ecosystem: Environmental > Terrestrial > Soil > Wetlands > Permafrost | place: Sweden: Abisko... | reverse complement strand
CACGCAGGAGCATAATGTCGAAAACGAAATGAAAGCCCGTGCCGCCCGGGGCCTGCCCACTTACATGATGGCGGAGAATCGTGCAGCCCTGACCCGTTGCGTCGGTCAGCCTCCGCCGCTCGAAGGCGATATTCACGCCCACAATATTGAGACCGGTGACCGCTACCTGATTTGCAGTGATGGCATCACCCGTTACGTGATGGCCCCGGAGATGCAGCGACTGCTGCAAGCCGCTGCGGACCCGGAGTCCATCTGTCGCCGGCTAGTTGAAATCGCCAATAAGCGGGGCGGTGTGGACAACGCGACGGTCGTGGCGGTGTTTGCCAGTTGAGATGAGCATCGAACGTTTTTCCATGCTGGTCGCCCAACAGCCGGAGAATGAAATGTTCCGCTTCAGTCTCGCGCAGGCGCTGTTGAAGGCGAATCGCGCGACCGAAGCCCTGCCTCACTTGCAATGCTGTGCCGAGAAACGGGCCGATTGGATGATCCCGCGAATTCTGCTCGGCAAAACTTTACTCCAACTCGATCGCAAGCCGGAAGCCCGTCCTTGGCTGGAACGCGCACTCGTCCTCGCAATCGAGCAAAGCCACGAAGATCCGGAGCGGGAACTGCGGGCGCTACTGCAGGAGTTTTGAGCGAGATGTTGGGCGAAGTCGCCTGGCGAGCGCCCAAAGGCGCGAGCGAGCGAGCCGGCCGATGCTTTACAGAATTGATCCCTCAAACCCACAAGGGCGTCGGATAACGGTTCGCGGCGATCAGCTCTTTGATGGCCGCTTGGGCCGTGGGCAGATCATCGCGGTACGTAATGCCAAACCACGCATCATCACTCTTCAGCAAATCAATCGATGCTTCTTGGCGCTCGTTCAACCCGCTCAATGTCGTCGGTAGATAAAACTCGGCCTTGGTGTCCGCCTGGCTGCGCTGGAGAAAATCGCGAAATTGTTTTTCCAATTGAGGGAAAACCGCCGGCGTCAAACCCCAGAAATTCATAGAGACAATTTCGTCGCCCGTCAGCAGGCAGGCTCTGCCCTGTGCATCGGTATAGCTGGCGCCGCTGGCGGCTTTCTCGATCTTGGTGATTTCCGCGATGCGCTGAAGCCGTCCGGCCGCATCGGTGGAGCAGAGCCCGCGGCTGACGGTACCATGCTCGGAAAGTGTCTGCCGGAGCGGATAGCCGACCATGGCGTAGTGATCGCCGCGGGCGAAATGCGCCGCCAGCGCCCGATAGCCACCTGCGCCATAAAAATCGTCGGCATTGATCGCCGCGAATGGACGCTTCACCGCGTTGCGCGCCACCAGCACCGCATGGCCGGTGCCCCACGGCTTGGTCCGCCCGCTGGGAATTTTGAAGCCAGCCGGCAACGAATCGATTTCTTGATAAACATACTGCACCTCGATCCGCGACTCCAACCGGCGGCCAATCGAGGCACGGAAATCCGCCTCAATATCCTTGCGAATTACAAGCACGAGCCGGTCGAAGCCGGCCCGCAGCGCGTCGAACACCGAGTACTCGATGATCAACTCACCGTGCGGTCCGACCGGTTGCACCTGTTTGAGGCCGCCGAACCGGCTGCCCATGCCTGCTGCAAGAATGACGAGATCGTAGGAATTTTTAGCCACAGGAGAACAGGGATGAACAGCGATGAACCCGCCGTAAAACAAAAATCAGCCTGTCGGCGGTTTCGCTCTGCCTTAAATTTTCGTCCGGCCTGCAAACAACCGCCTGCGCTACGGCAACCACGGAAACTTTTCCGCTTTCGGTTTCCGCTTTTCCTTCTGCGCGGTCATGAACTCCTTCGCTTCTTCAGTCATATAGTAAAGCATCGTGGCGTTGCCGGAGAGTTCTTGGATGCCGCTCTGGCCGTCGAGTTCGGCGTTAAAAGCGGACTTGAGGCAGCGAATGGCGAGCGGACTCCGCTGAAGAATTTCCTTGGCCCACGCCACACCCTCGGCTTCGAGATCCTTCACGGGCACGACCTTGTTGACGAGCCCCATCCCGAGCGCTTCCGCAGCGCTATATTGACGGCAGAGAAACCAGATCTCCCGCGCCTTTTTCTGCCCGACCATCCGTGCAAGATAACTGGAGCCGAAGCCGCCATCGAAGCTGCCCATCTTGGGGCCGACCTGGCCAAAAATCGCGTTATCGGCGGCGATCGTGAGATCGCACATCACGTGAAGCACATGGCCGCCGCCAATCGCATAGCCCGCCACAAGTGCGATGACTACCTTGGGCATCGAGCGGATCAGTTTTTGGACATCGAGGATGTTAAGGCGCGGCACACCCTTCCCGTCGATATAGCCGCCGTGTCCACGCACGGATTGATCGCCACCAGCACAGAAGGCGTATTTGCCATCTTTGGCCGGACCGGCCCCGGTCAGAAAAATAACGCCAATGGTCTGGTCTTCGCGGGCATCGAGCAGGGCCTCGTGTATCTCAACCACGGTCTGCGGGCGGAACGCATTGCGCTTCTCAGGCCGGTTAATCGTGATCCGGGCCATGCCTTCGGCCTTGTGGTATTGGATGTCTTCGTAGGTTTTAGCAGATTTCCAAGTGGGAAGCATATCGGAGGTTCATCCGAAAAGACCTGCAGCGCAACCGTTTTTGCAGGACGTCCTGTTTTTACAAAAACGGGTCAAGCTACTTTTAGATTTTCCGGAATACTGCTTGGAGTCGCCGCAGACACAGGGAGAATACCCCATTCATATGCAACCTCCGGCACAGACTCTGAACGCGACCGCGAAAGCCGGCCTGACTATCGGCGCGCTTGGCGTGGTGTTCGGCGATATTGGCACCAGCCCACTCTATGCACTGCGGGAATGCCTCAAAGCCTTGCCCGAGGGCGAGCGATCAGCGGGAGTTTTGGGGGCCCTCTCCTTGGTTTTCTGGGCGCTGACCCTGGTGGTTTGCGTGAAGTATCTGCTGTTCGTGATGAAGGCGGACAATCGTGGCGAAGGAGGAATCTTCGCCCTGCTCGCGTTGACCCATGCGGATCGTGACAAAGGATCCCGCACCGGCCTTTTCACGGTGGTGGTGTTGTTCGGCGCGGCCCTGCTTTATGGCGATGGCGTGATTACCCCCGCGATTTCGGTGCTGGGCGCGGCGGAAGGACTGAAGAGTTTTAATCCGGACTACACGGATTACATCCCGGCGATTTCATGCATCATCCTGATAGGCCTGTTCTATTTTCAGCACAAAGGCACGCAGAGCATCGGCCGGGTGTTCGGCCCCGTGATGCTAATCTGGTTTTTCACCATCGGGGTCATCGGTCTGACGCACATCCTCGAAAATCCCGGTGTGCTGGCGGCGGTAAATCCAGCCAATGGCCTCCATCTCCTGCGCAGTCACCCGGGCAAAGCCGCGGCGATTATGGGCGCAGTGGTACTGGCCATCACCGGGGCCGAGGCGCTCTATGCCGACATGGGCCATTTCGGGCGGAAGTACATCTCCATAGCTTGGTATGGGGTGGCTTTCCCGGGTCTGCTCCTGAATTACTTCGGACAAGGCGCCTTTGCGTTGGATCACCCGGCACAGATCGAGAATTTGTTTTTCGCCCTCGTGCCGGAAGGAATGCCCCGGCTGCTGCTCGTGGGGTTATCCATCGCGGCAGCTATTATCGCGAGCCAGGCGCTTATTTCGGGCACCTTTTCCCTCACGCGACAGGCTATCCAATTGGGCTACTTTCCGCGCCTGCTCATCAAATACACCAACGCCAAACAATTCGGCCAAATCTACCTGCCCTTGGTCAATGTTGCCCTTGCGCTCGGCTCGATTTACGTGGTGCTGCAATTCGGCTCCAGCGACAAACTCGCCGCTGCTTATGGCATCGCGGTCACAGGCACCATGCTGGTCACCACCCTCGCCTACATCCGGGTCACGCGTCAGCGCTGGCTCTGGGCTTGGTGGAAAATCATTCCACTCGCCCTCACCTTTATCACCCTCGAAGCCGTGTTCGTGCGGGCGAATCTCCATAAATTCAAGGATGGCGGCTGGCTTCCCATTCTTATCGGACTGGCCCTGCTGGCCGTCATGCACACTTGGAAAAGTGGCAAGGTGGAGATCTTCCGCCGCATCTACGCCAACGAGATTACCGAAGCCGAACTGCGCAACGTCGCGTGCAGTCCACATATCAAACGCGTTCGCGGGACCGGCGTGTTCATGGCCGGCAATCCCACCGGCACGCCTCTGGTTTTGCTGCACCACGTCAAAGCCAACAAGGTCCTGCACGAAACCGTGGTGCTGCTCAGCGTCACGACCGAGGAAGTTCCCGTCATGGACGAGATGGAGCGTTTCAGCATCAGCGAGATTGGCCACGGTGTCTGGCGCGCGATCGGTCGCTATGGCTACATGGAATCGCCCGATGTTTCGACTCTGATGGAAAACGTCCGGGACGCCGGAATCCCGATGAAACTCAATGAAGCGACCTACTATTTCAACCGCGAGATGATCATCACCGGCGGCGACAGCAAGATGTTCGAATGGCAGAAGCATTTCTACGCTTTCCTCAGCCGCAACGCCCGGCAGGTGCGCGACTATTACCGTTTGCCGCATATGCAGATCATTGAGGTCGGCATGCCGATCCAGCTGTAGCGGCTTGCACCCAGCGGGACGGACTGCCTTGCTGATTGTCACATGGACGTCAGTGCGCATCCGTTTATCAGCCATTTTCCCGCGACCCAGGGCGCATTGCTTGCGAAAGCCGTCCAGTCCGTCCGCTTCCCGCACAAGGCCGTTATTTTCGAAGAAGACGACGCCTCAGATTCCATCTACCTCGTGCTCACGGGCCGCGTGGCACTGACCAAAAAGAATCCCGGGGGCGCAGCGCAAACCCTCGCCTACAAGGGACCGGCCGATTACTTCGGTGAGCTCGGCGTCCTGGATGGCTCGGGCCGCAGCACTTCCGCTATCGCCGACGGCCCGGTGCATCTTGGGCGAATCAATCAGGAAATCTTCCTGAAGATCCTTTCGGAATCCTCCTGGCACACCGTGCTGCGTCTCTTCAGCCATGTGAGCGAAAATTTGCGCGCGACCAACGCCCGCTACGTCACCGACGTCGTCCGCAAGGAAAAGCTCAGCACCATTGGCGGAATGGCCAACGCGATGATCCATGATTTTCGCGGTCCGTTCACCAACATCTCGCTCGCCACCGAATCCCTCGCGCAGCGCAACGCCGACCCCAAGACCCAGGAGTTGTGCGCGATGATCCTGCGGCAAGTCGGCCGGCTCGGTGGCATGGTCGAGGAGGTGCTCGAGTTTTCCCGCGGTGAGACCCGGCTCCAGCTCAAGGCCACGCCGGTGAGCGAACTTTTTGCGCAACTGCGGGAGAACAACGCCGCCACCTTTGCCCGCACCCAGGTGAAGCTCGTCATCAAGGAGAGCGGGATGAGCCTGCTGGTTGATCCGGATCGTTTCCAGCGCGTGCTGCAAAATCTGGTGACCAACGCCCGCGAAGCCCTCGCCAAACAGGAGCGGGCCCGCATCACCGTTTCCGCCCAGGAAAAAGACAACCGCTGCGTGTTAACTGTCCGCGACAATGGCCCGGGCATCCCCCGAGAAATTCGCAATACCCTTTTTGAACCATTTGCTTCTCACGGAAAATCCGGGGGCACCGGACTCGGACTTGCCATCGCGCGCTCCGTGGTCGAGGCGCATCAGGGGTCGATCGACTATCGAACCTCGCGCACCGGCACCGTCTTCACGATCCAGCTGCCGCTGATGCCCTAGACAAGCCGGCGGTTGCCTATCGCGCCGCTTTTGCTGCTTCGGCCAATATCTTTTTTCTAAACGCGGCATCGCGCTTCCGGTCAGTCTGGATTTCCAAGATTCGCACGCCCCGAGGGGGCAGCTTCGCAATGAGCGTGGAAAAATGTTTCCAATCGCGCACCAGCGTATGCGCTACGCCATAGGCCGCGCCCAGTTTTCTGAAATCCACCTGCTGCGGCGTCGCGAAAAACTTTTCGAATGCCGGATTAAACTGCGCGATGGGCAGATGCTCGAAGATGCCGCCGCCATTATTATTGATGAGTACGATGGTCAGACTGCCCTTGAGCTCGGGTGCCGAAAGAAAACCATTCGTATCGTGCAACAACGCCAGATCGCCCGTGAGCAATACCGCCGGCCGGTCGCTGGCGTGCGCCACGCCGAGCACGGTGGATAACGTGCCGTCGATCCCGTTCGCGCCCCGATTAGAAAAGATCGAGTGCCCGCGATCGTTGGCCGGCCAGAAATACTCGAGATCCCGCACCGGCATGCTGTTGGCAACGAAGACGTCCGTGTGCTCTGGCAAAAGAGAAGCCATCACCCACGACACCTTGCCTTCGAACATCCAATTCGTGCGGGTCAGTTCGCGATTCACTTTCGCGCGCACCGCAACGTCGGCACAGGCCCAGTCGGTGCAATAATCGATCGCTGCTTCCGGTTCGGGCAGCAACTCAGCCAATCTCTCGACTTCAGCATGGATCGTTCTTGTCCTTCCGTGAAATGCGTCGTGATTTTTCCCGGAATCGGAAATGATCCAGGTGCGCGCATCACATTCCTCGAGCCACGCGCGCAGGGTCTTGCTGATCGGCCATCCTCCCACGGAGAGGACAAAATCCGGGCGCATTTTCTGCGTCAGCTTTCTGTTTCGGGCTAGAATATCGTACGACGTGATGAATGGCTGCCCCGCAGCGGCAAACGAGCGTAACGGCGACAGGCTGTCCGCGAGCACCGGCCACCCGGTCTTATGTGCCAGCAATTCCATCATCAGCGCAAAGCGCGCCGGATCGGCCGGCTGCATTGGGCCGGTGACAATCAATCCCCGCTTCGTCTGTGGCAGTTCCAGAATTAGCGCGGACTTCGCCTGCATGGGAATCGCACCGAGGTGGGCAAAAAAGTCATCGCCGATTTCCCCTCTCAAACCGGTGGCGGTGCCATCTGTGATCGGCGGCAGCGGATCACGAAAAGGTGCATTCAAGTGCACCGGACCATTCGCCGGCCATTGTGTTCGCTCCCAGGCATGAGCCACGGTTTGCCGAAGATAGCCCAGCATTTTCAGCGAGGCTTCAGGCACCGCCAGTTCGTGATAGAAATTCACGTGACTGCCAAAAAGTTTCTGCTGGTCGATCGTCTGACCCGAACGGCACTCGCGCATTTCCGGCGGACGATCTGCCGTGATGATCAACATTGGCACGCCGCTCTCCTGCGCCTCGACGATTGCAGGAAAATAATTCGCCCCCGCTGTACCGCTCGTGCAAAGCAGCACGACCGGTTGATGACTTCGTCGCGCCAGACCCAGTGCAAAGAACGCGGCCGAACGCTCGTCGAGCACCGGAATCGCGTCGATATCGGGACGACGCGCAAATGCCATGGTCAGTGGCGTCGAACGCGAGCCCGGCGATATCACAACGTGAATCACCCCGAGCCGCACCAGCGTCTCCACCAGCACGCTGCCCCACAGGCTGTTGGTGTTGCGAAAATCAAGCGAAGTCTTGGGCAGGTTGCTCATGAGTTGGTCAGGGCTTCGACAAGAGCTTTGAACTTCAGCTCGGTCTCTGCAAATTCCTTCTGCGGATCGGAGCCGGCGACGATGCCGGCTCCGGCATAGGCGGTCGCCGTACATCCGTCGATCAGCGCGGAACGAATACCCACAAAAAAATCTCCGCCACCCCGATGATCCACCCACCCCGACGGGCCGGCGTACAGACCGCGGTCAAACGGCTCCAAACGGGAGATCGCCTCCGCGGCACGCCCGCGCGGCGTGCCGCCTACCGCTGGGGTCGGATGCAGGCGCTCCACCAGATCCAAAATGTGAACTCCGGTGGGCAATGGGGCGTCGATCGGCGTATGCAGATGCTGGACATTCGCCAGGCCGAGTATCCGCGGGCTCTTGGAATACTCCAGTTTGAGCGGGAGATCGGCGAGTCGCCGTTCGATCGACCCGATGACGACCCAATGCTCACGGAGATCCTTTTCGCTGCGCAGCAAGGCCCGGCTGATCACCGCATCCTCGCTGGCCGACTGACCGCGCTGGGCAGTGCCCGCTAGCGCCGCCGTCTGCATCCGGCCGTTAGTCACCCGAACCAGGCGTTCGGGCGTGGCGCCGATGAAGCTTTGTCCTGCGCCATTCGCCACGGAAAACGCATAGCAGCCAGCATAGCGTTGCCGCAGGTGATTCAGTACTCCCATCGGATGAAACGCCTCGTTCGTGGTCAGTTGCTGAGCCCGCGCGAGGACGATCTTTTCATAGTCGCCCCGCGCAATTTCGGTGAGCGCCTGCGTCACGGTCCGCTGATATGAACCGACGCCGCCAATCTCCACGACTTGCCGTGGGGCCGATGGTCGTCCGTGATCCGGAGCGGCCGAATAATCAAAGGAGCGGAACTTGCGATGCGCTTTCCACACCTTGGCCGTCACGAAATCGAGTGGCAGTTCGGGAGTGATCAGCAGGTTGGCCACGGCAACGGAACCGTCTCCCTGACGCGACACCTGCCAACGAGGAACGAATACCCGGAGCGCGGGAAATGGGGCGGCCGGTTTCGCTTCATGGGCAAAACCACCCGAGATAAAAAAATGCGGCCCGGCAAAATTTAGATCGAGCGGACCAACGGCGATGGTATCCTCCAGCGTTCGGGCGATGAACTCCTTGGCCGCGGCAAAACGCGTCGGACCCGCCGCCTTGAATTCCAGCACGGCTTCGGCCCCTGCCACGGCAAAACCGTCGCATGGACGCTCAACATAGAAATGGAGTTGATCCGGCTCGAAGATCGACTCGAGTACCGCGAGCGGATCGAGGCTATCGACTGCCACGCTGATACTCGCCAACTGAGGACGCCCCGTCGTCCGCGCAGCCCCCGCACACTGCTCCAAAAACGCCCGCAGCGCTGCGGGTGTGGAGTTTTCCGTAGGATTGAGGGGGAGGATGGTCATTAGCGCAGCGCGGACAGCCTGACGGCATTAACTGTAGGAGCGGCTTTACGCCGCGATTGAACGTTCGTATCGCGGCATAAAGCCGCTCCTACAGTTAAGATAATCCTTTGGCGGGAGCCGGTGACGGCAACGGCCGAGGAAAGAGCACCAGGGCGGGCGCAACTTTGGCGCCTAGCAGTTTTGAGCCCCAGACCAGTTCCTCGCGCCAAATCGCGCCCGGTTGGTAGCCAAGCACCGCATTGATTTTCTCCGTGGTTGCGGGCGTCACATGCTGAATGAGCGCAACCGCCAGGCGGAGCGCTTCGGCCATCGTCGCAAGTGAAGTCCGGAGCAAAGCCTGATCGGCGGCCTCGGTTGATTTGCCCAGCTTCCACGGCGCGCTCTTCTCGATGTAAGCGTTGGTCTCGGTGAGAAAAACCATCGCGCGCTCAAGAGCGGTGTGAAATTGAAAACCCTCGCATAACGGAATGAATTCGTCGCGAGTCTTATCCCAAAGCGCGCGCAGGTTCTTTTCCAAATCCTCGGAAACTTCTGCCGCTGGTATCAGGCCGGCGGAGAATCGCGTCGTCATATTCAGGGTGCGGTTGACGAGATTGCCGAGATTGTTGGCGAGTTCGCTGTTGTAGCGGACAAGGAATTGGTCGCGGGTGAAATCGCTGTCCTGGCCGACATTCATTTCCCGGATCAGGAAATACCGGAAGGCGTCCGTGCCAAACTCGGTGACCAGATCCAACGGATTGAGTGCATTGCCCGTGCTCTTCGACATCTTGGCCCCGCGTTGCAGCCACCAGCCATGTGCAATGATGCCGCCGGGAAGAGGAAGACCGGCCGCGTGGAGCATGATGGGCCAATACACCGCGTGCGGCGGCACAAGAATGTCCTTTCCGATTACGTGCCACGTTGCCGGCCAAACGTTGGGCAAATCGGCCACGGCGGAATAATAATTAAGCAATGCATCGAACCACACGTAAGTGACGTACCCCTCGTCAAACGGCAGCGGGATGCCCCACTCCAGACGCTCCTTCGGACGCGAGATGCAAAGATCGTTGAGCGGTTCTTTAAGGAATTCGACGACTTGCTTTTGACGGAACGCGGGGAAAATGAAGTTTTCGTTCTTCGCGAGAAACCCGATCAGCCAGTCCTGATATTGGCGGAGCTTGAAGAAGTAGTTTGACTCGGTGATCTCGGTGACTTCGCCGTAGATCTCCGGCCAGGATCCGTCGGCGTTGCGGTCCTTGTTCTGAAGGAACTGCTCCTGCCGTGCAGAATAGAATCCGTTGTACTCCGCCTTGTAGATTTCGCCCTTGTCGAACAGCTGTTGGAGAATCCGGCGAACAACCTTCTTGTGTCGCTCCTCCGTCGTCCGGATGAAGTCGTCGTTAGTGATAGCGAGCTTGGGCAGCATCGCACGGAACTCGCTACTCACCTCGTCGCAGAACTGCTGGGGCGGAATGCCACGCTTCTTTGCGCTGGCCTGGACCTTTTGCCCGTGCTCATCGACCCCCGTGAGAAAATGGACCTGGTCGCCCATTTGCCGGCGAAAACGTGCGATAACGTCCGTCAGCACCTTTTCGTAGGCGTGGCCAAGGTGCGGCGAACCGTTGACGTAGTCGATGGCGGTCGTGATGTAGAATGAC
>Ga0302322_100006240_pt1 | contig 10543 bp, 13 predicted proteins | sample Fen_T0_2_FD_203757 | JGI IMG/M metagenome (GOLD analysis project Ga0302322, IMG submission 203757) | Peat permafrost microbial communities from Stordalen Mire near Abisko, Sweden - Fen_T0_2 | ecosystem: Environmental > Terrestrial > Soil > Wetlands > Permafrost | place: Sweden: Abisko... | reverse complement strand
GTGCGTCAGCCGTTTTGAATAATTTCCACTGGGTAGGTTGTGGAATTCCTGGAATATATACTTTGGCAGTTGATCAGCGCCCGGAACATTCTCTGGCAATAGCACCCGCTGCCGACGACTGACTACTTTCAACAGCAGTCGCATGACGGACCATAGATTCCACCACTGGATTCGATCCGCATACGTATCTGGCAATTCCATGTTGGCCCAGTCTGGTACGGCAGGGTCATTCATTGTATGAGTCATCCGTTTGCTCCTGGGCCAGTTGGGCGCAGCCTTATCTGCAGACAGCACGGCTGATCCATTTCGATATTCACAGTACACGATTCATGTTTTGCCAGTGCGTGCAGTAGCGGCAGTGCGCGTGCAGCTGGATTGCTTAGTCGCAATGCTTCCAAAGTCACATCGCTACAGTGCGTGGCTTTGCATTCAACCATCTGCATGCTGATAAAGGCAACGGTGTTTGCACTCGGAGCGGCAGTTAGCAGCAATCCCATGCCCGCGGGAATGGCAACAGGTCGACTGGCCTGCAAGGGCGGAGGCGCGGGCACATCGTATACCACCAACAATACCGGTTGTTTTTCAATCTGCACCATGCTGTGTGCTTCAAGCAATCCGATTCCAAAGCTATGATCAAACGCGGCAATCGCCGTAGAAGGGCCCTTGGCGTTGGCAGCGATACTCCAATATCCTGCTGCAGCATTGTGGACCGAGTTATGAAAGTCGGTGGGTGACACCAGCCGTGCCGCATCAGCCAGCGCAAAGCAAATACGGTGTGCAATAGTCAGGTCGCCATCGGCTGAGCTGAACACGCAGGCAAGTTGATCAGCAGCAACGGAACTGTGCGAAATTAATTCTTCAGCGATGCGAAACGCCATGCGTACTGTCGGGCTGGCGCGACGGCGTTCATTCGGCGGTAATAGATTGGGTTGATAAGCAGCGAGTTCGCTGCTGACGTACGAGCTTTCACCACGCAATACGGCTTGCGTGTGGTGCCAGTCTGGCAAGCCGGGAGCGACGAAACTGATGGCTTCGATATAACTGTCAAGCTGGTTCATGTCGCACCCGGGTCCATCGCGTTAACATGACCAAGTAACAAGGCGCAATTGCTGCCGCCAAACCCGAACGAATTACTCAAAACATGATTTACCGCGCTACGTTGCGTGTTCAACAGTATATTGGCATTTAGCGAGGGATCTTTGTGTTGGGTGTTCAAACTCTGCGGCATCAGTCCGTGTTCAATGCATAGCATTGCAACGCCGGCTTCCATGATTCCCGCAGCGCCTAATGTATGACCGGTCCAACCCTTGGTAGAGCTGCAAGGTGTGCCAGTACCAAACACCGTAGTTACGCCTTTGTCTTCCGCAGCATCATTGGCCAGCGTGCCAGTGCCATGCAGATTGATGTAGTCCACTTGGTTCGCTTTAAGCTTGGCCCGCGCGAGCGCCAATTGCATGGCCATTGCTGCTCCTTGGCCCTGTGGATCAGGTGATGACATGTGGTGGGCATCACCGCATTCACCATATCCCAGCAATGCGTACGGTAATGCATACTGATCGTCATTCAGTTGCGACGCTTCAACAATGGCAAAGCCTGCAGCTTCGCCAATGGAAATGCCACGGCGATTCGCATCTGCGGGTCGACACACGTCGCTGGATACCAATTGCAAGGAATTGAAACCATATAAAGTCGTCAAACATAAACTATCAACGCCACCGACGATTGCGGCATCACACAGCCCCATTTGCATGCTTCGATAAGCGGCCGCAAACACTTTGGCGCTTGACGAGCAGGCAGTTGAGATAACCAGTGAATGACCTGTTAGCCGCAATGCCTGTTTCACGAAATCCGCTACCGAATACAAATTTTGTGTGTGCTCGTAGTCAAACCAGTCTGGCAATGGGCCATTTGGCTCACCTTGTAAGCGCCAGTGCCGATAGGCAAGCTCCGCCGAATGAATGCCGGCGGTGCTGGTACCCATGAATACACCAATGCGATTCGCATCATGTTTAGCGCGCAGGCGCGCAATGCCATCCATAAAACCATCTTGCTGCAAGCCCAGCCACGCGAGTCGATGGTTGCGGCAATCGAATTGTTTTAGTTCTGCGGGCAGTTGGGTGTCGAGGCCGGGTACTTCACCGATCCAGCAAGCAATCTGGCAATCATCAAAACCATGTTGTTGCAGTCCGGTGGTACCACTTGTCAACGCAGCAAGATGTGCACCGCGGCCACGGCCCAGCGCAGACGTTAGGGTGTAGTCAGTGATACGCAACAATGTCATCTATCTCTCGTGTACGTGTTGGGCTTAACTTGATCAAGCCAGTAATCGTAGAAATTGAACCAATTATACGGTGCGCGACGCGCGTAGTGTTCAAGTCGTTGCGCGTAGCGTTGTGCACAAGATTGCAGACCTGCGAGCCGGGTCTGCCTCGAGACAGTTACAGATTCTGAATACAATTCGAAATGCGCTTCGTATTGCCGGCCACCGAGGTAAAGACCGAAACCCAATATCACTGGCACGCCCAGTGCCGCAGCCAGCGCCCAGGGGCCTTCAGGAAAGCGGGCTTTGCTACCGCAAAAATCGACTTCCAGTGCGCGCTCATCCGCGCGAGCACGATCACCCATAATGCATACCATGCGCCCGGCCTGCAATGCATCGCGCAACTGCAATACCAGTTCTGGTCCACGCTGTGCTGCGTCAATAATCTGCATCGCGAAATCCTGATTCATGCGCTCCAGGATGCGCACCAGCATTTCACCTTGTTTGCGGTCCATCAAGATACTGATGGGTAACTTACGTTGTGCTGTACCCAGCATGCGCAAAGGCTCAAAGCTGCCCAGGTGTGCAACCATCAACAAGCACCCGGTCGATCGATTGGTGATATCCAGCACTTCGGGCGGTCTGGAAATATTGAATTGAAACTGGTGATGTCGATCTTTGAGCAGGTACAAGCGATCTATGGCACAGGCTGCAAAGCAATAGAAATGCTTATACACATCAACCCATGTAGGTTCGCGATTTAACAGGCGCCGCAGCGCATTGCGCGAAGCGGTGCGCGCTTGTGGGCTGGTCAGTACAAAGTATCCTGCGATGGGCCATAACACAATGCGAATGATAAAGCGGCCAAAGAACAGCGCTGAACCAATCATCAGGTACAACGCAGCTACCGTGCTGCGCTCGCGTTGTTGATCCCAGTAAGCACTCATGGCTTTTCTACTGGCGGCGTATCTTCGCCCCAGTAGTCGTAAAAATTGAACCAGTTATAGGGAGCCAAACGCACATAATGTTCGAGGCGCAGTGCATAGCGCTGAATCACTGCTTGCAGTGCTGCATTGCGAGTCTGCCTTGGCAATACAATGCATTCACTGAACAGTTCGAAGTGAGTTTCGTAATGTGCGCCACCACGATAGATGCCAAAGCCAAGAATAACGGGCACGCGGAGCGCAGCTGCCAGCACCCAGGGGCCTTCCGGCATACTGGCGGTGCCGCCCATAAACTGCACATCAAACGATCGCTCGCCGGGATTGGTGCGATCACCAGCAATGCCAACTAATCGGCCGGCCTCCAGCGCTTCTTTGAGTTTCAACACGAGTGACGGGCCGCGCTCCGAGGCATCAATGAGATTGGCAGCAAGTGCCGGGTTAATGCTTTCCAGCATGTTGCTGATCTGGGGGCTGCTTCTTTTATCGATCAACACAGAAACCTGTAATGCTTCGACACTGCGATGCGCGGACGCTTCGCTCATAGCCGCAGATGAAGGCATGCAGTACACAGAGGTTTTTAATGGCGCGAGTCTAAGTGCCTCAGTGCTACCAAAGTGAGCGACGACCAGCATGCACCCCGGCGTTTTGGCAATCGTCTCCTGCATGGCTGGTGTGGAAAAAGCCTCGACAGTAAATGGAGTAATGCGGTTGCTCAATAAAAATATTCGATCCTGAGTACAGGATGAAAAGGTAAAGAAATGCTTGGCCACATCCCATAGTGTGGCGCGTCGTCCCAGCAGGCGATTCAAACACAGTCGCGAGGCGCGTACCTGTTGTGGTGCGGTCAGTAAGAAATAGAGGACAGTGGGGTATAGAATCCAGCGTACGCCGCTGCGACCGAGCTTGAATGACAGCCACAACATCAGCTTCACCATAAAAGGTGCGCCGCGTTCTTTTTGTGCCCATTGCTTGGTCATGGCTGCAGTTTAATACTCTGATGCACTAAGTAAGGTATCACGTGCAGTCACAGTATATTGCTTCGCAGAAACGCCGTGAATACATTGCACTTTGCTGTCGACGCTTCTGCTAAATAAGGTGTTGTAACTAGACTATATGTCATTAGGTGTTATGAGCTGTGTGAGCGCAATGATTCCATCAACGCATGTTGAGTGAGTTTGCCAACCTCATTGCGCGGCAATTGCTCAATCATGATTAATGGGCGCGGCAAGAATACGGCGTCAACGGTACAGGCAAGTTGGTCCAGAAGATAATTGCCGGGCACACCAGGTGCGACTACCAGCGCGGCAGTACGCTCGGCATCGGCAGGCATGAACACCACGGCATCTTTAACGCCCGCGATATTCAGTAAAGCCCGTGTCAACTCATTCAAGGAACCACGTTTGCCAGCAATTTTGACTTGATCGGTATCGCGACCGAGAAGTTTGAAGTGTTGTGGGTCAAGCACTTCAATCTGATCATTCAGCAACAGTGGTTCTGACAAGTGCGGCGCGTGGTAATAAGTGCCGCAATTATCTTTGACGATACTGGTACCGGGATGTAGCAGCCACGCATCGCCTTCAGTGGTGCGCCGGGTGCCCATTGCGCCTGCTTCGGTGCTGCCATAAAACTCCATGACTGGCGTGTGCCACAGAAATTCAGCTTGCTGCGCCAGCTCTGCGGACAATGGGGCGGTCGCCGACAACACAAACTTAAGTTCGGGTAATTGCAGGTTGCTGGCAATGCAGGCTCGCAGGTGTGCGGGCGTCGTGACTAATGCGCGTGGCGCTGGAATGGCTTCCAGTGCAGCGCGAATATCGGCTGGATAAAACGGCTTACTATCGTGGATGGCGCAACGACCCAGCAATGGCAGCAACACCGTAGTTTGCAATCCAAACATATGTTGTGAGGGCACAGTGGCAACCAGATTCACAGGTTGCGGCGTGCAGCGCTGTGAATCCAGTTGCGCAATGTGCGTCAAGCTACCCCAGGATTTCGTATGGGCTTGTGGGACCCCAGTGCTGCCTGATGTAAACAAAGTGGCGATCGCATATTCGGCATCAATTGCAAGGCCACTGGTGCTTTGTTTGTCCCAGTCAAGATGGTCCAGACAACTATCGTCGATAATGCTGTGCCGGGGGAAATTCTGTTGCAGTAACTGCAATGCTGCCTCGGTTTGATTGGACGGCAGCAATATCATTTGGCCCCGCAATGCTGCCGAAGTCCATGCCAGCAAAAATCCCAGGCGGCTTGCACACAGATTTATTACATGGCTTCTATCTGGCAGGCGCGTTGCCAGTTGCTGTGCTGCATGCACAAAGCCAGCACGCGTGATGCACTGACTTTCGCGCCAAATTAATGGTTCGGCGTCAGCGGCATTGATCAGCGGCAACATCATGATCAATGCATCCTGGTCTTGAACAGCGCGACGACCATCGTGGCAAAGCTCTCGTGCTCAAGATGCCTGAAGTACCAGCGGCGGAACAAGTATTCCAACAGGAACACTGCGGCCAACAGCAAGTACTGTATGACATTCGTCATCAGTGACCAGAACTCTGGTGAAGCGAAGAGCGCCAGCAACAGTGAAGAAAGCGCCATTGCGATCAACAGGCCAACCCAACATTGGGTAACCAAGCGCGTATAGCGTTCCAGCTCCGGGGGCAATGATCCCCGAATCTGTTTGGCAACGCGGGAAACAATGGGTATCTGGCCGCTACGCAAGCTGCGTGCAAACAAGACCAGTACCGACAAGGGAATCACAATCGGTGGCAAGTACATCAAGTAACGTTCAATGCCTGATAGCGCGCAGGTTGTGAGTACTGTCATAACCAGCAGCAACAGCAGCCATGCTCGTTTGTTGGCCTGAAGCAATAATGGTAACAATGGAACTGCAAAAAAAACTGTCAATGCGGCCCAGGCCAGCCAATTGCTCGTTGACGGCCAACTGCTATGCAAAAGCGTGGCGATATGGGCCAATACTGGATATAAAAAAAACAGGCTAGGCATGGTGCAATCCCGGCTAACAGCCCGGATTTAAGTCATCGTGGCGCCGCAAGTAGTCTGTACTGCTCACCGCAAATGATCGCCACGCTGGGTCCATTCAGCGCCACCGTGGTAGATCAATCCTAGTTCCGTCGCTTGCCGGGTCGCGATCACTTGCGTTTGGCCAGCACAAACTGCGTCAGCTTGCGCAGCGATTGAAAAGCATCGCGCGCCTGTTCATCTTCAGAGCGCAGTTCAACGCCGTAATGTTGCTGAATCATCAGCGCAATTTCCAATGCATCGATGGAGTCGAGCCCCAGACCGTCGGTATGATTCCCAAACAGGGCAGCATCCGGAGCAATATCAGCGGCCTTGGTGCCATCGAGATTTAGTGCTTGTACCAGATGTTCTCCCATTTTGAGTTCTTCGGCGGTAAGCGTGGCAGCATCTGACATGTCATTATCCTGTTTGTTGCCCGGATGCGGGCTGGTTTGTAATCCGGCATTTTATCGGCAGTACCGGGTAATTGGAAACAATCATTGCACATCGATGGATGGCCTGCGTTATGCTTCGGGCATTAAAATAAATGACGGGGATTGGGTGTGCTTCTGGATTCTACTGTGGGCCGGTACTGGCGAATTGTTGGCACTGGCTTTGTATTTATCGTATTTGGGCTGGGTGCCATCGCAATCAGTGCCACGATTTTTCCGGTGCTGCGCCTGACAGCCCGCGACAGAAACACCGCGCGCCGACGCATTCAGCGGGCCATGCAGCTGACTTTCAAGGTTTATGTCTGGTTGATGTACGGTTTGGGGCTGTTGACGGTTGAAGTGAGCAATGTCGAGCGTCTGTGGGTTCCCGGCCAATTGGTCATTGCCAATCATCCCTCGTTGATAGATGTGGTGTTCCTGGTATCGCTGATGCCGCACGTGGACTGTATTGTCAAAGAGGGCTTGTGGCGCAACCCATTTCTGCGCTGGCCCGTGGCGTGGGCATCCTATATTCCCAACCGGATGGGCCAGGAATTGGTCGAGGATTGCGCTGCGACACTACGGGCGGGAAATTCCCTGCTGGTCTTCCCCGAGGGTACGCGCAGCGTGCCAGGCCAGCCCCTACGGATGCAGCGGGGTGCAGCCCACATTGCGCTGGCAGCGGGCGTCAATATATTGCCTGTGACCATAGAGGTGACTGCCCCGCACCTCACTAAGGGCTACCCCTGGTACCGAGCCCCCCTGCGTCGACCACATTTTTGCATCAAAGTCGGTGAGCCTTTGCCGCCAAGCGTTTACAATCCCGGTGGCGAAAGCGGCGCGCTGGCAGCGAGACGGCTGAACGAGTTTTTTCTCGAGTACTATGCCGCCGTGGGCGCACAGAATCAGAATTGGCCGCCGTAATGGAAGGCCGTGTGGCCGGTAACTGAAACCTTTTGAGACAGAGCATGACTATCAAGACCCGTGACGAAGTATTCAACCATCTGCGCGATACGCTGGTGGAGCTGTTCGAAATTGATGTGGATAAAATTAAGCCGCAAGCACATTTGTACACGGATCTGGATATAGACAGCATCGATGCAGTGGATCTGGTGTTGAAGCTCAAGGAATTTACCGGTCAAAAGATCCAGCCCCAGCAATTCAAGCACGTGCGTACGGTGGATGACGTGGTTGATGCAGTCATGGAAATTCTCGCTGCTCCGCATGCCTAGGTAAGCGCTGATTAAGTTCGAAGGTTGCCAAAGACACAGGATGCAATTGGGCACTCGCCAAAGAGCATGCGAAAGCGGGGTTGTTAATTTTGGTACTTATTCAGCAGATTCCCGGCCACTCGCCTTAGACAATTCAAACGTTCGACTATGAGTACTATTCTGGCCAATCCACAGACTGCGCCGCATGTTCTGGCTGTGAACAAGACTGCTGCCGATGCCATCACCGAGGTGCAACTGACTTTGCATGTGCATCGCGGGTTGCGTTGGTTTGATGGCCATTTTCCGCAAGTGGCATTGTTGCCTGGAGTAGTGCAAACCACCTGGGTGGTAGAATTTGCGCGTCAGTATTTTTCAATGCCAGCGCAATTCCGCAGTATGAGCAATATGAAATTCATGCGCTTCATCATGCCCGATACTCAGTTGACGCTGTGGTTGCGCTATGTGGCAGAAAAAGGCGAATTGTCATTTGAATATCGCGAAAGCGGAAAAGTTTGTGCCAGTGGCCGCGTGGGTTTCGGCCCATGAACCGAAGAATTATCAATGAACCGAGCGGCTGTCATCCTTGCATTGTCATACCTTTCTACAACCATGCGGAAAGCATTGCTACCGTGGTGCAAGGCCTCAAACCAGTGAACCTGCGTTGCTATCTGATCAACGACGGTTCTGATCCTGCTTGTGATGCGGTGCTGACCGAGCTTGCAAACAACGAAGCTGAGTGGTTACGCGTCATAAATTATAAGCCCAATCAGGGCAAGGGTCAGGCCGTGATGACTGGCGTGGAAGCCGCAGAACGCGATGGCTTCACGCATGTGGCACAGATTGATGCCGATGGGCAGCATCGCGTGCAGGACCTGATCACCTTGCTGGACCTGGCCAGACAATACCCGCGCGCCATGGTGACTGGATATGGCGAATTTGATGCCAGCGTGCCGCGTTCACGATTGTATGGGCGTTACATTACTCATGTGTGGGTCTGGATCAATACCTTGTCATTCCAGATTCGTGATTCCATGTGTGGATTGCGTGTCTATCCAGTGGCCCCAACGCTCTATATCTGGCGCAATTTCATTCTCGGCACGCGGATGAGTTTTGATATCGAAATTCTGGTGCGATTGTGCTGGCGTGGGGTGCGCATCATTAATGTGCCAGTGCCGGTGACCTATCCCATGGATGGAGTTTCACATTTCAAAGTGTGGCGCGACAATTTGCAAATCAGCAAGGCGCATGCTCGCATGTTTGTGGGCATGGTGTTGCGTTTGCCGTTTCTTCTTTGGCACAACCTGCGACGCTGGGCTTCGCCCGCGCCGACTCCAGCGTCAGAGGCTGCATCATGAATGCGGACAAGCCATCACAGTGGCAAGCGCAAGTCGAAATCGAGATTCCTTTCTATGATCTCGATTCCGTCAATATCGTGTGGCATGGAAACTACCCAAAATACTTTGAACTGGCGCGCTGTGCTTTGCTGGAAAAATTTGACTACGGTTACGACGCAATGCGTGCATCGGGCTATATCTGGCCGATCATTGATTTGCAGATACGCTATATCAAGCCGTTGACGTTCAAGCAACGAATTAGCGTTAATGCGGTACTCAAGGAATGGGAATATCGTATAAAGATCGAGTACGTAATTCGTGACGCCCTGACGCACACACGACTAACCCGGGGCACCACGACCCAGGTGGCGGTGGACATGAAGACCCGCGAACTGTGCTTGATGTCTCCGCCCATTCTGATTGAACGGTTGGGGGTAGTGCCGTGAAAAAATCAATGCAGATGATCCAACCTATGTCATTGCGGTTCACCCTGGGTTTGTCGAAGTATTCTTGCATAAAGATAACGCCTTGCTTCGGCAGGCTGGGCATTAACGGAAACCGAGGGCATCTGGTATCTCTATTACTCATCGGGGTGCTGTTGCTTGGTATGGGCGCGACGCATGCCGATGAAGTATTCAATCACGCCCAGACAGCGCCGCAATTGCTCCAAGGGCCCTTACTGCAGCCATCGAGCAGCTTGCGTGATGCAAGCGTGATGCGCGGTAAATTTGTGTTCAAGAAGTTTCTGTCTGAGATTCCCAAGCCTCTCACTTCACGAGGTAACTTTGTATTTGTTAAAGGGATGGGTGTGGACTGGCATACTCGTGAGCCGTTTGATTCTGATTTCATACTTACTGCATCGGGCATGAAGCAAATTGATGCAGGTCAAACCACGATGCAAATGAACGCCAGTGAGCAGCCCGCGGTACGCGTGATTGCGCAGATCTTTTTGTCATTGCTTAGCTTGGACGTAAAGGCGCTGGAAAATTCTTTTTCACTGTACGGAATACAGCAGGGCAAGCAGTGGCAAGTTGGATTGAAGCCCACTGTGCCTGCAATTGCTGCAGTGTTTCGTGATGCGCTGATTAGCGGTTCGACGCAAGTTGAAAAGTTGACACTTCACGACGCCAATGGCGATCGAACTGAAATCGAGTTTGCTGAAGTTGAATATGCCGCTCAGATTGGTGCTGAAGAGCGCAACCTGTTTGTTGGCAAGAAATAGTGTTGTTGCTACCAATGCGAGTTCAATAGCAAATGTCGGCACCTCAGTCATCGCCTGCCACCATACGTGCCCGCTTTCTGGCATGGCTGGTGTCCATGCTTGCGATGCTGCTGGTGTTTGGTT